>OKVG01000022.1_pt1 | contig 172352 bp, 115 predicted proteins | sample 1606981 | NCBI WGS metagenome assembly OKVG01 (sample SAMN03281018, study PRJEB24777) | human gut metagenome | isolation source: fecal sample PR128 from 1 month old male Malay infant, vaginal delivered... | reverse complement strand
CCGCTCGAAAAGCTCAAGGCCTATATCGAAAGCCAGAATCGGCCTGATTGAGTCCGTTTGCACTTGCGCGCGTCGCCTTATATCCCCGTCATGAATGACGGGGCTTTACGGCTCGTTTTGGTAACCGCTCTGACTAATATCAAAATAGAGTGATCACGCATAGGCACTTGATATATACGAAATATCAGAAGTTTACGATATCGGTAATCGTTAAAATGGTTATTGGCGATCTATAACGCATGGGCAGGCAGTATTGGTAATCAGTCCCTCAGTGCATAGTTTCTTGCATATAACTCACCAAAGAGCTCAGCGGATGAATACCTCTTTCGCTGTGCCAGAAGGGTTTATCCGAAGAACAATGCTGCATCGAACGGAAAAAACACTTCACGGAAACTTAACAAGACTCAGCATCAGACAAGCAGTAACTGCCTATCTACTGCCTACTTACTGCGTATTTTACTGCTAAGTAGGCAGTTAACTGCCTACTTAGCAAGTGTACTGAGTCACTTCATTTCCGCGATGTCCGCTCAGAACCACTGTCCGAAGCGACGAATGTAAAAGCGCTTCATGCCTTGTGCCAGCAGACAGTAACTGAAGAGAATCGCGGCGAGCCACGGGAAATATGTCCAGGGCAGCGGCTGCAGGCCAACCATGGCACCGAGCGGCGAAAACGGAATGCCGATGCCGACAGCCACAATCACAACCGTCATCAGCAGAACCGGCAGCGCGGCGCAGCTTTGGAAGAACGGAATTTTTTCGGTTCTCAGCATGTGTACCACCAAGGTTTGCGAAAGCAGTCCCTCAATGAACCAGCCGGATTGGAAAAGTGACTGACTGGCCGCGGAATTGGCGCCGAAGACAAACCACATCACGGCGTAAGTTGCAATGTCAAAGACCGAAGACGTCGGACCGATCCAGAGCATAAAGCGGCCGATATTCTGCGCGTCCCACTTGCGCGGCTTCTTCAGAAACTCCGGATCCATCTTGTCCCATGGGAGTGCAAGCTGAGAGAGGTCGTAGAGCAAATTCTGGATGAGGAGATGAATCGCCAGCATCGGCAGGAACGGCAGAAAGGCGCTTGCAACGAGCACGGAGAAAACGTTGCCGAAATTCGAGCTCGCCGTCATGTTGATGTACTTGATAATGTTGCCGAAGGTTTCGCGTCCTTTGAGAACGCCTTCTTCGAGAACCATCAAGTCCTTTTCCAACAAGATGATGTCGCTCGCCTCCTTGGCAATATCCGCCGCGCTGTCGACGGAAATGCCGACATCAGCGTCTTTCAAAGCCGGAGCATCATTGATGCCGTCTCCTAAAAAGCCGACTGTGCGGCCGTTTTTCTGCAGCACACGCAGAATGCGGGCCTTCTGCTGCGGCGTTAGTTTGGCGAATATGCTGCCCGTCTGTGCCGCTTGCGCGAGTTCAGCGTCCGAAAGGGCCTCGATCTCCGATCCGACCAGAACTTGATCGGCGTCAATGCCGACTTCAGCGCAAATGCTGGCAGTCACGACCGGATTGTCGCCCGTGAGCACCTTGACCTCCACGCCGTGTTCGCGCAGCGCCAGAATGGCTTTGCGTGCGCTCTCTTTGGGCGGATCGAGGAACGTCAGAATGCCTTCAACCGTGAGACCGCACTCATCGTCGTTGACGAGCGACGCCTTCGTATGGTCGGACAAGCGTTTTCTCGCAACGATCAGCACACGGAATCCCTGCTTATTGAAAGCTTGCGTTTGTTCGAGAAGCCCTTGGGCGCGCTCAGGTGTGAGCGGCACCAAAGAGGCGCCCTCCTGCAGGTGCGTGCAGATGCTGAGCATTTCTTCCACCGCGCCTTTGCAGATCAAGCAGCGCTCTTCTGAAGCGGTATCTTCAACGAGCACCGATACACGGCGGCGGACAAAGTCAAAAGGCAGCTCGTCGAGCTTCATAAAGCGTTCGCGCACGGTTCGATCCAAATGAGACTCGCCGCAGCGAAGAACAGCCTGATCGATCAGATTTTTGGCGCCGCTCTGGCTGCTGCTGTTAAGCCAGGCATAGGTGAGCACGGTCGAACTTTCTTTGCCCTGCGCATCCAGATAATGCTCCAGAATGATCTTGTCCTGAGTGAGTGTTCCGGTTTTATCCGTACAGAGCACGTCCATTGCGCCAAAGTTCTGAATGGCATTCAGGCGCTTGACGATCACTTTGCGCCGGCTCATCGCAACAGCGCCTTTGGCCAAATTGGAGCTCACGATCATGGGCAGCATTTCCGGCGTCAGCCCGACCGCAACAGCCAGTGCGAAGAGTGAGGCCTCAAGCCAGTCGCCTTTGGTAAATCCGTTGATGAAGAGCACAACGGGAGCCATGACCAGCATGAAGCGGATCAGCACCCAGCTCACGCTGTTGACGCCTCGATCAAAAGCGGTCATGGCGCGGGTGCCGATGATCGACTTGGCGAGCGAACCAAACCAAGTGCTGTTTCCGGTTGCCACGACCACGGCTGATGCATGGCCGCTCACGACATTGGTCCCCATGAGACAGATGTTTTTCAGGTCAAGCAAGTCCGCTTTGGCATCAGCATTCGGCAGAGTCTTCCGGGTCGTCAGCAGGGCCGCATCGGGTGCAGCATCCCCTTTTTCGACCGGCAGCGCTTCGCCGCTCAGGATGGACTGACTGACGAACAAGTCGCGCGATTCAAGGAGGCGCACATCGGCCGGCACAAGATCACCGGCGGCGAGATAGACCACATCGCCCGGAACCAATTCACTGATGTCGACTTCTGCGCGGGACTGCGCTGCAGAGCCGTCCCCCGGGCGCCGGACCGTTGCCGTCGTCTTTACCATTGACTTCAGCGCCTGAGCGGCCTTATTCGTGCGGAATTCCTGCCAAAAGCGAAGCAGACCGCTCAAGATAATCATCGTTGACATGATGACGATACCGGCCGGTTCAGCTTCTTCGCCCTGCGCGATCGGGAGCCAAACATCCGTGAAGCAGCTGATCGCAACGAGCACGAGCAGCACGTAAATGAAGGGGCTGTTGTAGGCGCCTAAAAGCTGGCGGTAAACCGGCGGCGCCTTTTCCTGAGCGACCTCATTGCGGCCGTAAATGTCAAGACGCTTTTTGGCTTCTTCGGCACTCAGCCCGGCAGGCGTCGCGCTCAGCCAGGCAAGCACCACATCGAGTGTTTGATGGGCTGCCCGTTCAACCGCGAAAATTCTGGTTTTGCGCTGCTTCCCGTTTTCCGCAGCATTCCGGCCGAGGAGCCGGTTCTTTTTGGTCATGTCGGTCATGACACACCTCTTGGATTTGGGTTGACCGCTGCGCTGCTTGTCGCTTAAAGCGCTCCCGACGCAGTGAGCGGTCAGGGTTTCACTGCCGCGCCTGAGGCGCAGCTCCGTCAGACGGCCGATGGTTCTCCACCCCATCGCCATATGTCTTCATTTCATTTATGACTGCCGTTCACCCTTCTTTAGCGGTGACGACGTCTTCCTCAGTCAATGAGAAACCGTAATATTTGGGACCCCAAAAAGTACCGCACCAACCATTAAAAATGATCAGAACGCGTCCATTTTTTGGGCGCAAAAATACCCCTGCATTTCAAGAAATGCATTCAAAGTTTTTCTTTGAGAGGAATTGCGGCGGCTCTCGATATTCACCGGACGAACGAAAGGCACCGAACTGAATCGGCTCGACAAGACCCAAAACACCGCAGTCAGAGGTTCACGCCAGCGAACCCTGCCGAACGAGGGCTCCCCCGTTCAGCATGCGGTGAGCGCATCTATTTCGAAATTTCCGGGCAAAATCAGCCCTGCCCTCCTGCTCTGGTCAAAAAGACGCAGCGCAGCAAAGGGAAGCCGCCTCGCGCAGATCAGATCCGCGAAGGGGGAAAGAGCTGTTGGATATAGGTGAACATGACGATCTGCTCCAACTTTGAATTGATTCTGGGTAGCAATCGTCAAATTGAAGATCACTGCCCGCCGTATTGATCGTTGATAGTGTCGGCAGGCAGCGCAGAGAAAGTGTTTCTCTGTAGCGGCCTGACTAAATAATCAACAAAGGACTCGGGTGTTCGTCCACCGCTCGTCTCCTATAAAAATGATGCTGAAAGTTTAATCCTGACTATTGAAAAGTCAAGCTTTGCATCACTCATCATGAATAAAAAAATCGATTTAACAAACCAATATGAATAAGAATTTATTGTCTACTGCAGAATTTCTAGGCAACTCAAATTTGTGAAAATTCGTTTCAGCCTTTAGGACAAACCCCAATTATCTATTCAAAGGCCTCTCTCGCTTCAGGCACCAGCGCGAGCTTGGCCTTGAGCTCAGCGGCGGAGTGGCAGCCGAGTTTGCGCATCGAACCGGCCCGATGAAATTCAACGGTACGCACAGCGATTTCAAGGCGTTCAGCAATTTGCCGGTTGGTGAGTCCCGAGACGGCAAGAAGCGCCGTCTGGCGCTCTCGATCTGAGAGTGAGAGAAAGGCCGTACGGGCCGCTTCAGTGAGCGCCGCCTGACGAGCGGCTTCATCGGCCGATGAATCCTCGCTCGCCGGCGTGCTGTCAAGCGTCTGCCCGGGATCCCCAGAAGCCAGGGACTGAGCAATCGTCAGGGCCCGCTCAATTGCGGCGAGCAGTTTTTCCGTCCGCACGGGCTTAGAGAGAAAAGTGACGGCGCCGGCTTCAATGGCATCCACCGCCATGTCGACGTCGCCATGCGCTGAAAGAAAAATGCAGGGCAGCTTTGAACCGAGCTTTTTCATCCGGTCATGCAAAACAATGCCGGACATTTCCCCCATGCGAACGTCGAGAATCGCGCACCCGGGATCTTCCGGACGATCGTTAATGAGAAAGGACTCCGCACTCTCATAGTGCCGCACGATAAAGCCTTCATTTTCAAGGACGTAGGCCAATGCATCGTGAATATTGGGATCGTCGTCGACAATGCGGATAATAGGAGCGGCGGTCATTTGCTGGGGTCCTTTGGATCCTTTGGAAGAGGCTGTGCCGGCTCTGCGGCCGGCTCGTGAGGCACGGAAATGGCATCATCCGTTTGGGCTCTGCCGGATTGTGATGTGCTGACAAGCGGCAGCGCCACGCGCACGGCGAGCCCGGTCAGGCGCGGATTGAGATCCGTTCGCCCAAAAGTAATGGCGCCGAAGCAGGCCTCAACGATCGACCGGACGATGGCAAGGCCGAGCCCCAGACCGTTAGATTTTTGACTCGATCCGGCCTGCGGCTGACTGGAACCGGCCTCAATGTGCACGAGTTCTTCGTCGGAAAGGGGTTTGCCGCTGTCGGCCACCATGAATACCACGCTGCTGCCGATGACTTCAGCGGTAAAGGCGACCATGGGGCCGGAGCCCACGAGAACATCCGGGGCCTTCGTGAGATTGACCGGTTTGGGCTTGCCGCTGGACTCGTCGGCGGCCCAGGCAGCCTGAGCGGCCTCAGCGGCATTTTTCAGTAAATTGACGAAGACAAGCTCGAGCTCGAAGGCGTTGGCAGAAATATGGGCGGCACTTTTAGGCACCAGCACCCAGAGCGGAAAGTCCCGCATGGATTGTCCGCGCCAGAGGCGCACGGCGCTCTGCATCACATCGGCAGCTGACAGAACGGATCGTTCCAGTCTGCGGCCTTTGGCATAGGCGCGCACACGCTCGACGATCTCGCTCGCCCGCTGGGTTTCGTCGGCAATCCGGTCAGCGATTTTGGCCATGCGGTCCGGATCGGCTGAACCGCGGCGAATTTGGCGGGCGAGCCCCTCCGCGTAAAGCGATGCCGATGTAAGGGGCTGGCGCAGTTCGTGAGCAAAAATGCTTGAGATCTGCGTGAGCGATGCAGCACGCTGCATGGATGCCAGGCGCGAGGCCTGCGCCATCTTCTGCTCCATCAATTCGCGAACGCGCTCACCCTGGCGGCGCGCAAGCACTTCTGCCCGCCAGCCATGGAAGAGGAGCCCGAGAATCAGAAGCGCAATGACAAGCATCCAGGTGAGATAGTCGTCAATGAGTTCATTAAGCATCGTCGCCCGGAGCTTCTCGGACGGTCCCACGCGAATCCCTTCAAGCAGCGCGTCCACGGACTTGTAGTTCGTCGGAATCGTCCAGCGGGCACCGCGCTCGGTGGGCGGCATCGACAGGAGCGCAAGCGTCGCACGCCGCGCGGCCTCGGGCGAAATCAGCTCCGTTGAGGCCATGGTGAAGCCGGGATAAAGGTCCGTGGAGTGCACGCAGGCCACGTCCACATTGTCTCGTCGATCCAGAACGCGAAGCTCGCCGACGGCTTCGGGGTGGCGCTCAATAAACTGCTCGTACGCACAGAGCCGCAGGACGCCCGCATCCGCTTTGTCATCCAATACGAGCTTCACAATATCCGATATCGACCGAGCATCGCCCGTGAAAATCGTTTTCCCGAAAAACGCGTTGGGATTGATGCCGAACTTGGCGACTTCACCGAGCACAATTTGCCAGCCCGGGAAGGAAAGCGCGTTGCTCGCCGCAATCGTGCGCCCTTTCAAGTCGCCTAAGGTTTGAAATTCCCGGTGATCCTCACGAACAATCACCGCCGATCCTTCATTGCGGTTGGGATCCGGGCCGCCCTTGGAAACCAGCGTGGCGAGCGGACGAAGGCCAAAGGTTGAAAGCCGTGTGACCGCGCCGGAAGTGCCGAGAATAAACTCGGCTCCGCGGCTCAAAACAATACGGTCGAACTCTTCGAACGTACAGAAAATCAGTTTGATGCCGCGATTGGGAAAGAGAGGCGCCAGCGCAAGCTTCGTCGCTTCGGCAATAAGCAGATTGTCGCGCGGCAGTGCAAATGTAATGACCGCAATGCGTATCGGATCTGTCCCCGGCACAGGAATGACTCCCGCATCAGGAGGCACCTTCAAGTCGGCCGCAGAATGGTCCAGCGAAACGACAGCCCCGGTTCCCCTCTCTTCTGCTGGGATATCGACCGACACCGCAGCCACGAGAACAGAACAGGCAAAGCGAAGCGCCCAAAGGCACCGAGCAGTGCTTTTTCGTTTTGCAAACCGAAAACTGAGGCGGGTCATGTCGTTCTGAGCCAGCCGGTTCTATCGGCTTGAGAGCGTTTGTGGATACTTTTTTCGCATACGCGGGTTTACCCGCCTTTCTAGGAAGTTTATCCAACCTTTTCTGCCTTCCAATGGGCTTTCGGTCCATTGGGGCATTTGAATTCATCCGTTTTGACCAGACTCAGTCTTCTAAGGGTTGACCCTTAGCAATCTTTGGATACGTTTTGAGTTTTGCTAATAACGCTTCATGCGGTTCGGCAGGATTAGTATTCATTCATCAACGTTCGATATCGAACTATATATCAATGCTCACAGCGGTGTTTCCAAGAAATGACCGCCCCCGCACAAGGAATTTTGATCATGAAGAACATTTTGGTTGTATCCGGCCATCCCAATCCCTCGGCATCACTCGCCAACAAAACTATTCTGGAGAGCCTCAGAACCGCGTTTCCGCAGGCCCAATTCCGCGAACTCGCTTCACTCGTGAAAGAGGGCCACTTTGATCCGGTCCCAGAACAGGAAGCGCTCCTGAAAGCCGACGTCATCGTGCTCCAATTCCCGTTTAACTGGTACTCGGTGCCGGGACTCCTCAAGACCTGGATTGACGAGGTGTTGCTTCACGGATTTGCCTATGGTTCAGGCGCGAAGCTTTCGGGCAAAACCGTGCTGCTTTCCATCACCGCCGGCGCTCCGGAGGCGGCCTACCAACGCGACGGCTTTACCGGTCACACGGTATTTGAGCTCCTCACGCCGCTCGCCGTCACCGCCAAAGCCTGCAGCATGATTTTTGCCGAACCCGTCGTTTCGTACGGCTACTCCGTTCCTGCCGCACAAAATGACAAGGAAAACTATCTTGCCAACGCCAGAAAGCACGCCCAAGCGCTTTCGACACAGCTGAAGGCCCTCTGAGAGGGACGATAAGCGTTTTTTATGAATAAGCTGGATGGATGAGCTTATTCATTCGCCTATAAGCAATGATGCTGAAGCCCCGGCAGGGTTTGCCTGCCGGGGCTTCAGTCGTTCTCAAATGCCTGAAAGAATAATCAGCGCTTAGAACTTATGCACAATGCCGGCGGCGACTTCAATGACTGTCGGGGCAAGGTCGAGACCGTTTTTCTGTCCCTTCACCGTCTGATACGAATAAGAAGCAACGCCGTAGAGCGAAGTACGTTTGCTGAGCGAATAGAGGTACCCCGCAGAGGTGTTCCAGCGCGTGATATCCACTTCGCCGAAGACGGCGCCGCCTGCGGTCGACATATCCCAGCCGTTCACCGTGTCAATCGTGCCGTCCAGATAGGAAGTTGCCACCTTGAAGGTGCCCCCTGCCGCCGGAATATCCGCGCCGACCGTGAGACCATAGCCCTCGACCTGGAAGCGTTCCGTTTTTGCCGAAGACAGCGCAAAATCTTTCGAGGAAATACTGTCGATGCTGTTCAAATCGGCATTGTCAAAATACTGTGCCCCGGCATAGAGCTTGACGACCTTGAAATCGTAATTGCCGCCCACCGTCACCGTCAGCGCATCATCGACCGGGCTGCCCCAGCCTTGGCCGTTCCACTTGGTGGTTGAAAAGTTCGTTTGGTCAAGAACGGCAGCAAGGTTAAGGGGGCCGTTGGCATAAGTGAGACCCATCGCGTAATAGCGGTCAACGGAGGACTTCCCTTCCACGCCGTGCAGGCCTGCACCGTCGTAGTCATCCTTGGTGTCGGTATCAAACGAATACTGGGCGTAAACCTTAAAGCCCGCAAAGGCCGGCGTTGCATAGGTGACCGTGTTGTCATAGCGGTCAAAACCGCTCATCACGGTGCTGGCATTGGCCGCATACTGGCCCCAGGAGGTCCCGAATGGCGACATGCTGCCAAGCAGGCCAAAGGTGCCGTTGCCGCTCGCAAGACTGCCCATCCGGCCGAAGGCAACAGTGCCGAATGCGCCCGACAGGTTCAGCTGGGCTTCACGGCCAAAGAGGCGGTTGTCCTGCGTGAAGCTCCCCGTGTCCGAAGAGAAACCGTTTTCGAGAACGAAGCCGATCTTAAGCCCATTGCCGAGGTCTTCCGTACCCTTGAGGCCAAATCGTGAACCAGCGGTCACGCCGGACTTCATCTGGAAGGTGTCAACCGTATCGACACCCTGCATGTCAGCATCGGCATGCTGGAAAACCAAACCGGTATCAATCACGCCATAAAGGGTGACATCAGCAGCCAAGGCTGAACCAGCGAAAGCTCCAAGAACGGAGAGTGCAGCAAGTGTTTTTTTCATTTGAAGGGGTTTAAATCAAAAAGAACGGCGCTGCTGCTTAAAGGCAGCAATGCGCTTCGTAATCCCTGCATGTTGTTTCGTCAAATTCTGTCGAACTTTTAGAAAACAAAATCTATTTCGATCTTTCATGCAACCCTGATGGGTTTCGGGGCCGCAATAATCATGCTTTGACCGCGGATTCTCCGCAATTCAGTCTTTTTCCCGTAAGGCGGCAATACATTGTTTTTTAATAGAAAGCTAATAATATAGGTCTGTATTACGTCTAAGATATACACCACATATACGACGTTTTCGTTATCCGATTCCTCGAGAGCAAGGCTGCGAACACCGATTGGCTTTCACTGCTCCCGCGCGAGCCAGATGAGGAAGAGCATCACCGAGAGGCAGTCTGCTGCGCCGCCGGGCGACAGACGTCTGGCGACGAACTCGCGGTCCACTGTATGGAGAGCATCACGCCACGAGGCTTGGCGCAAAGCGCCGGACTGGAGCAAATCACGAGCACAGCGCTTAACTGACTGAAGTGCCTCTATACCGCCTCGACGCACCAATGTCGTATCGTCGAGCTCCCTCATGATTTCAAAGAGCGCCTCAAGCAGTCTGCGGGCATCGAGCTCCGCCTCCGGCAGACTGCAGAGCGCGAGGAGCGGCGTCTCAATGGACGGAAAGCCCGCCGCGGCTTCACCGCGAATGCCCGTGAGTCCATAGTCACGATGCGCTCGCATACCCGGCGTCTCTTCAGAGGGCCTTCCGGTGAAATCCGCGAGCGTGAGTCTCCCGAGCTCAGCGGTCTTATCCAAAACGTTTTTGATGAAGGTCTTTTCATCAAGCTCATCGAATGCGCCGCGCTCTGCTGCGCTCACCTCACCTGCCGCGCCGAGGACAAGGCCGAGTGAAAAAATGAGCCCTTTATGCGTGTTGATATGGCCCGTCGCTTCATACATGGCTTCCTCGGCTTCGAGTCCGATGAGCCTCAGCACCGCGAGCAGAAATGCCGGGTCATCGGCAATGAGTTCGCCCGCCGCGAAGAACCGCGGAAAAAAGGATGAAATCGCCGCGGCGCTTCTCTGGAACGTGAAGAAGTCCATGTCATCGTGGGAGCCCGAGTGTGCAGGATCCACTAAACCGGGCTTAGGCTGGAGTCCAACCTCATAAAGTGCCGCACGCAGCGCCAGTGCGCCCGCACGACGGGCGGCCGCAGACACGGTGAAGGCGGTTTCATACGCCGCGAATCGTGCCAGCCGATCGGTCACGCTTTGCGCGACATCTTCGGCCGAATGGCTTTTTTCCCGCATGCAAAGCGCTGCCGGACGGCTGCAGACAAAGCATTTGCGGCCCATCCCGTGACGTGAAGCCAGAGAGACCGTCTTGCCGCCGGCATCATAGACATCAAAGTCAAAAAGCCTTGACCACGGATGGAGGGCCTCGAGCTGAGCGGTCTTCTCCTTGACGCTCTGCGGCGTCTCAGCTGCCGCGAAGAGTGCCGAAGGACCCGCTGAAGCATTGATGAGCGCGCACTCGGTGAACTGCGGAAACTGCAGGGCAAACTCAGACATGCCGCTTGCCAGCAGCCGCCGCAGCAGCGCGGAATCCTTGATTCGGCCGGGAATATTGAGCGCAAGCTGAACCACCGTGTCGCCCGAGTGACGCCGCGCAAAGGCCTCCCGGCGCTCGACGCGCGCCTCCTTCTCTTCGAGATAGGCGGCAAGGCGCTCCGTCTGAGGGGCGTCGGGCGAATAGCAATGCCTCACCGCGCTCATGACGCCTCCCTGCGGAGCGCTTCACACAATGCGGTCCCTTCAGGAGACTTGAGATAGGCGAGGGTCGACGCGGGCACCCACTCCTCAACCTCGTCCATTCGGCCGGCCGTCCAGGCCGCACGCACCCTTGAGGCAGAAATCGCGCCGACTCCGTCTTCAATGCGCGGCACTTCCACGAGTTCGAGCGCGTACTTTTTGAAGACGTCTTTCAACGCTTCGTTATATGCGCGGGTGACCGGGTCCGTCGGCTCCGTCCCGACGAAGCGCTTGGTGATGCCGAACCCCGGGGCAAGCAGATGCGCAAAGATGGTTCCGTCAAGATGCGTTTGAGCCGGCAGCCGCTCGTTTTTCTTTAGGAAATAGGAGGGAAAGGTCCCGGCAGAAATAATGTACGGGCCGCTAGGCACCACGCGGACATTGGGCAGATCGGCAGTGCCTGCGCGCACGAGAGCGAGTCTGACGTCAAACGGAAAGACTGACTGGTTTTCCTCAACGACAAAAACGATGCACTGCTCAGCATCGCGCGCCGCGAGCTCAATCAAAGCCTTGTGCCCGAGCGTAAATGGATTGGCATTAACAATAACAGCCGAAGACCGCGCATTCGGGTTCACGCCGCCCGCGCAGATGCGCCGGATCCACTTCTGGGGCGAACAGCTGCCGAATTCCAGAAGGCACGCGTAGGGCGGAACATTCTCCACGAGCCGAAAGCCCGCGCCGCTGAACGCTTGGGCATTTTGCGACTTCGTAAAGAGCTGCAGGTAAAAGATGCCGCGCTCGCGCGCCTCTTCGATCACCGCGGTAAAGAGCTTCTCGACAATCCCTTTGTGACGCATTTCGGGGTCGACCGCGGTATTGCGCACAACACTGCCCGACAGAATGACCGTGCCGACGAGCCGGCCGCCGATAAAAGCGCCGAAGCACGCATCCGCATATTCGCGCCGCACCGGCAGATCTCGTTCTCGAAGAAATGCCGTCACCTTCTCCCACTCTGAAGGATTAGCAGCTTGTATTTTCCGGATCTCTTCCATAGCGCACCCGCTTTGCGGAGGTTTAACTTCATTTCATTATCTGCGCAAATCTTTTGATCTTTCAGGTTACTTTAATTACCAAACACCCTCACATTCAGACTGCAAAGATACAATTAAATTTGCCCTGTCTGCGCTCGTAAATCAGTGTCAGGCAATTATGAAAACACTTTTGACAGGAATACCGGCCCTTCAATAAACACTGTCCGGTCTCTTGAATATTAAATGCGCCTGCAAACAAAACTTCTTGCATTAACGGCAGCATTGTTGTGCCTGATGCTTCTCGTCATCCTGAAATTCATTCAGGTCTACGAGGGCGACTTCGTGCATGAAGACGTCTCGAACCGCGCTCAGGCGATCTCTCGGCTTGTCGCCTCCAATTCAAAGCTGCAGGACTGGATGGCGCGTTCGCCGCTCACTCCGGAAGGGCTCGAAGGCATCCAGCGCTACTCCGAGCAGGTGCGGCTCGCTACCGGCGTGGAATTCATTGTCATTTTTGACAACCACGGCAAGCGCCTTTCGCACCCTAATCCCGCAAAGATTGGTCTGCACATTCAGGGGGCTGATGAGAGCGGCGCTTTGCGAGGAGAGGAGTACATCTCCGTTTCGATCGGCACCCTCGGCGAGTCCATCCGCGCCTTCACGCCGATCTTTCATGACGGCCGGCAGGTAGGCGCTGTCGTCACCGGCATTACGACGGCCAATGCCAAAACGCTCACCGAGGCCCGCATGACGAAGATGCTGGGCGGCATCTCCCTCGTATTCCTCGTAGGCTTTCTCGCCATCATCATCTTCTCGAGAAAGCTCAAGAAAACGCTCCTCGGCATGGAGCCCGAAGAGATTGCGCTGCAGAACACCATCAGCAGCACGGTCTTAAAGTCTGTGCGCGAAGGCGTGCTCGTCATCGATGCTGCCGGGCGGCTTCAGGTCGTCAACGACCAGGCGCGCAAGATCCTCGCTAAGGCCCATCTTCCTTCGGATGTGCTGGGGCAGCCCGTGGACAAGGCCATCCCGCACACGCGCCTCTTGGAGGTGGTGCGCACCGGACGCGCGGAAAACGATGCCGAACAGAATCTCGGCGGCGTCGTGATCATCACCAACCGTGTTCCGCTCGTCGTGAGCGGGAAGATCATGGGCGCCGTCGCAACCTTCCGGGATTTAAGCGACATGATGGAGCTTGCCGAAGAGCTGACCGGAGCCAAAAAGTGGATCGAAGCCCTGCGGGTTCGAGCCCACAACTACCGCAACACGCTGCACGTCATCAACGGACTCGTGAAGAACCAGCAGTACCCCGAGCTCGAGCGCTACGTCGAAGAGCTGCGCATTGCCGATGAAGTGCATAACGGCCGCATTGCCCGCCTGATCAAGGATCAAGTGCTCGCGGCGTTCCTCCAGAGCAAGGTTGCCCGCGCAGCTGAACTCGGCATTGAACTCGACGTGGAGCCCGATTCCCATGCCGACGAAATCCCTGACGCTCCGTTCCGCCAGGCCCTGCTCTCCGTCGTCGGGAACCTCCTCGACAACGCCATGGATGCCGTGAACGAATCCGAAGAACGGTGCGTGCGCATCCGCATCACGAGCGGCCAGCCAATCTGGTCCGTCGAAGTGTCCGATTCCGGGTGCGGCTTTAAGGGCGACCCAATGCAGTACTTCCGCAAGGGCGTCACCACCAAGGGCGAAGGACACGGCTACGGTCTTTATCTCGTTGCCCGGGCCGTGCACGCCTATAACGGCTCCATCGAAATCGAAAGCAATTACCCTGCCGGCACCGTGCTTAAGATTGTGATGCAGGCTGCGGGACTCGAATAAGGAGAAAGAAGTGATCCGCGTGATGATTGTTGAAGACGATCCGATGGTGGCGAGCGTGAACGAAACTTACCTCTCCCGCCTGCCCGGGTTCTGCGTCATTGCGAAGGCGGCCGACGGCCTGCAGGCGCTCGAAAAGATCAAAGCGCTTTCCGGGAGCGTCGATCTGGTGCTCCTCGACGTCTTCATGCCGAAAATGGACGGACTCTCTTTTCTCGAACACTTGAAGAACCTTGCACCGTCGGTCTCGGTGATCATGATCACCGCCTCGCAGAATAAGGAAAGTCTGCGTACGGCGCTCGCTCACGGCGTCGCCGACTACATCATCAAACCCTTCACCTTCGAGCGCTTCAAGGCGGCGCTCCTCACCTTCGCCGAACGCTGGCGGCTGCTCCATGAAGCCGAAGACTTCGACCAGTCCGACCTTGACAACATTTTTCACCGCGGCGCCCCGCCGCAGCAGTTTTCCAAGGGCATTGATGCGGACACCTTGGAAAAAATCCTCGCCTCGGTCAATGCTGCATCAGCGCCCGTTTCCACTCAGGAAGTTGCAGACGACGTGGGACTCTCTCGAATTTCCGTACGCAAATATCTTTCTTATCTAGAAGAAAACAACCGTATTCAGGGTGAACTTTCATACGGCGGGAAAGGACGGCCCGTAAAACTTTATCGCGCGCTTTAGCAGCACTTTTATCAATATTGAATTGATCCGCTTTTAGCCGTATTTTCAAAACTTACATAATCGATCTACTTAATCTCCTAAGCGAGACTTCTGAAAAACCTATTTCCATAATGAAAGTGCTCTTATTCTGGAGGCCCATTATGGAAACCACTTCCAAAACTTTCTGGCAGACCGCCTGCGAACTTAAAATCGGGCCCGTGCCCGCGCCGGTCTACCTCGTACTCGCCGTCATCGTGACTGCAGCAACGATTTTCGGCCAGCTGCCCGCCGACATGGTTGGCGGCATTGCCATCATGATGGTGATGGGCATCCTGCTCGGCGACATCGGCCTCAAGGTGCCGATTCTCAAGGACATCGGCGGCCCGGCCATTCTGTCGATCTTTATTCCGTCAGCGATGGTTTACTACGGCCTCTTGAACAGTGACGCCATCAAGGCGATCACGGCCTTCACCAAGGGTGCGAATTTTCTCTACTTCTACATCTCGTGCCTCGTTGTGGGCTCCATTCTCGGCATGGTGCGCACCGTGCTCGTGCAGGGGTTCCTGCGCATGTTCGTTCCGCTCGTGGTCGGCACGGTTGTTGCGTCGATTCTCGGCTGCATTGCCGGCATGCTCTGCGGCGAAGATCTCTATCACACGTTCTTCTTCATCGTGATTCCGATCCTTTCGGGCGGCGTGGGCGAAGGCATCCTTCCGCTCGCAGCTGCTTATTCGGAAATTCTCAATCAGTCCGCCGATCAGTTCCTCGTGCACTTCGTGCCTGCTGCGATGCTCGGCAACCTCTTCGCCATCATGTCCGCCGGCTACCTTAAAAAGATGGGCGAGCGCTTCCCGAAGCTCTCGGGCAACGGCACCCTTGTAAAGTCGGGCGACCTCTCCGACATTACGAACGCCAAGGCCGAAGAAGCCCCGCTCGACGTCAAGATGATGGGCGCGGGCCTCGTCCTCGCCTGTTGCTTCTTCTGTGCGGCCAAGGTGCTCGCCCTCTGGATTCCGATCCCTGCGCCGATTCTGATGATCATCCTTGCCGCGCTCATCAAGGTCCTTAACATCATGCCGACCGTGATGGAGCAAGGCGCCAAGCAGTGGTACAAGTTCGTCTCCGGCAACCTCACCTGGGCGCTTCTCGTCGGCGTGGGCGTCATCTATACGCCCTGGAATGACGTTCTCGCAGCCATCACGCCGGCCTACATCTTCACGATCATGGCGACCATCTTCGGCATGGTTGCTTCGGGGCTCCTCTGCGCTCGGTTCATGAACATGTACCCGATCGAATCTGCGATCGTCACCTGCTGCCACTCGGGCTTGGGCGGCACGGGCGACGTCGCCATCCTCTCGGCAGCCAACCGCATGGGTCTGATGCCCTTTGCGCAGATTTCCACCCGCTTGGGCGGCGCCTGCACGGTGATTGCCGCGACGATTCTGATGCGCGCGCTTCAGTAAATCGCCCTCATCCCAAGCACTTTGCTCTGCCAAGCTCTTCATTCATGAGGCACATCATGCGACAAGGACAAGCCGGAACACTCGAAAGCAACGACGCGGTCATCACGGTCGCCGAAGCCCCTGCGGGCAGCGGGATCATCATCGACCTTGAAAGTTCCGTGAAAGCCGCCTACGGCGACACGATCGAAGCCGTCATTCGGGATGCGTGCCGCGAGGCCGGGATTGAGGACGCCGAAGTCGACGTCCGCGACAAGGGCGCGCTCGACTGCACCATCCGCGCCCGCACCCTGACGGCCATTACCCGCGCCGGCCTATAAACCAGCCAAAGGACCACTCATCATGAGACGTACGCTTTTGTTTCTGCCGGGAAACAACCCCGGCAATCTGCAGTCCGGCGCAGTTTTCGGCGCTGACGGCATCATCCTCGACCTCGAGGACTCTGTGTCGCCCGCAGAAAAGGACGCGGCGCGCCTTTTGGTTGCGAGCGCCTTAAAGAGCGTTGATTACGCGGGCGTAGAACGCGCCGTGCGCATCAACACGCTCGCGACCGGCGGCGAAGCGGACATTGCTGCCGTCGTGCCCTGCTGCCCGGATGCAGTCATGCTCCCCAAGACTGAATCGATCGACGACATCCGTGCCTGCGAAGCACTGCTCGAAAAGGCTGAGGCGGCCTGCGGCGCAACGAAGAAGACTCTCATCATGCCGCTCATTGAAACGCCGATGGGGCTCGCCCGGTGTCTCGAAATTGCCTTGGCGAGCAAACGCGTTACGCTCCTCTCGCTCGGCGGCGAGGACTACACCGCATCGCTGGGCACTCAGCGCACGCGCGAAGGCCGCGAACTCATCTTTGCCCGCGGCATGCTCGCCAACGCTGCAGCGGCAGCCGGCATCGACTCCATCGATGCCCCCTTCGCCGATACCAACGATCCCGAAGGGCTCTTTCTGGACACTCTGAACGCCCGTACCTTCGGCTTCAAAGGAAAGTTTGCCATCAATCCGCGCCAGATCAGAGTGATCCACAAGGCATTTGCGCCGACCGCGAAAGAAATCGCCTGGGCCAAGCGCATTCTTGTCGTCATTGAAGAAGCTCAGAAGAAGGGCGCCGGCGTCATTGCGCTCGACGGCAAAATGGTAGACGCACCGATCGTCGCCCGGGCCCGCCGCACCATTCATATGGCAGACATGCTCGGCCTGCTTGAGGAGGAATAACCATGCGCAAGACCATTCTCGGCCGCGAGATGCCCGATCAGCTCGACGGCATCGAACTCAAACCCTTTGCCGGCGCATTCGCCGCCCGACCCTCGGGGACGCGCGCAGCGCCCCCCGTCAAGTGCAGGCTGCCGGGCGATGCCAAGTGCCTGCCGGACCTTGACGCCGTCTTCACGAAGGTCGGCCTGAAAAGCGGCATGACGCTCAGCTTCCATCATCATTTCCGCAACGGCGACATGCTGATGAACCAGGTGATTGCAGCGGCTGCTAAGCGCGGTATCAAGGATCTGCGCATCGCGGCAAGCTCGATCTTCCCCGTACACGCCCCGCTTGTTGAATTCATCCGATCCGGCGTCATCACACGCATCGATTCCGACTACGTCAGCGGACCAGTAGCCGAGGCCGTCTCCTCGGGACTCCTCCCCCGAGCTGCTGTTTTCCGTACGCACGGCGGCCGAGCCCGCGCCATTGAATGCGGCGACCTCAAGATCGACGTCGCCTTCATTGCAGCGCCTTCGGCCGACGCTTACGGCAACATCAATGGCGTCACGGGCGAGACGGCCTGCGGCTCCCTGGGCTACGCCTTCCCGGATGCGGACTATGCCGATCAGGTCGTTGCCGTCACGGACAATCTGCAGCCTTATCCGCTCACGCCGATCTCCATTTCTCAGGAACGCGTCGACTGGGTCGTTGAGCTCGAGAAGATCGGCGATCCCAACGGCATTGTTTCCGGCACAACCAAGGTGACGAAAGACCCGGTGCAGCTCATCATCGCTCAGAACGCCGCCAAGGCCATCGCTGCTTCCGGCCTTCTTCAGAACGGCTTTTCACTTCAGACTGGTGCGGGCGGCGCTTCGCTCGCCGCAGCGGCCTTTATCGCGGAAATGATGCGAGAGAAGCACGTCGTCGGCAGCTTCATCATGGGCGGCATCACCGGTCTCTTGGTCAAAATGCTCGAAGAAGGCCTCTTCAAGCGCATCCTTGACGTACAGGACTTTGACCTCGAAGCCGTGCGCTCCGTCCGTGAGAATCCCGCTCATGAAGAGGTCGGCGCATGTCTCTATGCAAGCCCCTTTAATTCGGGCTGCATTGTGAATCAGCTCGACTGCGCCATTCTCGGCGCCACCGAGATCGACACGGACTTCAACGTGAACGTGCTGACGGGCTCCGCCGGGGCCATCATGGGGGGTTCGGGCGGTCACAGCGACGCTGCGGCCGGCGCGAAGATGACCATCATCACGGCCAACCTCACCCGCTCGCGCATCGCGGTGATCAAGGACCGCGTACGCACCATCTGCACGCCGGGCGAAACCGTTGACGTTCTCGTCACCGAGTGGGGCATTGCAGTAAATCCGCGCCGCACAGACCTGCTTGAGCGCTTCAAGAAAGCGAAGCTTCCGGTTCATTCGATCGAAAAGCTCCGTGAAAAGGCCGAGCGGCTTTGCGGCAAGGCCCGTCCGATTCCCGAGGGCGAGCGCATCGTCGGGATCGTGGAGTACCGCGACGGCACAATCATTGACGTTGTGCGTGCCAGAGCATAAGGGCCTGCGTCCAGCCGCATATTCAGAACCTTTCAGGGAGTTTCGTTTGAGCGGGACTCCCTTTTTTTCCGTATCAATCGATCACAATCGCGCAGTTTTTCGATCTTTTTGTACCCACGGCAAAGGGCGAAGACGGTTAGGATCAGTACCAAAGAATTGCGAAATGCAGACGATCCGTCTGCACTCGAGCATAATGTGAAGCATTTTCATTATCGGCACTCCCGCTCAGGCCACGCATCATGCGCGAGGTCCGCCTGCGGCAGCTGCTGATGCTTTGGAGCCTAATTTCAATGACTGAACCCAAAATCGCTGCGCTGGATGCGGCAAAAATCTGGCAGCTCTTTAACCTGGGCGGCACGGTGCTTGTTTCTGCAGAACACGACGGCAAGACGGACATGATGCCGGCGAGCTGGGCCTCGCCGCTCGACTACGACAAGGTGTTGGTGGTAGTGGACAAATCCCACTACACCCGCAAGCTCATGGATCAATCCGAATACTTTGCGCTCGGCGTTGCTTCTGCGGGCATTCTTCCTGAGCTCCTGTCTCTTGGATCCGTGAGCAAGAATGCAGATCCCGAAAAACTCGAAAAAAGCGGGATGGCGCTCTTCACGCAGCCAGGCTTCAAGATTCCGCTCGCCCGCGGCTGCTCGGCCTGGGCCATTTTCAAGAAACTCCCCGAAACGGACGAACTTTCAAAGAAGTACGACCTCTTCCTCGGGCAGGCCGTTGCCGCCTGGGGAGATGAACGCGTCTACCAAAACGGCAGACCCGACTTCGAGCACGCGCCCAAAGAGATGCGCACCACGCATTACGTTTCCGGCGGCCGTTTCTTCCTCCTCGGTGAAGCGGTCGACGTGGAGCCGACAGCGCTGTAACCTTTCGGCACTGCCATTCTCTCTCTGAAAATCGGAAGGACGGCGCTTCGCCGTCCTTTTTTATGGTTGATTCGCCATGATCCCGAAGAGCATTCTGGTGCGCGGCGCTCGCGTACACAACTTAAAGAACATCGATGCGGAGGTGCCGCTCAATCAGATCGTCGGCATTGCCGGCGTATCGGGTTCCGGGAAATCGTCGCTCGCGCTCGGCGTGCTGTATGCGGAAGGTTCGCGCCGCTATCTGGAATCGCTTTCAACCTACACCCGGCGCCGCATGACGCAGGCCGCAAAGGCCGTCGTTGACGAAGTGCTTTATGTGCCGGCGGCGCTCGCCATGCACCAGCGGCCTGCTGTTCCCGGAATCCGCAGTACTTTTGGAACGGGAACAGAACTCCTCAACGGCCTGCGCCTCATCTTCTCGCGCTTGGCAAGCCACCGCTGTCCAAACGGACACTACGTGCCGCCGACGCTCAATGTCGCCGCTGAAAAGGAAATCGTTTGCCCGACCTGCGGCGTGCATTTCTTTGCGCCGGGCGCAGAAGATCTGGCCTTTAACAGCCGCGGGGCCTGTCCCAAATGCAGCGGCACGGGTCTGATCCGAACGGTTGACGAGTCGACGCTCGTTCCTGATGAAAACCTCACGATAGAAGAAGGCGCCGTCGCGCCGTGGAACACCCTGATGTGGTCGCTCATGGTCGACGTCTGCCGTGCGATGGGCGTTCGCACGAATGTGCCTTTCAAGGATCTCAGTCCCAAGGAGCGCGACATCGTTTTTCACGGGCCGGCCGTCAAAAAACGGATCTTCTACAAAGCCAAGAATACCAACAGTGCGGGCGAACTCGATTTCACCTACTTTAATGCCGTCTATACGGTTGAAAATGCGCTCGCCAAGGTCAAAGACGAAAAAGGCATGAAGCGGGTGGAAAAGTTTCTCAAGGAATCCGTCTGCCCAGCCTGCGGCGGCACTCGGCTCTCGGAGGCTGCCCGGGCGCCGCGCGTTCGCGGCATCTCTCTCGACGCGGTCTGCCGCATGACCCTCACGCAAACTATTGAATGGGTCAATGGCATTGCGGCATCGCTTCCGCCGCCGATGCGGCCAATGACCGAGCGTCTTGTCGAATCCTTTCTCGATGCTGCCAAGCGGCTCACGGACTTGGGCGTCGGCTACCTGCAGCTCGACCGCGCATCTTCGACTTTGTCGACGGGCGAACGTCAGCGCATGCAGCTCGCCCGCGCCGTGCGCAACAGAACAACCGGCGTGCTTTACGTCCTCGATGAACCCTCGATTGGCCTCCATCCGGCCAACCTCGAAGGACTCATCGGCGTTATGCACGACCTCCTCGCCGACGGCAATTCCATCGTGCTCGTCGATCATGATGTGCAGGTGCTGCGCGAGGCGGGCTGGCTGATTGAAATGGGACCGGGTGCCGGCGCAAAGGGCGGCACCCTTTTGGCTCAGGGCACCGTCGCGTCCATTGAATCGGATGCCGCCTCCCGCATCGGACCTTACCTCGCCGGCCGAGCGGCGCCCGCGCGCACGTCGCGCGCCGCTAAGGATGAAATGTTTGCCTTCGGGCGCATTCATCTTTCGACGCTCGCGATCCATACTGTAAAGCCCCTGGAAGTCGATTTCCCCAAGGGGCGGCTCACAGTTGTAACCGGCGTATCGGGATCGGGGAAATCCACACTGGTGCTCGAAAGCCTCATCCCTGCGCTTCAGGCTGCAGCCGCAGGCAGAGCACTCCCTGCCCATGTCCGGGCCGCAGAAGCGCCCGGCATCACCCGCGCGCAGCTCATTGACGCCTCTCCCATCGGCACCAATATTCGCTCTACTGCTGCAACTTACGCTGATATTCACGACGAACTCCGCAAAGTCTTTGCCCGGACGGCAGACGCCAAGGCGGGCGGCTGGAAGAGCGGCGATTTTTCCTACAACACCGGCCGTCTGCGCTGTCCCGCCTGCGACGGCACGGGCGTGGTGAGTCTGGACGTGCAGTTCCTTCCCGACGTTGATATTCCGTGCCCAGACTGCAGAGGGTCGCGCTACGCCAAGGAGGCGCAGCTTATCAAACGCACAAACAAGGCCGGGCGCACTTATTCGCTTCCCGAACTCATGGATATGGATGTCGACGAAGCGCTTCAAGCGTGCGCAGACCTTAAAACCGTCGCCTCGCGCCTTAAAACGCTCGCAGATCTCGGTCTCGGGTACCTCACGCTCGGCGAAGGCACTCCCGGACTTTCCGGCGGCGAAGCTCAGCGTCTCAAACTCGCGAGTGAAATGGGCAGAGGCCAGAGCGATGCGCTCTTTGTCTTTGATGAACCCACCATCGGACTCCACCCCGCTGACGTAGCTGTGCTCCTTAAAGTTTTCGAAGAGCTCCTTGCGAGCGGCGCGACAGTGATTGTCATTGAACACGATCTCGATGTTATTCGTTCGGCCGATTGGATCGTCGATCTCGGACCGGGCGGCGGGGATGCCGGCGGCGAACTGGTGGTTCAGGGTACGCCCGAAGACGTCAAAGCTCAAGCGCGGAGCATTACCGGTCAATACATTTGATTTCGTCTTCTGCCGATGTATTGCGTATAAGTCCTCAAGGAAGCTTTGATCGCTCTGGGCCTAGACTAAAGCAATTAGGGAACCCCCGAACCTTAAAAACCCGGATTTGCCGGGCACTCTTTATGTCAGAAGCTCTCCTCCAATCCATCTCCAACACCATGGTTTTGGTGTTAGTCGCCGGCTACGGCTGGTGGCTTGCCCATCATGGAACCATCTCGGACGCCGGCCGCGCCACAATCGCCAAGCTCGTTAATGCACTCATTCCGGTTTTTCTCTTTTACTCAGTGACTTCGAAGTTCGGCCGCGAGCAAATGATCGAACTTCTGGAGATGGCCTTTCTGCCTTTCATTACCATCGGCCTCAACTGGGCAATATCCGAGGCGATGATTCGAGTCGGACTCGTGAGAAAGGAGCTCGGAGGCGTATTCGTTGCAAGCTTTTCGGGCGCAACGGTGCTCTTCGTGGGCGTGCCGATGACAACCGCCCTATTCGGCGAAGCCGGCATTCCCTACCTGCTCGTCTACTTCTTTGCCAACTGCTTTTTCATCTGGTCGGTCGGCCTCTATCGTATTCAAATGGACGGGGTGGCGCGCAGAGGCGGCGTGCGTCCGACGTTCTTTACGCTCAAAAGCGTCAAGATCATCTTTGCGCCGCCCGTCGTTGCGTTCCTGCTCGGCATCGTTTTCGTGCTCATCTCCATACCGATCCCAAGCTTTCTCATGGGAACCTTTAAGAGCCTCGGCTCCATTACGTCTCCGCTGGCACTCATTTTCATCGGCATGACGATTCACCGCGTCGGCTTCGAAAAGCTCAGACACGTGCCCCGAGAGGTTTGGTATGTCATGTTTTCGTGCTTTGTTCTGCGCCCGCTCGTGATGTATCTGGTATCGGCACCGTTTGATCTCGACCCCATGATGCGCAAAGTCTTTGTTGCCGCCACCATGCTTCCGGTGTCAAGCGTCATTGCCGTTCTCGCCCGTGCTCACGGTGCAGATGAAGAATTCGCCTCCGAAGCCGTGGGCGCGACGACGATCGGTTTGGTCTTTGCACTTCCGGTCCTGCTCTTCATTGTCAACTTTGTTTGATTCATCGACGGCCCGCAACGCTGAAAGCCGGATCCGGCGCATTCACGCCGATCCGGCTTAGTGTTTGCCGGCCAAAGCTCTTGCAGGCAATCAAACTGAATGCAGGCGGATGAGACGCTTGCCTTCGGCGGTGAATTCCTTGACCGGACGAACCTCATCGGGGCGTCCGACGCGGCGCAGGAATCGACGAGAGCTTCCCGACATATTCCAGCCCACCAGACGGCCTCGGCTTTCAATTCGCCTTTCAAGGCACGAAGCGCAGTGCGTCGGTTCGTCATCGAGACAGGGCTTGTTGTCGTAAAGCTGATAGCCCTTGCGGAAGCGCTGCGGCGAAAGATTCGGCATCACGACGTTGCAGCCGTATTCGACGCCCATTTCGCGTCCGTCGTCACGGATGGCCTGAAGCGCCGTGGCGGCGGCAATATTGATCGGCCCCATGACGAGACGCGTCACGGCGATCATATTGAGCGCAAGCTGCAAAAGCGCCTTCGGCTCCATCTGCCCGAGAGACTCGAGGTCATTGCCTTCGCACTTCAGGTACGGTCCCATGCCGATCATGTCCACGTCAAGCTTCTGGAACGTACGAATGTCGCGGCAGAGGTCTTCGAGCGTCTGACCCGGAATGCCGATCATCACGCCCGTGCCGAGCTGGTACCCCGCACGGCGCAGACTGCGCAGACATTCGAAACGGTGCTCGAGATTCTTTTCGTTGGTGCCGGGGGTTGAGTGCAGCAGATTGAAAAGCTCCGGATTCGAAGTTTCGAAGCGCGCCAGGTAGCGGATCGACTCCGGATTCCCGCAGGCCTTTGCCCAGCGGCGATAGGTTTCTTCCCGCTGATCTCCCAGGGAAAGCGTCACGCCGACACCCTTGGGCAGCATCGGACGCTTGGTCCTCAGATGAATTTCCCGCAGGCACTCGCAGATGAATTCAATGAACTTTTCGTCGCGGCGCTCACCCGCCTGCAGACAGACGGAGCCGTATCCGTTGTCAGCAGCCCAGACCGCAGCTTCCACAATTTCCTCTTTGGTCATTGTGTAGCGCTTGACGTCGTGGTTGGCCTTGCGAATGCCGCAGTAGCGGCAATTGGCCGTGCAGATGTTTGAGAGCTCAATCAGGCCGCGGTAGTAGACGTACGGGCCCATCAGCGCGGTCGTGCGGCGAAAGGCTGCGTCCTTAAGCATTCGGCAGTCTTCCGGGTCTGTGAGCCCAAGCAGCGCGACAATCTCTTGGTCAGAGAGTTCTGAGGGCTCCGCTTTTTCAGCCTTGGCAAGCAGTTCTGCGAGTTGCGTGCGTTCCATGATGAGAGTGGATTCCTGGGGTCTTTTTTCGAGACCGTATTGTGCATCAAAGTTAAGCAAAGCGGGTTAACCCGATCTTACGAATGTGCATCCGGCAAAGTGCCGCAAACTGCGAAAAAACACGAGCGAAGGACTGTGGATGGACACTCCCTCGTCTAAGCTCGCGCCCCCTCATCAGCCCGAAGCTTCTCGCCGACCATCGAGCTCTCTGAGATTTTTGCCGGCCCGTCCTTGCAAATTTGCATTTATCGATAATCGATTTTTATTGGAAATCAAATCGTTAACAACGCAATTAGGCGTTTTATCCAAGACGTCTACGCTTTTGTCAAGCTTCGTTCAAATAAGATTAAACCAAGCTACGCTATTTAACTTAGGTGATTTGCCGATCCGTTTAAACCCCTGAGCGAAGACCCTTAATTTTCATTGTATACGGATTTAGACCTCTGCCAAAAGGGGTATTCCGTCTTTGCCAGCCCTGACTAAGATCAGATACGTCACCTTTTGGTGCGGGTTGTCCCTAATTTGATCTAGGGACTGCAACTTCGAACTATTCATGGAATAAGGAAAATGGAAAAGCAGCAATGTTCCGCATCGGGTCTGTCCCGAGGCGAACTCAAAACACTCGGGCTCTCATCGCTCGGCGGGATCTTGGAGTTTTACGACTTCATCATCGTGTTCTTCTTCGCGAAGATTATTTCCCAGCACTTCTTCCCCGCAGGGATCGGTGAGTTCTGGGCCATGCTGAACACTTACGGCACTTTTGCCGCCGGTTATCTCGCCCGCCCGCTCGGCGGCGTCGTGATGGCTCACTTCGGCGACAAGTTCGGCCGAAAGAACATGTTCATGCTCTCGATTGCGCTGATGGTCATCCCGACCTTCTCGCTCGCGGTAATTCCTACGTACGAAACGATCGGTTATGCTGCTCCGCTCTTTTTGATTCTCGTTCGAATTTGCCAGGGCATCGCGATCGGCGGCGAACTGCCGGGCGCTTGGGTCTTCATTCATGAACACGCACCGGCCGGCCACAAGAACGCCTTTGTCGGCTTTCTCACGGGCTGCGTCACCGGCGGCATTCTGCTCGGTTCCTTCGTTGCGCTCCTGATGAACTTTATCTACACGCCGGCGGAACTTTCCGACTGGGCCTGGCGCGTTCCGTTCGTGATCGGCGGCGTCTTCGGTCTGATCTCGATTTATCTGCGCCGCTTCCTTCAGGAAACGCCGGTCTTCAAGAAGATGCGCGAAAGCAAGGCGCTTGCCAAGTTCCCGCTCGAAGAAGTTGTCAAGACCTCGCGCTTCGGCATCTGGATCTCCATGTTCATCACCTGGGTGCTCACGGGCTGCATTGTGGTGTTCATCCTGCTGATGCCGGGTTTTGTGGGCGGCGTCCTTGGCTTCTCGCCCTTTGAGACAACCTACTTCCAGATGGGCGGCCTGGTCTGCATCGTGAGTTCCTGCTGGCTGACCGGCCGGCTCGCGGATAAGCACAATCCGTCGACCCTCTGCATCCTCTTCTCCGCGGGCTTCGCGGTTTCAAGTGTGGCGTTCTTCTCGCTTCTCTATACGGCCGTTCCGGTTGTCTCTGAAGTCGTCCTCGCCTACTTTGCCACGTGCTTCTTCGCGGGCATCATGAACTTCTGCCCGATTTTCATGTGCGACGTCTTCCCGGCCCGCATCCGCTTCTCGGGCATCTCATTTGCCTACAACATCGCCTATGCGCTCTCGGGCGCTTTCACCCCGCAGCTCTCCTTTGCGCTCCATGCCTATGCCAAGACGCATCCGGACACGCTCGGTGCAATGGGGCTCTCGGCCTACATTGTCTTCCTCGCTCTCGTATCGATCGGCACTGCACTCGCAATGCGTCGGGTCTATAAGAACGGCGGCGCTGCTGTTTCCCAGATGGAGTTCCGTCCGGCTCCCTAAGCCCCGACGACTTGAGCCCATCTCAAACGTTCCAGAGGGCGAGCTGATGTTTCAAAGGTTCGCCTTCTAAACGCGCAGAGAAATGAAGCCATGAACCGGTTCGTGCGTTATGCACCGAACCGGTTTTCTTTTTCAAAATTCCAGTCGTTTGCGGTTCTTCAGACCCAATTGTTTGTGCACGACCAGGACGCTGCCCTGAGCTTGGCTGCCAAAGTGCACTGACGAAACAATAAACAATGACGGAACTCTGCACGCACAATGAAGCGGAGACATTTGCGTCCCAGCGCTTCACTCTTCCGGTGATAAAGCGCTGGTACGCTGCAATGAACACTTTTGAATCGGCTGCCGAATTAGGACGCAGCTAACCGGCGGCGCGCAATCGTCACCCAGAGCGCCGCGCCGGTTGAGAGCACCCGATCATCGAAGTCAAACTGCGGATTGTGCAGGTTTGAAGCGCCGTATGGAGCCTGACCGCCGAGGAAACCGTAAGCACCCGGCACCTCACGGGCGAGGTAGGAAAAGTCTTCGCTCGCCATCTGCGGAATTTCGGCAAAGGAAGCTTTCTCGTCGCCCACCACTTCACGTGCGGCCGCAAGAAGCTCTTCGGCCAGACGTGCATTGCTGTTGAGCACAGCCGCTACCGGCGTGAATTCAACTTCGGCTCGGCAGCCGACCGATTCCGCCGTCGCCTTCGTCACGGCTTCAATCCGCTCACGAATCAGTGCGCCTGTCTCGTCGGAGAAAAACCGTGTGCAGCCGCCTACCTCTGCAGTTTCCGGGATGATATTGAAGGCACTTCCGGTGTGGATTTTCGTCACCGACACAACGGCTGAATCCAGAGGAGCGATGTTGCGCGAGACAATCTGCTGCAGCGCAGTCGTGATCATGGCTGCGGCCAACGCGGCGTCAGCGGAGAGCTGCGGGGCGGAAGCATGTGCGCCTTTGCCCTTCACTCGAATCGCAAAAAAATCCTGACCCGCCATGGTTGCGCCCTTTCTGCAGCGCACTTCTCCCACGGGAACATCTGTCCAATTATGAAAACCATAGAGCTCGTCGACGGGGAAGCGCTCAAAAAGACCGTCCTTGATCATCGCCAAAGCCCCGCCCGCACCTTCTTCGCCAGGCTGAAAGATGAAGACCACCTTCCCTTTGAAATCACGGTGCGCAGCAAGGTACTGTGCGGCAGCAAGAAGCATCGTCATGTGTCCGTCGTGACCGCAGGCGTGCATAAGGCCAGGCTTACGAGATTTCCACGGGCATTCGCCTGTTTCCGTGATCGAAAGCGCATCCATGTCTGAGCGCAGGCCCACAGTGCGTCCCGGCCCGAGCGAGCCCTCTAAAACGCCCACGACCCCATGGCCGCCGACGCCTTGAGTCACCTCAATCCCGAAGCTCCTCAATTTCGCGGCGACCAGATCTGCCGTCCACGGTGTTTCAAGCCCGAGCTCAGGGTGTTCATGGAAGGTATGGCGCCACTCAATGTACTCAGGTGCGTGAGCTTCAAGTTCTGAGAGAAGAGACATGATTTCCGCCTCCAGACGAAATCCAAAGAAAAGATATGGAAGCTGAATTATGCCCCCCAAAGCACCATCAAACCCGATCGGCTGGCGTCGAACGCTTGTTCTCGCCTCCGATCCCGTTCGGAAGCACTCCAAAAAAAAGTTGGGCGCATCCCTATTGCGGAATGCGCCCAACCGGCTCAAAAGAAAGTCTATGGCTTTAGAGACTTACTTCGCAGCTTCAGCTGCAGCCTTGCCGGCGATTCGGCCGAACACAATGATATCCGTGTAGGCATTGCCGCCCAGACGGTTTGTGCCGTGCGTGACGCCCGTCACTTCACCGGCAGCCCAAAGGCCCGGGATCACCTTGCCGTCAGCCGTCAGTGCCTGCGCCTTTTCATTGATGCGCACGCCGCCCATCGTGTGGTGCACGCTCGGCACCGCCTTGATGACGTAGTACTGACCTTGACTCATGTCGACGAGACCCGCACGATGGTGGAAGTCTTTGTCGTTGCCTTTGCCGGCCATCGAAGTGACGCGGTCAACCGTGCCCTTCAGACTGTCGTAGGGGATCTTCGTGAAGTCGGCAATGCACTTCAGATCCGGGCAGGTCGTCATGATGCCCTGCTTGGTGAAGGCATCGTATTCCGTCGGGTGTTCTTTGACGGTATTGGATACCGCGCCGATCTTATCGTTCCAAAGCACCCAGCAGTAGCCGCCCGTCTGATCGAGAATGGCTTCGGAGAGCACGTCGCGGCGGCCGAGCTCTTCAACGAAGCGCTTGCCTTCCTGATTCAGCATGATGGCGCCGTCAAAGCGGGCATCTGCGATCAGTTCAATCACGCCCGAGATCGGGTCGCAGATCGGATAGGTCTGGATGTACTGCATGTTGACGAGTTCTGCGCCCGCACGCTGAGCCATATAGAGGGCCTCGCCCGTGGTGCCCGGAGCGTCCGTGGTCTTAAAGCGCTCATCAATCTTCGGGTTGTACTTCTTCACCATCGCGGGGTTCGCGCCAAAGCCGCCCGTAGCGAGCACCACGCCGCCCTTGGCGTTGAACGTGTATTCGGCGCCGTTCATCGTCGCCTTGACGCCTACAACGCGGCCGCTCTTATCTTTGATAAGCTCCTCGGCCTTCATATTGGTGATGACGGGGATCCCAAGTTCATCGGCCTTCGCCTGGAACTTCGTGATGAATTCTGTGCCGGTGTGGCCGACCGGAATCAGCGCGCGCTTGCGGCTGTGACCGCCGAAGAAGAAGAGATTGTCCGGTTCAAAACGAACGCCCAGATAGTCGCGGCACCATTCCGCGCCGGCCAAGGCGTTATGAGTCATCACATTGATGACCTTCATGTCGCCCTTCTTGTCGCCGCCCAGATACGTATCCTTGGCATGGAGCTCAGGCGAGTCGTCCGTGATGCCGAGCTTAGGCTGCACCCAGTTCTTGGCGGCATTCATTTCCGCGCCGGAAATGAGGGAGTTGCCGCCCACCTGAGGCATCTTTTCGAGCAGCACCACATTGGCGCCGGCGTTCTTGGCTTCAATGGCAGCAGAGAACCCTGCGCCGCCCGCACCAATCACTACGACGTCATAGGAAGCATTCTTCGGCAGATCCTTGACCGCAGCTTTGAGAGCCTTTTTATCGGCCTGACCGAGTGTGACACCCGCTTTCTTAGCCGCATCTTCAACAGCAGCGAATAAACCCTTCGACGTGAAGGTTGCTCCGGAAATACCGTCGAGCTGCACTGAGTTGGCAGCAACGATCTGATCCTTCAAATCGGTGAAGACCTTTTTAGCAAGCACCGGATTTTCGGCATTCTTCAGAATGTCGATTTTCTGAATTTTGCCGTTGTCAAACGTCACGGCCACCTGAATATCGCCGTGCTTGCCGACGCCCACGCCCTGCGTAGTGACCGGGGCGGCAAAAGCTGCCGCAGCGGCAAAGGCAAATGCAGCAGCAAAAATCGACTGAGTGAATTTCATCACCATCTCCTCCTTGATTTCGCGCCTTGTTTCTTGAAAGAGTCCGACGATTGCTGCAGCATCAAGCTGCGGCAATGCATTACTCAATCAGAACAAAGTCACATGTATTCGTTGGGAGGCATTATGCTCAGCAAACTTAAAGATAGTGATTGGGGTTTTGTCGTATATACTCCGAAAACATTCAGAAAAGGGCGGTGATTCCCAGAGAGAATCACCGCCCTTCAAAGGTTTGATCAGAACGCCTTATTTGCCGCTTTCCGATTCATCCCAATAGGCTTCACGGAAGTCGATCCCTGTATCAGCGCGAAGGTGGAAGTTCTTCAGCCGTACATCCGCACCGGCAGTGCCGACCTCATAAACAAGATAGGCCCAGGGCGCATCGTTCCAAACCATTTTCTGAGCCTGCTGATAAAGCGCCGTACGCTTGGCTTCATCCGTAGTGCTGATGGCTTCATCGAGCAGCGCGTCGAACTTCGGGTTGCTGTAGTAAGACGTATTCATAAATTTCGGAGGCGCCTGCCGCGAATCGAGCAGCGGGCGAAGCACCCAATCCGGATCCATTGATCCGTCGGCCCAGCCAATGTAATAAAGGCGGGATTTTGCTTCCTTCGGATCCTTAACGCCATATACGATCTGCGCGCGAACGCCCGGCTCAAGCATACGGGTTGTCGTCTTGATGCCGACCTGCGCAAGCTGCTGTTGCAGGAACTGAACGACTTTCGCGGAAGTACTGTTGGAGTATCCAGACCAAATTTCAGTCGTGAAGCCGTTCGGATAGCCTGCTTCCTTGAGCAGTTCGCGAGCCTTCTTCGGATCATAGGGCCAGGGGCCGAGCTTCAGTGCGCCGGGAATCTCTGCCGGATAGATCGTCGCGGAAGGTACGGCGTAGCCTGCAAAGGCCACTTTGCAGAGCGCCTCCTTGTTGATGGCATAGTTGATCGCCTGACGCACGCGAACGTCATCGAAAGGTTTAACGGTCGTATTGATCGAGAGATAGCGCTGCATGATGGAAGGCACCTCTTCAATACGGAACTTCGGATCCCCCTTAAACTGAGCGATCTGTTCATTAGGCATGGGGAAGACAAACTGCGCTTCACCCGTATGCAGCATCGCCGCACGAGTGCTGTTTTCCACCACCGGCTTCCAAACGATGCCGTCGAGTTTAGGCAGCGACGGATCCCGGTAATTGGGGTTCTTCTTGACGACAAGCTCTTCTGCGGGATTAAAGGAAACCAGCGTATAGGGCCCCGTGCCGCAGGCATTAAAGGCCGTGACTTTCTTGCCCTCAAGACCATGCGCATCCTTGAGGAGACTCGGACAGATCATCTGCGGGTTCGTCATCGCCAGACGGCGAACGAAAGTAGCGAGCGGCGACTGCAGCGTAAAACGCACCTTGTACGGATCGAGCACCTCGACCTTTTCGATGAATTTGTAGACGTTGTAGCGCGAGAGCTTATTGTCGGGATTAAGCAGCCGGTCAAAGTTGGCCTTGACGGCGTCGGCCGTGAACTCGGATCCGTCATGGAACTTGACGCCCTTTTTCAAGGTAACCGTCCAGACCTTCGCATCGGGTGAAGTTTCATAGCCTTCAGCAAGTTCCGGCACAGGCTCCATCTTGGAATTGAAGGTAAAGAGACCTTCATAGAACGATTTCGAAGCGAGGCGCGTCAAAATGTCGGGTGCATCGTAAGGATCAAGCGACGTGAACGAAGCCGAGACAGCAACCGTGACAGTGCGGGCGGCAGCGGGCGCCGAAAATGCGAGCGTACCGGCGGCAGCGGAGGCGGCCAGACAACTCAGCGCAAATTTAGAAAAAGTACGTGACATATTGCTTATTAAATTGAGGTCAGAAGTGAAACGCGTTCACGGGCATCAGTGCGTCAGCTCGGTGAGCCGGCTGCGGGCAATTTCTGAGAGGAAGCAGACGGCTAACGGCAGAATCTCGTCATTGAAGTCGAACTTCGGGTTGTGAATGGCAGCCTGATGGGTTTCATCGGCCATGCCGATATAAGTCTGAATGCCGGGAATTCGATTGGCATATTCGGCGAAGTCTTCCCCGGCCATCGACATCGGCACGGGCTGAGGGCATCCCGGTCCGAAAAGACGCTGAGCGACACGCTTTGCCGCATCGGCACAAACAGGCGAATTGATAAGCGGCGGCGTGAGATGATCGATCCTCACTTCATGCCCAAGCCCCTGCGCAAGTGCGATGTGTTCCGTCATGCGGCGCATTTCGGTTTCAATGAGCGCCCGCACTTCCGGATTGAAAGTACGGATCGTGCCGGAAAGCTGCAGCTCATTCGGAATGACATTCGGCGCCCGGAGATTCCCCGCCTGCACGGCACAGATTGAAAGTACTGCGGGTTCAATCGGGTTCACTTTGCGCGAAACGATCGTCTGGAGTGATTCAGAAAGAAGCGCAGCCGTCGGGATGGGATCGAGCGTCGTATGCGGCCTCGCAGCGTGCGCGCCGCGCCCTTTGAGCGTGATGTAGAAAAAGTCACAGGAAGCCTGTACAGGGCCAGCCTGAATACCGATCTGTCCTTTCGGGAAGACCGGCGAAGCGTGAGCGCCGTAAATTTCGAGAGGCTTATATTTTTCCAGCACGCCGGCTGCAACAACGCTTCTGGCGCCTCGGCCGATTTCTTCGGCCGGCTGAAAGACAGCCAGAACTCGGCCGGGAAAATCCGGATGCGCATGAAGTGCGCGTACCGCTCCCAAGAGCCAAGTCACATGTCCGTCATGGCCGCAGGCATGACAACGCTGTGAAGTCTCACTTCTCCAGGCATTTTCAGATTCGTCGGGCATGGCAAGCGCATCCATATCTGCGCGAAGCGCCACCGTCGGGCCGGGTGCATTCCCGTTCACGACGGCGATTACTCCGCCTTCGACGAGCTTGTCATCAAATTCAACGCCCCATTCGCTCAGTTTTGTGGCGATGACGCCGCAGGTGCGGGAAGTGTCGAACCCAAGTTCGGGATGCTGATGAATGTCGCGCCGTATCTGCGCAAGCTCATTTCCCCAAGCGAGAATTTCAGCGGGGATGCGGTCGGCGTACATGAACTCAGCCATTAGAACCTCCAACATGTTTTGTTAGTGTCTAAACATTATTCCGCTCGGCGCAGAGCGTGCCGCTCTCCCGTTTCACGCAGTCACTTTGCTTTTCGTCATGGGTCGAAAAGAATACAGCCCATCACAGCGCATGCTGCGGCTCTAAGCGCAATGTCATCACTTGCCCTCATCACCCGGCCGGGCCGTCTGTTTTTAAGAATGGCTTTGAGAGTTGGACAGTCGAAAGCAAACGGATACCTATTTTGGAGGGTTGACACACAATAAAAGGAATTAAACGTCCGCCCGCCAAACAATCGCCGGATGATTAGACTTCCTATTCCATTCCTTCACTTTTGAAGCACTGACTTCCCAAAAATGGCTCAGAACGACATCAATCGTTCATCTTTCTCTGCTGCTGAGGCGCTTGAAACCTGCAGCCTGAACGATTCTGCTGCTCCAACGACAGCAGGCATGTCGTCGCGTACGCCTCATCCGTGCAGCTGCAGGGCTTGGCGCCGCAAAGGCAAAGGCGAGTCCAGCCGACTTGCAGTCATCGAGGAGCCTGACGGATCAACAGTCGACCTTCCGTTCACAGAATTAACCAGCGATCTGCTTAAGGGCACTTTCGCTGATGATCCTCGCTGGATATGGTTTGCCGATCATTCCAAGTCGCCCGCAGCCCCCTGCGGTGCGGAGCTTCTTGCAAAATTCGGCTTGACGAACGCCGAGCCTCTGCACCTTAGAAAGGCTGATGCGCTTCGCTTCATTCGTGACGGACGCTGGGACGGGATTGGACTCGATCCAAAGTTCATGGCTGAGGCAGCTCGTCTTTGCGACCATTTGCTCCCTGCTGCACGTGCAACCAACTGCTCGAACATTCTTATTCGAGAAACCGACGGCACTATTACCGGGGACTTTACGATCGGTACGGGACTGCTCAAGATGCTCCCCGCTATGGGGCTGACCATCTGCCAAACCCGTGCGCTCTTTTTGACTGAAGAGGCTCTGGAGCCGCTTGCCGCAGGTCTCGCCCGGCTGCTGACTGCTCTGGGCGCCCCGCAGGCTAAAGTCGTCCGTATTGATCATCCGCTCTCAGCCGATGCCGCCAAGCGTATCGAAGGCGCTGAAGGCTTCAGCCTGCTCTTTAACGCCACCAACTTCGGCCGAGCCCCCGACACCGATCAAATGCCGATTGAATCGGCAGATGTTTTCCAATGCTTCCCGAAACTCAAAGCGGTACTGGATTCCGTTGATGAACCTGTGCGCCCGCGGCTCATCTGGGAAGCGCAGCAGCGCGGCCTTGAAGCCCGCACTACTCTGGGACTGCGCGTCGTGGTCGCCCGCGAAGCGATGGAACTCTTTGCCGGCCGGACGCTGCCGCTTTGTGCGACGCGCTCGATCCTGTGCGACATTCGCCGCGAAGCCTCCAATATTGTTCTGATCGGAATGCCGGGCTGCGGAAAAACCACTATCGGCAAATGCGTCGCGGCAAGGCTTCTGCGTCCCTTCATCGATCTGGACGCCCTCGTGGAGCGTCGAGTCGGCAAATCCTCCGAACGGATTTATCGCGAGGACGGTGAAGAGTATTTCCGCGGTTTTGAAAGCGAGATTATCAAAGAGCTCTCCGGACGTCACGGCCTCGTCATTTCAACGGGCGGAGGCGCCTGCCTGCGCCCCGAAAACCGTATGCGGCTCGCGCTCAACGGCACGTTCTACTGGCTCCAGAGGCCGCTCGACCACCTCTCCACCTATCAGCGGCCGCTCTCTCAAGCTCGCGGCGTAGAAGCCCTTTACGAAGAACGGTCTCCCATTTTTGAGAAAATCGCCGAGCGCATCATCGAAGTGCAGTCTGTAGAAGATACGGCCGCGGCGCTGATTGGCGAAACAGTCTGCAAACCTTGCTGAGGGCGCGGCTCGCAGCAGATCCTCCCTGCTCCCCTCCCGATCCATGAGTCGGACAAGCTCCGCAGAGCTCGTCCGACTCCAAAGTTTTTAGTGCAGTTTGCCGAGTTATTTACCGAGGTGCGGAGCGTTAAACGCCCGCACCTCTAATAGCTCCCCCCGCCATTTCTCCACCTGCACCAGCGCAGTTGAGGCAATGTTGCCGTTTGAGAGAGCGCTCGCCGGGTCGTCAGGCGTGAGCACATTGGCGCAGCCGTTGGCATCAATTGCTCCGTCTGAAGACTCTTGGGGATCAAACCAACCGCCGTGACGCACAACGATCGTCCCTGCCCGAACGCCGTCGGTAACGACGGCGCCGGCGAGAATAGCTCCTCGCAGGCTCGAGACTTTCACCACATCCCCGTTGGCAATGCCGCGCTTGGCTGCATCAACCGAATTCATCTCACAAGGCTCTCGGCCGGCAATATTGGAGCGAGCGCTCGTCACGGGATTGAGCTGGCTGTGCAGTCGGGCGCCGCTCTTGGGACTCACCAGTTCGAGCCAATCGCCTAAGCCTTCCTTGCGCTCCTCCTGAGCCTGAGCGTCCTGACCATGCACGCTGGTCTGATCCGCTGCAAAAGGCGGAATCCACGTTGGATGTGCCGGAGCATCCGCATAGTGAAGCGCTTCAATGCGTTTGGAATAAATCACAATCTTGCCGGACTCCGTCCGCAGCGGGTGCGCTTCAGGATCAGCTCTGAAGTCCGCAAACGCCGTGAAGCGGGTTTCTGCCGGATTCTGTGCGTAGAGGTGAACACCCTTCTTCACGAAATCAGCAAAGGGCGGCAGCTCTGCATTCTGCGCTGCCCCGGCAGCTGCGGCCTCTTCGTAGAGCCTCTGAATCCACCCCGCTTCATCCAGACCCTCGGTAAAAGCGTCTCCCAGTCCCAAGCGTTTGGCGAGTTCAGAATAAATCTCATAGTCGCTTCGTGCTTCTCCGACGGGATTGATCACCTGATGCATGAAGACGATGCCGTCGTTGGTAGACGTTCCAATCGGTGAAATGTCGTTTCGCTCCAGGGTCGTCGCCGCAGGCAAAACGATGTCTGCATGACGTGCCGTTGCGCTCCAGAAGGCATCTGTGACAATCACCGTTTCCGGACGGCGCCAGGCTGCTTCGAGCGCTCGTGTATCAGGATGATGCGCAAAGGGATTCCCGCCCGACCAGAAGACCAAGCGGATATCGGGATATTCAATGCGGCTGCCGTTCCAATCAATCACTTTGCCCGGGCAGGCAAGTACGTCAGCCATACGCGCCACCGGAACGGCACGGCTGCCCTTCCAGGGTACGGCGGACTGCCAAACTGCCTTCGGACGAGCAGGAATCTGCCCCAGAACAGGACCTTTGCCAACCGGCCAGCCGCCGCTTTCATAGTGATATGAAACCCCAATGCCGCCGCCGGGAAGACCAATCTGTCCGAGGGCACAGGCAAGCGCAACCGCCATCCAGGGCGGCTGCTCTCCGTACCGAGCACGCTGCGGCCCCCAGCCGAACATGATCATGGAACGGTGTTCGGAAAGCTCTCGTGCAAACGATTGAATTTGCTGAGCAGGAACTCCGCAGCCGATTTCAGCCCATTCCGGTGTCTTTTTAACACCGTCTTCCGTACCCAGGATGTAGGCCTCCATTTCATTCCAACCCGTCACGCAGTTCGCGAGGAAAGCGCGGTCGAGTCGATTTTCTGTGATGAGGACATACATCATGCCGAGCATCAGCGCAGCATCTGTCCCAGCCTTTACCGGCATCCAGCGGCTGCCGACAACATCAGCCGTTTTAGGCCGAAGCGGATTCACCGCAATCGTACGGATACGCGGATGGTCCTTCAGTTTGCGGATTTCGGCGATGCCCTGATGAAGCGTCGTTGCCCAGTCGATATCGTTGGTAATCAGCGGATCGCATCCCCAAAAGACAATGCGCTCGGTCTTTTCCATGATGACCGGCCAAGCGGTCGGCTTAAAGAGTTTCCCGCCGACGGCATACGGAAGGATGGTCGAAATCGCTGCAGTGGAGTAGCTGTTGCCGGTCTCAACCCATCCGCCCAAAAGAGAGAGCAGCCGCTGCATCAGCGCAATGGCGTTGTTCACCGAACCGGTTGACTTCCATCCGTAGCTGCGCCCCCAGACCGCCGAGGGACCGTAAGTCTCATAAATCCGCCGCAGTTCGCCGGCCGCTAAATCTAAAGCCTTGTCCCATGAAACAGGAACGTATTCATCCGCACCGCGCCCGGCACGAGAGGCTGAACCCTTTTCCAAATAACCCCGCCGCACCATTGGTGTTTGAATGCGGGCGGAAGAATATGGGTGCTCTACTAAGCTCGAAAGGTTGGGGCTCGGCGCACGGTCACCCTCAAACGGGCGTACAGCAACCAGCCTGCCGTCTTTCGTTTTGGCGTAGAAAAGCCCCCAATGAGAGGCGGTCAGCACTTCTCCGTCCGGAAGCGCTTGGAAAAATGATCTTGGGAGGCTTGAAGTCTCGGGGCTGCTCATGACGAAATAATTCGACGATAGGAATATCTGACATTTTAGGATCGACTGGTACTTTCCCGAATGTCAACCTGACCAACCTTTAGCCCTACTCATAAACCTTCGATAAAAAGCGCTGTCCTTAAACCATCCGTAAGAATGGTGAAGTGACTGGGATCGGGAAAGATCCTATGCGAATAGGAGAGCGGCATGAGACAATTGAATTCACCCGCTTGGTTGATTACCTAGCAGTGCCCGGCCATGATCCGGAATAAGCGCCAGCGCCAATCAATGTGGGTACTGGGAGGATGAGCATGTCATCTCCTTTCAAACTGATTGCTGTTTTGATTGCAGCAGGATTCTGTGTGCCCGCAGCTTTTGCTACTGATGCAGTTACCTCTGCTTCCGTTGTTCCCGCGGCTCAAAAAACTCAAGACGGAGCCGTGCTCGAAGGCACGAAAACGCTTGCTGCCAAGGGCGGCGACAGGCTTCCCGACAATGTCGATGCCGTAACGTCTGCTTCGGTCGTTCCGGTTCAGTATCGCCAAACGGATTGGAAGCCGAGCGGCTTCACGGACGCTAAAGACAAAAAACGTGCGCTTTTCATTCTTGACGATCCTCGTCACGAATCGGTCACCTATGATCTCTGCGTCACCGCAATGAAGTTCTTTGAAGAAAAAGGCTTTGAAGTTGAACTTCGTGACCTCATTGCCAACAAATTCAATCCGCTCATTACTACTCGCGAAGAGTTCTATCACGCCAAAGACGGATTTGGGAAAACACCTGCGGATGTGCTCACAGAGCAGGCTTACGTCCAGAAAGCCGATCACATCATCTTTGTTCAGCCCAACTGGCAGGACACCGATCCGATGTTCACCAAAGGCTATAAGCTCCGAGTGTTTTCAAAGGGATTTTCTTATGACGACGGCCCGAAGGGACGCGTCGGTCTGCTTCCCGGCAAGACCTTCTACACGATTATGAATGCCGGCTGGCTCGGCATGGGACAAGGCATGAGCGGTGATTCGCTCAACAAAAATCCCCAGGAATGGGAAACCTGGATGTTTGCAATGCGAGTCGTTGACGACGATGCAGCCGTCGGCAAGGACATGAAAAATCTCGGCCGCTTTGTGAACGATCGGACGCCTTCAAACCTTGATCCGAACTACGGCGAAAAAATCGAAGCTTTGCGTGCAGTGCTAAGAAAACACCTAGCACGTGATTTCAACCTTTAATTGCTAGCGCACTGAAAGTACTCGCTTTTATAGAGGCGAGTACTTTCTCTCTGTCAGCGTCACAAAAATCTTCAGCATCAAGCTCACCTACTCGTCGCGGCGTTCGAACATCTGCGCAGGCAATAACATCTCCATCTCCGCTCTGCCCGCTCACGGCGAATATCAATACAAACAATATCCGCCACTAAACGGCCGCTCAAAATGTGACGACGTACTCGCCGTTGGTTAATTTTGTGAGGGTTACGGAATCTCGGCCATAAGCCTCCAGGACCTCGTCGGTAATCGGTTCTCCGCGGCGGAGGACGCCGGCACTTTCCAAACCGCCTTTGATGAATTCTCCAAATATCGTGCGGGGTTTCGATCCCATTGCTTTGTTGCCGTCGGAGTATGTTGACAGAGAAGCCTTACGGTAAGTCACTCCGTCATGGGTCAGATACGCTGTGAATTCCATCCGCAGGCTTTTTTTCCCGGGCGGAATTTCGGAAGGAAGCGGTCGCGGGTAAACGTCATTGGTCTGAGCGCTCTTAGGCACCGACAATTCAATTTCATACCACGGACGAGGCGTATATATTCCCTGCTGATTTTTGCGTCCGGCTCCGAAGCACAGGTTGAGGCTGCTTTGCGGCTGCTCAGACGGTCTGAGTTTTATCTCCATAGAAGCGGCCTTGCCGGCGGGCAGGGATGTGTATTTTGGCAGACCTTTGTAAGACTGAACATCTTCGGCAGCAGGGGCCAGTTTGTCGATGGTAACCGCACAGTTTATGCCGCAGAGACTGTCAATAAAAGATTCAATCTTGGCAAGATCCTGCTGATCCGTTATTCGCGTGCCTGCTTCAAGGCGCTTTTTCAGACCCTCGTCGGAAAAATTATGCGAGCCCACCCAAACCGTTTGAGCAACGCCCTGCCGGAAACACCATATTTTGCCGTGATAATCAACCGTTGTGATATAGACGCCGGTGCCGTCATTTTTCCTGGCTGGAATTTGCGTGAGCGCCCGATGGAGCTCACAGAGTTCCTCGCGCAGTTTATTCGTGAGACTGCCGTCAATACGGTACATTCCGAGCACCAGTCTTACCCGCCCCTTTGACGCGACCTTAAGAAGCGCCTTTTTAGCTTGCTGAACAGCGGTAAGTCCGCAATACCCTACCGCAATGTCCGCACTGGTTGACCTCGCAAGTTCAGCAGCAACGATATCGCTGAATGGAGTTTTTTGATTCGTATTAAACATACTGTCGTTCCGAACAGAGTCGATCTGCCGTAGAATTTTACCGTTGCCGAAATCAGGGCAGCAATTCATGCAACGTGCGAACCATTATGCGAAACAAAGAATTGAAGGTTCGTCTCTCAGCAGACGAACTCGACCGTTTTTCGACGATCTGCAACACAGAACATGTGCCGCCCTCAACCAAAGCCCGCGAACTTATCGTTGAGTATAGCCAAGCTCCGATTGCCAAAAGAAAAATTGAAAACTGCGGGGCCGCTGACTCTGAAGAAAAAACCTCCCGCCTCTGGGCAATGCCCCAGCTTCCTAAATCGGGAGAGCTTCGCGTAGCAGAAATGTTTTCCGGTCCGGGCGGAATCGGCATCGCGCTCAACCGTACCAAGTCGGATAAATTTTCCTTCAGGCACGTGTGGGCGACTGATTGGGATGCTGATACCTGCCGGTCCTACAAAATCAACGTCCTGAAGCATACCCCAGAAGCGCTTTCGATCTGCGAAGACGTCCGCAGTCTTGACATTGACTCGCTGCCGGAAGCTGACGGGTTCCTTTACGGATTCCCCTGCAATGATTTCTCGATTGTTGGCGAATCCAAGGGCCTTCACGGCAATTACGGCGGCCTCTTTTCCTACGGCGTTAAATACATCGAACGCGTGAATCCCCTTTTCTTCTTCGCGGAGAATGTTTCCGGGCTCTCGTCCGCCAACGACGGCAAGGCTTTCAAACTAATCCTCAATGCTCTTAACAACGCAGGGAAATACGGATACACGATCACGGCGAACCTCTACAAATTTGAAGAGTACGGCGTGCCCCAGGCACGTCACCGCTACATTCTGATCGGCATTCGCGGGGATCTGGGCCTCACGTTCCGCGTGCCGAAGCCAAGCGGCATCCAAAAGAGCTGCCGCGAAGCGCTTGAAGGCATACCGGCCGATGCCGCCAATCAGGAACCAACCAAGATGAGTCGGCAGGTTGCTGAACGGCTGTCCTATATTCGCGAAGGAGAAAACGTGTGGCAGGCTGAAGAATCCGGCCGTCTGCCGGAACACCTGTGCCTGAATGTAAAAGGTGCGCGTCTTTCACAGATATACCGCCGTCTCGACCCCTCGAAGCCTTCCTATACTGTGACAGGTTCGGGCGGCGGCGGCACACACGTCTATCACTGGTCTGAAAACCGAGCTCTTACCAATAGGGAAAGAGCTCGTCTGCAGACCTTCCCTGACGATTTTGTCTTCTGCGGCAGCAAGGAGAGCGTCCGCAAGCAGATCGGCATGGCCGTACCGTGCGACGGTGCACAGGCCATTCTGGAAGCACTGCTCAAAACCCTTGCCGGCACTCCTTATGAGAGTGTTGAACCCAGCGTGGGGACCTTCCCTGCAAAGTCCCTCAAGACTGACGAGCTGAAATAGTCAGACTTTCTCTGAATACAGAAGGATGCTGTGGACAACAAATCCAAAACTGAACGGTCCGCTAATATGCGGGCCATTCGGAGCACGGATACCAAACCGGAAATAACCGTCAGGCGACTTTTATTTGCCGACGGTTTCCGCTTCCGTCTGCACGTCAAGACGCTCCCGGGGAAACCGGACATTGTGCTTCCCAAATGGAAGACTGTCGTTTTCGTCAACGGTTGCTTTTGGCACGTTCATCAGGGATGTCCCCGATCCGTACGGCCGAGTTCAAACGCAGACTATTGGAACTTAAAACTCTCCCGCAACCAGAACCGTGACAGGGAAGAGCATGAAGCACTCATTTCCGCCGGCTGGCGAGTACTCGTTGTCTGGGAATGCGCGTGCGGGAAAAAGACGTGGCCGACTCTGCAGAGTCTCATGCATAGCTTCATTGCGGCTAATGACGGTCCGCAATATGCAGAAATCGGCAGGATGAACGCCAATTTATCCATGAACATCCGCAAACTGTCGCCGTCGGGCAAGTGCTTCTGACAACAGCTCTGTACACTTCAAGTTATTTGAAATATGCAGACAATAACTCTGCGGGGACAGATTTAATAAGTCTTTCAGCCGCAGGATTTCTTTTGCAAACGGCTTTTTTAAGGCTTAATCCATTCCTAGAATCAGGCTGTATCCCTTCCCAATTTTCCCATACCCCATGGGAAGTTATTAATTTTGAGTTGCGGTAAGATAATGAAACAGCAAAACGAATCCTAGACGTCAAACAGTCCAACTGAACCTTATAAACAGTTGTTCGACCTTCTATCGAATCAATATTTGCCGCCAGGAAAGATTTCCAACCATTATCTTCCGTAACTACTATGTCAGAATAAAGCCAATAATTTTTTTCAGCTTTATCTTCAGCGAAAATCGCCCAATTTCTAGGTGTCCTTCCCCACTCTTCCGCCGTTACGGGCTGAAAACCTTCCAATCGAGCATATTGAATCCACATTGACTCCCAATTCCCTATCTTTTGTTCAGGAACCATGACGGCATAAGCTCGTCCCTCAGCAGAACAAAATCTTTTTGTTCGAATGGGTTCAAACTTGAAGAGAGGTGTATTCAATGTGCTGTGGGTACACCAACTCCTACGCATTTCACCTCCGCTCAGCAGACAATGATGCTCGATCAGCCTGGGAAGCTCATTAACATCTTTTGCCGGATAAATCGGATTATGAGGACCAGGGCACCATGCTACATAATAAATTTTGTGATAAACACTGCTGCCTTTGTCGATCCAGCCGGTTCGAGGATTATGTCGATCATCTGCCTTCGCGTAAGCAATTACTATATCTGACGGATTTTTATAATCCAAAATACGCGGATAGTGTCCAGTAAATTCTAAAGAACCATCAGTTTTCGTTGCATCAATTTCTGTAGGAGCACTGCACCCGCCCAAAATAGCAGTAATGAGCAATGCTGCCGAAATTCTCTCTATTCCCATTTTACATTCAAAATATAAGACTTCTAATAGATATACAAAGCCAATGAGGAAAGATTAACCAATCGACTTTAAACAGAATTAACCTTTAATTCTATGCCGTCAGTATACACCAACTCATACTTTATTGAACTTTAACCGGAATATAGGCGTCATCATCAAAGGCAAGAGTCGTCATATGTACGCCAGCAATAAGCAGATGTATAGCGTACTTTGTTCCGCCGACTATCGTATTCAGCGAGTTTCTGCCGCGGCGAATTTGTTGCGGCTGAAGAAAACCAGATGCTGTCGGCAGCATTCCGCACACCTGCTGGCGAAACCAACAGCCTTCACAGCAATTGCGACGGCCTCGTTTCCTACGGCGTTAAATACATTGAACGCGTGAATCCCCTTTTTCATTTTCGCGGAGAATGACTGCTTCTTACTTCCGCATAAATAGAGCTCGCTCCTTCGCACCTTCTGGCGTATTGGCAAAGCTATACCAATATTTGCCTTCCTTCTCCGTGCCGTAGAGCTTAATGAAACACCAAGGCTTCGGCTCAGCATATAGAGCCTCAACATCTTCGAGGCATTCATTCAGCCGCAGTGCTCGAACAAGTGCATTGCGAGCGGCAGCACGAATCATGCGGTTGCGCCAGCGCTTTTCTAGTTTTTCTGAGATGTGATTGCTGTTGCAGCAAAAAAATGGACCAATGGGTGTGTGACGTCGAGACCGAGACATCTGTGTGTATCCTTCTGACATAACTCAGCAGCAAGGGATATCCAAGAGCTTTTCTGCCATCTTTCCTTAACTTCATCATAAAACCGAGTACGTCGCCATTCGTCGCACCGAGGAACTATGATGGTTTATCGGATGAATTGAATGATGTTCTCCCGATGTCCGTTTATTAAGTGCTTTGGAGTGCTCTATGACTGCTACTACTGAAGATACGTTTGTCGACCTGCTCTGCCGTATCCCGAATTCCGACCGCAAACAGCTTCTTGCGCTTTGGACCGTCTTATCGGAAGTCGGTGAAACAAGAGCAGCCTTCACTGCGGCTGCAAATTGGCTTCTGCCTACCTTGAACGCTGCCGAACTTCCAAAGAGCAACATTGATGAGCAAATGCTTGACTCCTGGCAGCCCAATGAACCAGATACCCTGTGGCATCTTCCCGCGCATCTTCAAAACGTCGTCCTAGCGCGCATAACTGCAAACGCCCGCATCTTGAGTGTTGACAAGATGCGAGGGTTCATCAGTCAAAATGACTGCCGTGAATTCCTTGATAAATATGCTCACCTTTTCCATGCCGCTCTTCCGCCCAATGGCACAGAAAGTGCCTTTGGACTTTTCCGCAGCGCACTCCGACAACTCATGGACGTCAGCGATTGTTTAATCCCATACGTTGAGGATCAGTTCCCGCAGTATCGCATCCGGTTTATTACGAAACCCGCATCAGCCGCCATCAAAGAGCTTGATTTCGTTTTCAGAAAAATCGGTGCAAGTACGCATCGCAATAAAGATGAACTCATCGTTCGCGAAAGACGTCTTGAACACAATGCATTGGTCCGCATTCTTTCCAGTCTGGCCGCTCGCTATGAAAAGGAACTGCAGATCGCAGAACTTCCCGACACCGAAAAAACAAAAGATTTCCAAGCCCCATTTTCGCCATTCAGCTTCGCCGAAGCCATGCAGTTATTTAGCCGGTCAAACAGCTTAAACAACAGCAACAAGCTTGATCTTTGGAAAAATATTGCTGGCATTGAAGGAGATAAATTTTGCAAACTATAGATCAAGTTGAGGCGAGATGAATATCTCTAAATTAATAAATACAATGTAATTCAAGTCACTTTAAGCTGCATGCTCTCATTAAGTTTCCCTCTAAAAGAGACATGATTAACGAGATCAACTGATCTACGTGAAATCAATTCTGGAAATGCCCTCAAAAGTCGTAAGGGAGAGCTCAATAATGCATTTCTGTAGGGGTCAAGATTTGTCCGCTAGGGAGGCAACTGACCTCACCGTTGACATTTCCATGCCGCTACTGAGTTGATAAGTCTCCCAGGCTTTGCTATCGGCATCCTTCATCGATTCGATGCCTCCTCGAGTCAGCCGAGTCACTAGTTCTTCCTGCGGCCGGGCGAACAGCGGGGCTTCACCACACAATCACACGAACGCTGCGGGGACACCCAACGAAAACCGCCTGCACCGAAATGCAAGCGGTTCCGCCAAGTCTGCGCTGCTGCAGCAGCGCAGACTCAATTACTTTTGGGCAATCGTCCGATTAGAAAACGGGGATTACGCCGCCCTTGTACTTTTCTTCAATGAACTTCTTCACTTCAGGAGACGTAATGGCTGCCTTGAGTTTCTGGAACTCGGGCTTTGCTTCATCACCGTCGCGAACGACTACAACGTTGCCGAAGGGTGAGGACTTAGCTTCAAGCGCGATGGAATCATGCGCAGGATTGAGACCGGCCTGAAGAGCATAGTTGGCATTGATCACGGCTACGGCCACATCATCGAGCGAACGCGGTAGCTGAGCCGGTTCAAGCTCATAGAAGGAAAGCTTCTTGGGATTCTCAACGATATCTACCGTCGTCGCAAGGAGCGTTGCATCTTTCTTCAGCTTGATGAGACCAGCGTTCTCAAGAACCTTGAGGGCACGGCCTTCATTGGTCGGGTCGGACGGTACGGCAATACGAGAGCCGGCCGGGATATCGGCCACGTTCTTAAACTTCTTCGAATAGACGGCCATCGGTTCAAGATGAACGGAGACGAGGATCTTGAACTTAAAGTTGTGCTGCTTCACAAACTCTTCAAGATAAGGAATCGTCTGGAAGTAGTTGGCATCCAAATCCTTCGAATCCAAAGCGAGATTAGGCTGAACGTAATCGTTAAATTCAACCACTTCAAGCTTTACGCCCTCTTTTTCAAGCTGAGGCTTGATGAAGTTGACGATGTCCGCATGGGGCACAGGCGTCACACCGATGCGGATGACTTTATCAGCAGCGGCAGCGCCGGCAGAAAAACCGAACGCAAGAACTGCTGCGGCAGCAGCACCGGTAAAAGTACGCGTAATGAGATTGGCAATCGACATTTGAGGTTCCTTTGAATTTGTTTCCTGCAGACTTTCAACAGATCGGTATCACAAAACTGTCAGCTTTCTGCAGTCATTTGCATTTTGAATTTGACCGCCGGTTCGTTCTGCAGTCTGGGTGATGACACCCATTCGGTCGACTGAGAAAGCCTTTCTCGGAGCTGCGGTTGCCGGGACCCCTCGGGCGGCGAACAGCTCTCTTCTTTAACTCCGCAGGCGCGGAATCTGTTTTTTAACGGTCTTTATGTCCTGTCCTTGGCTTTTTAAACCTGGACCGTACCCCTCGGGCGCGTCGGACATGGGTTCATACTATCCTCACAAAAAACGAATTGGGGGTGTGATGCCAATATCACACCCCCATTTTGAAAACTCTCCTGCGGTATTACCAGCCGAGGTCCGGCTTTCTTCGTAGACAGCTGACGCAGCTTTAGAGCACTGCGCCCTCCGCCTCTTCTGCGTTAACGGGTTTAAGCACCTTCACGAACCAGTTAACCACCCGTTCGATGACGGGTTTTTGGAACCAAGGGAGATCACCGTGCTGAGCATTGTCAACCAAAACATATTCGGCATCAACGTTCTTTGCCTTCAGTGCGCGGAAGAGCTTTGCGCTCTGAGTCGGGCTCACGAGCGGATCCTGCGCGCCGTGTAGGATGAGGAACGGAGGCTCTGATCCGTCAACGTGACCCAATGGGCTGGCGGCCAACGCCGCCTTCCGATCAGCCATGATCGAAGCACCCGGATAGGTTCTGAAAGCAGGACCGTTCACTAACAGCGCCTCAGTAGATGCAGGCGATTCATGCACCTTATCAATTTCAGGACCAAAACCCTCGCCGATCGTCGTCAGATCTGACAGGCCGTAAATGGTAACTGCCGCCTGAACATCTGACGAAACATTAAGCCAATCGCCTTTATCAAACTGTTTTTCTCCGTTGGTGACGCCGGTCATCTGCGAGAGGTAGCCGCCGGCAGAATCTCCCAAGACACCGATTCGATCCGGATCGATGCCGTATTCTTCTGCATGTGCGCGCAGGTAGCGCACTGCCGACTTAGCATCTTCAAGAATGGCGGGGAACTTATCGGGCACTACGCGGTATTCCGCTGCAGCTACCACAAACCCTGCGTTGGCAAGCGCGCGCCGCATTTCAGAAAACTTTTCATGGTCCGCCGATGTGAAGCCGCCGCCCGGAAAATAGATCACCGCAGGCTTCTTTACCTTTGTGCGGGGAATTTCAAGGGTCATACGAAGCTGGCGAACAGCGCGGGTCGACTTGATCTGAGAATAAATAACGCCGGAAATCATGTCGATGCGCGGGGCTTTCCCTTCAACATGGATGACCTGCGCACCTTCGGTCCAGCCAGCCAGTTTCGCGGAGTCTGCATCCGCGGCTAGTACTGAAGAAGCAGCGATCGTCAATGCGGAGAGACCGATAACAGCTGCTGCGGCAGTCTGAAAAACTTTCTTCATGGTACGTTTAATCCTGATTATTGTTCTAAAAAAGCTTGAATCGTTGCGGAAACCGTCAGCTGCACCTTGCTGCAGAAAACTGGCTTCTCAAGCGAGCAACAGCAATGAACGGTCCAACGTCCCGAAATCATGCACAGCAACAGAGCAGTGCCGCTACGATCCGCGGGATGAGGCTAAGCCGAAATCAAAATTCCAAATGTCGTCCAGTCAACACTTCCAGTATGGAAATTTCTTCAAGCGCTGAAAGCGGCACCGGCGGCTTGGGGTCATCAAGATGGTCACCGAGCATCTTCTGATACCAGTTGACGTCGTGCCATGCTCCGTTCTTAAAGCCCGCCTGAAGATAGGTGCCGACAAGTTTGAATCCCATACGCTTATGAAGCCGATCACTAGGCGGATTGGGAGACGTTACGCAGCCGAAAACAGACAAGACCCCCTGAGCCTTGAGAAGCGTCATCAGGCGGCTGTAGAGCCCCCCGCCCAAACCGCAGCCCACTGCGCTCTTGGCGAGATAAACCGAAAGCTCAGCGTTCCATTGATACGCCGCTCGTTCCATATGCCGATGGGCATAGGCATAGCCCATGCAGCGCCCATCCTCTTCGGCGACAATGTAGGGATAAAAGCCGGTAATGGTGCGAATGCGTTCGGCAAATTCTTCTGTTGTCGGCAGCGTGTATTCAAACGTAATCGTTGAATGAATATATTCGGAGTAAATCTGCAAAAGCGCAGGAGCATCTTCCGGCATAGCCAGGCGATAGTGCATGAGGACACCTTAAAGAAAACAAACATGCAGCTTTTGAGTTTATCCGGTGCTGCAAGGCTCATCCTTAGACAATGTCCTCAAGTCTGTGAGCTGCGGCTCAAGGATATGCGGCATGATCAGGCAGATTTCTTCCGGCTGAGGTATGTTTAGCGTCTCAAATGTCACCCGTACTCTTTGCATGGCTAAACGTAAGACCACCCCGCTTGACGACGCCGCTACTGATTCGATTTTTGATGTTTTAGGCACGACGCCCGACGAGGCTGCTTCATCCTCGGAATCATCATCAGTGCCGTCTGAAACTGCAAGGCGCTCACTGGAACCCTTGCCCTTACGCTCAGTTTTATCTGCTGCTGTGCCGCCGGCAAACTCAAAAAGCCCTGCTCGAAACACAAAAGCCGACACAGCTCCTGAGACCCCAAAGGCACCGAAGCCTACAAAATCGATCAAGCCGCCGAAGACGCCGCAGCTGGAAAAGTCCATCAAAGAAGAAGCGCTCGCGCTCTTTCAAAAAGGCCTGACGATTGAGGAAGTTGCCCGTGAGCTGATGCTTCCGCCTTCGGCAGTACGCGACTGGGAAGCGCTTTATCAAGACGGAAAGCTCACGAAATTCGGCAAAGCACGCATTGCCGCCGATGAACGTGAAAAGCAAGAACCTACGCTCTTTTTTAAAGCGAAATAACGCTCCCGCGGCCGCGCAAGCGCGCTGAGCTTATGCGCGGCACCATCTTGTCAATCACGCTTCAATCGGCGTTTTCTCCACCTTGCGGAATCCCCCGCGTTCACGCCAGGCTTCAATCCAGCCCGTTAGCTGCACCGTATCATCCATATCCGCTTCAAGTTCAGGGACGAGGCCATCAAAGCGCCAAGACGCACGATGCGGCAGAACCGATCAGCGGGAACTACTTTCTCGCCCTGACGACTCCTGCACAGACGGACTATCCCGTTGCCTGCTATGAATACATGGGCTCAAGAAGCCTTAAACGGCTCCGTGAGATGCTCTGTGACACATTCCGCTGTGAGGCGCTGGCTACGGACGGATATGCCGCCTATGACAGCCTGATCGCCCAAAGCTTTGGCTTGAACGGCAAAGCCGTTCGCCAAAGCTGCCTGACGCACCTGAGGCGCCGGCTGTGTCAGGCTATTGGTGCAGAAGCCCTCAAACAGCAGGCCGAAGCATTCGCAGATGATGAACTGGCATTCGTCAATCTGGAAAGTTTAAAAGCCGGAGATCCGGATCGGGAACTGATGGCAGCAGTCGTCATTCTGGGGGCCGTCTATGCTGTGGAGCAGCAAAATGCCCGGGAACCTGACGAAACTGAAGCCGACTGGCTTGTCCGTCTGGCCAAAGCCCGCAAAGAAAAGTCGACGGTATTGATGGATGACCTGGACCGCATCATGCTCAAACTGAGCTCCGGACGAATAGAACCGACCGCCAGCGGCAAGAGCTGGAGGAGTGTTCGGAAAGCGAGACTGTAAGGAATTTCGTGTCTAGTGGATAATCTGCCTATCAAGGCAAGGATCAACTATGGCACGGCAATCCAAAAAGACGCTTACCTCCACTCTTTCTCGACAACAAGAGCATCAGCTCGAGGATGTTTTTCGCCAGATGCTACAGCAGGGCCAATTACAGGCCACTCCCGAAAACTTCCCCTCTCTCATGGCCTCTATGTCCAAATCCTTTGTCCAGGCCGCTCTCAAAGGGGAAATGCAGCACCATTTGCAAAACCCGCCTGAAGGCACTGACACAGCCGCCAAACCCAATAAACGCAATGGCGATAGCCGTAAGACGCTGCAGCTCGATGACGGCGAGATTGAGATCGACATTCCCCGCGGCCGTAACGGCACCTTTGATCCCCTGTTGGTGCCCAAATATGCCCGCCGAATCAAGGGATTTGATGAGCGTGTCATTGCCATGTATGCCCGGGGCATGAGTGTGCGGGAAATCAGTGCTTTTATTGAAGAGCAATATGGCTTTGGGCTGAGCGCAGAAACCATCAGCACCATTACCGACACGGTTTTGGATGACGTCCACTCGTGGCAGAACCGCCCCTTGGATGCGGTATATCCGGTGGTCTTTTTCGATGCGCTGCGCGTCAAGATCCGCAGCAGCGCCATCGTCAAAGCCATGGCCGTCCATATCGCCTTAGGAATTCGCGTGGACGGCACGCGTGAAGTCTAGGGTTTATGGATTCATGAGAATGAAGGCGCCAGCAATTGGGCCAATGTTTTCAGTGAACTCCAAAATCGGGGTGCAGAAGACATCATTATTACCGTGACGGATGGCCTCAAGGGCATGACCCAAGCGCTGGCATCGGTGTTTCCGGCCACGATCCATCAAACCTGCATCGTGCATCTCATCCGCAATTCCCTGGCCTTTGTCAATTACAAAGACCGTAAGGCCGTGACCGATGCCTTGAAGAAGATCTACACGGCGTTGAATGCGAGCGAAGCAGAATAAGCGCTGGCGGAATACGAAGCAAGTGAGCTCGGCAAACGCTACCCCAGCAGTCATCGAGGCTGGCGGCAAGCCTGGGGCCAGGTGATCCCATTCTTTGATTTTCCAGCGAAAGTCCGGCGTTTGCTCTACACCACAAACTCAATTGGATCGTTAAATCGCTCGATTCGCAAAGTCATTAAGACGCGCACGGTTTTTCCGAATGAGGAAGCCGCCATGAAACTGATTTGGCAGGCTTTACAGAACGCCACGAAAACTTGGACGCATGCCGTACGAGCATGGGCCGAAGCGGTAGGGGTAATGGGCGCGATGTACGGAGAACGCTTGGAACGCGGTTTACGCTAAAGCGCCTTGGGCGGGTAAGCCGTCCCGAGGGGACGGCTACACCGCATTATGGCGCTGTCGTGGGGCGTCAAGGGCTTGGGGCGAATGAAAGGCCTGCGCCCCAACGCTATCGCGTTGGGTCCCCTCCATTAAATCGCCGTCGCCCTTGACTCCGCTAATATCAACCTGAAACTCTTTAAATCTTTTTTTCCACTAATTCCGCCTAGACACGAAATTCCGCACACTCCCCGGAAAGCCGATCCATACGCTGCCGCCTGTATTTACTACATGAACGGCCGGCAGAAATTCCGTACGTTTTTGCTCGATCCCCGAATTCCGCCGTCAACGGATATCGTCGAGGGGCGAATACGCCCTGTAACAGTGTTGCGCAAGAACATCTATTTCATGCAGACGCTGCGCGGAGCCGAAGCCATGCTGGCTGCGTATTCGCTGGTGCAGACCGGCAAACTCAACGGGATGGACGTGCGCACCTGACTGAGCGACTTTGCCGTAGCCGCTTATCTGCACTGTGTCCGCAAAGCATGGCGTTTTGCCTTGCAGGAAGGCAAAGATCCGACTAGAAAAATCATGGATTACAACGTCTCTGAGCTCGCTGAAGTCGAGGTTGCTGCTCAGGCAGATCCTGATGACGACATAGCCAGAACCAGACTGGCTTACAACATGCATCACCTCATCAAAGACTTTGACTTTACAGCATGGCTGCCGCGGAATTGCGCAGAGCGTTACCAGAACGAGTAAGCCTGTAAGCTGATCTGAGAGGCTCATAGGGGGCGGTTTTATGAAAACCGCCCTTTGTTTTACCGCCTGCCGGAAGCGATGGGACGCTTACGATCAGATATGTGTCTGAGCACGGGCAAAGCCGATGGTTCGTACGAAAGAGCCTTTAAATACAGTCTGAATATGCGCGAATGCGTGTTCTACACGGCATCGGGTCTTTGATTTTTTATTGTTGCTCTTTATCTGTGCATCTGTCAACGGACGGTTTTTGTACCCTTTTTCACAGAAATACGGAATAACGTTAAAGCTCCGAACCAACTCTTCTAATTTACCGCCGCAGTATGCGGAGTCTGCATAGAGCATTCGCCCCTTGTCTTCCTCGTCATTGAGGACGGCACCCAGAACACGTGAGTCATGAACACTGGCAGCCGTATTAACGCAGCAGATGACGGCTTTAGATGCCGCGTCCATCAGAGCGTGGAGTTTGTAGCCGTAATGGACTTCATTGTTTTTCTTCGTCCAGCGGGCATCAATATCCTTCTGACGCTTCTTTGCAGGCTGATCATTCCAAAGCTTGTCCCCGCGTCCGAGCCGAATGATCTGATTTTCCTGACGTGTGCAGCGCTGTTTGGGCGCCTCGACGAAGGAACCATCCAGGATCATCGGTCCTTGGCTGCTGACGATTCCTTGATCACACAGCGTGTTGACATGGTGCGCCATGATAATTTCACTGACATTGGCCTGGGTGAACAATTCCCGATAATCCCAAATGGCCTGGCGTGAGATGAACGTACCGGGACTCACCCTGAGGAATAAGCGCACGAGAGCATCGGAGACGACAGCCTGTGCCATTTCTTGATCGCTGCGCTTGGTGATGCTTGCCAGAAAGACGACTCGGAACATGAGAACAGGGTCGAGTGCCGGGCGTCCGGCGTTGGATTTAGCCGGACGAATATTCGAGACGTCTGCAGAGCTGAGATCCTGATCCTTAAAAAGGGAAGGAGGCATACAGCGCAGACCAGACAACTTTTGCTGTTTGGCCAGACGCTGACGTTCGCGGCCTTCCTGTACGGCCCTTTCGAGCAGGGAGCGATACTCCTCGAAATCAACTTTTTGATGAGTCAGGCGAGAAATCAGATTGGAACCACAGCGATCAAAAGCTTCGATGCCAGGGTCCCAAAGAAAGAGGGAGTTGGCAGGATTAGCGAATGAAGTGTATGATTTTTTAAACATGGGTTTTTTGTGTGTTTTGTTTTAGCAAATTCAATAAAATCACAAAAAGCCCATTTTTTACGCTCTCAATGCCCGTAAATATGATAAATATCAATAAGTTAATTTACGGAAGTGCCCTATCCGTCGATTTTTTCACTTTCTCGTCACTAAAAACACCGAAAGGGATGCGTCAACATCCCCTTCGAGGCTACGATGAAAAATTCAGGCTAGTCCTTCCCGCGACCGGGCGGACAGTGGACTTTCACCACACAATCACACGTGCGCTGCCGGGCGCACTAATGAAAAATACCCGGTCCTTTCAGGGCCGAGCATGAAAAATCCAGGTTAGGGGTTGGTCCTTCACTCCGCCTCACCGACTGCAAAACAACGAAAACTGAAAGAAGTCCCTCATGCAACAGGAAACGAAGCCAGCTTTGCCACGTATCGCCGTGCGACCAGACGGTGTCGTCCGCGTACGATTAAACCGTCAGGAAATTGACGCTTGCATCGACTTTTCTATGCAATGCGCAGAACACCAGCAGGCGATCGAATTCGGCCAATCCGACACGGCGAAACGAAGCATCTCCGAAATTGCCCGCGACAACATTATCGGAAAACTAGGCGAATTTGCCGTCAAGGCCTTTTTCGAAAAGAATGGCATCGCGATTGAACTCGATCTGGAAATATACGAGCGCGGTCGATGGGACACGTGCGACATTGCCTACCGTGGTTGGACCTTTGACATCAAGTGTTCAAAAAGTCGAAGCCGTTGGCTTCTGATCGAATGGAACAAACTGCAGTTTCGTGCGGACGCAGGGGAGGTGCCGAACTACTTCCTCCTCACGCGTTTAGTTAACGACGCTATCGTACTTAACTCGACAAACATCCGTCCCGATATATTGGAGGTGGACCTCGTTGGCTACGTTGACGCTCGAAAGCTCCGTGATGGGAACGAAGGTGTTGCAAGCCTTAAGAAAGGTGCCCCAATACCCGGAACTGCGACGTACCTCGTCGCAAACAGTTTCGGTGTTGAGGATCGCACGATGTGCCGAGATTGGACGGCGTTGCTTGCAGCACTCCGTTCAGACGCCCCCTTTTCGCTCGATAGCTACGAGGCGCCGGGAATTGTTCGAACGGATCCCGCGCTTTCACCCGAACGGAAAACACTTCAATGCACTCCTTCTAGCGTGGCGACGAACTCTTCCACGCTTCCGATTGCACGTTATTCCCTCCTTCTTTCAGGCGATTGGGTACCAGGAATCGACACCCTTCGGGCCGAAACGGAACGTGGCGTGAAACTCTACCTATTCGTCCCTACTGCCCTGAAGCCCATTTACGACGTGCTTCAGGGCCACGCAGAAAGTCGAGTTTTTGCAGTGACCAAATGCGTCCCCAATCTTGCGATTGCGGACGGCGAAGGGGTGAGTCTCGATCATCCAGAGTTCGTCGACCTTGAACAGGCCGCTCCTGACTTCAATCTTGAGCAGTACGTGGTTGAGCACGCACCTGCGGACACCGACATCATTGTCAAGGCTTCAGCCGGTACAGGAAAGACAACTGTGATGATCGATCGCATCATTGAACTCTTTGCTACAGACAAAACTCTCAAGCCACGCGACTTAGCGCTCATCACCTTCACCAACATGGCCACAACAAGCATGACGGGAAAGCTTCAGAAGCGTCTTTTGACCATGCTCGAACTTACGGGGTCACCCCGGTGGCGTGCGTTGGCTGAGGGGCTCTCCGAACTTCGAATTTCGACAATCGACAGCTTCTTCAAGGACCTGCTTGCGTCCGAAGGCTCGACGCTCGGGTTCGGTCAGAGCGCCCGCCTTCGGGGGCTCGACTACGAAAAGCAAAAGCTAGTAGTCCAGATCATGAATGAGCTCTACCAAAAAGGTTGTTCTTCACTTTTTCACGACAAGAACGTTTCGATTCACTCGGTCAGTCGACTTTCTCTGGCCCTTTGGGAGAAGCTCCGCTCGCTCGGTTACTATCGTGAGTCCGTTTTTTCAGCGGACTTCGGGAGCGCCGACAACAATTCCTCCGCGTTGAACGACTTGGTTAGCAAAATCATCCCCGAGTTGGAGCGCCGCTATCAGGACATGAAGCGCGAACAGAATGTCTATGCTCTTGATGACATGAAGGCGGAACTTGACGCTTTAACGGCCACGAGCACGCCCCACCTACACCGAACATCTCTTCGATACCTGTTCGTTGACGAATTTCAGGATACGGACAACAGCCAGATCGGCAGTCTTGCGTGGCTCGCACACACGATGGGCGCTCACCTTTTCGTTGTGGGAGACGTAAAACAGAGCATCTACCGCTTTCGAGGTGCCGAGGAATCGGCTTTCGAAGTTTTGCAGAACACTCTTGCAACACGGGGATTACGTGGTGCGCTCGAATTCACACTCAAAAAGAACTATCGCACAGCGCCGGCAATCATTAGAGACCTCAACTCGATTTTCTCGTATTGGGCAACATCTACTGAAAAATTGCTCCTTTGGGATGCCGATGCCGTCGCGCAGACATCGCTTGGCGGACGGTTCCAAACCGTTTCGGTGAAGCCTTTTCCGTGGTCGCCTGACTTCAGCTCTCAGTTCGTAAAAACAATCCGAAATCTCCGTACCGCAGACCAAGTGCGCCAACTCTGCGTTCTCGTACGCGACAATTGGCAGGTAAACAACGTAGCTGATATCTGTCAGAAGGCGGGGCTTCCTTGCCGGGCCAAACGTCAAGGGGGATTCTACGTCACAAAGCCCGTGCTCGATCTGGAAGCACTCCTTGCTGCTCTCCTTTACCCGAATGACCCACGCAGACTTTGGAATCTCCTGACCACCCCTTACGCCAATTCGAGTCCCGACCCAGACCGCACGGCAACTCTCGCGGGCTCGACGGAAGCGTTGGTCGAATACTTCACGAAACTTCTCGGAGAAGCTTTATGGCTGGAGTTAATTGAAAACCTGCGAACGAAACCCTTCTTCGCGGTGCTCGACGGTATTCTGGAACGCCTTGATCCCGTCAGCCGTTATGGTCGCTTGCTTCAAAGCACTGGTACCGAGAAAGACGTCCTTCGCGAACGCATCGAGCATTATCGACTCAATCTCGAAAAGGTCATTGCGATCCTCTACGACCACTTTTCGGGTGAATACCCTACGCTTCTCGAGGCATACGACTTCCTGCACCTCAAAATCCTCACCGATAGAAAAGAGGACGAACTTTACCCAGAGATCGAGCCCCCGACCGACGGCTTTCTTATCGAGGCAATGACCGTACACAAGGCGAAGGGGCTCGAATTCGATGCCGTACTCCTCCCGGACACAACGCGCCCATTTTTTAAAAAGTGCGATAAACAGGAAAAGAAGGGAGGAAAGGTAGCCAGGACGGCAACAGAACGTTTCGAGATCACGGTTCTTCCCGACGCAATCGATTCCCATGCGCCGGTTCAGGTCGGGTGGAAAGTCAAGACGAAACAGAACGATCACTTCGACCGCCATCAGGCGGACGAAGAGAAGGCTCGACGTCGAGACGAAGCTCGCCTTCTATACGTGGCCATGACGCGAGCAAAATCAAAACTCATCGTTTTTGTACCCGAAAAACCTAAACCGGATACCTGGTCTGAATTTCTACACGCACACGAGAATTGCAAGGGAGCCTCCTCATGAAGCGTCTCACCCACGCTGTCGTTTTGCAGTACCGACGTCCCGAATCGCTCACGGACGGCTCGATCCACTATGGCGGTCTCATCGTCCCCGCTCAACGCCTGATGGCTTCGGTCTACGCTCGCAGCGGTCGAGGGCGTGCTTGCGATATCAACACGATCCTCGAGGTGATGCTCCCCCACTGGTACGCGTCCTACACGCTTCTGCAACAGCACCTTCTGCTTTCGGAATTGCTCGAGAGCAGAACCCTTCGGTGCAAAGCGGATATATCGACCCCGATCACCGAGGAGACCCTCACAGCCTTCCGCCGCAACCGTGGAGAAATCGTCCAAAGCGTTCGTACGCTCGTTGAAATCGGGATCGACTCCGATATACTCCCCACCGACACTGCCGAGAAGGCACTCTTTCGTGCACTCTATTCAGACTTCCTTCATGACACTCGAAGCGGCGTGCCGCACCTGCAGGCGGCACTCGACGAGTGGGAGGATCCGGAGCTCTTCATGGCGCGTCTCGCGACCGTAACACCCTACGCACGCAGAGGAGGAGTAGCCGAGCGCGATTCAAACCGCATCTGCGACCGTCCTGTTCCGACACCTCTCGGACGTCCCGCCGCCTTCTACTTCCAGGGCTTCGTTTACGTGCGGCCGATGCAGAGCCGTTTCATGGAGGCAGCCGAACGTACGGATGTCCCCGTTTATCATCTTCGCGCATTCGACGAACGGGCACCTGAAGCCTATGATGTCTGGCGTCTCAACCCACACTTTGCCAATCTCAACGAAGTGCGTTTGGTGGATCACCCGACCAGCGCGGAAGATGACATTGAGCCATCCGTCGTTGCTTCCGCGAATTCGAAAAAAACGCGTGCGTCATCCAAGAAACTATCCGTTGTTCGGTTCGACGACGCATTTTCGTTGGCACGCCATGTGCAGGATACCCCCGATACAGCGCTCGTCGCACCGATGTGCACGGACGTGCGAGAACTCCTCGAGACCTTTGTCGAGTCCGAGCATGAAAAGACACGTCTCCTCGCGTACCCCGTCGGGCGCTATCTCATGTCGCTCTACGGCATGTGGAACGAAAAAGCGAACACGCTTGACGTTACCCCAGAAACAGTACGCGTATGCCTTGCAACAGGATGGGCCGACGAGGTTGGTACTAAACCGGGGGCGACGCTTGGCGTCTTCGATCGCGTAGCTCCCTACTTTCAGGACTGCCGGCGACTTTCGGACTGGTGTGGACGCGCGCAACATTTGACGGAATTCTCGACCTTCTTCGAAGCTACGTTCGCCCCAAATCAAACGATGACGACAACCGATGAAGCACGTTGGCGTCATCTCGCTGCAAGCCCCCTCGCCTCCTTTGCAGTATTTCAGACGTCTTCTGAAGAAATTACTCTCCTCACGAAAGCGATCAAACGCATGGTTAACGATGCATCGCTACTTTTCGGCGAAGAGAAATCAGGTGAAATCGAAAAGGCTCGCAAAGCGGACGGTTCCCTCAATCTACGCGTTCACTTTGCGCGACTGAAGCGTCTCCTCACCGAACGCGCGAGTCTTCGGGCGATCACTAGCCAAGAACGGCGAATCGCCGGGTCGCTCCTCGAACGTCTAGGCACGTCGCCTGTCTCAATCACTCATTGTCCCCCCAACCATCTTGCCGATGCAATGAGCTTTTTCTTGGGTGGTCGGTGCGAACCAAACGCTGAAGAGGAAGACCGGAAAGGCCTCCATCGGGTGATGTCGCTTGCCGATGCTGAAGGTGCAGTACTACGGTGGCGTGAGAACCCGTTTATGCTCTGCTGTGCCGACGCGACGAGTCTTCCGAGCGGAGCCCTTCGTCCCTCTTGGCCTCTTACGACAGATCTTTTGCATGATCTGTCCCGACCAGAGCTGAGGGGCGCGACTCTCGGACGTCTTGCGGATCAACTTCACTACCTCGAGAACACGACACTCGCCGACCGCTACTTCTTTCATCTCCTTCGAGGACACCCCGAGATCACGCTCTCCTGGGTTGTCGCACGTGGCGAAAAGATGCTTCAACCCTCGATTTACCTTCAGGAAGCGGGCGACATGACCAACGCAGTGACCGTTTCGCGTTTTCTCATGGATAAGGGTACGGAAGCTGAGGGAAAAGGTGTTGGCACATCATCCGGATCCCTCGAAGCGCCACCTGCGCTTGAAACCATGTCCACCGCAGCGCAGAAACGCTTCCCTGACGGGAGCCGCCCGATCGAAATGAAGGGTGCGGTAGCAGACTGTCCCTGCAGCCCCCTTCGTCTTTGGTACGGTTTTGTACTCTCCGGGCGGCCACTTTATGAGAACGACTTCCAACTCAATTTCCTCATTCCAGCAACGATCGCGGTCATCGCAACAACGAACCGTTGCAGTATTGAGGAGTCAGCCTCGTGCTTCTTCTCCCTCTACCCGGCGATCCCCGAAGTATGTCGCGCTGAGTTGGAGGGATTTGCGCGTAGCTTTGCAAACGCCTTGAGAAAGAACGGAACCGACTGGTCTTCATCCGACTACGGCGCGCGGGTGCTTCGTCTCTGTCTTCATCATCTCCCCAAATCACACGCACAGGAGGTGCTGACCTCGGTAAAGACCGGCATTCCGCTTAACCAAGAAAAGGCGCTCTGCACCTATTGCCCACATAATTCCTATTGCCGCTTCAGTCGCGAGAAGCAAGAGTGAGAACCGTTGATGTCGACGCTTTGGAATGAACATGAACTCGTACGAAGAAGACTTTTGGAAGCGCACCGCTCAATGTTGGAGGGTGCCCGATAACACTGACGATGGAATGTCCCGACAAGAAATGTCTGATGCGCGTTGTAGACGACGTCTTGCTGATGCGTGCCACGCGAACATAGGGGAAGTGCTCGTTGCACCCCCCATAAATTCCTATAACGAAACGGAGAATGATGGTGAAGATGACGAATTCGACGCCATTTGGGAACGGAAACTACAAATGGAAGGATGTAAATCATGACTACCCTCACTAAGGATCAGCAGGCCTGTGTGGCCTTTCCCGAAGAACGCAACCTCATCGTGCGCGGCGTGGCAGGCTCGGGGAAGAGTCTCGTTCTGCTCAACCGTGCGCTTGACCTGAGCCGCAAGGCAAAAGCCAAAGGCGGGGCTCTCAGTATCGGGCTTTTCACCTTCGCCAACACACTTGTCAACTATACGGACGAAGTGCTCGATGCCGAAGGCGAGGCTTCCAACTCCAACATCACCGTCAAGACCCTCGATAAGGTTATCTATGCTCTCTATAAGGGCATTACGGCTCGGACTCCTCAACATCCGTACGAAAGCAATAAAAAGGATAAACACCGCCCGTGCCTAGACCACGTCATCATTAAACATTTTGTGAACGACACCGAGCACGAACGGATTCTTAGCGACGATCGGCGCGATTGGCTCATGGACGAGCTCTGTTGGATGAAGCAACACTCGTTGAAAACAGTAGATGAGTACGTCGCGATTTCGCGCCGCGGTCGCGGACGGATTCCTTTGCGCACGGAGGATCGTCCCTTTGTCTTTTCGATCTATAAAGCCTACTATCAGGAGCTCGCTCGTCGCGGCATTACGACAATCGACATGATGTGCGAGACAATCCTCGAACGAAGTGTCGAAATCCCAGATAGCCTTCGATACGACGTCGTCATGATCGATGAAGCGCAGGATCTTCCCGTCAACAAGCTCAAAATAGCGCGCGCGCTCGCCCGCATTTCAATGACAATCTCCGCGGACTTCGCTCAGAAGATCTATGGATCGGCCTTTACGTGGAAAGAAATCGGTCTCGAAATCAAAGGGCGCGATTCGCGCCGCCTAAAAGGTACGCACCGCAATACGCGTCAGATTGTCGATCTGGCCGATTCGCTACTCAAGCACTACACTGAGACTCCAGAAGACGACGAAATCTTCAATCGTGATCGGCCAGAACGAGAAGGAGCAGAACCGAAGCTCTTCTATTGCCAAAGCGAGGATGAGATGCGGACAATCGTACTCAATTTGATCAAAAATCTTCGCTCGGATTCCCCCCGAACAACCGTTGGTATTCTTGTTCGCGACAGTTTGGTGATGAAGATAGTCAAGAGGTGGCTCGAGAATGTCCGCATCGACTACGCTCCTATTGGCGATAAAAAAATGCATGCTTTGGCCCTCACTCCGGGGGTCAAGCTCGTCACCTATCACTCGGCCAAGGGGCTCGAATTCGACCACGTCATTCTCCCGATGGTAAACGACGATCTCTTCCCCTACACACGCAACGAGACCGACTTCTCGGAAGAAGCAACCGAAAACCGCATGAACGAAGCACGAATGCTCCTCTTCGTCGGCATGACACGCGCTCGTCACACGCTCGCGCTTCTCACGCAGGAAAGTTTCGATGTTCGCCCGAGCCGACTTTTGAACGAACTCGACCCTGATGCTGTCGAAATCGTGCGGTAAGGATTCAAGTATTGCAAAAGTCGGTGCGGTCGTCGGTTGCTCAAGCCGAAACGGTCGTCCGACTACATCTCCACGCCATGGTGAGAATTCTTAAAACACGTGAACAGCAATTCTCCTCATGTACTAATAGTTTCTCACATCGCGGTACTACCTAAAACGCCTCTTCAGTGGTAGATCTGCCTCCGATGGCGCCACAAACGCCATGGTTTTCACCTTTTCCTGCAAGCCTGGATCAAATGTGATGCAATAGTACCCAATAAGCTTCAAACGTACTAATTGTTTGAGGATTGGAAAATGCCGGTACCAGCAGAGATCAGAGCTGTCCCACGCCCCAGAAACACCATCGTGGTTGATAGGGGCGGCGATGGACCCAAGCGTTACGCCGTCAGGGCAAGGGCGGGGGCCAAGTACGGCCCCCACGGCAAAACCCTGCCGATCAACGGACAAGTCATCGGGCACATCATCCAGGGCGCCTTTGTCCCCATCACTCCCGAAAAGAAACTTGCCTCAACCGGGCCGCAGGAGCTTTCCTTCGGCGCTGCGGCGTTCGCTCATTCCGTGTCCTTGGACCTCTTTCGGGACTTGATCGAGATCTACGATGTTCAGAATGCTTGTGAAATTCTTGCGATCGCGTTGATCCGCAGCATCAAACCCGACGTGAAGAACAGGCGGCTTGCAACGGAGTACCGCCGCACCTATATCAGCCGCTATCTGCCCGGACTCCATCTATCAGGCAATCACGTCGGCAAGCTTCTGGAAGGGCTCGGCATGGACCGAAGCAAGCGCGAAGCCTTCTTCGCCCACCGCATCGCCGGCATTGAAGCCGATCATCACGTACTCATCGACGGCATGCTCAAGCAGGACACCAGCACGGTGAACGACTTCTCGGCCTACTCCTACAAGGCGCACGTCAAGGGCTGCAAGGACATTTCGATCATCTACGCGTACGACATAGAGAAGATGGAGCCCGTGTGCACGGAGGTGTTCGCGGGCAATCGTGTCGACGCCTCGGCGTTCGCGACCTTCGTGAGGGATCAGAAGCTCACCCGAGGCATCATCGTCGCGGACAAAGGATTCCCGCCGTCTCAAATTCAAGATGAACTTATCGGCCATCCCGAACTCCACTACCTCATCCCCATCAAACGTAGCGACAGCAGGATCAGGAACAACGACATGCTCAAGTTCCAGAGGGGCCTCACCGCCATTGACGGTCAGGTGCATTACTGCAAGAAAAAGCTTAGAACCGACCGCTTCTTGTACGCTTTTAAGAATCATGCCAAAGCCGATGGGGAACGCTATGCCTTTATCGAGAAGATGAAGACGGACCCAACGGTGACGGAAGCAGACTTCGAAGCCAAAAGCGAGCTCTTTGGGGTAATCGTTTTCGAGTCAGACCTTGATCTGTCTCCCTTGACGGCATATCTCTGCTACGAGGACCGTTGGCAGATTGAGTTGGTCTTCGACGCCTACAAAAACGATGAGCTGCTCGACCGCACCAATGTACAGGGAGATTTCTCCGTCCGCGGTTCGGAATTCATCAACTTTCTGACGACCGTGCTCACCTGCCGGATGCGGCACAAGGCGCAGAGGGCGGGGCTGCTCGGAAAGCTCTCGTACCGAGATCTTTTGGAAGATCTGGGGACGGCATGGAGAAAGGTTGAAGGCCCGCTGCCCCCGAAGTCCGACGACGAGTATTGGGTCGCGGACTACAAGGGCGCCTTCACCTTGATGGAAGCTTTGGGACTGTCCGATGCCGGCATCCGTTCAAAGCGTCCGGCCGACGTCGCCAATGAAGGCGTCGTCATCCCGCGCAAACCGGGAAGACCTCGAGTCCGCCCGGAATTTGTGGAACCTAAGCGTCCTCGCGGTAGACTCAGGAAGCTTCAGTAGTACCGTACTTTGGGATTCTTTTATTTAGTCCTGATTATTGTTCTAAAAAAGCTTGAATCGTTGCGAAAACCATCAGCCGCACCTCGCCGCAGAAAATTGGCCTCTCAAGCGGCAGCAGCAATGAACGGTCCAACGTCCCGAAATCATGCACAGCAACAGGGCTGTGCCGCTGCGACCCGGGGGATGAGGCTAAGTCGAAATCAAAATTCCAAATGTCGTCCAGTCAACACTTCCAGTATGGAAATTTCTTCAAGCGCTGAAAGCGGCACCGGCGGCTTGGGGTCATCAAGATGGTCACCGAGCATCTTCTGATACCAGTTGACGTCGTGCCATGCTCCGTTCTTAAAGCCCGCCTGAAGATAGGTGCCGACAAGTTTGAATCCCATACGCTTATGAAGCCGATCACTAGGCGGATTGGGAGACGTTACGCAGCCGAAAACAGACAAGACCCCCTGAGCCTTGAGAAGCGTCATCAGGCGGCTGTAGAGCCCCCCGCCCAAACCGCAGCCCACTGCGCTCTTGGCGAGATAAACCGAAAGCTCAGCGTTCCATTGATACGCCGCTCGTTCCATATGCCGATGGGCATAGGCATAGCCCATGCAGCGCCCATCCTCTTCGGCGACAATGTAGGGATAAAAGCCGGTAATGGTGCGAATGCGTTCGGCAAATTCTTCTGTTGTCGGCAGCGTGTATTCAAACGTAATCGTTGAATGAATATATTCGGAGTAAATCTGCAAAAGCGCAGGAGCATCTTCCGGCATAGCCAGGCGATAGTGCATGAGGACACCTTAAAGAAAACAAACATGCAGCTTTTGAGTTTATCCGGTGCTGCAAGGCTCATCCTTAGACAATGTCCTCAAGTCTGTGAGCTGCGGCTCAAGGATATGCGGCATGATCAGGCAGATTTCTTCCGGCTGAGGTATGTTTAGCGTCTCAAATGTCACCCGTACTCTTTGCATGGCTAAACGTAAGACCACCCCGCTTGACGACGCCGCTACTGATTCGATTTTTGATGTTTTAGGCACGACGCCCGACGAGGCTGCTTCATCCTCGGAATCATCATCAGTGCCGTCTGAAACTGCAAGGCGCTCACTGGAACCCTTGCCCTTACGCTCAGTTTTATCTGCTGCTGTGCCGCCGGCAAACTCAAAAAGCCCTGCTCGAAACACAAAAGCCGACACAGCTCCTGAGACCCCAAAGGCACCGAAGCCTACAAAATCGATCAAGCCGCCGAAGACGCCGCAGCTGGAAAAGTCCATCAAAGAAGAAGCGCTCGCGCTCTTTCAAAAAGGCCTGACGATTGAGGAAGTTGCCCGTGAGCTGATGCTTCCGCCTTCGGCAGTACGCGACTGGGAAGCGCTTTATCAAGACGGAAAGCTCACGAAATTCGGCAAAGCACGCATTGCCGCCGATGAACGTGAAAAGCAAGAACCTACGCTCTTTTTTAAAGCGAAATAACGCTCCCGCGGCCGCGCAAGCGCGCTGAGCTTATGCGCGGCACCATCTTGTCAATCACGCTTCAATCGGCGTTTTCTCCACCTTGCGGAATCCCCCGCGTTCACGCCAGGCTTCAATCCAGCCCGTCAGCTGCACCGTATCATCCATATCCGCTTCAAGCCGCCAAGCGCCGTCTTCGAGCTGCTGAAGCGTTTGGGTCGGATTGAACGGCGTTTCGCTTAAATTCACGGCCGTCTCTGGGTTGGTGAATTCAATCAGCAAATGAATCTTGCCGCCGTTCGAATAGTTAAAGTGGCGGGATGCAACATATTGAGAAAGTGAAAAGTCCTGCGGCCTGACGGACGGGAAGGCGGTCACCTCTGCCTCGTCCATGCGGTGAAGCGCCAAGTGACGAATATTGTTATAGCCCTCAAATTGGCAGATGAGATAAAGGCGCTGCACCTGCTGCACTAAGCCAAGCGGAGAAACCACGGCTTCGTTCTCCTCTCCGCGGCTATTATGGAATTTCACGCGAAGCTTGGAATCACGATAGAGCGCTTCACTCACGGCATTAAAGATGCGCGGTTTAATTTTGGGCGGCATCATCGGCACCGTATCCGAAACGAATGCCACTTTCTGCAGCCATTCCCGTGTTTTAGCGCTTTTGCCGTTTTCATTGAGCGCCGTTTTGGATGCACTGAAAAGCGGTTCCATTGCTTCCGTAATACAGGGCGGCAGCTGGTACTTGAGACGTTCCTGGCACAAGCGCAGAAGCAGACTCTCCTGCGGCGTGAGCGAACTTTCGTCAAGTGTGGAATCGGGTGCATTTCGGCGGTAGCCGTATGGTTTTCCGCGGCGGTCCACTTCAATATGAAAAGCTTCGCACTCCACTAGAGCAACCAAAAAGCGCTGAAGACGACGGGGCATCAAAACGATGCCCTCGGCAGCTAGCCCCTTGCGAATCTCAGTCGACGACACCCAACGATTCTTCGGAATGCGCTGCAGAACTGCAATCAGGAGGAGCACTTCGTTAATCGTTGATTGAGACTCTGCTTGATAGGACATAACCCGGCCCCTTTGCTCTGGTGGATGCTGACTGATGAATTTTAACCAAAGCTTAGTTGAGCAAAAGATCTCAATGTGAGTTTTAACTAGATTCACGAAGGCCTGGATCTGTCAGCGTTCAGCATCACGAATCAAATTCTTCGCGCGCGGCCGGCAACAGTTCCCGCTTGACCAGCCGCTTAAACTTAGTTAGTTATACTCAATCGAATATTCCATCCGCTGTGCAGAGCACTCTGTTCCTTTTTTTTCAGCAGCAGGGTCTGCAGTCCAACGTACTTTATTGCTCCTCAGCATCATCAGCGCCTGCATCAAGGCAATCGCCGATTCTTTCGGCATTCGCCTTGATAAGTCCCCTCAGCCATGCCATTGCAGGATCACGGTCAACGCGTTCATGCCAAATGAGCCGTGCCCAGAAGGTCTCCCGTCCACGGCCAAGCTCCGTTTGCGGATGAAGCGGCATGACCGCAATCCGGCCTTCAGACTCGAAAAGCCGCGCAGTAAGGAGCGGCAGAACCGCTACACAGTCGGTTTCTTCCAAAATGCCGGGCACAACTAAAAAGAAAGGAACTGCAATCGCCCGGTCGAGAAGCTCCTCGCCCACGACCGTTTTTTCGTCCATCGAATAAATCTCATACTGGCTGCTGCCGCGATTGGATACCTGAATCTTGCGGCAGCGGTTCACATCCTTCCAAGGGATTCGACCGGTTTCGCGCCATTTCAGCGCAATCGGATGGTTCGGCCGCGTACAAAGCGCATAGCCCATCCGAATGAGTTTGAGCTCATGCATCCCTGCGGGAAGCTTGCGGCTCGAAGGATAGATGGCAGCGTCAATTTCCCCTGTTTCTAATTTTTCAAAGAGGTGATCATCGATTTGGACGAATTCCAAACCGGCACACGGCGCAGCTTCCAAAAATCGCTTCACGAATCCCCGCATCACAGCGTATACCGCATTGTCGACAACTCCAATTCGAAATGAACGCTCGAGATCTGCAGGACGAAAGACCCCGGGCTTCACAAGCGCTCCCGCAGCGCCAAGCAGTGCACGCACTTCGGGTTCGAGTTCAAAAGCTCGCTGCGTCGGGATCAGCTGCGGAGATGACCGCAGAAAGAGCGGATCATCAAACACATCGCGGAGCATCTTCAGCACACGAGATGCCGTCGAAAGACTGATGCCTTGAGCCTTCGCCGCCTCCGTGAGGCTCTTTTCCTCCACTAGCCGCAGGAAAAACATCAAGTCGCCCAAGGAAAGCTCAGTCCATTTGGGATTGGCGAAAGAACCATTGCTCAGCATCTGCAAATTGATCTCGGAAAATCGGCATTTCGTCGAAATGAGCAGTTTCGTAAACTGCTCTTCGTCTTATGGGGAAATAAGCGGCGCCCGAAGGATTTCGACCAATCCGCCGCCGGCCTTTCCCCCAAGCCACACAAAAAGGAAACAGTAATGAAGTTCAAGTCTACCGTCATTGCGGCCAGCGTTCTCGCGGGCATCATGAGTCTCTCGGCCGGTGCTTATGCCATGGGCGGCGCTTCCGGCGCACATGTCAACTATCCGACGACCGGCAAGATCGGCGCCGTCATGATGAATCCGTACGGCATTGCACCGCTGACGGCCGTGATTCGCAACGGCGGCTACTCCCTCTCCGACATCTCGGTGCGCATCGTCCCGAAGGACGGCGGTCAGGAAATCACTTATACGGTGAGCGATGCCAAAGCCCGCACGCACGGCGGCATTCCGATCTTCGGTCTCTATGCCGGCTACCGCAATACGGTTGAGGTTTCCTACACCAAGACCACCGAAGGCAAGAGCGAACGGGTTGAAAAAGAGGTTTACCGAATTTATGCCGGCCCTGCCAATATTGCTACTGCCGGCTACGCCGGCGTGACTTCAGTCTTCCCGGTGGCTGAAGTCAAAAAGGTTGATCCCGCATTCAGCGACCGCCTCTACCTCATCAACAACATGATCGCGGCGACGCCGAACACGACCCGCGCGGTCTGGAACAACCCGATGGGCGGCGCACTCGAATGGAACCGTTATCCGCAGAACGCCATCTACGACACGAAGGGTGAGATCCGCTGGTACATGGAGCCCTCGAAGATCTACGATCCGAACAATATCTATATGGCCGGCATCATGATGGGCTTCCGTCAGAACAATGACGGCGCGTTCACCTGGGGCTACGGCCAGCGCTACGTCAAGTACGATCTGATGGGACGTGAAATCTTCAACCGTCAGCTGCCCGACGGCTATGCCGACTTCTCGCACGCCATGGATCCGATGCAGAACGGCAATTACCTCGTGCGCGTTGCCTCTGCCGACCATGCTCGTCCCGACGGCAAGCATGTCCGCACGGTTCGCGACGTGATCATCGAGGTCGATCAGAACGGCACGGTGGTTGACGAATGGGCGCTCTGGGACATCCTTGATCCGTACCGCAACAATGTACTGAAAGCGCTCGACCAAGGCGCAGTATGCCTCAACATTGATGCGACGAAGGCCGGTCAGACGATTACTGCCGAACAGCTCGCCGAACTCGATAAGACCGACAACTTCGGCGACATCGTCGGCGCAGGCGCCGGCCGCAACTGGGCGCACATTAACTCCGTCGACTACGACCCGACCGACGACTCCATCATCATCAGCTCCCGTCATCAGTCCGCGCTCATTAAGATCGGCCGCGACAAGCAGGTGAAGTGGATCATGGGTTCGCCCGAAGGCTGGGGTCCGAAGTTCGCTGACAGGGTGCTTAAGCCCGTCGACAAGGACGGCAAGCCCATTAAGTGCGAAGGTTCTAAGTGCGAAGGCGACTTTGACTGGACCTGGACGCAGCACACCGGCTGGCGCGTCGACTCTAAGTCTGATAAGGATGTCTTCTACCTCTCCGTTTTCGACAACGGCGATGCCCGCGGCATGGAACAGCCCGCTCTTCCTGAAATGAAGTATTCGCGTGCGGTCGTCTACAAGATCGATCAGAAGAAGATGACGGTCGAACAGATCTGGGAATACGGCAAGGAACGCGGCCACGCTTGGTACAGCCCGGTGACGTCGCTTACTGAGTACTATCAGGATAAGAATTCTGTCTTCGTATACTCCGCCACGGCCGGCGCTCAGTTCAACTTCAAGACCGGCGCGTTTGAATCCGCTCCGAACCCCTTCCTTGATGAATTCAAGTGGGGTGAAAAGGAACCGGCCGTTGAAATTCAGTTTAAGAATACTTCGGGCTATCAGGCCATGCCGGTTGACCTGAAGAAGGCATTCAACTAATTCCTCTTCCTTCTTTATTTGCCGGACGGATGAAGCGTCCGTCCGGCTCTTCAAACAACTCCTTAACCGTCCGTATCAGCAGTCTGTACGGACGGATTTTTTTAGAACTTCCAACTCGCGTGGGCTTGTGTGTTATAGCCTTTGCGGACACCAGTGTAGGCATTGAGACCAATGGAGAGGTCAAAGGTATTGGCGTAGTTCTGATACGTCCATCCAAGAGACGCAATACCCGTACTGCCTTCCAAATCAGCTTCATTCAAGACCAATGTCCCGTAACGATCCTGAGCATGTCCTTTGGCATCGGCCTTGAAGGCGTACTCATAGGTGAGCGCCGCATACGGATGCATCCTTCGGTCATACTGATACTCCATCAGAGTACCTAACTGTCCTCGATGAGCGTTAAGCGAATTAAAGTGGAAAGTCGCGCCTGAAACCTCCGACGAGCCGGCAGCCTTGTATGACTCGCCTTCACGGCCATCATAGAAGTAATTCAGGAAGGTGCGGTTCTTCAGTTTTTTGGTCAGCTGAAATTCGCCGTAGGCGCCCGCATGAGCCCCCCAATAAGCACTGGTACGGTCAAATTCAGCCTTCACCCCAGCAATTGGCACATCGAATTCGCTCCGAATCATCCCGCCCTTCACGTAACCCGTGAAGTGCAGCCAATCAACTGCCGCGGCACAGTTGCCGTAAATACCGACGCCGACATAGTTATTCTTGCCGTCTCCCTTGACATGTCCTATCGGTGAAGTCGTAGGAGAACGCGCATCATATGTGCCGCGCCCCATTTCCAAGAAGGCACCGACCTCTGACTGCTGCAGTTTGAAGGCGTATCCCAGCAATCCGGACACAATTGTCTCATCCAGATCGCCGCGAACATCCAACTCGTAGCCGCCTACCCGTGCCGCGGCGAAGGGACCAGGCTGCCGAGTTCCTTTCCGAGACTTGAGCGTTGAATCAATAAGAAGCTCATCCGCAGCAAAAAGCGCTGCTGCTGAGGAAAGACTCGACAGCATCAAAACATTGGTTTGGTCGTTCACCTTGTCTTTGCTCGGCCGCCGATTCTTGATCTTCGCAATAAGCATTTGCTCTGTTTTCATCGAAAGATCGTAATCGTCTTGGGTGAGTTCACTCTTTTCGACGCGCGCTAAAGACTTAATGGATTCCACATTGAGATCCCGTTTGAGTTCACTGACGGAAGTCCCCGCTGCCAGACGATTAGTCAAATCATTTAAAGCAATGCCGTTGGAGCTATTGATCAACCGAATTTCATCGCCCGCCTTCAAATTCAATGCAGTCCCGGAAAGCGTGATGCAGCTGGACTTGCCGGCATCGGAATGCAGCAAAACAGGGGATGAACCCTTCACAGAAACAACCGCCTCGTCTGGACCGAGAGAAGACAAGAGCGCTGGGGTCAGCAGAAAGTTCAAACTTGCACCGGGTGCTGCAGAGAGTTCAGTGAGCTGAGACCGATCGGTAATATTCCAGTATGCGTTTTTATCCGCAGTACCAGAACCGACATGCATAGCAATCGTACCGTTGTCGCTTATGCGAGTATTCCCCGAAAACTGCACCAGTCCCTTTTTTGTACTGTTGATGTAAATGCGGGCATCGTTTTCTGCAGATATCTCAGACTGACTCAGCGTAACAAAATCTTTTTGAATATCCGCTACGGAATTGTCGATGCCTACCAAAGCTTGGGAGGCATTGGTTGTCAGTGAATCCGTCACCGTCACCTTAGCCGCATTCTTCAAATACACAGCTTGTGTAATGCCTCCGGACATTTGAATATTGGCCGCTTTCGCCGTGACATCTGCTTCGCTCGCAGCACGAATGCCGATCGCTTCAGTATTGTCACGAAAATCCATCGTCAGCTCATCCAAAACGTTAACCCTATGAAAAGCATACAGCCCATAGGCGGTCTTGGTTTTACTGACTGAAATGTCAGTTTTGCCTGCAATGGAATAATCGCGATTAGAAAGGAGCGCTAGCGCGCAGCCTCTTGCATTTGGAGCATCCTGAATAGAAATGCGTATTGGACCCGAAATCGTAATTTGCTCAGCAGGATTTTTATATTTGGATTCATCACCCTGTCCCACGTACAAAGCATCAATAAAATTCAGATTCTTCGAACCGCTGCCATTTAACTGCAGACTAAGCGATTCGGCCGATAACCTGCCGCCGTGCCAGACCCTGATGCCATTCATTTTTGGATCTTGGGCTCCAGCAGTCATCGTTATGTCGGCGAATTTCGTATTCAGGGATCCGTAAGGCCGAACGTCCGCTCCAAAAGTTCGCTGCGGGCTCACAGCGATTGTGGATCGATCAACGTTCATCGTAAAACCCCTAGTGAAAGTTCCCGCTCCGGACAGCACAACTCCGCGAGCTACAGAACCTTCCATCAAAGTCCTCTGTGTATCGACTCTAAGAAAACCGCCCTCAGAAACACGTATGAAGTGTCTGTTATAGGAATCACTGTCGCCGTAATCTGTTGAATCATCAGATTTTTGCAGAATCAAATTGCCGCCGGAAAATGCAATACCGGCCTCCGTTTCGGATTTAACAACACTTGATTTACTGCTATTATTCGTATTTTGTAAAGTCAGCGTTTCCTCGGGATCTATTTTTATCCGCACCAATTGATCTGCTCGTTTCGAACGAACCGTATTGGCATAGTCAACCGAATAAGTTTCGCTTTCCTCAAAGTCCCTGCTTTCATCGATGCACGGGTTTGCCGCAATAGTATTACCACCGAACACTAGGCTGACCGCCAGTGTTACAGATGAAAGATTTCCCTTTTTCATAAATCATCCTCAGGTTGAAAATTCATCAGCTCTGCCAAAAAACCTTTGCTTCAAAGCACAGAGCCGTAGGCGCTTCAGGACAAAATGAAAACGACATTCATATTTACATTGAAGACGTCCATTTTCACCCTGCGCATTTTTCAATCTAACAGACAAAATCTTCCATTTTTTGATAAAAAATCAGCGTAAACCCTAAATTAAAATTTAATCACAAATTAGCGAAATAACAACAATGACAAAGAAATTTAACTGAAAAAACAAATTATTACGATAGATTAATATTTAGAAACCCGAATAATATCGTTAATTACGCTTTGAAGATATTAAAGATCCAGATTTATCATTCTCTGGATATTCTTCAAGCTCGAATATTTTCGATTGATGAGAGGAATTTTCTCGCGTTTAAAACCGGCATTCCTCATGGCGTGAAGAACTTCAAAAAGTGCAATGAAGCCCTTAACTGCGCCGTCATACAGATACGCAAAGATAAAATCGTCTGAACGCTGGCCGCCAATCACCGTTAAGAGCCTTTCCGCTCTGAAGGACGGAAATTCCCTCCGGAGCCCTTACGCGTTTTTTTGGTGCTTGGGGATCTCTTCGAATGGGTTCCTGCTGCTGACCTGCACATCTCTTGCAAGAAGGCCGGTTCGCTTGAGGAGCAGCAGACCGCTGCTCCGGATAGGCTCTTAGGCGCGACCCACGCCTATGTTGTTGGCGGCCACAACGTAGGAGCCGCACGGAAAACCGTACCTCGGACAGCAGAATCTTGCCCGCGTCAAGCCGACATCCAAGGTCGCTTGATGCTGAGAGACCTCCTCATCCTTGAGGGGCGGCCCGAAGGTGTCAGGGAAATCCGGATATATTTTTAAATTTCATGGGATGAATAAAAATATCGGCGGACTTCCCCTTTTTAGTGAGCAAGCCTCCCGTCATTCACGGCAGAAACAAAACCTCATGTTTCCTCGTTCCTCCCGCTGGGACTGTACCAGCGGGAGGATTTCGCTTTCGCCAGTGAAATCAGGAGGCAGTCATCCACACTAGGGCTTCCCGGCGATGATTCCCTCGATCTGCTCTTTAATGGCAGCAATGAGGGTGCTCACTTCCATGCCGCTGCGGGCACTGATGTCGACAATCTTCACGTGAGGCAGCATGACGCGGGCGAGCGGCGTCTGCAGGAGCTTAAATTTGGGCGAAATGCGCGCCATGCGCTCCTTAAGCACCGGGAAATCCTTGATGAGGTCCTTTAAATAAGTCTCGGCAGTGATTTCCGGAACGGTTTTCGCTCCCTCTGATGGGGCAGCAGCGGCGCTCTCCGCAGCCGGGTTCTGCGCAGCCGGGGCTTCGGGCTCCTGGATCTGGTGCAGACGCTCGACGCTGTTTTCCCAATTTAAAAGCGTGCGGGAGCCCTGCATCTCGCGGATCTTGGTGCAGTCCTGCATCATTTCCAGCACGCCGCGGAATTTGCCCTCTGCATCGCGCACCGCAACATAGATGATGTAGATGAATTGACCGGGCTTATTGATCCAGAACTCTGCTTTGCTTTGTTCGCCGGAGCGGAACTTCTCGATGATCTCCATGACGACAAACACGCTCGTGCGCGGATGGCAGTTCTGCACCTGGCGTCCGATTACATTCTTGCTGCGCGGGAAGACGCGGTGTTTGGTGTCGCTGTAAAAACGGACGATCTCGTTTTCATCGACATAGGTGATGTCGACGGGCAAGTGCCGATAGATGAGATTGATCTGATCGAGCGTGAGGTTTCCGGTGCTCACGTCAAACGTCTGCTGAGGCGAAGCTGTCTTGTGCCCGTATTTTGCAAGCAGGGCAGCCAAGTCGGCAGCCAAATCACCATCGGCTGCCTTCGCTTCCGGCGCTGCCTTGACGGGCTCGGCTTGCTGCGCGGTCTGTCCCCAGGCATAGCCGATTTCCCGATCGCCCGCCTTCATCTGCTCGAATTCTGCGGCCGGAATGAGCGCTAAGGAAGTGGGATAGAGAATCGTTTCTTCCTTGGCCATCAAGTCGCGCAGATCATCGACAATGGTCTGCTGCATGGCGATGAATTCATCGTCCTTGTCAGCATCGAGGAGCGAACGGGCCTTATTGATTTCATCGCGGATGAAGTCATCCAAGAGCCACATGGTGTCGGTCGGCCGGTCAAAGCCGTGACGCTCCAAGGCCGAATAGAGCTGATTTTGCTTGCGGCTGAAGTGGATCTTGTACTTTTCCAGTCGGTCGTAGAGCTCAAGCCACTGGTTCTTGATCAGCGGGTACTGCACCAGATCCTCAATCTCCTTCAGGATCCCCCGCAGCGCATCGTTTTCTTGGTAATAGTGCGAGAGCGGATGATCGGCCGGCAGCTCCGGGCGTTTCGTGGAAAGCACGTCGCTGAAGAGATCAATCATCGCCTGAATGTCTTCCTTGCGGCATTCATCGGGATCGAGCGATTGCTGACCTTGTTCGGCCACGGCAAACTCATAGGGCTCCAAGGTGCCCAATTCTGCCTTGGCTCTCTTGCGGCCCTCTTCGAGAGTGATTTCGCCCGCGTTGTACGCGCGCTTCAATTCCATCATCGTCTGGAGCTTCTTCTCGTCAATGGATTTGCCGAGGTTCTCCCGCATTTTTTTGTTGCTATAAGTAGTCATTTTGTCCTCATCGGCCCGCCTGCTTGCCAGTCCATTGGCAGCAGAGCGGAATTGAGTCTCAATTTTATTGACGGATGAAATATTGTTCCATGAATACATTTGTGTCTGAATTGGGCTGGGTTTCAGGCAACACAAAATGGACGGACGCGGATCGTCTGCCCTCAACGAAGAAGCGCCGTCTTTGCCTCCGCGACGGCAGCCTCAGTAAGGCTCATGATGATGAATCGTGCCAAGACTCAAAAGACTGCGGATTTGAAATTCCTGGATCGGCGGTGCGTCAGTGAAAAAGCAGCGCGATAGGCTCGCGCTGCTTGGACTGAAACGGCCTCCTAAAAACACTCCGCTCACGGACGGATCCGTTAACCGGGCGTTCAGGACGCCAAACGCGGTTATTTCAGCAGCCCGCGGCCGCCCTGCCCGGGGTCAGAATTTCCAAGCTGCCTGCAGCTGCGCACTGATGCCGCGGCGCTTGCCGGCGTATCCGTTCATGCCGGCATCAAACTCAAAGTCTCTCGCTTCGTTCTGATACGTCCAGCCCAGGGAGACAATACCGGTGCTGCCTTCGAGATCGGTACCATCTAAAGCCAAATCACCGTATTGATCGGCGGCGCGCCCTTTTGCATCGGCCTTGAATGTGTATTCATAAGTTAAAGCAATATAGGGCCGCAAGTCAGCCGTATAAGCATACTCAAACACCGACCCCAACTGTGCCCGATGCGAATTGAACGACTCAAAATGGAACTTGGCTCCAGCCACCTCAGCAGAACCAGAAGCTGTATGCATCTCACTTTCTCGGCCATCGTAGAAGTAATTGAGGAACGTACGGCTCTTTAACTTTTCCGAAGCCTGAAATTCACCATATGCACCGAGGTGAGCTCCCCAATAATTGCTGGTACGGTCAAAGTCAACTTTTACCCCTGCTAATGGCACAGAGAATTCGTTGCGCAGCCAACCGCCCTTGACATACCCCGTGACATGCAGCCAATCCATTGGTGTTGTGTAATTGCCATAGACGCCGAAGCCCACATAGTTGTGTTTGCCGTCGCCCTTCGTTTCTCCAACGAGAGTCGTTGCGGCTGTGCGGGTATCGTATGTTCCATGTCCCATTTCCAAGAAGGCCCCGACTTCAGAATCCCGCAGGTTGAAAGCGTAGCCGAGAAGTCCTGAAGTCACTGTGGTGTCTAAAGCTCCGGCAACATCCAAATCGTATTTCCCTGCTCGTGCCGCCGCAAAGGGGCCGGTCTGACGCACACCCTGCCGAGACTTCATTGTGGAATCGATCAAAAGTTCGTCGGCAGCGTACATTGCTGCTGCTGACGCGATGCTCGACTGCATCAGCGCATTGGTCTGATCGTTAACTTTGTCAATATTCGGACGCTTGTTCTTGATAGTTGCCGTCAATAAGTAACTGCTCTTCATCGTGAGATCGTAGTCATCCTTGGTGAGGTCACTTTCTTGCACGCGAGAGAGGGATGCCATGTGCTTTACATTGAGATTGCCTTTAAGTTCATTCAAAGAAGTGCCGGCAGTCAAAAGATTATGTTCGTCATCCAAAGCCACACCAGCATAACTTTCGATAAGACGAATTTCATCACCGGCCTGCAAATTAAGACCAGCTCCTGACAACGTGATAGTGCTTGCTCCGGCAGCTGAAGCAGACGAATGCAGTATTACCGGAACCGTTCCGTAAGTCGTTATCAAAGCCTTGTTGGCCGTTAACTCAGAAAGTGCTTCGGCAGTCAAGAGGAAGTTTAAAGAAGCATTGGGCGCAATTGTGAGGGTTGAAAGCTGAGAAAGCCCAGTCACATTCCAGTAAGAATTCTCATCAGCATTTCCCGAACCAACGGTAAGGTAAAGCCCTCCAAACGTCCTGCCGACGTATTGAAATCTCGTAACACCAGTGAATTGGACTTTTCCTTTTCCTAAACTATTTATAATGATAGTTCCGTTATTCAATGCAGAAATCATCGATTCTGCTGTCGTAACGAAGTCTCTTTGTACCTCAATAATACCTTGGTCTCTTGCGTACAAGGCTTCTTGAGCATTGGTTGTAAGCGATTCTGAGATAATTGTAACTGAATCATCTCTCGTCCAAACAGCAGTGGACTTTCCTCCTTCATTATAAATAGCAGCAGTTTTAATTTTTAATATATTCTGATTTTCTTCATCATCAGGAGAAATGCCATAATAATAATTATAATTAGAATTAAAAATACCATATGATTCAGTATTCCCGCTGAAATTTATGATCAGATCATCGTTCAAATTCACTGCGTCAGCGTAGGCGACATACAAGCCATAAGCATGATGAGTATTCTTCACTGCAAGTTGGAGTGAATCGGCAAAATGATAATCGTACCAACCTACCAATCTGAGTGCTATCGCATCAGTATTGAGAGCATCTTGAAGCGAAATCTTTATTGGAGCTGAAAAGTTCAAACCCTCCTTACGGGATCTATCGTTATTGATATTAAAACCATAAAATTTTTTTAGAGATTTTGAATTACGGCCATTAATGTCTATATTGAGCTTATTCGCACTAAAAACACCATCATCCAAAATGATGCCAGTCAAACTAGAATCGCTGTCTCCAGCAGTTAATTTTACGTCAGCAAATGTCGTGTTCAAATGAGCTCGCTTCGCTAATCTCAATCCCACCACATCTCGCCCCGTAGTGCTTCCTGAACGATCAAGATTGAGCGTAAAACCATCAGCAAAGTCGACAGCGCTTGACTTGTCTGCATCGATGCCTCTGGATGCGGTACCGTTTAAAAGAGTACTTTCAGTATTAAACGTCAAAGCCGAAGTCGTCCCGCCATTCGCCCGAATGATCACGCCATCCCCTTCACGGCGGAGTATTAGCTTTCCGCCGTTGAACGCTATGTCAGAAGCGCCTGTCAAACCTGTCTCAACCACCGAGGCTTGGTCATTCGTTGTATTGTTGTTGATTAAGCGAAGTTCAGCATCTGGAGCAATTGTTATCGTTACTCCTGATCCAACAATAGTTCTCTTATCTGAAGTGATCGTTTCATTGTTGGCAAAGTTTCGGTCAGAGTTTATTTCGATGTCATTATTATGACCCGCAAATGCAACACCATCGAAAACCAAATTAAGAGCCAATACTAAGGCAGTAAACCTTCCGTACTTCATCTACTCTCCCCTTATAAAATATTTAAATAAAAGTCTTTGAATCTGGAGAGAAATAATCAACTTCGTATCCAAGTTCAAAAATTTGAACTACGAAAGAAAGGCATCAGCAGCCGCACAGGCACAGCCATCCGCGCAATTTTTCTTAGGTTTTCTAAAGACGAAAATTCATTTTCGCGCTAGCTGACTTTATAGATATGAAATTTCTTTGTCAAGGAAAACAAATACAAGCAGAGATACGAAAAGAAAACACCATAGATTACTTGTCAACACTTCTAAATCGACGCCCCGATCCACATCTCCTCTGACCATTAGAAGAATATTTTGCCATCAACGGTATCGTATTCATCAAAGAAATGAATACACAAGAATATCCCACCTTGGAATACTTCTGTGATTTGATAAACAGGTGCCAAAAAATTTAACGAACCAGTGCACCATCAACAAATATTCTGTTCCTAAATATTTTCTGTGGAAAAGAGCTTAATGATTCCCATTTAAGTAAATGGTCTCGGTTATTCTTATAAAACAGAAATAACCCTCTGCGATCACAGAATAAATTAAAGCCAAAAGAAGGATAGTTTTAGTTATAGACCTTCCAGGCATCAAGACAAAAAATATCGCAGCTTAAAAAAGCGATTATCGCGTTCAAAGCTTTGCACTTCCGTACATCATTGATGTTTTCCTGCCATTGACCCGGCTCTAATGCCGGCACACTGAAGGAAACTCACCTAAAACGGAATACTGAAGATGTAAGAGCGTTCTTCTATACGAAGAACCGAGGCCACCTCGGCGTCTTCCCACCCATGCCCCATGCCAAAGTCTCCAATGCCGCAGCGCATGGAGGAATAAATGGGAAGACTTTATTGTTTGTTATTTATTGATTTTCCAGTGCCTTATTTTTATTGTTGAGAATATCAATCTCCAGACGGTTGTATGGAATTTCGATGCCGGCTTCAGCAAATCGGCGAAGCAGATTCATCATGATGTCGGTCTTAATGCCTGCCGTGCCGTTCACTGGATCTTCAACCCAGAAATTGACATTGAGATCAATCCCTGAACTTGCAAATCGCGAAACGGAAGCCCAGGGTTTGCGGTCCTTCGGAATACGAGGGCGATCTCTGCCGACTTCATCGAGCATCAGTTCAAGCGCTTTTTTCACATCGGCGTTGTAAGCCACTGAGATCTCGACCGTCTGAAGCGTCGGCGAATCCGAATAGGAAAGGTTCTGTACCTGCGAGGTAACGAACGACTCATTCGGAACGATGCTTTCAACGCCGCCCGCACTCCTCACGACCGTAAAGCGCGTATTGATTTCCGTCACCTTGCCGGTAAAGCCGCCGACCGTTACGAGGTCGCCGATCTTCACAGACTTGTCAAGCAGGATGATGAAGCCCGACACGTAATTCGAAGCAATCTTCTGGAGTCCGAAGCCTAAGCCGACGCCAAGCGCACCGCCGAAGACCGAGAGAATGGTGAGATCAATGCCGACCGTACCCAAGCCGATGATGACCGCGATCACCATCAGGAAAATTCGAACAACGCGGCCGAGCACAACCTTGATGTTGCCCGTCAGACTCTTCGCATCGCTGATCGTCTGTTCGATCATCTCGCTGATCCAATTAGCAGCAGCAACGGTGAGCAGGACCGAGCAGACTGCCATAAAGAGCTTCCATACGGTCATGTTGCCCGAACCGATTGGAATGGCCGTCGCGTCAAGCACATCAACGAGGTGCGTGAGGACCCCGAAGAACTGCAGAATCGCCAAAATCCAGAACGTGACGACGATCGACTTAGTAATGCGGGGTGAAATGATGCTCGAACCCACCATTGCCTGCAGAAGTCCCAAAACGATTGCAAGCAGTGAGTAGGCATAAAAGAAGCTGTAGGCGACCTTTAAGAGCACCAGACTGGATGCCTGATACCCCATCATCACTGCGCCGTAGGCACAGCACGCCGTTACGGAACCGGCCGCAAGTCCGAAAGCAATGGCATTGACAACGCTCAGCGCAAGACGCTTCATGCGCTGCGTAAACCGCTCTTTAAGCTCATGGGGCGGCATATGCCGGGCAACGACGCTGCGCACAAGCTTCGAACACATCAGGCCGGCCAATACGGCAACGACGATAACGCAGAGCTGGAAAAGGACATTGCCCCAAGTGAGGCCTTCCAAAAGCTTTTCAAAGAAAACGACAAAGTAATTGGTCGTATCGGCAATGGCGTCAGTGAGGTGTTCCGTACCCATCGACAAATCAGGCCCATGCACAGCAGCATCGGCCGCTTCTGCTGCTGCGGATGAGGCTGCAGCGGTTTCAGTAATTGCCATATATTCAACTCCAATCGGTGTCTAAGCTGATGAATTGCAAAAAATAAATGTCAGCCGCATCTCTGCAGGCAAAGCGGGCTGTCCAAAAGCTGCACGGATCATAACGGCACAGTGCGATTTTTGGCGGATACAAATGATTGGGGTTTAATTACACCCCTGTCTTCCTTTCTGCTCGCTTTCCCGAAGATGGTTTACAAATACAGCGCCATTGCAAGGAAAAAGCCATATTCACGGGAAACCCGCCGAACAGCAAAAATTCCGGAACAAGACATTGTTAAGCACAAACTATCAGGAATCGTCTGTCACTTCTATCCTAACAACGCTGACGCCAGCATTGAACATTCTGGCTCTATAGTGGAGTCAGTTCCTCACTCTCATCGCACCGAGCCGCCTCATGCGACGCATCTTCGAGCAGCTTCCCTACTTTCTGCCGGCCGAACCCGCTCCTTTCGCACGGCTTTTCCTCACCGAAGGCATTCGCCGCGAGGTTGCCAAAGGCGAACTCCTCAAACGCGGCGGAGAATCCCAGCGACTTTTCTTTTTGGAGTCGGGGCTTTGCGCTTATTACGCTGCGGAAGCGGAGAATCACCGTCCGACGATCCTCTCTGTTTTGCTCCCCGGCCGCGCGATGGGTGACCTTACAGCCAGCGTGGGCACACGCTGCAATGTATTTACGCGGGCGCTTGAAAAAAGCGTCGTGCGCGTCGTGCCGCCCGCGGTGCTCACCGCCGCACTGATGAAGGATCCGGCACTCGCTCAGCTTGAAATCCGCTCCGTCATTGCCAAAGAGGAATCCATTCTGGAAGGCATGACGGCGAACTTCATCCGTCCGCCGGCCGAACGGATTGTGATCTGTGCCAAGGCCCTCTGCCGAGCAGAAAATGTGTCGCCCAGCAGCGGCTGGCACAGACTGCCGCTCACGATTTCTGCCGAGCGCATCGGCGAGATTGTCAACCTCAACCGCGTGAGCGTTGCCCGACAGCTGTCCTCCTGGATGAAAGCAGATCTTGTTCGCCGAGACGGGCGAAAACTGCTTTTTTCCGACCAGCTCTTTGCCGCCGTTGACGACTGGATTGAGAATCCCGTGCCGAAATGCCCGCTGCCGGCCTAAACGGCAAACGGCTCCGAGGTCATGAGACCAAGAAGCCGTTTGAGCTTAGCCGAATGAAGATCGAATGGCTTCGATCTGACTGGAATGACGTTACTTCAAAGTGCGGATGTACTCTGCCGCAGAATCCACGGCGATGCGCCCCGAATTAACGGCGAAGCCGACCGTCGAGCCCGCCATCAAAAGATCATACGAGTCGCCGTACATGCCGCCCACATCGTTTCCGGCCGCGTAAAGCCCCGGAATCGGGTCCTCTTCGGGCGTAACGACTTCAAAGCGTTCATTGGCCTTAATGCCGCCCAAGGTCCCGAGAGAGCTCGCCACGGACTTGATGGCGTAGAAAGGACCGGTCTTCACTTCGCGCAGATATTTCGGATCCTTGGCAAATTCCGCATCGTGACGAACGTCACAGTAGCCGTTATATTCCGCCACTGTCTTCTTGAGCTTATCGGCATTCATGCCGGTCGCTTTCGCAAGACCGTCAAGCGTATCTGCCTTAAACGCCCAGCCAGCCTGCACCGCACCATCCCAGTCCTTCTGGAACTCGGTTAGCTTAGTGCCGACCGGCACCATTACGCCGACGCCGAGGTCAATGCCCTGATCCTTTTCCATATGATCAAGCGTCTTCTGGTCATAGACCACGAACATCGTTCCGCCGATGCGTTCCAGGGCGTTGCCGGCAAACGGCCATTCGAGCATGATTTCTTCGTTGCAGAACCGCTCGCCCTTAGGCGACAGCCAGAGATGCGGCTGCTTGGCGGTAGCGCTGACCTGATTGGTCGTGGAAACGCCGCGGGGCCCCGGACGATAAGAGGCCTGCACCTCCGTGCCTTCCTTCCCGCCGCCAACGGCCCAGGCCATCTGGATGCCGTCGCCGGTCTTGCCCGTCTGCGCGAGGCCGTCCGCATCGGCAAAGCGGAGATATTTCTCACGCATGGTTTTGTTGTCAAAGAAGCCGCCCGTCGCAATGATGGTCGCCTTGGAACGGATGGTGATCTTGTCGCCCGCTTTGTTCGTCGCTTCAACGCCGACCACGCGGCCGTTTTCGGTAATGAGCTTCTGTCCCCAAGTGTTCGTCAGAAGCGTCTGCCCGGCTTTCTTGTACTTGTCGATAAAGAGGTTGATCCAACCCGCACCGCGGCCCTCGTAAATGTGCCAGGTGTACAGACCGTTGGGATAGTTGGAAAAGAGCTTTTCGAACTTCACGCCGTTCTTGATCATCCAGTCAATCGTGTCGGCGGAGCGGTCAACGAAGGCCCGGACCATGCGCGCATTGCCGCGCCAATGACCGTAATTCATGATTTTCATGAATGCTTCGTCTTTGGTGAGACCGTAGTTCCAGTTGCGCTGCATAGCACTCTCAACGGCAAAGATGCCTTCGGAATATTTGCCGGTGCCGCCTGGAAGACCAGACTTTTCAAGCGTGATGACCTTCATGCCCTTTTCGGCGGCTGCCCAGGCAGCTGCGGTGCCGGACGCACCCGCGCCGATTACGCAGAGGTCGGCTTCATAAGCCGCATCCGCAGCAAATGCAGGATTCATCATCATGACTGCTGCCGCGGCAGCAGCCGTCATCGCGAATTGTTTCATTCTTGCTCTCCTTTGAATCAGCGGACGTCCCTAGAGACGCGGGCTCTTTTTCAAGGGAAGAGTGTTGATCAGCAAGACAAATTTCGTCTGTAGCACAAACTACAAAATGAGCTCAGGAAAAACGCGCAGACCGCAAACGGATAAACGCATCCTTCACCATCTGCGCCGAAAATGAACATATGCAGGCTCCCTACTGCCTGCGGCCATTCAAAAGGAGAATGACATGCCGAACCTCTCTCGGCGCAAGTGGCTTAAAACCGCTGCGCTCACCACAACACTCTTTGCCGGCGCTTCATCCGCATCTGCCAAAGCATTTGATCCGTTGCCCGAAAAGTGGGATGAAACGTTCGATGTTGTCGTCATCGGTTCTGGGTTTGCCGGTCTTGCCGCCGCTATTGAAGCTCGGCTGGCCGGCGCTTCGGTCTGCGTATTGGAGAAGATGCGCGTCATCGGGGGCAATTCCATCATCAACGGCGGCATCATGGGCGTTCCGGGAACGCCCATGCAGAAAAAAGAAGGCCTGGAAGACTCGCCAGAACTCATGGCCAAAGACATGATGACCGAAGGGGGCGGACTCAACCAGCCCGAAAAAGTGAGGCACCTCTGCGAAGAGGCGCTCCCAACCTGGGAGTGGACCATCCAAACGCTCGGCGTTGAATGGGTCGAGGAGCGTGTGGCGCAGGAAGGCGGTCATTCCGTGCCGCGCTGCGCGATTGTTAAAAACGGCTCCGGTTCCGGCATTGTCCTCAAGGAAGCTGCCAAGCTTGAAGCGCTTGGAGTCAAACCGCGCACCCGCACTTATTTGGAGCGCATCATTCGGGATGCCGACGGCCGAGTGAAAGGCGTTCAAATTCGTGAGGGCTACAACTTCCCGAAGGCCGATTCGGGGAAGGTAAAGTTCATCGCCGCCCGCAGAGCCGTTGTGCTCTGCCACGGCGGCTTCGGAGCTGATATCAAATACCGCTCCATTCAGGATCCGAAGCTCACGGAGAAACTCGGCACCACTTGCCAGCCGGGCGCTACCTCTGAAGCCTGGCGCGAGGCTGCCCGCATCGGCTGCCAATTGATTCAAACGGACTGGATCCAGTGTGCGCCTTGGACCTCGCCCGTCGAAAAAGGGATGGGCATTGCGCTTTTCTTTGCTCAGGGCGCTGCGGCCATGTTCGGCGTGTGGGTGCAGGATAAGACCGGAGAACGTTTCGTGGATGAACTTGCCAACCGGAAAGTTCGAGCCGACGCCATCATGACGCTCCTCAATGAAGGCATTCACTGCTACGCGATAGCGGATGCCAAAGGCGTCGAACCGATGGGCATTTCTCGCCCCGGCCTGCTGCAGAAAATGCTCGAACGAGGCTGCGTGAAGCAGTATGAAACGCTAGAAGCGCTCGCCGCCGGTGAAAAGATCAATATTGAGGGTCTTCGAAAGAGTGTCGAGGAATGGAACAGCGCCGTTAAGAGCGGCACAGATGCACATTTCAAACGCTATGTCAATAAGAAGGCCCAGCCAATGGGAACCGGACCTTGGTACGTTTCGACAATGGTGCCTAAAGTTCATCACTGCATGGGCGGGATCTATACGGATATGCAGGCGCGGGCGCTCGATATCTCGACCGATGAACCGATCCCAGGCCTTTTCGCTGCCGGCGAAGCGACGGGCGGCGTGCACGGTGCTGTTCGCCTCGGCTCCTGCGCCGTCACAGACTGCTTGGTCTACGGCCGCATTGCGGGCCGCACAGCGGCTCAAAATGAAAGCTGGATGTGAATAAACAGCGTTCTGAGAACGGCTGAATCGAGTTTGGCCTAAGGGCTTTGAAGGCGGTCTGCGCACTGCACGCGGCCGCCTTTGCCGTCAGCGTTCGTCGATCTTGGCAAGCTCCGCTGCAGCGCCCATCTCCATGGAAAGGAAAGCATGCCCGGATTCGTGGAGAAGCGTCGAGCGGTCGACGTTATTCCAGCGCGCGATCACCCGTTGCTCGGGGAAGAAGTCGCCCTTGGAACCTTGAGAAAGCTTGCCTTTGTGCTTGCTCAAGTCTTTTTCCCAATCGGGCGTGCTATCTTGCGCCGCGGCAGGCTGGGGCATCCACGGACTGCGGCCCCTGGAAACAGCAGAAGTGGCGACTTGGTTCTGCGGCCTGCCTTTTTCGTAAACAGTTATGATCCACGTGCTCTTGCTGTGCTTGGTCTCTCCTCGCCACACCTTCGTCATTGCCAGCAAGTAAACGCCGTCAGTTAAAACAACTCGATCTGGGTCCGTGTTGGTCTTACTTAAACGGGCATCATCAGCCTCTGCAACGTCAAGAAACCGTTGGATCTGATCAGCCGCCCCGGGTGCTTGGCATCGATGTGTGACAAACCGTAGCCACCTGCGTACTCTCTGTTGGGGTTCCCGGGCTTGCCGTACATGATCCCGATATCCCCATACTTTTTGTGGTGGAACAGCGCAGGAACTGCACCTGTTTTCGCTTGCCTCAGACGGGCCAGCCCTTCAGCCGGCTTACCGTTGTACTCCGGCATCATGGGGCCCAAACCGTCCGGCGACTCCATGGCCGCTTCGGCTTGTTGAAAACTACCGGCAAATGCCTCGAGAGAAGAACCGCGGATCTGGATCTCCCCAGCATCGTTGCGTGTGATGTCTGGTTCTCCAAGGATGCGCGGCCCGAACTGCGTCCATATCTGCTTCGGGCTCATGCCGGTCCGTCGAGCTACGGCTGCCGCTGCGGCTTGATAGATCGCCTGAAGTCCAGACGCTTCTTCCTTCGAGATGCCGGAATCTCGCAGCTCCTTGCCGACGATTCGGCCAACCTCCGCCAACTCGGGGCGGAACATCGAATGAGCCGCTTGCTTGACTGAAAAAAGCTGAATCGAGTTCGCTCTAAGGGCTTCGAAGGCGGCCCGCGCACTGAGCGCTGCCGCCTTTGTGGTCATAGTTCGCCGAGGCGCTTGCAGTCGGCGACGGGTCAGCCGCAGGCGGGGCACGCTTCAATCGGTCAGGGAGCGACGCATCCCTGCGTAGGCTTAGAGCAATGAATAAGCGCGCAACTCAGGTTTCGAGCGTTGCCCCGCACTCTAAGTCCAAATACTGCAGACACCGTCTGCCGCTTCAAATTCCGCTCCCGAGGAATCCCTTATGCAGCTCACCATCTCTCATGCCGTTGTCCTCATCTCCCGCCCCGTTCCGCAGGCCGAACCGGCCACTGAAATAAACGCACAGACGCTTGCGGCTCATTTCTTTGGCGATATCCAAAGGAAAATCGTGAGGCTTGAGGGCGACCTCGGTCTTCGCCTTTTGAAAATCCTCGACTTTAAAGGCGAGGATGCCATTCACAAACGTTTTCGCTTTGCCGCTGCTTCAAGCGAAAACCCCGGTCTGCGCCGTCGGGCGGCCTTTGCCGGCTCCCTTACGCCCGAGATTTGGGCGGGTCTTGCTCAAGATATTGACTACCGCACTCGTTTTGCTGTTCTTCACGATCCTCGAGCCGTGAAAGTCCTTTCCATCTGGTCGCTCGCCGCAGCTGTCAAAGGCGATATCACTGCTGCGCAGATGCTGCTGAAAAGTCTTGCGGCGAACGGCTGCGAGCCTCGGCATATGGAAAAGCTCATGACTGAAGTGGATCTCTCGGGCAACAAGACCTTTCGTCTCCAGCTCAAACGCCTGCTCTCTAAAGATCTCTGGGGCGGCAGCTCCTTTACGCTCGACGATGACGTTGAGCGTGATCTTGCGCTCGAAGCGGCTTTTGCTCAAGCATCCAACGCCTTGACAGCAGGCAAAGACCTCCATCCAATCAAAACCAAGGGCGAGGCGGCAAACCAGAAAAACGAGACAAATGAAACAAACGAGACAAAGGAAAGGCTGCTCTCGCCGATTGCTTTCGGTCTCATTGACCGCATGGCATTTCTGACGAGCTTCTTCCAAAACGGAGAGCTGACGGAGACTCTTCAGAAAATGCTCCTCGACGCAGCCGTACTGCCCCTCACCTGCTCCGAAATCGCCGCACTGATACGAGTACTGCCTAAAGACACTCATTTTGATCCGATACTCAACAGCGCTGCCGAGCTTCAGGATCCGGAAATCAACATTGCGCTCTCTGAGCGTCCCCGCCTGCCCAGACTTGCGCTGAAGTATCTGCGCGACGACTGGAGCTATGCCGTGCGGCGCAACCGGCTGGCCAATCCGCAAATGCTTAGAAACGTGGAGCCCATCGATATTAAAAGACAGCTCGATCAAGACCCCACGCTCATCGATGATGCGGCCGAATTCGAGATTGAAGCCGTCGTGTCTGCCGCTCCTCACCTAGTCTCCAGATCCTTTTTCTAGCTGGATACGGGAAAAAATCCAAGCCAATTCCGAATGCATGCTGTGCGCCTGCCCATCCTGAGAAACTGCAGGATTTCAAGGCTTCACGGCACCCAGCAATATGGAATAACCGTTTGCTCACATTTGCGCCTCAGCGCATCGGCTATACTTGCCCGCTATTGCAAAATCGGGTGCGGCCGGCATGCCGCCGCGCCCGGCACTTGCTCCCCGCCTTCGCCGATGCCCGCTGCTCGAAAGTGCGCAGACCCTTCACGGTCCAAACGGCCGTGAAATCCTGATAGCCGTGAAGTCCGGGAGCATGAACCCAACTACATCCGGGAGCTGCACCTTCAGGAGCAATGCGGTGCGCCTCCCTTCAAGGAAAGAACGGACGATGGCCCAATTCAACACGGTGCAGGAAGCTCTTGAAGATCTCAAGAACGGCAAGATCATTCTCGTCACCGACGACCCGAATCGCGAGAACGAAGGTGACTTCATCTGCGCGGCGGAATTCGCCACCCCTGAAAATGTCAACTTCATGGCAACGCACGGCAAAGGGCTCATCTGCATGCCCATGTCGGCTGAATATGCCAAGAAACTCGACCTGCACCAGATGGTCGAGAACAATACAGACAATCATTCGACTGCGTTCACGGTCTCCATTGACCATATCGACACGACGACCGGGATTTCTGCCTACGAGCGCTCTGTGACCGCGATGAAGTGCGTGGCCGACGACGCTCGTCCCGAAGACTTCCGTCGTCCCGGTCATATGTTCCCGCTGCTCGCAAAGAAAAACGGCGTGCTTGAGCGCAACGGCCACACCGAAGCAACGGTGGATCTCTGCCGCCTTGCCGGCCTTAAGGAAGTGGGGCTGTGCTGCGAAATCATGCGAGACGACGGCACGATGATGCGCACGCCCGAATTGATTGAGCTTGCTAAGCAATACAACCTGAAGTTCATTACCATCAAGGATCTTCAGGCCTACCGCAAAATCTACGAGAAGCTCGTCGACCGTGTGGCCGTCGTGAAGATGCCGACGAAGTACGGTGAATTCCGCGCCTACGGCTACGTGAACCGCTTGAACGGCGAGCACCACGTTGCGCTCGTCAAGGGCGAGATCGGCGACGGCAAGGATCTTCTCGTCCGCGTGCATTCCGAATGCTTAACGGGCGACTGCTTTGGGTCGCTGCGCTGCGACTGCGGTCAGCAGTTCGCCGCCGCAATGACGCAGATTGAGAAGGAAGGCCGGGGCATCCTGCTCTATATGCGTCAGGAAGGCCGCGGCATTGGTCTCATCAATAAGCTTCGTGCCTACGAGCTGCAGGAAAAGGGGCTCGATACGCTCGAAGCGAACCTTGCGCTCGGCTTTAAGGGCGACGAACGAGAGTACTTTACCGGCGCGCAGATTCTGCGTGACTTGGGCGTCAAGAGCATGCGTCTGCTCACGAACAATCCCGACAAGGTCTATCAGCTCGAAGAATTCGGCATCGTCATTACTGAGCGTGTGCCCATCCAGATGGACGCCACTGCCTACGACCTCTTCTATCTGAAGACCAAAGCCGACCGCATGGGGCACCTTTTCAAGTATTGATCCCAAACTGCCCCTAGGATCCCCCTTCTCGGAAAATCGCGAGGACAGGGGCACACCCAACAGGTTAAAGAGATCTCGGATTTTCTTCGGGATCTCTTTTGTTTTACAAGCGTTGCGGTCTGTCGGTTTATTGGCCTTCAGATAAAGCAGATGCATGAAGGCCTTCGTCAAGGACTTGTTGGGAGACGGTTCGCAGCCGTTTCGCTGCGCTGACATGTCATACGGATTATTAGGCAAAGTGACTGGGCTAATACCTGAACAAACAGCTTGCTCATAGAGCAGCACGCATCTGCCGCTGCAGCGGCATTGCGCATCCCGTGTTGCAGCTCCTTTTGATCTGGTTCCGATGCAGTTCTCTGAGCTGCTCCCGATCTACTTTTTTCCTTGGCTGAGACCGTCGATCGTTCCATCGAGAGGCAATAGAAAGACTCGTTTCAGCTCAGCCCGCAGACAGCCCTCCTGATCTTTGTTGTGGATGGGCTGCCCCCGCCTGCGCTGTCTTCCTGCCGCATATCAGTCGTGGTGCTCGCTGCCGCTTCTAGACGGTCATTGGTAAAAGCAGGGCCGTCACGGGAGATGCGGTGTTGATCAAAGAGCCGCCGAATAGAGTCATCGGCTTGGGTTGCGCCTTGGACGAATTTTTAATCGATCCAAGCCGCAAATGGCTGCAGCCGAGCTGTGCGCCCAAATGCCTCTTTGCGCCTTGCAAGCTTTTCCTCCAGAAGCGCAGTTTGCCCAGCATCAGAATCGACCCAGCTTCATCAACATACAGATTACACGGCAAAGACCACAAAAGAAGCGGCCAAACCAATCACCCAATTAGGAGCAGAAGCTTGCTCACGCTTAAAGGGCCGTTAGAAAACACTTTCTCGGAACTCGTCATCAAAGAACAAAATTGATCGGCACCGATACAGGCCGAATCTCTTTTCAAAGAATGGCAATGGTTGCCTGAGCCGCTGATGAAACCCAATTCAGGTCTGAAAAAAGACTGGCAGAGAAGGCAACGCTAGATAACTAAGCAAAAACAGATACACTGTTTTTAACTCGTGATACCGTTTCACACGAGAGCTTAAAAGCATCGGATTCGTCTTTATATAACGATAATTGATGATGACGTACGTAAACCTATTGCAGACATTTTGTTTAAATATAAACATATTTCGGCGGATCAGAATAGAGTTGATCACCGCTTTCGTTTCAGCCTTTTGTCAGCGGATATTTTTTATTATCCACGGTTGCTCTGCAAACAAAAAAGAGCTACATAGTTTGATGGGTAGTTCCACCAAATATCTTCTGTTGACAATGCGAACGCTTAAATTACGACTTAGGATTGGAAATAATATCTTGTAATATATTCACGTTATTTTTGAATATTTCTCAAGGAAAACAAAATGTTACTCCACAAATCCCACTTAAGTGATTGTTCCGTCGCACTTCATTCTTTAGCAAAATTAACACTTTGCGCTACCGCCATTCAAGCGGCCTACTTTTCTTTTCCGGCTTTAGCAGCCGACAATCCTGTCGTCGAGAAAACAGCTTATTCTGACATCATTTCTCCAGATCCTTCCAATCCATCCAATTGGGTCGTTAACAGAGGAACCGATGATCCTGCGAAAGGTCCTGCTTCCATTTCTTGGCGTCATGGTGCCGCCACCTCAACTCTCACCATCGGTGCATCTTCCGGCCAAACGGTCAAAATTCTAGGCGGCGAACCATTAGCAGCAGTTCTCTATTACAGGGCAAACGGTGCCAATTTCACCAATAAAAAAACGGGAGAATTATTCCAAGTCACGAAGCGCAATGGCTTCGGCTTTCTCGCCCGAGAGGGGAAAATGGGCAGCTTCATCAACAACGGCACGATTGAAGGCGGCTTCACAGGGGTGCGTTTCGATCAGACAGCGATAACCACAATTGTCAATAACGGCACGATCATAGGTTCCATCAAGGGCGGTAATGCAGACCGAACATGGCGTAGTGCCGGTATGGAGATCATGGCGCAAAACATCGGTTCTTTGGAAAACAGCGGTAGGATTCAAGGAAACACCGGCCTGTATTTGGAAGATGTTTGGATGAAAGAGATTGTGAATAAGAGCGGCGGCGTTATTGCCGGTACGGGAGCCCTTAGTTACGATAAAGTATGGAATAACAAGCCGGGAGCCGCTAACGCCTCTCCCGGGTCCGGCATTTCATTCGGCTACAACAAGGTTGAGACCATCCGTTTGGAGTCCGGCAGTAAGACCACCAGCCAAAACGCGGCCGGTTTATTCGTGGGTACCCAAGGCAATTTGAGTACTTTGGAATTAGAACAAGATGCTGAACTCTCCGGCAATTGGGGCGTGGAGGTCTATCAAGGCAAGATAACAACCGCCAAAATCGACGGTTTGTTAAAAAGCACGGGCGGCTCCGCGTTTTATAACCACGGCACCGTGCAGGATCTGAAAATTACCGATAACGCGACTATCGAAAGCACGGTCGGCATCAACAACACGGGCAAATTCTCCTCGATCGACATTGCCAACGCCGCCGCGCTCAACGTTGATTCTGCGGTCGTCGCTAATTCCGGCGCCATCGGTACAGCAGACGACCAAGTGGCTCTGCATATCGGTGCGGACGCCACCCAAGCTAAGGAAGCGCTGAACAATACCGGCGTTATTACTGGCGCGGTCGCCGTTGAAAACGGCGGCACACTGACCAACACAGCCACCGGCATCATCAGCGGCACCATCATCGCCGGCAGCGGTACGAATACGGGCGCTTCCAACCTATTGACCGTCGACAACCGCGGCATGGTCAACACGAGCGGACAAGCAGCTGACATTCACATTGAAAACGGCGGACAGGTTAAGGTACTCAATTGGGGCGTAGGCGTCACAGGCAACCGGGTGGGCGACGGACAAGGAATTAAAGTTTCCGGAGACAATCTGAACGCCCGGTCGATTAGCGTGGAAAAAGTTCAAATTTCTTCCATCACTGGTTACCAATCCGGAGACATCGACTTCAACAACGCAGTACAAAACGCTTCCGGCCAAGCCTTATCGGGTGTCACCGGAAAACCCACGCAAGACGTTGAGTTCGATGAAACACTCAAACAGCAATACGGCTTGGACGGTTATTACGACCAAGGCAGCGGCTACTTCAAACTGTGGGTGAACGCCGTCAAAGGTGTCGGTGCGCAGTTAGCCGAAACGCTGGCCAACCGCTTGAACCGCCGCGCCATGTTCGTAGAGGCGGCTACTGCCGACGTGTCCCAAACCGGCTATACGCACCGCATGCAGGACAATCAGGAATGGCTCACATTCGTCAAACCCTACACGTCCTACGACAAATTCAACCTCTCGGCTGGCGGCACAGTTAAAGGCCACACCACAGGCATCCTGCTCGGCATCAGCAACATGTACCGAAACGAGCACCTCTTCACCCTGTATCTTGGCTACGAAACCACGGACGACAGTGCGGACTCTCTCGACTTTGACATGAACACGGTCTACGGCGGCGCGAAGTTCGCCCGCGTCTTCTGCACGGCAGGGAACGCGGCGTACTACGGCAAAGCCGAGGCCATGTTGGCTCATACTTCTACAGACGTCACCCGCAGCATCGGCGGACAACAATTCACGGGATCTGCCGACACGCTTTCCTATGGCGGTGCCGTGCATATCGGCATGAACTACTCGTTGGGGAAAAGCAGTGTCTTCACTCCTGAAATCGGTGTTGGATATTCCGGTGGCCGCATGGGTGATTTCGACATCAACGGCAATATCGCCGCCGTGAGTTATGAACACTATGACTCCCACACCTCCAACATCGGTTACGGCGATCTGTCGCTCAAATGGTTCCAAAAGTGGGGCACGACCGTAAACACGCTGTTGGGCGGCGGCACGCGCGTAAATTTCAACCGTGATATGGACGTCTCGTCCAACATCTCTGGTGTCCAGGGCTCGAGCACGGTTAAATTACCTCGTTCCTACCAATGGGTGAACGCTTCTCTCATCTTGGATGTCAACAGCAACCTCGACCTGTCCTTCGGGTATGTGGGTATTTTGGATACCAACGGTTCGTCCCACAACATGACGGCGAAACTCACTTACACGTTCTAATTCGCCTTTCATCTGTACTGATAACACGGGCATCCTGAAGCCCTCCGCGTGGTGCATCCAATCCCGGAAAAAACGCGAGGGCAAGGGCGGACACAACAGGGTAAAGAGATCTCGGATTTTCTTCGGGATCTCTTTTGTTTTACAAGCGTTGCGGTCTGTCAGTTTATTAGCAGCTGCATGAAGGCCTTCGTCAAAGAATTGTTGGGCAAACGGTTCGTCACCTTATCGCTGCGCCGACATGCCATACGCATCATCCAGGCGCAGTGACTGCGGCTAATACCTGCAAAAACAGCTTGCTCATACAGCGGCCTGCATCCTCCGCCGCATCGGCATTGCACATCCAGTGCTGCGGCTCCTTTTTGATCAGGTACCGATGTAATTCTCTCAGCTGCTCCGAATCCACTTTTTCCCTTGGCTGAGACGATCAATCGCTTTGCTTTGTTTTGCCGCAGAGCAAAATTCGCTTGACCATTGCGCCAGCGGCATACGACAGCGCCCTTAAGATCGTATGATCAATATCGTATTTCTAAATGGATACGCACTCACCCTCGGAGCTATTTCAATGAGCACCTTCAGCATCATGGGGCCGCACAATACGGATCTGCCGGATCCCTTTGATATTTTCCCGATTGACGATACGGCCGTCTGTTTTATCAAGAATGTTGTTACAACGCCCAACGTTGAAGTGGGCGAATACACGTATTACGAAGACGACGAAAATCCCACGGAGTTTGACCGCAAAAACGTTCTCTACAACCGTCCGGAATTCGGCGACAAGCTCATCATCGGCAAGTTCTGCGCGATCGGTGCGAACACCAAGTTCATCATGGGCGCAGCGAATCACAGCGTATCGACGGTGTCGACCTATCCCTTTAGTCTCTTTGGCGGCAAATGGGCAAAAGCGGCCCGGTCCACTTACGACCTGACGCCGCATAAAGGCAACACCATCATCGGCAACGACGTCTGGATCGGCCGCCGCTCAGTCATTATGCCGGGCGTGAAGATCGGCGACGGCGCCATCATTGCCGCATCTGCGGTGGTGACGAAAGACGTTCCGCCCTACACGGTTGTAGGCGGCAACCCGGCTGAATTTATCCGCCGCCGCTTCAACGACCGCCTGACGGCCATGCTCCTTGAGCTCAAATGGTGGGATTTCAAACCCGACGATCTCATCAAGGTGCTTCCGGTTCTTACAGATCCTGATCTGGAAAAAGTAGAACGGGAAGTTGAGGCGCTCCTCAAGAGCCGCCGCTGATTTTCGGACCGCACTCAAAGACCGGCGCTTCGCATACCCCTCGAAGCGCCGGTCAACATTTATAAACAGGCCGATAACCTGTCGATAACGGCATCAATTGTTCGTCGCTTGCGCCCGATTGACCCAAATACGCCTTTTCTCTCATTTGCCGTATTTTGGCCGCAGGTTTTTGCTGTTAACTTGTAAAACATCGAACGATAGAGGCGCGGACGCGAGGAGCCTCGGGCGAGCCGGCAGGCCGGCAGCGACCCCGAGGGGAGGCAGATCCGCCGAATTCGCCGGCATCCTCAGCCTGGGGGACGGCGGATGGGCCTGCGGGAGATACCCGCCGGACTGTCTGCCTGCAAAATTGACGAAATTGATTGATTTTCGTGAATTTGTGAGCAGTTGCGCTATCTTGACCGGTCAAAGCAGCGTGCACTCTGCCGGCACGTTGTTTTTTGCGCCAGCAGAGATAACGCTCTTTGCTGGCGCTTCTTTTATGAATTTGAGGCTGTCGGCGAGGAGCGCTGAACGTGCAGCAGGACAGGTTGCCTGCTCTTGAGATCGATACTGCGATTTTTCAATCCGTTTCAAGCGCCCGCGGATCTCAGGAGTGACCGCACCGCTTCGCCCCTACAATTCCACCCTGCAACCCCAACTACGCACGGTATTCAGCATGTCTCATCCGACAATTCGCGGCTCACTGGTCGCACTTATCACACCTTTCAATGAAGACGGTTCCGTCAATTTCGACAAGCTCGGCGAACTCATTGACTTTCATCTGGCCAACTGCACCGATGCTCTGGTGATCCTCGGCACAACCGGCGAATCTTCAACGATGTCTCACGAAGAAGACAACGCTGTCTGCGAATATACCGTCAAGCGCGTGGCGGGCCGCATTCCCATTATTGCCGGATCGGGCTCCAACTCTACGCAGACGATGCTCGAAAAGTCGCTCTCCTATGAACGTCTGGGCGCTGACGGTCTGCTCCTCATTACCCCCTATTACAACAAGACCAACGAAGAAGGGATGTACCTTCACTTCAAGACCGTTGCCGACGCCGTGAAGATTCCCTGCATTCTTTACAACGTGCCCGGCCGCACGGGCTGCTCCATATCAGTGCCCAATGTCGCACGCCTCTCGCAGCACCCCAACATTGTGGGCATCAAGGAAGCGAGCGGCAATATGTCTTATGCGGCCAAGGTCGCAAAGTACCTCTCGGACGATTTCGCCATGTATTCGGGCAACGACGACATGATTGTGCCGCTCCTTTCCATCGGTGCCTCGGGCGTCATTTCGGTGCTGGCCAACATCGCTCCGAAGGAGACGCATCAGATGGTTTTCGATTATCTTGAAGGCCGCACGGACGACGCACGACGCGCGCAGATTGAACTTCTCGATGTGATCAACGATCTCTTCATTGAAGTGAATCCGGTTCCTGTCAAGGAGGCTATGAATCTCCTCGGCATGGATGTCGGCGGCTACCGTCTCCCGCTCACGCATATGACTCAAGCCCACCGCGAAACGCTGCGTTCGTCGCTCGCTGCCGCGGGCTTTCTGAGGTAAGGAACTCTTCGCTATGAGAATCGCTCTCATCGGTATGGGCCGCATGGGCCGCATGATCCGAGACTGCGCCGCAGACCGCGGCATCGAAGTTGCGGCCGAATTCAATACGGCAACGATCGCTCAGCTCGCCCAGTGCGACCGTATGGATGCTGTCATTGATTTTTCCGCTCCGGCGTCGCTGCCGGCACTGGCGGCCTATGTGCAGCGCACCGGAACGCCCCTCGTTTCCGGCACCACCGGCTATTGCGACGAAGAAGCTGCCCGCGTCAATGCGTTGGGCAGCTACGCGCCCGTAGCGGTGAGCGCCAACTTCTCCATCGGCGTTGCGGTCTTAAAGCACCTCGCTGCAGAGGCTGCCGCCCTGCTGCCGGACTTCGACATTGAGATCATCGAAACCCACCACCGCATGAAAAAGGATGCGCCGAGCGGCACGGCGAAGCTCCTCCTTTCAGCCGTCAACCCCGACGGCACCCATCCGACGGTCTTCGGCCGCGAAGGATTCGCACCCCGCACAGCCGATGAAATCGGTGTCCACGCTGTCCGCGGCGGCACCGTGGCGGGAGTGCATACCGTGTCCTTCTTCGGCGACGAAGAAGAGCTCTCACTCACCCACCGCGCGGAATCCCGCCGGATCTTTGCAATTGGCGCGCTTAAAACCGCCGAAAAGCTCAAGGATGCCCCCGTGGGTCTGCACACCCTTGACGAACTGCTTTTCGCTCGCCGCTGAGTGCTGCACTTCAACTTTCTAACACTGGGGATTGAATCACCATGATGAACGCACAGGAAATCATTCACTACATCGCCACGGCTGAAAAGAAGACGCCCGTGAAGATCACGCTTCGCGAGAAAGCCGGCGAAGCCCCGATCAGCTTCGGTTCGGCAAAGGTCTTCGGCGTCGGCGACAAAGTGATTTTCGGCGACTGGAAGGAACTCGGTCCGATTCTTGAAGCCAACCGCAGCAAGATCGACGATATGGTCATCGAAAACGACTGCCGCAACTCCGCCATTCCGCTTCTTGACCTCAAAGGCATCAACGCCCGCATTGAACCCGGCGCAGTAATTCGCGATCAGGTGACGATCGGCGACGGCGCAGTGGTCATGATGGGCGCCATTATCAACATCGGCGCGGTGATCGGCGAAGGCACCATGATCGATATGGGCGTTGTGATGGGCGGCCGCGCCACGGTCGGACGCCGCTGCCACATTGGGGCAGGCACGGTGCTCGCCGGCGTCGTTGAACCCGCTTCCGCGCAGCCCGTCATCATCGATGACGATGTGTTTATCGGCGCCAATGCCGTCGTGATTGAAGGCATCCATGTGGGCGAAGGCGCCGTCGTCGCCGCTGGCAGCGTCGTCATTGAAGATGTTCCGGCCGGTGCCGTTGTGGCAGGCGTGCCTGCCCGAATCATCAAGGCGCACAAGGACGCCGGCACTTCCACCAAGACCGCTTTGGAAAGTGCTTTGCGTCAGCTCTGATCCGTCAAGGCAGTGAGGGATGAACCCCATTCCTTACGGCCATCAGTAAAACAGCCGCATGTGAACTTTCCTCATTGCGGCTGTTGCTTTTTTTATATTCTGAATTTTTGGCTCACTTCAATTATTAATGTTTTCAATAAGAAAACAATATATTGAGCATTGACGAAGCTCGCTCAAATTGGGGATTCCATTCACAGGACGGGTAATTTCATCTACTATATTTACAAATTAAAGAAGTAGACTTACTCTTTCATCGAATTGTCGGTAAAGAAACATAATAAGTAAGGGCCGCAACAGATGCTAACCCCCCCCCCCGCTCCGTCGATCTCACCTGACATCGCAGCTCTTTCAGCCGCCTATCATATTTCAGCGGCCGGCTATGTTGATTTAGCAGCCGTTAACCGCCGCGCAGTTCTTTTGCGCACGACGCCGTTCTTTCAAACGCTTTCCAATGAGGAAGTCCGCACAAGCCGTTTGACTGAAGGCTCTCAACTCAACCCGCCTCTCGTCGGCACAACGACGAAGGAGATTCGCCATGCTGGCGGTCTTTCTGGGATTGCGTGAAGGAGCCGGCGCCACGGTATGCTGCGCCTCGGCGGCCCGCGAAGCCAGTCTTTACCGTCAGCCCGTGCTCGCGATAGACGGCCGGCATTCGGACGCTGGTCTCAGCAGTCTCTTTAATCGTACCGACGGCGATGGTGAAGATTGGCTTGGTGCGCTTCGCGGCGGCCGCAAAGCCCTGTCTGCTTTATGGCAGTACAGCGAGAATCTGTATTTTCTGCCGCTCAACCCTCCAGAACCCCAGACCGCACCGCTTACGGGCCCGGAAATCGCCAGAGTACTGTTAGAGACACAGCGTTTCGGATTCTGCGACGTGATGATTGACGCGGGGGCGAGCTCATCAGCGACCGCTTCTTTATGGCGCAAATGTGCCGATATCGTCGTTACGGTAACTGAAGCTGATCACAATTCACTGCTTCGTCTCAGCAGAACGCCTCTGGAAGACAACGATGTTCTCCTGCTCAACAAAATTGAGCCTGAGAGCACCGTCATGCGTGAAATCATCACCTATCTCTCCACAGAAAAGCGATTTCAGCCTCACCTTGCGCCCATGCGCATCCTTTGGGATGAAGCCGCTGCGAGGGCCGGTATTTATCGCTCGCCTGTTGCTGAGGCTGCTCCTTTTTCACAAAGCGGACAGGCGCTCGGAGCCTTTGCGACGTGGCTGAGACTGCGCGCAGCCGGGAGATGCCAATCATGATTGCGTCATCTCTGCGCCATTCCATCCGTACACTCCGCCGCCGTACCTCCAGCTCAGTGTCTTTGGCGATAAACGGCCTCTTTTTGCTGCTTGCATGGACATTTCTGCCGTTGGAAAACGCCCAGTGGCACGCGGTAATGTCGCGCCGTGCAGTGCTCTATCCTCAAATCGACTTTAAGCGCCTTAAGCCCCTCGACGGACTGCGCATGTTTGTGCAGAGCGTTTATCTCCTTTTTTTCTATATCACTGACGAACCGCTCGTAAGCAGCCGCTTGGATCAGGACCATGCCGCTCACGACAGCCTTCTGCGACGAGCCGGCGCCGCCCTGCGAAATGCAGGGCTCTCGCTTCGCGGTTTTATCGCTGCAAAAGGCGAAGCGCTCACAGAGGCCTTTACCTCACGCATTGCATCCTGGCACCAGACCAGAACCCAGACGGCTCAGAACAAATCTTTTCGAAGGGAATGGCTCGCCGCAGCCTTTTTTACCCTGATTGCTGCGACGCTCGGCTGGCTCTGCATCACGCAGCCGCTCGACCTCTGGAACCAGACGATCTTCTTGATGGCAACGGTTTCAATTGCACTCTTTGTGCGTCATATCCGGTCGCACTTTACATTCCTGCTGTTAATTGTTCTCTCAACACTTGTTTCCGCACGATACATGTGGTGGCGCTGGACCCAGACACTCAATCTGGATTCGACGGCAGGCACCGTCTGCTCGATCCTTCTGGTTTTGGCCGAAACCTATGCCTTCGTGGTGATGTTGCTCGGCTACTTCCAAACCTTCTGGGTGCTTGATCGTCCGCCCGTTCCAATGCCGGCGAAATTGTCAGCATGGCCTCATGTGGACATTTGCATCCCGACCTACAACGAACCGCTTGAAATCGTCAAAACCACTGTCTACGGTGCTCTTTCGATGGACTGGCCGACGGACAAGCTCCATATCTGGATTCTTGACGACGGCAGCCGCCCTGAATTTCGCGCCTTCGCCGAAGCTTCCGGCGTCGGCTACATCGAGCGTGAGAAGCACGACCATGCCAAAGCCGGCAACATCAACCATGCTCTCGGTCTGATGCACGGGGAATTTGTTGCCATTTTCGACTGCGACCATGTCCCCGTACGCAGCTTCCTGCAGATGACTGTCGGCTGGCTGGTGCGGGACCCGAAAATTGCACTCGTCCAAACGCCGCACCACTTTTATTCGCAGGATCCTTTCGAACGCAATCTTGGCCTTTCATCAGCCGTGCCGGTTGAAAACGCGCTTTTTCATGACTTTATTCAGAAAGGCAACGACACCTGGAACGCCACGATGTTCTGCGGCTCCTGCGCCGTCATTCGCCGCAGCGCGCTTGATGGAATCGGCGGCATTGCCGTCGAAACGGTCACGGAAGACGCACATACCTCTTTGCGCCTCAATCGCCGGGGCTGGTCCTCAGCATTCATCGGCATCCCGCTGGCTGCAGGCTTGTCCACAGAAACGCTCGCTGCTCACATCGGACAGCGTATCCGGTGGGCGCGCGGCATGATCCAAATCTTCCGCATCGACAATCCGCTTTTCGGCAGGGGCTTGTCGTTCGGTCAGCGGATGTGTTTTCTCAACGCGATGATTCACTTCCTGCACGGACTGCCGCGCATCATCTTTCTGCTCGCGCCGCTGCCTTACCTCTTTTTTCACGTTTATGTCATCGAAGCGTCTGCAGCGGCCATCTTCGTCTATGTACTGCCGCACATGATTCACTCCATCATTACGAGCAGCATCATCGAACGCGGTCACCGGAGTCCGTTTCTAGGCGCTGTTTATGAAGCCGTACTTTCCTGGTACATCCTGCTGCCCACGACAGTGGCGCTTTTTGCTCCCAATTACGGCAAATTCAATGTGACTTCGAAGGGCGGCACAGTTAAGGAAAACTACGTCGACTGGAACATCATCAAGCCGTACTGCATTCTTATTGCACTCAATGCCGCCGGGTTTATTTTCGGTTCCTGGCAGCTGCTCAGGACGCCTCACCCGGAATATCTGACTCTGGCAATCAATGGCGCCTGGATTCTCTACAACCTGATGATTCTCGGCGTGACGGTCTCCGTTGCTGTTGAAACAGTTCAGGAGCGTAAATTCCCCCGCGTCAGAGTAAATACGCCTGCCGTTCTCAAACGTGCGGACGGAACGCTCTATGACGCCGAACTCACCGATTATTCCCAGAAGGGCGTCAGCCTGAAGCTTCATGACGAAGCTGTCGACCAATTCTTTACGGGCAACGCTGTCGAATTGATACTCGAAAATGACGGCTTGACATATGCCTTCCCTGCCGTTGTAAGACGCGCCCGCGGCGCTCGTCTCGGGCTCGAACTCACTGAGCTGTCGCCCGAAGCCGAACGCGCATTTATTGCGGCGACTTTCTGCCGGGCGGATGCCTGGGTACAGCCCAAAACCGCTGCCCCCGGATTTTTAGACGGCACGCACGCACTCCTTTCCTTCGCCTGCAGAGGCTACAGCGCACTTTGGCAATACGCACCGCCCGCGCTGCGGCGCATCGCCCGACCGCCTTTGAAGCTGGCGCAATGGATTCTGAGTTTTGCGCCGCGCAGAAGACCGAGAGCGCCCTCGCTCATTCTCGGCGTCGGACGAGGCAGCTCAAACCCGGGAATGCTTATTTGAACCTCACATACCATCACGTTGATTTCATGAAATTGCTCCATTTCTTTGCGGCTGTTCTCTCAGCTTTGGCCTGCGCAGCTCCGGCAACGGCCTCCTCTTTAGAGGCTGCCGAGCATAAAGAAGCGCCGCAGATGCAGCCGCTCGCACGCATGATCGACGGCCCCTATGAGGCCAGAGAGTCTGTCGTTACGCCCAATACAACCCTCAGCCGTCTGTCGGATCTCTCGGTTCGTATTCCAAGCGATACGCTCACGCTCACCGGACTGCGTCAAAAGGCAGTGGTTGAGTTTCCTATGCGGCGAGATGAAATCATCATCCGCGCTCAGCTGCATCTCAATTGGACTCCGTCGCCGTCTCTGATTCCCATGCGTTCGCAGCTCAATCTGCGTCTGAACGGGGAATTTGAACGAACTCTGCCCATACATGCGGAAGACCTCGGTAAGCGCGTCACCACAGACATTGAACTTGACCCCAAAAAGCTCAAAGATTTCAATCAGCTGGAGTTCGAATTCATCGGTTCCTATGCCGATGTCTGCGAAAATCCCGTCCATCGCACGCTGTGGCTGACCATTGACCGATCGAGTTCGCTCTCGCTGACTCGTCAGAAACTGCGCGTTGCCGATGAGCTCGCTCAGCTTCCTGCACCTTTTGTCGATTTTGCCGACCACCAGCGCATCAATCTGCCGATTGTGCTGCCCGATACACCGACGAGCAATGAAATTGAAGCTGCAGGCATGACGGCTTCCTGGGTCGGCATGCTTGCCGACTGGCGCGGCGCCGAATTTCCGGTTTACTTTGATGAAGAACCGGCCGAAAATCACTTCATTGCGTTCATGACCGAGCACCATCGCCCGTCTTTCCTCAAGGATCGGCCCAGTCCTCAGGGGCCTGAAGTGGCCATTGCCGATGCGCCGCACTCGCCCTGGGCCAAGATGCTCATCGTTGCCGGGCGTGACGAGGCCGAACTGAAAACGGCCGCGCGGATGCTCGTGCTCAATACCAAACTTTTTTCAGGCAGCCGTTCGCGCGTTGAGCGAGCGTTCGAACCTCACCCAAGAGCGCCTTATGACGCGCCAAAGTGGGTTGACATCACCCGCAAAGTCCGTCTCGGCGATCTGACGACTTACCCGATGCAGCTGAGCGCCAGAGGCATTGAACCGCCAGCCATCCATGTGGATATGCGGCTGCCTCCCGACTTATTCCTGCTCACCCGCTCTACGATTCCTTTCAGTCTCAAGTACCGCTTCACCGCGCCCGACGAAGGCGCTGCAGCCATGATGACCCTGCGGATTAACAATCAGATCACAGAGTCAGTGCCGCTCTCGGCCGAAAACAGTGCGCAAGCTCATGCGAGCGTGAGACGCATCCCGTTGGTTGATGCCTTTTCAACTCTGCTGCAGGAAATCAATGTCCCAAGCATCTATTTCAACAATGCCAACACTGTCCAATTCAACTTCGATTACGCATTGTCCATTGCCGGCGGATCCCCAAACGACTGCCGGACCGTTACGCTGCTTGAGCATCAGGCTGACATCGATCCAGATTCGAGCTTTGACTTTTCAGGTTTCTATCATTTTGCGCGCATGCCCAATCTGGCGCTCTATGCTAAGAGCGGGTATCCCTTCTCCATACATGCTGACTTAAGCCGTACGCTCGCCGTGCTGCCCGCCGCCCCGGAACCCGGTGAGGTTTCGCTGCTGATGACGGCCTTGGGCCGCATCGCCGCACAAACCGGCGCGGTCGGCTCCGCTGTTGAGGTCAAGACCGGACCGACGCCTGTTGAACTCAAAAATAGCTCCAAGGACATCCTTTTCATCGGCGAAAATCCTGAGCTGCTCCTCGACGCATCGGCATCAGCATCTGACAACAGCCCTTCGGTCGAGAGCACGGCAGCCTACCTTATTGAAGGGGTTCAGCGCCGCCTTGAAGTGCCGCTCTCAGTTTCAGCCTCCGCCAAGGCTCGCCGTGATCCAGTCGACGTCAAAACCAACGCGGCACCTGCGCTCCTCGCGGCCAACGGCGGTGCAGCAGCAATCGTCGGTTTTGAAGCCCCGTTCGACGGGCAGCGTTCGGTCGTTGCCTTGCTGACGACGCCTGGAGACGGCACGCGCGTTCTTCTGGACAAACTTGCCAGCCCCCAAGAGCTCTCTGACGTCGGCGGCAGCGCTTCATTAATTTACGGCGCCGACACCGTCACTGCCTATACGGGACCGCTCTACTACATCGGCGACCTGCCTTGGCATCAGCGCCTTTGGTACGCCATGCTCGAACACCCGCTCCTGCTCGTGCTCGGAGCGCTCTTATGCGCCTTGGCAGTCGCTGTCATTGTCTATGCCGTCATGCGGGTATTTGTACGCCGTCGATTGAATGGAGGTGCAGCATGAAGCGCCTGAATCGATTCGCTCTTAATCTGGGGATCACGCTGATATTGAGCGCTGCATCCGTTTCGGCAGCCCCGGGCCGTAATGCTGAGCAATGGCCCTTATGGGAAAAATTTTGCAGCTCTGCGCTTTCAGAGGACGGCCGCATCATTGACGCTGGCGATCCCCGGCAGATCACGACTTCTGAAGGACAGTCCTACGCCCTCTTTTTCGCTTTAGCGGCCAATGATCAAGAGCGCTTCACACGCATTCTCGATTGGACCTCGAGCCATCTCTGCGCAGGAGACTGCTCAAAGCATCTGCCTGCTTGGCTGTGGGGAAGAATAGAGGAACCCGCTGCCAAAGGAGAACCGCCGCGAGTTCGCTGGGACGTCATTGACAGCAACAACGCTGCAGACGCTGATCTATGGATGGCCTATAGCCTGCTTGAAGCCGGCCGCCTCTGGGAACGCAGTGATCTAACCGCATCGGGCCGTGCCCTGCTTGATCTCATCCTAAAGAAACTTGTTCTCAGCCATTCCGGATTAGGCCAGGTCGTTCAGCCAGGCCAAACCGGCTTTACTCACGACACCGAAATAACGCTAAATCCGAGCTACCTCCCTATCATGCTTCTGCGGCGGTTTGCTCTGGAAGATCCCCGCTGGCGTCCGGTCATTTCTGCGAGCGTGCGCTCCATCGTGCGCGCATCTCCCAACGGACTGGCCCCGGACTGGGCGCGGTTTGACCAAGACGGAAGATTAACGTTCCGCGACAACACGATCGGCGGGTGGGACGCCATCCGCGTCTATCTTTGGGCCGGCATGATATCGCCCGACGACCCCGCCGCAGCGCAGCTGCGCAGTCATTTCAATACCATGAGGCAGGCTGTTGAGGCGCGGCTGCTGCCGCCCGAACGATCAGATGCCTCAACGCTTTTTGTTTCTGCGCCGGGGCCCGATGCTTTTTCCGCAGCCTTTTTAGGGTGGCTGCGCAATGAGCGCGTCGGAGCTTTCACCCGCACTTTGCTCGCACGGCCGGAAGTCGGAAGAGCGAACTACTACAAAAGCATGCTGATGCTTTTCGGCCTTGGTTTCGACAGCGGCCGGTTTGCCTTCGATCGGCATGGCCGCCTCTGCTTCCCAATGCGTCTGCCATGAAGAAAAGTTTTGCCGCGTTCCTTTTGCTGCTGATCTGCGTTCATTCTGCGCATATCGGAGCCGCCCCGCAAAAAGGGGAGGCTCCGCGCGCCTGGCTGTCCGATCAAGTCATGCGCTCGCGAACCAGCGGTAATTCCGGGGTAGAGGCCGATGCGCTGGCCCGTCTGCTCAGCATGGACCCGAATGATCCAGCCACCAAGCTCGAACTGCTGCGGCTTAAAGTCCGAGATCCCCATATTGCTTTCAAAGAGCTCGAGCAGCTTGTCGATCAAATCTGCACTTCGGAGAACGTCCATTCGAACGCATGTCGGCAAGGTCGGATTCTTCTGGATGCACAGCAGGGAAACATGGCCGACCAGCTGGCCTCGGCAAGACTGATGGCGCTTGCCGGACAGGGCGAAAGCGCGCTCGCAACGTTTGAAGAGCTCTTTGGCGGGCTGCCCGAAGAAGAAAGCCTGCAGCTTGAATATGCACGCATTGCTTCGGCAGTGCCCGATAAACAAGCTGTCGCCAAACGCATTTACGAGCAGCTGACCCGCTCTGACTCGCCGGTCATTTCCAACACCGCCCGCATTGCCTTGAATTCACTGCGGTTTGAGCAGACCTTAGCCAAAGCGCTTTCAGTCGTATATACAGATGCGGGCCGCGCATCTGCGGTTCCCGTTCTGGAAGCGGCGCTGAAATCACATCCGGATGACAGTCGTGCCGAACGGTGGCGCAATGCTCTTCTGGATGCCCAGTTTTGGCTCGCGGTTGAACGGGGCGATGCGGCCTTGAATGCCAAACGTTTTCAGGCAGCCGAACGTGCCTATCGCGAGGCGATGCCGTTTAAACCGAGCAGCCCCTATGCACTCCTTGGTCTCGCCAATGTCGAACAAGCCCGAGGCCGCTATAAGAACGCACGCGATCTCGTCCAAAAAGCGCTTGGCAAATCTGATGTCTCCGGCTCTGAACGTTTGCGGCTGCTCCGTCGAATTGACCGCCTCAACGCATTGGAAGTCAGCGCAGCAGCCTCACGTCTGGCGCCGGATATGACGCCGGAAGGCGATTTCGCGCAGCCGCCTACCCAGACTTTCATCTCTGCACTGCGGCACGAACTCACCGTCTCCAAAGGTGACCCATGGGTTCGGCTGCGCCTTGCCCGCAGTCTCCTGGCACTTCATCAAAAGCGTGAAGCCGATGACTTGTGGGAGGCTCATGCCGATGACGGCACTTTGGCCTATAAACACGCAAAGATTCTTTACTTCGTCACCTCCGGACAAAACGAGAAAGCGCTCGCGCTGCTTGACGAGGTGATTCCAGAGCAGTCCAACGCTGCGGACGGATGGCTCGCCCTCTCGCCTTTAAGCAGACTCTCTCGTGCAGATACTCAGTCGCTCCTGGCGCTTGCCGCAATCCAGCAGCGGCTGCGAAGCGAATCGGCACTTCAAGAAGCCGAAGCACTCGCCCAACAGAACGAGCCCGCCGAAGCGCTGAGAACGCTGCTGCCTTTTTCTCCTGAGGAACCTTACCTGCGCGCCCGGATGGCTCGTTGGGCTGAAGCCTCTGGCGACGCAGCACAGGCCTTTAGGCTGTGGAAATCTCTTTCCGCCGTTTCGGGCTGGGAAGATGAGGCTCTCTTTGGTCAGGTGCGGGCGCTCCTTCGTCAGGACGTCCCGGCTAAGGAAGCCGCAGTCGAATTAATGACCCAAGCCGTTGAAGCTCGCCGGGCAGCTCAAACGCTCACACCGGATTTCCTCATCCGCATTACCAGTTTCATGGATGATGCCGGCGCCTCCAATGAAGCCGATCAAATGTGCGTGACTGAAGCTCAGATGCTCGGCTCGGCCAAAGGTGAAAATGCCGCCATGCTTTTACGCAGAGCAGCTCAGCACCTCGAAGCTGCGGGCGATGCTCAAGCCGCGCTGAAAGTCTACGAAGAAGCCTTCCTCGCCGCTGGTCTGCTGACTGAACCGGTGCCGTCGGCCAACGTCTTTACGCGCGCGATGCGAACCGCATCGCTGCCTGAACGCGCTCCGAACGACGAACCCAACGCTCTCGATGCCGACGGCTGGCTCACACTCTCCCTCAAGTCGCGGGCGTCCGAACTGTATCAGCACAATCAAACGGAGATCCGTACGGGGCTTGACTTTAAACGTGATCCCGGCACTTCGGGCTATTCAGATCTGACAGCCGTGACATCCATGACCGAAGCAGAATTTCCAGCATTCAGCGGCCGTGCACGGCTGCGCACTGATTGGGTCTGGTACCGCGTCGGCAGCCTGAAGGGTTCGCCAAAGTTCGGCACGATCACAGAACGCCCCGGAAGCGGTTTGCAGACGTCTTCGGATATGGGCGCTTCGCTGGCCTTCGCCTGGACAAACGAACAGTTTGCCTTTGATATCGGAACAACACCGATCGGCTTCCTCTACACCGACCTCGTCGGCTCTCTGGCTTGGTCTTGGGATGTGGGAGAGATCGGCCTTACCCTTGAGGTTTATCGCCGTCCGGAAGAAGGGTCGCTCCTTGCCTTCGGCGGTCAGCGAGATCCAGGGACAGGGCGCACTTGGGGCGGCGTACGCCGTCTTGGCACGTCGCTCAATGCCTCTTGGGACCAGGGAGAGCGAAACGGTTTCTGGGGACGAGCGGCGGCGAATCAAATTACCGGACATCATGTCGCTGACAACAGCAGTATCGAGCTGATGGGCGGCTGGTATCACCGACTGATCAACCGCCCCAATCATGAGCTTCGTACAGGTGCATCGCTCCTTTTCTGGCACTACCAAAAAGACCTTTCCGACTATGTGTGGGGCCAAGGCGGATACTATTCGCCGCAGGCTGCCGTCTCCTTGGGCAGTTTTTTGGAAGACCGCGGACGCACCGACAATTGGTCATGGACCGTTGAGGGTCGTCTGGGGCTCTCTATGTCGAAATCTTCCGAACGCGACCGCTATCCGCTCAAGGACGAACTGCGCCGCGAAAATCTGCCTGATCTGTATGCCCGAGAAGCATCGTCAACCTCTTCAGGCATCGGTGTCTCGTTCAAAGGCGCAGTTGAAAGAAGATTAGGTCCGCAAGCATTCGCCGGAGTCTCATTCGCTTATACGAATGCGGACGGCTATGCCCCGCTTTATCTCGGTTTTTGGCTGCGATTCCCATTGACCCCATGGGAAGGAGACCTGCCTATGCCGCCAGAACCCATGGTGCCCTATGCCCGCTGGTAATCGTTTGCCGTGCAGATTTCCCATGCCGTCTCTCATCATTCTCACCTTCAAGTTCATCTATGTCCCTTCTGAGGGCATCATTCCCGGAGGGGATCATGACTAATCCGCAATTGCTGCAGCCTCAGCACTCTCAAAGCATCCGATCATCGGCTTTGAAGAGCAACAAAAATGTCTGCACAGCGGACAAGCTAGGCTTCGTTCTGGATACGTCCACCCATACGCTTGAACTGTCTGAAGCGTTCACTGAACTGCTGACCGAAGCAGCCAAGCACCCAATTCGCACCCAAAACGATTTGCTTGAAGCCGCCGCTTCAGAGCTTGATCGCAATCTGCTCGACCATGCGCTGACCGCTCATGATTCACCGTTTGAATACGTGCGGTTTAAAACAGGAAATCAAGTCTCCTGGACTCGCATCGCCCTGCAGACACGCATCACCCCTGAAGGCAAAACATTCGTTGACGGATCTGTTACTTGGTATGACGCCGGACAAATCATCCATGATCTGCTTCCGGCCGCATCACCTTCTGGACAGATGCTTCGCTCGCTGCAGAAACTCTTTTTGCTTTCATTCGAACACCCCGTATTTTTTGCCGCGATCAGAGCCGAAACGCCAGTGAAGAGTGTGAGGCTCGTGGACTATATCGCCGCACGACTGCGTGAGCTCGGCTGCTGCGCAGAAGTACTGCCGGGCGGTCATTTCTTCTTTGAGCATCAGTGCAATCCTGAGAAAAAGGGGGCTGACAAGGATCTTTTGACAGCACTGAACACCTTTCTCAAGGAAGCCGATCCAGATGCTTCGATTGAAATTCTGGAAAGCAAACGAAGTGCTGCCGCCTCGGACGACAGCCGATTATCGTTTTGGCGGACCGCAGCAGCCTTGCTTGACGACGAAGTCAAGGCAACTCACCCGGACGGTGAAGTCACCTTAAGCGACCTCATCATCCTGGCTGAAGCCTGTCTCAACGACTTCAAAGCTTTTTATTTGGATTTTCAGCCCATCATTTCATGCAGTGACGGCTCCTACATCGGCGGGGAATTTTTAATTCGTCTCGATTCAGACAAAATCAATTTTGGCCCAGACAAATTCATTCCTTTATTTTCAGAGTCGAACTTCATGTCAGTCGTTGATCGAAAAGTATTTCTGATGGCGATAGGCACTATTCGAGAATATTTTAAAAACACCAAGAAATCATTTTGCTTCAACATCAACATCAGCCCCAAGCAAAGCGCCAACTCTCAATATCTTCATTTCGTAAAAGAAACCCTGCGCTTAACTCCAGTTTACAATCAAAAATTGATGATTGAAATTACAGAAACAAATGCTATCAGCCAAAAAACTGGGAGTGCCTTTATAGATGGGCTGCATGCAATGGGAATTCAAGCAGCAATAGATGATTTTGGAACTGGTTACAACAGTTTAGAAACACCGCTGTCAATGTCTTTTGATATGGTGAAATTTTCTCGATCACTCATCAATAAGGCATTGATATCCAGACGATCAAAGAACTTTCTGTCGCAAATAACCAAAGCCTGCAGAACGCTTGACGCAGAACTCTGCGCCGAAGGCATTGAAACGCTTGAAATGAAGGATGCTTTGTCTCCATTCTGCTTTGACAAGTTTCAAGGTTATCTCTTCGCCCGCCCGATGCCGGTTAAGGACGCTGCCCGCCTGCTGCTCGCAGCAGAACTCAAGGAGCTCAAGGAGCAAAAGCAATGAAACCGCTGCGCGTTCACCCTCTGTGGATTGGATCGGTTCTGGGCTTCATTCTGCTGCTGATCGTCTGGAACTGTTTCGTTCCCAATCAGGCCGCCATTCCGGACGTCATCCGAATAGGCGTGGAGGACGACTACGTTCCGTTCTCCTATACAGATGAAAAAGGACAGCGCGTAGGCTTTGACGTAGATATTTCGTCAGCGCTGTGCAAAAAATTAAATTTCCGATGTGAAATTCTGCCGATGCCCTTTGGAAAGCTCCTGCCGGAACTCTCCAAAGGCAATTTGGCAATGGTTGTAGCAGGCATAGGCATCACCCCGGATCGTGCGAAGCATTTTTTATTCACCAATGTTTACTATCGGTCTCGAAGCTTTTTTATCACAAACAACCGAAAGCTCGCGCCGGCCAGCACCGCCAATGCTGCGAAGCTTGTTATCGGCGTACAAAAAGATACGTTTCAACAAGAACTCATCGAGAAACACTTTATTCCTGCCGGTGCAAAGATGAAGACCTATGCAAAATATGATGACCTTAAACAAGCTATTTTGCGTAATGAAATCAATACCATGTTCACTGACGGGCTGCCTGGATATGCATTCCTCAAGAGTCCACAAGGCGCATCGCTCTTTATTAGCGGTCAATATGACGATTTCGACCCATCGCTTACCGATGCTGTCATTGCCGTTCAAAAGGACGCCGAAGAGCTAAAAAACAAGCTCAATCAAGCGCTGATGCAGATTAAAGCTGACGGCATATACCAAGAAATCAGTGCGAAATATTTCCCATTCATGAATTATTGATTGACCACAGACAGACGGACTATGTCTAAATCCATCCCGCAAAAACGCCAAGCGCTGCATTTCACGACCTTCGTCAAACTGACGATCTGGCCGTTGATTGTGCTGCTTGTCTGCTGTATGGCGCTCAGTCTGAAGCTTTATTTCGATATCGGCAAAAAAACCGAAAATTTGACTGACGAGACTGTCAACAGTCTTTTATTGTCACAGCGCACTGCAGTGAACCTTGAAGGTCTGCGGTTTTCTCTTGACATTATTGCCAACGCCAGTGAAGCCGAACGGGCCAGAGATGCATATGTCAATGCCTGGGCGATGCTCTCAGAGTCGGCGCTGGATCGGCACGATGACACAAGGCTTGTTGTCAAGCAGGTTCTCGAGAGTCTTCAGCAAACCTGGCAGGAACGGAAAGCACTCGATGCCGATTTTGCGCGAGCCCAGAAAGTCAGTGCGCAATTCGGCAAAAATCTGTTTGACCTCTATTCACAAGCTTCCGGCCTGCCGCGGCTTGCCGAACTTCCCAAAACCCGCCTCTTCCGTGCCAAAGAGATTACAGATCAATTACGCCTTTTCAGCCAGACTGCGGCCGAAATCCGCGCGGCTTGCGCTCAGATGCACTCGGATGCCGATTCCCGCCTGAGTTCCATTTCGTCCGAAAGCTGTCCGAATCTGCTGCAGACCTCTGCCACCCTTGAAGCCGCACTGCAGGAAGCCCAGCGCACTTTGGAGCGCTTTGACACTGCCGTCTCGCTCATGAACGACGACATGGCAAGGCTTCAGCACATTTTTTCAGCGAGGGAAGCGCGTGAGCTTTTGAGCGAAATCTCCGCCATCAACAAAACCTCTGCCAGTTTTGTGCCTGTGATCATTGCGTTCATTTTGATTACCGTACTCACGCTCTTTTCAATATCCCTCTGGTTCAACACGCTTGTCGAACCGCTGAGGGAGGTCATGCAGGCCATGAAGGATTTCTTGGATCGGGGTGTCATGCCTCCCAAAAACATCACTTCTCACGTCACCGAGCTTAATCAAATGATTGAATGGCTCATGCTTTTTTGCAGCATGACCGCGAGTGAACAGCATAAAAATCAAGTTATCGCCGAACAGTACAAAACGCTCATCAAAGAATCTCAGCGCGATCCCCTCACTGGCGTATACAACCGTTTGGCGTTTGAAGAAATTGCTTCGAGCAAAGCGCCGCTGCCGCCGATGTGCGCGGTAGCGATGATTGACATTGATCACTTCAAACGCATCAACGATACACGCGGCCACCTCTTTGGCGATTCCATCCTTTCCGCCGTCGGCGAAACACTGCGTCGAAATCTGGATAAACAGGATCTCATCTACCGCTATGGCGGCGATGAGTTCTGCGTCGTTATCTCCGGCATCACGGAAGAATCACTCGCAACCGTTGCACAGCATTTGCTGGCCAAACTCGGCACGATCTCCACCAAAACAGCACAAATATCCAACTACCTGCCTGAAGGGGATGGATTGTCAGCAACGATTGGACTGAGCACGATCACGACCCCCAATGATCATAAAGACATCTTGAAACTCATTGAGGAAGCCGACCACGCGCTTTATCGAGCAAAAAGAGCCGGGCGCGGGCGCTGCGCAAGTGCATTGAAGGAGAACGAAGCATGACCTCCGCCGCTGCCAAGCTCGAACTGCAGGGACTTCCCGACCTTCTGCAATGGGTGGACTTCGGAACCTGTGCGGTTATCTTCCTGCCCTCTTGCCGATGGCTCATCCCGCTCATCGGGCAAATTAATGCACCGTCGTCGGCCTCACTGCAGGTCGTTCTTACCGAGCCCTGTGCAGATACGGTTCTCGAATGCGCTCCGAAGTATCCCTTGAACAACCCCAAACTTCAGAGCGCTGAGCTCGTCACCATGCGTCCAAGCGCCAAGCCTCCTTTCAAGCGCTTTGCGGACGCGTTCCCTTTTCTCTCGAAAGATGCCGGCCTGGTGATCTTTGCCGGAGGAATGGAAGCCTTTGACAGACTTTCATCCGCTCAGCTCAATGCGTTGCTCGTCAATCTTGCCAATGATGCAAGTGACGGCGCAAAAGCGGTGCTCCTTTGTCTTGGCGGCCTCAGCGCAGAATTAAAGCAGCACATTCTGAACTCTCGGCGCGCAGTTTCCTGTGCTGCCGCAATAGAAAAGCAAGGCGACCATTTCGTATGGATAACGAACTTCTGGCACGCGATGGATCACTATTGCGACGAAGTGACTTTGCCGCTCTCTTTCGATGCAGACGGACGCCTATTGATCGACAGCGAAAACAATCGTGGTTCCAGCCTTGAACGCAGCGATGAGGACGTTGTTTGGAGTTCCGTTCCGTCACTGCAGGCTGAATCTGCAGGAATCCCCGATCTTCGAACCGTTGCGGACAATAAGGCCGTTCTCGCAGCCGGTCTGCGTTCGGCTGCCGCCACATTGGTTTTCCGGCTTGACAGTGCCAAAGACATTGAACCTGTCGGACGCGCGATTTTTACGCTGCGGCGGCGCGGCGGAAGACTGCTCAAAATTGCCGCCGTGGAAACAAAGACGCCGCTCAGAGCCGCTTCGCTTGCTTTCCTGCTTGGCTGCGGAGCCAATATTATTTTTGAAAATACAGCCACTTGCGGTTATATCCGCATCATGCTTGCCTCCCTAAAGGTCGTCGTTTACAGCCATCCGCTGCCCGAGCATTTTGAAGAAAAATTGGCGGCGATTTCTGCCTCAGCCGTCATTGGGATGGTTGAGCCTGCCAGGTTCCTCAGCGCCGCTCGAGCCATCATCGCCACGCCGGTCGACTTTCAGAATTCCCACGGCGCATTAATCGTGCTCGAACCCGATCCGGGCATCTTGGCCGAAGAAGCTATGGACCAATTCCACCCCACACGATCCGGCGATATGGGCTGCGTAATGCTCAATCGGGCCGTGCTTTTTCTGTCGGGATGTCGGCCTTCAACTTTGGAGATCACGCTTCGCCGTATTTTCTCAGTGGATCCGACATTGATCTTTCAATCGTATGCGGGCTTCTTCACCGATTTGGAAGTGGCAAACGGACTCCAGCAGCTCGAAGATTTTTTGGAGCGCGGGAAACCGTCCCGCCGCGCTTATTCGCGGCCGATTACAAACCGCAAGCCCAATCCTGACGACCCTTCTTCTCCGGCTGAACTCATGCGCCCCAACCCCAACAAGCCGAAACGAGTTCACCCGGAAACGGAGGCCAGCCATGTCTGAACTGCCGCCTCTTAATGACCTTTGGATGCTCATTCTGATCGCCGCCTTGGTTTTTATCCCCATCGGCATGCGTCTCAAGGCAATTGCTGCCCGCATCCGGCGCCGAGCGGCTTGGTGGTGCATACGCCCCACTCTTCGCCGCAGCAGCTCATTTGAAAAGTTCATCCGAAAGAACGCTCAGGAACGCTAAATTGATGACCACATCCCATTCGACAGCCGACGAACAGCTTTGGCCCAAAACATCCGGAAGCAGTGCCTGGAATCTTTACTTTCTCGGAAAAATCGCCCTCGCCTACTTCGGTTATCTGGTGCTCAGCCCCGAGCTCAATGCATTGCTCTTTGGGGTTGTCCTTATTCCTATCCAGTCAAAGATTGTCCGACGGCTCCGAGATGCAGCAGCTTTAATTGCAGGCTTTGCATTGCTCTGGCACGAAAGCTGGCTGCCGGGGCCCGAAGTGATTGCAGCCAACGCCAGCAACCTGGCTGCCTTTACCCCTGCCTATCTGCTCGAACTTGCAGAGAGTTTTGTCAATACACAGATGATTGCCTGGGGACTGGCGGGATTCACCCTATGGCTTCTGCTGAAAAACTGGGTGCGTTTCACCACATTGTCTGCACTGGGACTGCTCTTTACGGCTTTCCCGGGTCTCTTGACTTTTGTCGTTGAGCCATTCACCTCACCGTCGGTCCAAGAATCCTCTGCAGAGAGTTCGATCCGCACAGCGGTCAATGAAGTGCCGGCCGGCCAATCTCAAACCGCTGCCGCCGAAAAAACGAAGCAGCTTCAGCCGCCGCAAACTGAAACCGCTTCTGACAATGCCATCAACACCTGGCTTGAAGCTTTTTATCAATCCGAATCGCAGCGGCATGCATCGCTTCCATCCGGGCTGATTCCAATTGAGCAAAGCGGGGCTTTTGACATCGCCCTAGTCAATATCTGTTCACTGGCGCAGGATGACCTGGAGGCTACGGGCTTAGCTGACCATGAATTATTCAAACGATTTGACATCCGCCTCACAAACTACAATGCAGCCACTTCTTATTCCGGACCTGCCACCCTCCGGCTCCTAAACTCTCTGTGCGGACAAAGTTCACATCAAGCGCTTTACAACGGCCGGCGGACCTCCTGCGAATTGATGACGCAGCTGGAATCGGCCGGCTGGACGCCGCAGCTGTTTTTCGATCACAACGGCAAGTTTGAGGACTATTTGGACAGCCTGCGGAAATACGCCGGACTCAAACCTCCCTTGGCGCCGCACACCGGTCTCAAACCCATTTATGATGGCTTTGACGGTTCACCCATCTATTCAACATTAGATGTGCTTCATTCCTGGAAGAATGCACTTCCTTCAGAGCCGACCCGCACCATTACGCTCTTTAATCTCATTGCGCTTCATGACGGCAATCGAACACCGGGTTCCGGGAAATCACTCGACTTCAAGCCGCGTGCCGAGCGGCTCCTGAGGGACCTCAATACCTTCATGAATGAACTGGAGGCGAGCGGCCGCCCTGTTCTCCTCTTGATTGTCCCTGAGCACGGCGCAGCCGTGCGGGGCGACCGCATTCAAATGGCTCGTCTGCGTGAAATTCCAAGTCCTCATATTACGCATGTACCTGTTTTTGCCAAATTTTTCGGCTTATCCACGAAAACCCCGGAAATCGTGATTGACACTCCGACGAGTCATCTCGCGGTCGGTGAACTTATCGCTCGAACGATCACAAGCGGCGCCTACACCCATGCCAAACCGCTCGATCTGACTGCTCTGACCTCGAATCTCCCGCAGACTTGGTCAGTCTCTGAAAATTCAAATGCTTCAGTTGTTCAATACAAAGACAATTTCTGGGTCAAACTCCAGCAATCTAAATGGATGCCATATAAACAATAAAAATAATACATCATCAATACCAACCAAATTTGATCATTACACCAAAAAAATAAAATAAAAAAGTGAGGTACAAAATGAAGGGCGCCATAAAAATACAAAACATAACCTCTACTTATATTCTAATACTCACACTGGCCGCAACCCTAATACTTGCCATATTTGGCGTGGAAAAAGTCATTAGGTACAACTGTTATCAAAATTTGGCCGATGCTGTTAAACAAGGCGCCACCAACATCCGCTCTATCTTGGAAAATGGCGAGCAGCAGCTGCAATCAGTTTCCGTTATGCTCGCAGCACACTTAAATCTAGACATCACATCTGCAGAACACTTTAAATTCCTTACACAATTACCAAACAACAATTTGATATCGACCTATATTGTTCTGCTTCCTGACAATAAATTATTGTTCCCTTATCAAAAAAATATTCATCCATTAAAACCTTTGCTTTTTAAATCCAATATCGAAGCAAAGATCAATTTTATCGACCGTTATGCTATCGACGATAATGGCACATTGTATTCCGCCCTTTGCACACCTATTACGCGAGACGGCGTCACTATTGCAATACTATATGGCTTAATCAACTTAAATGATATACCTAAAAAATTTCCATTCCAAATTTATAATGGCAATGGTCAAGCCTTTCTTATTGACGCTCAAAATGGAAATTTACTCATTGACACTTGGCATAAAAATTTAGGTAACATGTATGATGTGCATTTCAGCAGTAATGAAACAAAATTCGGGACAAGTTTCGAACAAATGCGCAGAGACATTAAAAATGAACGATCCGGATTTGTCATCTTTAAATCACAGCAAGCTGGTGAAGATTTTTACAGTTACTATCACCCTGTCGAAAAATATCATCTGTCCTTTCAAATCATCGTCCCGCAATCAGTTGCTTTCGCAGAAGAATATAAACTTCAACAAATTGTCCTCTCGCTCGGCTGTGCACAGTTAACGGCCATTTTAATTTATGCATTTCTTTTAATGCGTAAAACCTCCAAACGCAGACAACAGGATAAGCAAAGAATCGAACTTATTCAATCAGTCAATAAAATACAGCGAACATTGTTTGGAGTATATAAAAACCCTTATCTGATCAACGTATCCCTTGAGATGCTTGAGCAGACCATTGGTTCAGACCGAATCGTACTCATGATCTTAAATGATGGGGTCATTGATAAATTTTTCACTCTCCCTCAATATGATGCAAAAGAGCGAGCAAAATTCATCGGCTTGAAAATACCGCAAATCGTTATCGATGACATCAACACTCATCTCGAGGAGAAGGGGATAACCCTTTACGCAGAAAGCAATGCGGACAAGTTAACGCTTGCACAATCGATGCCTGGATTAAGTGGAGAAACTGAAATAATTCGAAATCTTACTGCCGTCTGGACATTGAATTCTGATCGAGAAATTATTGGTCTGGCTTATGCCATCAATGTCGACGATCCTGAAAGTTGCCGCGAAGTTCTTTCAACAATTGTCAGCAGCTATCAAATGGCAATCCAAACCATGGATTCCTATAACATGCTCTACCAAATGGGCGAGATCGACAATATGACTGGTCTCAAAAATAGGAATGCCTATCAAAAAGATATTTCCCAGTTAGGAGATATTACAGACAGTTCATTTTGCTGTATTTACATTGATGCCAATGGATTGCATGAAATGAATAACCGCTTAGGCCATTCTGCAGGCGATAAGATGCTGATCAGTATTGGCAAAGAAATTTGTACTCAATTTAGGAATGATTCGAATGATGCTTATCGCATTGGCGGGGATGAATTCATCATATTTTGCAGAAACATACCTGAACAGATCATTCAAGAAAAAATAAACAATCTTAAAGAACATCTCGAAAATCTTCATTACTTTGTTTCTATCGGCTACGCATTTGCAAAAGATGGATTAAAACCGCTAAACACCATCACTCAAGCCGAAAGTATAATGTACAAACAAAAGATGTATTTCTATTCTGGAGACAAGGATCGAAGAAAAGCCAGAACAAAGAATATAGAGCTAGAAAATCTTCTACTAGAAAAACACATTCAAGACGACTTCCTCTCAGCCATATCCAGCAAATATTTAGGTGTTTATGCCGTCAACCTTACAACAAACAATACGCGCATCATATATAAGCCTATTTATTTTGATGAAATACTAAAAAAATCTGACTTCAATTACAAAGTAGCAATTAAAGAATATATAAGAAAATTTGTTGACAACGTGAGTTACAACGATTTCATGTCATTTATAGATTATGAAAGACTCGATAAAGCCTTAAGTGCTGGGCAATCACCTCGACTCATCTATCGCAAGAAAAATGGCGATTACGTTCAAGTTCGAGTCCTGCCCATGAGCAAGTATTCGGATACCAACAAAACAACTTTATGGATCTTCGAAAGAGAATCGTCAGCCAAGAGCGGACATTTACCGCCTTCAGCGGCAACAAAGCGCCTTTAAAAGACGACGCATCGCTCCATTGCAGCAGACACTAAAGCCAAAGCCGCAGCAAAAGCATCGCATTGCTGCGGCTCTTTCATTCATTGGAGCGACAGACAGTCCTAATAGTATTTGCGAGCCGACGTCCTGCAGTCCCAATCTCAGTGCACTAATGAATTCTCCGCAGGTCTTTCAACCTGCATCGCATACCGCCGACGTTCAAGCTTCATCCTTCGTTGAGAGACCAGCCTTGACGCTAAGATGAATCCACATCAACAGAATGTGAAGTACTGCCGGGCATAACCGCAGCGATCTCCATCACCCGAGATGACACTTCACCCGTCGAATTATTAAGAAGGACATTGCTCTCATGTTCGAGCGCATTCTTAAATACCGCCGCGATCTCCACCAGATCCCGGAACTTGACTTTGATCTTCCCAAGACCACCGCTTATGTGCGCAGCGTGCTTGAGAAACTGCCCTGCGAGGTCTTTTCGCCCGACGGTCACGCTGTCTGCGCTTGGTTTGATGCCGGCGCTCACGAAGCCGTTGCCTTCCGCTCCGACATGGATGCTCTCCCCATCTGTGAAGTCTCCGGCGTGCCTTTTTCGTCCAGACACCAGGGGCACATGCACGCCTGCGGACATGACGGCCACATGGCTATGGTCCTTGAGCTTGCGCAGTATGTTGCGTCTGTCAAAGACCGCTTAAAGAAGAATGTTCTGCTGGTTTTCCAGCCTGCTGAAGAGACGACGGGCGGCGCTCAGTTCATTTGCCAGTCCGGCGTTTTTGCGCAAAAGAACGTGAAGGCCATTTACGGCTTTCACCTTTGGCCGGATCTGCCGCTCGGACAGCCTGCAACCCGTCCGGGGCCGCTCCTTGCCGCATCGTGCGAAGTCACGGTTGACATTGAAGGCAAAAGCACTCACATCGCCAAAAGCGAAGACGGTGCGGATGCCCTGCTTGCCGCATCCCGCTTTGTCGTGGGTGCAGAAAAGATTCTCGACGATCTTCACGCCGCCGAGGGCCCCTGGTGCACGCTGAAGTTTGGTCTTTTGCAGGCCGGCACGGTGCGCAACGCCATTGCTGCGCATGCACATCTTGAAGGATCGCTGCGCGTTTTCAGCGAGTCGGCCTTCAAGATGGGGCGCGATCGTCTTAATGCGCTCGGCGAACAGATCGCTAAGGATCTCGGCGTTAAAGTCCATGTGGATGCCCCTGAAGGCTATCCGCCGGTCGTCAACGATGAAAAACTCTTTGAAGATGCCAAAAAGCGTCTGCCGAACCTCGAAATGCTGCCCAAGCCCCTCTTGATTGCCGAAGACTTTGCCTATTACCAGCGGACGCTGCCCGGCCTCTTCATTCTTCTGGGCACCGGCACCGGGATTCCGCTCCATTCCGACCGTTTCAATTTCGATGAAAAAGTGCTTGAAAAAGGCGTTGAAATCTATAAGCACTTCATTGATTTGAAGGACTAAGCGGCGCTCTATTGCTTCTCATTGATCCCTCGGATCCGCAGACCGTCAGCATGGAGTCTCACTCACGCTGACGGTCTTTTTATCCCGCTTCACGCCGCTCAAGAGAACCGTTCACGGTCAGACTCCTCGGTCAACGTCATCGATAGGCTGCCGCTCTGACACGCTCGGTGCGGCGCTTTTGCCCTTAAACCCATCTCTTCGCAGGACGCGCAGTGCACCAATACGGTGCAGACATTTCTCAATCAGCGCATTTAAAAGGGCAATAAAGCGTTAATACCTATTGACTTTATCTTAAGAAAAAATCACCAGTTTTGAATTAAACGCTGACAGGCATCCCTTCCCCGGGGATCCTTATTTATGCATGTCGATCACCGATTCTGGTCGTTTACATCGATTTCTGGGGAGTCATTCAAAAAAATAAAAGTCTTTCTGCTTTTGGCACGGCTTTGGCTTAGGAAAAACGGAACGGCACCGCGAATCCCTGAGCAAGCGGTCCGACCTCGCCAAAGAAAAGAAAGAGAGGACTCCCCATGAACACAACCCACTCCGTTGCCCTTGTCGATTCGGCGTCCAATATGACGTCAAGGGGCTCTGCGTCTGCAGGCTCCAATGGAAAATCGACTGTGACCGCTGACACTCAGCCCTCGCCCGGCTTCTTTAAGCGATACGGCCTTGTCTTTGCCGTCGCTGCTCTCGGCATCATCTGTCTGATGCCGCAGCTCGCGGACCTCTCCATTGCCGGTCAGCGCATGATCGGCATCATGGCCTTCGCAGTCATTACCTGGGCGACGGGCGCCATGTCGTTTCCGGTTTCCGCCGGCGTCATCATGGCGCTCATTGCGGTCCTTGTGGGACTTTCTCCGCAGCCCGACGGCCAGGGACTCATCGGCACGAGCAAAGCGCTTCGCATGGCGCTGACGGGTTTCTCTTCACCCGCCTTCTGCCTTGTCGGCGCGGCGCTCTTCCTCGCGGCAGCCATGATGCAGACGGGGCTTGACCGCCGAATTGCCCTCGTTACGCTCTCCAAAATCGGCACGTCGCCTTCGCGCGTTGTGCTCGGCATCATTCTCTGCGGCTTCATTCTCTCTTTCTTTGTGCCGTCGACCACTGCGCGCGTTGCCTGCCTCGTGCCGATCGTCACCGGCATGGTGCGCGCCTTCGGACTCCCGTTGAAGAGTGCTTTCGGCGCCATGCTCCTCATCACGGTTGCACAGGTCGACAGCGTGTGGAATGTCGGCATCAAGACTGCCGCTGCCCAGAATATGGTCGCCGTGGGGTTCATTCAGGAACTGACCGGTCATGATATTTCCTGGCTTGACTGGTTTGTCGCTGCCGCACCGTTCGCCGCTTTGATGAGCGTCGTGCTCTATGTGGTCGTCACTCGACTCTTTAAGGGTTCGCTCGAAAATATTTCGGGCGGCGACGATGCCGTTCGCCGTGAACTCGCAAAACTCGGACCCATGTCCGCTGCTGAATGGAAGCTCACGGTCGTCTCCCTCGTACTCCTCTTTATGTGGGTGACGGAAAAGAAGCTCCACCCCTTTGATACGACGACTACGACAGTGTGCGCCATTGCGCTCCTTATGCTGCCGAGCATGGGCGTGATGGACTGGAAAAGCGTCGTCAACCGCATCAACTGGGGCACGCTGCTCGTCTTCGGCGTCGGCATCTCGCTCGGCTCCACGCTTTTGTCCACCCACGCTGCACAGTGGCTCGCCGAAGGCATTGGTTCCTCCTTCGGGCTCGCAGATCAGACCACTTTTGTCGTCGTTGCGGTTCTCGCCCTCTTTCTCATCATCATTCACCTCGGCTTTGCATCCGCCGCTGCGCTCTCAAGCGCACTCATTCCAATCATCATCGCTCTCGTAAACGGACTTGATGCGCCGAACGTCAATGTGCTGGGCATTACGATGATTCTGCAGTACGTCATCAGCTTTGGCTTCATTCTTCCGGTCAATGCCCCGCAGAATCTGATTGCCTACTCAACCGGTGCGTTTGACGTGAAGACTTTTGCCTTCACCGGCATCATTCTGACAATTGCGGCCTATCTGCTCATTCTTCTGATGTCTGCTACGTATTGGAGCTGGATGGGCCTAGTGTGATACACCGAAGAGCGGCCGCCCGCGCAGCCGCTCCGCAGGAAAAAAATCCTGACTTCACCATACCTTGTGACTTAGCCTCAGAAAGCAAACCTGCTTTCTGAGGTTTTTTTCTGCTCCTAAGGCACGAAGCGGGAGAGGAAAGCCTGCCCTTAAACCGCCGCAGAGGATCCCTTCGGCTAAACGTCGGCGGGCGCATCGTCGTCAGCATGCGGATCAAGCATCACCACTTCCAGACGGTTGTAGGGAATGCGGATGCCTTCTTCGCGGAAACGACGGACAATATCGAGCGTAATGGCTGTTTTGATCCCGACGGAACCATTGACCGGATCAGCCAGCCAAAAAGCAGCCTTCAGATTAATGCCGCTGTCGCCGAAGCTGTCCACATAGGCCCAGGGCTTGCGGCCCTTGACGATGCGCGGACGATCGCGCGAAACCTCTTCGAGCATGACGGCAAGTGCCCGATCCACATCCGCATTGAAGTCAATCGTCACAGCGACATACTGCGTATTGGCTTCATCCGTATACGAATGATTCAGCACAGCTGACGTCACGAACGCTTCATTCGGGACAATATTCTCAATGCCGTCGAGGCTGCGCACCACCGTAAAGCGCGTATTGATTTCCACCACCTTTCCGCGGAAGCCGCCCACCGTAACCAGATCTCCGATTTTGATGGATTTGTCCAAGAGGATGATGAATCCGGAAACATAGTTGGAAGCGATCTTTTGCAGTCCAAAGCCCAGCCCGACGCCTAAAGCGCCGCCGAAAACCGAAAGAATCGTCAAGTCGATGCCGACGGTTCCAAGACCGATGATGACCGCCAGGATCAGAAAAAGAACGGTGACAATGCGCGAAAGCACTACCTTCAGGTTGGGGGTCAGATTCTGCGCCCCCTGAATGAACTGATTGATGATGGCCGAAATCCAATTGGCAACGGCCAGCGTGAGCAGCACCGAAACCACCGCCATGAAGGCCTTCCAAACCGTCATGTCCCCCTTGCCGATGGGGATTCTCAGCGCATCAAGATAGTCCACCAAATCCGACAGCACGCCGAAGAACTGCAGCACTGCAAAACACCAAAAGATGACGGTGACTGCACGCTGCACACCTCGGGTGATGATGCTTCGTCCAATGCTGGCCTGCACAAAGGCCATCACAACGGAGAGCACCGAAAATGCATAGAAGATCGAGTAGAAGATCCTGCAGATAACGAGCGACCGAGAAGGCTCATCACCGAGCGTTACGATCAGCCAGGCCGCAAGCGCGAGGGACGATCCTGCGATGAGGCCGAAAGACACATTCTCAAGAAGCCCGTAAGCCAGATGCTTGATGTGATTGACTACACCGAAATCATCTGCACTGGGGCGCCTCTTTTCGAGCCACTCCGTAAAGGCGCGAGACCCCCACCAGCCGAGAATGAAGGCACAGATCACTGCAAAAATCTGCAGCAACAGGCTCGACCAGGTCATTCCCGCCGTAAGCGTTTCAAAAAAACGCGTGAACCAATGCGTCGTATCAATCACTACATCTGCAGCTGCGGAAAGGCCTTCATCAGGGCTTGGGGCATTGGCCGCTGCCTGAAGGTGATCCGCCGCTTCTTCAGCCATCGCCTCGGCGGCCTCGGTATGTGTCGTCATAATGAAAATCTCTGCGGGCCTCCTGAGCCCGAAGCAGGGTTAGGAAATTGAGAAACGAGCTTGAGCAGAGTGCTTGCGCCCTCGTTCCTCGGCATGCAGTCTATGCCGTTGTCGGCTGTTTGGCCGGTCGCTACTGATCATATGATGGCTGCCGTGCGCCCATCAGTCGGTTGTCTCGCGGCTGTCAGCTTCAATAGGAGCGGCAAACAAAGATAGTTGCTGTGCGGATTTCATGGTTAACAGCCTTGAAATGCTGACTAATTCAGTGCGCCAGCTTGCAATTTTCAGTTATAAGGTTGCTTGTATTCATAAAAAGCTAATGATTAGCGGGACATATTGCTATGGACGCAACGGCATCTGTCAGCTTCCGCATGGACGCGAAGCTCAAAAAAAATTTTGAGTCCATCATCCAAATGATGGGGCTGAACATGACAACAGCATTCACCGTTTTTGCTATCCAAGTCGTCAATGAGGGACGGATTCCCTTTGCAATTAAGGCTGATCCGTTTTGGTGTGCCGAGAATCAAGCGCGATTGCGTGAGAGCATTGCTCAATTGGAATTAGGCAAGGTCAATGAGCACGATCTGATTGAGGGCGGCAGCAGGAAGATCGCAAGAAACTGACCAAAGTAAATGCTTTAATCAAGGACATCAAGCGCAACGGCAATAGCGGGCTAGGGCTGCCGGAACCCTTGACTGGCAATTTATCCGGCTTTTGGTCTCGCAGGATCGATGCCAAAAACCGTTTGATTTACCGCATTTCCGAAGAAGACGGTAACCGGACATTAGAAATTGTGCAATGCCGCACTCCTTACAACGATAAATAGTTCAAAAGCCGCCCTGCTTGCGTGGGGCGGCTTTTTTGTAGGTCTGGGACCATCCAAGTATGTCGGCGGCAGGGGCGGAGAGGTCTGCGCCGTTGCTCCGGCGAACACGAGCAGAACGTGTCCCAAATGCGAAGATGTGTCGCCTCTGAATCCTTCAGGTTCTGCTGTCGAAAGTGCGGTTTTGAGGACAACGCCGCCGTCGTGGACGCCAACAACGTACTCAGGCGCGCCGGGCCTAAGAGCCTGTGGGGAGCGGCTGTGCACTGCTCGAGCTCAAGTTAAGCGGCCTTCTCGCAAGAGTCGTGCCGGTCAGCAGCAGAAACCATCCGAAGAGATCCCTATGCGCCTAAAACGCATACGGACTCCATAGGGAATCTCCGTCCTTCAGGGCGAAGAGGATGTCAGATCGCATCAGCGAGCATTGAGCCGAAGGTCATTTTCCTCCCGCTTCAGAACAAACGGACTTGCATAGCCGAATCCTCGATGCTCGAATGCTCTTCGACGCATTCACTTCGCGGCTGCGCGCCGCAGTGCGGATACGTCCAAATGCACGTGCTGCAGAACTTCGCCTGACCATGCTCGTTAAGCGAGAGATCCTTTTTCAGTTTAATTGCTCAATAATTTCGCTCAGCTTAACGCTTTTCGCAGCAACAAAAAGACGTACTCCATAAGAATTAGCCGGCGTAATTTATATCAATGTAATCAATCGTATGCAGTTGATTGCATCCAATTTTTACCAATTAACACGTAATTGAAAGTTCCTGAACCATAATTAGTCGTGCCGCTGTATTCTACAAATATTATACGGAAGAAAAATTTAAATCCTTTCTCATAGCATAAATCAAGCTTCTTACATTTTTTCTTTTATCAAATGAATACATTTAAACAGGTTTTCATAGACTTATATTGCGACCCATTAACGAGGAAGCAATTTATTATAAGATTCATTTTAACCTTTATTCTGTCATTACTACTTAATATAGTAATTGATACATTGGATAAAATAGCATATAGACTTTCGAGTCAGTTAGACCTTTATTTTATATCCTTAATATTGGCTGCAAGTTTAGCGCTTCTTATTTATACGATTGGAATATTTTCGAGGAGACTTGCAGATTTAAACGAGAGTAAATGGCATTGTTTATGGTGCCTCATTCCATTAGTCAATATATTTTTTCTTATATACCTCTTCAGCGTTCCGGGAGCACTCTCGAAGGCGGAAAAATAAATGGAAAAGTTAAAGGAATTATTTACAGCTTTTAGCGGCGGCTTAGTTGCTGTAGTGTTTCTCGTGTATGCGCTTGCTATGTATTGCATAGCTGGCATAGCAGTGTCTGACATCACGGGTTGGGATTGGCTTGGATTTATTGCAGCGCCTATATTTATTTTTCTGCGCATGACCTTTTTGCCTGCCGGTTTAGCAGCATGGGCCCTATATGATGTCTATCACTTCAATCCCTTCCTTGCAATACTTATTGCACTCCCCGGACTTGCATGGATGCTGATAGGAGGGGCAGGATTAGCCATCGCAGGTTTATTAGAGCGACTCAAGAAAAATAACAGAATCGATCATCATAACCAAATATATGTTGATACAAGTTCTGAAAAAGAGGCATTTAATGATAACTGCTCCAACGCAGAAATGAAAAGTAACGATGATGTTCCGGACAGTTCAGACAAAAGAACCTTAGAACAGTCTGAGATACATCAAGACATAGTTCCCTGTTCCTTAGAAAACATCGAAAATAATGTTGATACAGGTGAGGCCATTCCTACAGATGAATCACAATCGATTTACGGTGATATTAAATCAACAGGAGGAGAAAGGGCCCTGGCACTCATTCTTTTAATGTGCGTTCTTTCATTTGTAATATTTTGCGGGTTTAATTTAATCCCTTATTTATAACACACCATTCCTCCAAAACCTACCTGCAATTATTAATATTCTTCTAATGAAGAAAAAAGCAATTGAGTAAAGATGCGGGGCTCTGTTCGTCAAATCAGTTGACGCGGAAACCGATGAGAATGTCAATACGTTCGGAGACCTCTTCCTAATGGTCCAAATAGATAAGGTTCGAGCCTTGCGGCTAACCGTCTTCTTAGATCAGAACTCGTTTCCTTCGTTGATTCGCAGCCTTCTCAACTCCGTCGAGTCGTGATCTTGGGTCACGACTCGGCGAAGTGAAAACTGTCGCCACACCAGCACACCTGTGCGCTATCGGGTGCAAAAATAAATTAAATATCAAAGGATTGTCTTAAAGCCAAACCACAAGCACAGTCATGAATGTGACGCTGCAGACAATCGAGAGCGAATTCAGCGTGCACGAAAGCGCCACTCTGCCCGGATCATTCAGGCAGAGCGCCGTATAGATCGTGCAGACGGCCGAGAGCGGCGCAAAGGCAAGAATGGCGAGAACCTTGCGCACTTCCTGATCAAAAGGCAGATAGTTGTAGAAAAGAAAAGCGAGCGCCGCAGCAATCAGATAACGGCAGAAAAGCGTCTTGGCAATATGCAGTCCCGAACCCGGCGCGAGCTTCAATTCAAAGCCGATGCCGATCATCAGCATCGCAAGGAACGGATTCGCTGCGCCCACCATGTCGGTAAACCCCAGCACCTGCGGCGGAAGCTTCCAGCCGAGGAAAGCCAGAATCGTCATGGCGACATAAACATCCATCGGAACAGAAGCAAACATCCGCCTGAAGAAAAGTCGGGCGCCGCCGCCTTCGTTTTTCCCGGCCACCGCCGCTGCGATGGAATAGGTCGCCCCCGTGCACATGATCGAATTGCCGGTATCCCAGATGCAGGCTGCGACGACGCCCATGGGGCTCACGAAGCTCTGCAGAAAAGGAAGAGCGAAGCAGCCGACGTTGTAGCCCGAGAAATTAATGATGTTGAAGGCCTGTTCGGCAGAATCGCCGCGTTTTGATGCGAGCCAGCCCGCTGCAACGGTGACCAGATTGCATCCGAGCCCCAGCAGTACGAGTACAAAAAGCGCCGCATCAACATCGATTCTGGTGAAGTTTGAAATGATGGCACAGGGGAGCGTCACCTTGAGGACCAGTCCGGCGATGAGCCGAAAGTCTTCCGAACGAAAGAAGCCGACGCGCTTGAGCAGATAACCCACGACGATCACAGCAATGAAGGAGACAACCTTGACGAGAACGGATTCCATGGGAAATCCTTGGGGAAAAAAGGATGCATGCCGGCTGAGCACCGGTACGTTTGATGTGATCGGAAAGTATAAGTTCAGACCTGAAGCGCAGAACTGCGCCGGGTATTTAACCGCTTCCGCTCTTGATCCAAACATGCTCAGCTGAGAGAAAGTCTGGATTCATCTTTCGATTCATATGCTTACGGTTTACTACTCCCGACGGAGTAGTTGTTATCACTAATAATTAGCACCTAAGTACTTGGGTAGTTGATTCCGAAAACTATGCTTAGAGTGACGTCAACACCCAGAAACAGCGGCAGAGTCTAATGACCCGGGAGAACGCTTCAGCCTGTCCCGAGACCGCCCTGCTGCTGCCGGGCAACCATTTCTGTCTTCAAAGGAGAAATAAAGATGACTGATATTTCCCGCCGCAAGCTCTTCGGCGCTGCAGGTGCCGCCTCCCTCGGCCTTGCCGGCATGGTTCCCGTGGCCTCCGCTTCCGAATGCGGCAAGCCCGTCAAGTGGAATGAAACCAAGGAATTCGTGATCATCGGCACGGGCTTTGCCGGCCTCGCTGCTGCGCTCGAAGCGCATCAGGGCGGCATGAAGTCTGATCAGATCCTCATTCTCGAAAAGATGTCCTTCCCCGGCGGCAACTCCGTCATCAACGGCGGTGCGGTTGCAGCTGCCGGCACCGACATGCAGAAGGCCGAAGGCATCAAGGACTCGCCCGACCTCCTCTACGCAGACATCATCAAGGCCGGCGGCGGTCTTGCTCACCCGGAACTCGCCCGCCACATCGCCGATGAATCCGTCGAAAACTTCTACTGGCTGCGCGACAAGATCGGCGTCAAGTTCAAGGCCGTGACCTACCACGGCGGCCATTCCGTCAAGCGCTCCCACGCCGTTGAAAGCAATTCCGGCGCCGGCTTCATTCTCCCGATGCTCGAACGCCTGAAGGAAGTCGGCATCAAGCCGCAGCTTCGCACGAAGGTCGAGCAGCTCATCGTCAACGACAAGGGCTGCGTCGAAGGTGTCAAGGCCCGCACCGGCTACACGTTCGGCAAGGAAGAGTCCGGCAAGGTCGTCTACATCCGAGCCACGAAGGGCGTGCTCCTCGCCACCGGCGGCTTCTCGCAGAATGTCAAGATGCGCATGTCCCACGACCCGCGCCTTACCGCTGCCTTCACCTCGACCAACCAGCCCGGCGCAACCGGCGAAACGATTCAGCAGGCTCAGGAAATCGGCGCCAACACGATTCAGATGGACTGGATTCAGCTCGGCCCGTGGACCTCGCCTGACGAACAGGGCTTCGGCGTTGCGCCGCTCTTCGTTGAATCCGCCGTCGGCTACGGCCCGATGATCGATCCGGCCACCGGCAAGCGTTTCGTCAAGGAAACCGGCAACCGCAAGGTTCGCGCTGACGCCATCGTCGCGATCGGCCATCCCTGCCTGATCTACACGTCCGCGGTGAACGCCAAGGCCAACATCATCGGCAAGAACATGACCGATGAGCTCTATAAGCACGCCCGTGAAGCCGGCGTCGTCAAGGAATATCCGACGCTCAAGGCCATGGCTGACGATCTGAAGATTCCGTTTGATCAGCTCAAGAAGACCAACGACGACTTCAACAGCTACATGAAGGCCAAGAAGGATCCGGAATTCGACTGCATGATCTTTGACAACGCCGTTCCGAACGAAGAAGGCCCGTTCCTCGCCGTTCGCCTCTGGCCGCGCGTCCACCACTGCATGGGCGGTCTTGAAATCAACAACAAGGCTGAAGTGCTCTCCTGCCGCGGCGAACCGATCAAGGGTCTCTACGCTGCCGGTGAAGTGACGGGCGGCGTCCACGGCATGGTCCGTCTCGGTACGGTTGCCGTTGCCGACTGCATGATCTTCGGCCGCACCGCTGCGCGCACTGCGCTCGCGTTCAAGGGCTGCTGATCCGCTTCCTCCGGGCTCTCCGCCGTCCATGCGTTTTGATAAGCTTTGCGGCGGCGCAGAAGCCCTTAAGGAGCCTCTCCGACGCTGGGACTGAACGGATTCTTTGATCCCTTCAGTCCCATCCTTAGGAGAGGACGTTTGCAGCGTTTAATCTTCTTCTCCGTGAACGGAGGCCGAAGCATCAGTCGGTTTGCCCGTCTTTTCCTCCTTTGGCGGGAAGACTGACTGTCGTGCGGCCTCCGCTTTTTCGTTAAATACCATGCCGTCCGCGAGGCCGGCAGATGCCCGATGTCTTTGGCTCAGTAGGGATCGGGATCAACTTCAAAAGGAAATACCCCCATGCGCAAGACTCTCGTTGCGGTTGCTGCCGCACTTGCCTTCGGTTCTCTTTCAGCTCATGCCGGCGACATTCAGATGTACGGCCTTATCGACGTGGGTTTGTCCTACGTTCATTCTGATGCTGACCAGCCCGGCGTTGACTCCGTTGATAAGTTCACGATGGAAAACGCCTCTGAATTCGGTTCCCGCTGGGGTATCCGCGGCACGGAAGACCTCGGCAACGGCTACAAAGTGGGATTCGTACTCGAATCCGGCTTCAAGTCTGACGACGGCACGCTCGATCAGGGCGGCCGCCTTTTCGGCCGTGAAGCGCACATCGACCTCTACAGCCCGTACGGCACGCTGAGCGCCGGCGTGCTTCCGATCTTCGGCAGCGTTCTCGGCGCCAACGGCCTCTTCCGCGCGATTGACCCGCTCTTTGCGAACTACACCGTCGGCTTCGGCTCCGGCTTTGCAACCGCCTCCAAGTTGACCCGCGTCAACAACGCCCTGAGCTATGTCACCCCGACCTTCTCGGGCGTCACCGGCTACGCCATGTATTCGTTCCAGACGGATACGACGGACGATAAGAACCAGGTTGAAGGCAAGTCGAGCGCTGACCGCTACGCCTCCCTGGCCCTTCGCTACCAGAACGCCAGTCTCGAAGGCATCCTCGTCGCGGATACCACCTTGTACAGCAACCAGCGTCAGGGTGAGAAAAAGCATTCCGACGACGGCTTTACGATCACGGTGGGCGGCAACTATAAGTTCGACAGCGGCCTGAAGTTCGTGACCTTCTATCAGTACTTCCAGGATCAGGAACTCAATACGGCTCAGCGCGGCGGCGTTGCTGCCGACGGCATTAACAGCTTCACGGGCAATAAAGGCTACGGCTTTGTCGACGGCTGGGGCGCGAGCTTCGGCGTGCACTACCCGGTGGCCGGCGGCACGCTCAAGGGCCAAATCGCCTACCGCGACATGGACAACCAGAACGACGTTGACTTCACGCGCTGGACGGTGGCCGCGGGCTACGACTATTCGCTCAGCAAGCGCACTGCCGTCTACGCCATGGCCGGCTACTCGCAGGAAAAGCTTGAACAGGCCAACAAGGAAAGCGCCACCCCGAACGGCTACCAGATCGTCATCGGTACGGTGCACCGCTTCTAATGAAGGCTTGAGCGGCCGGTTTTTCCCCTGAAACGGCCGCACATGCCCGACCGGCTTTCCAGAGCCCGAGGCTGCTGGCCTCATGATCCCCGACAGGTTTCGCACCTGCCGGGGATTTTTTGTGTCTTCTCGCTCGGGGGAGTGTTTTTCAGTTTTTTAAACACCGTGTTCCATCCATTCTGACTTGCTGTTGTGTAAGCACTAGGGTTTCCCCGCCTCTTAAAACCTCACAATGTCTTCATCCAGATGAGCGCTTGCGGTTCATGACTTCTGCCGCAGCGCTTTTCGATATTTTTCCAAGACCAGTTGGAGAACCACAATATGCTCCTCACCAAACGCCAATTCCTCACTTCCGTTCTCGCACTTTCCGTTTCAGCTGCCGCCCGCGCAGCCGGCGGTCCGTCGGGCCCGGCAGTGCATTTTCAGTCTCAGGGCAAGATCGGCGAGGTGTTTGTGAATCCCTATAAGATTGCACCGCTCACCGCCGTCATCGGCAACGGCGGCTATGAACTGCGCAATGCATCCGTGCGCATCGTGCCTAAGCCCAACGGTCAGGAAATTGCTTACAGCGTCGCCGACCGGCTCTGCCGAACCCACGGCGGCATTCCGGTTTTTGGTCTCTATCCGGACTATCAGAATACTGTTGAAGTTGAATACGACCGCGTTGCCAACGATGCTGCGCGCACGGTTGAACATATCCGCGAGTCCTACAAGATTTATGCGGGTCCGGCCTACATTGGCAGCGACGGCACCGATCTGCAGACGGGCGGCTGGTTCCGCGCCGAAGTGCTTAAGTGCGCGCCTAAATACAAGGACCGTCTCTACCTCGTCAACAACATTCTCGAAAACAACCCGCGCGGCGGCCGCGCCGTCTGGAATAATCCCGCGGGCGGGGCGCTGCAGTGGGGCGGCTCGCCCGAAGTGGGCATCATTGACTCCACCGGGGCGCTGCGCTGGTACCTGATGCCGGATTCAATTTTCGAACCCAATTCCATCGAATGGGGCGGCGTGATGATGGGCTTCCGTCAGAATAAGGACGGCGCGCTCACCTGGGGCTACGGCCAGCGCTACGTCAAGTACGACATCCTCGGACGCCGCATTTGGAACCGTCTGCTGCCCGAAGGCTACGACGACTTCTCGCACGCGCTTGAGCCGATGGAAAACGGCCACTATCTCATCCGTGTTTCCGACGCCAACTACCGCCGGGCCGACGGCCGCAATGTCCGCACCGTGCGCGACGTCATCATCGAGGTCAACGAAGCAGGCGAAGTGGTGGACGACTGGAACCTCAACAACATTCTGGATCCGTACCGCTCAACGGTCATCAAGACGCTCGACCAGGGCGCTGTGTGCCTCAACATTGACGTCGACAAGGCCGGCAAGACCATGACGGCAGAAGAACTCGCCAAACTTGACGCTTCGGACGACTTCGGCGACATCCTGGGCACCGGTCCGGGCCGCAACTGGGCGCACGTCAACTCCGTTGACTACGACCCGACCGACGATTCAATCATCGTCTCCTCGCGCCACCAGTCAGCCATCATCAAGATCGGGCGCGACAAGAAGGTGAAGTGGATCATCGGCAGCCATGAAGGCTGGAAGAAACCCTTCGCCGACAAGCTCCTTACGCCGGTCGACGCCTCCGGGAAGCCCATTGCCTGCGACAAATTCATGAACCACTGCGAAAACAAGTTCGACTGGACCTGGACGCAGCATACGGCATGGCGAATCAACGAAAAATCCAAGAAGGGCGACGTTTATCTCACCGTCTTTGACAACGGCGACGGCCGCGGCATGGAGCAGCCGGCGCTCGCCGACATGAAGTACACCCGTCTGGTCGTCTACCGCGTGAACGAATCCAAGATGACGATTGAACAGGTCTGGACCTACGGCGAAGAAAAGGGTCACGACTACTACTCGCCCGTCACCGGCCTTTGTGAATACGCTGGGGACAAGGACTCCGTGGTCGGCTACTTCTCCACCGCCGGCATGCGCGTGAGCAAAGGCAAGGCCATGCCTTCGCCCTACCTCACCGAATTCGACTGGGGCGCCAAGGAGCCGTCCGTCGTCATGCATCTCAAAGACACCTTCGGCTACCAGGCTTGGCCGTTCTCGATTCAGGAGGCCATGAAACCCTCCAAGTAATGCCTGAACTGCCATCCTGATCTCGGGCGCTTCGCTGCGGCGGCTTGTTTCCTCTGCCGCAAGTGAAGCGCCCTCACCGTCCGAAAGCTTGAGGCGCCGTGCGCCGACCCGCTTGCGGGGAAGTTTTTCACTTTTATTCCGTTTTAAATACCTGCGCTTTTTTCTCCTTCGACGTCATGAAAACACAAGCCCTGCGACTTACCCGTCTTGCCGCTGCTGCAGCCTTCGCTGCAGCTTTTTCCGTTCAGGCCGCCGACTTCAGTGTCTACGGCATTGTGGATACGGGCATCATCGTTGAACACAACAAGATGGGCTCTCAGCCGTCCTCCACCTCTGCGAGAGAAGAGTTCGGCGTCAATCTCGGACCGCGCATCGGCCTGACCGGAACCGAAGACCTCGGCAACGGCACCAAAGTGAAGATGCTGCTTGAGAACCTTTTTGAATCCGATGACGGCGAAATGCTTTTCAGCCGTCTCTGGGGCGGCGAAGCTTCGCTCGCTCTCGAGGGCTCTATGGGTGAAATTGCTTTCGGGCGCATGGGCGCGCTCGTGTCGCCCTTTGGTCATTGGGGTATTTTCGGCATGCAGGCAACGCCCTTCGGCTTCGGCTGGGGGCGTTCGGGCGGCATGCACTGGATGGTGGGCGGCGACCGCCTCGACAACACTATTTCCTATGCTACGCCGACCATCGCCGGGGGCCTCCAGCTCTTTGCACAGTATTCCTTCCAAACGGGCACCAATGCGGATCCCGGTGTTGAAGAAAGCAAAGAGCGCCACAATACCCGCCGCGCTTCTGCGGCCTTTCGCTGGCAGGGACAGTCGCTCACCGCTGTCGGTGTTCTCGACCGCATCATGAATACGCATAAGGACGGCGCCGATTACGGCGAAGACACTACCATTGCCAGTCTGACCGTCAACTTTCTCGTGCATCCCGATGTCCGGCTCTTCGTTGTCGGACAAGGCTTTAAAAACGTCTACAGTGCGCCGGGCACGCCTGAACATCCTGTTAGCAAGCTCATCAGCGCGGGGAATCTCGCCCCCGATAATCAATCCGGCATTGCCGGACGCGGTTTTGACGGCTGGGTAGCGAGCCTCAATGCCCAAATCAAGTGCTTCGGCGGCGACCTGTACCTCACGTCCGCCTACGATGATTGGGAATATAAAGGCCATGTCGTAGACGGTCAGACAACGGATCTCAAGCGAGTGCTCTTTGGCGCCGCTTTTGAGTATCCGCTCTCCAAGCACACTCACCTCTATGCCTCGGCCAACTGGACGCACGGCTCCGGGCTCTTTGACACGAAGAATTTCAGCGATTCGAGCGATCCGAATTCCTCTCAGGTCATGGCGGGGCTCACGTATTTCTTCTAAACGCCGTCCGACTGCTTATTCGTCTGCTGTTTGTTTGAGCAGCATATATTCGGGAATTCGCTAAGATCGGGAAACCGTTTCGACGCACTAAGCTCGAAACGGTTTCTCTATTTTCTTTTTTCAGACAAACAGAGTGCGGCTTCCCGATGCCCGAATTCACCAATGACCTCACCCACGACGACCTGGCGCTCTTGCTGCTCCTTGCCGAAAAACGCTCGCTCACGCGTTCTGCAATGACGCTCGCCTGGTCCACGCCCAAAGCGTCGCACCGGCTCAATCACGCCAGAGCCCTGATCGGCGACGAGCTCTTTGTCCGCTCCGGCAACTCCCTTGTGCCTACAAAACGCATGGAGGCCTTGGTGCCGACCATGCGCCGTGCGCTGGAAGCGCTCGAAGGGATTTTCGCTGAAGAACGATTCTCGCCGCTGGAAATTGACCGTACGATCATTTTCGAAATGGTCGACAACGCCGCCGCCGTGCTTCTCGCGCCGGCGCTGCCCGCACTGGCAGAACGGGCGCCCAAGCTGAAAATCCGGATTCGCCCGGCTGCTGGGCTCACCCTCGAGAATCTCTGGGACGGCACCACAAATCTGGCCTTCGGTTTTGATATCGACCGCGAGCTTCCCGGCGACATTCAGTCCGCCACACTCTTTAAGAGCCGGCATGTCGCCGTCATGCGCCGCGGCCATCCCCTGCTGAACCATCCCAGCGTCAAGGCCGGCATCCCTGTCGGCGCCAAGGTCCTTGCACCCTATCCTTATATTTCGATTTCAATGCCCCAGTGGCGGTCGCTGAGAAACATTGACCTCGCCTGGCGGGCTGAAAACCCAAGCCCGGTGCGCATTGAAACGCCCTATTTCCTCTCAATGCCCTATCTGCTCGCGCAGTCAGATGCCTATGCGCTGCTGCCCAGAGAAGGCGCAGAACTCTTGTCTTCACACCTGCCGCTCGCCATTTTGGAAACGGATCCGGCCGACATTCGAGGCTGGAACCCGCAGATCATCTGGCACCGGCGCAACAATGCCGACTTTGCGCTGCAGTGGGTGCGCTCGGAAATCTGCCTTTGGTTCAAAAAACACCCGCCCATGAATCCAGAGATGATGTTGGAAGACGAGAATCGTCACCGTTGAAAGCATCGGTTTTATTTTCTTTCTGAAGACTGCTCTCTACAGCTGAAATAAACCGTCCTCTGAGCGCCGAAGCCGTTCTCAGAGGACGTTTGCTGATGCTTCAGTCTCAGAAGGAGACTGCATAAGCCCTCAGTCCTGCCACTCGGCCGAATAGAATTCGAAGCTGCCGTCAGCCAATGTATTGAAATTCTTGAGGTGCTTGTTGGCCGCCGAGGTCACATCCTCGAACACCAAAAACGCCCACGGCGCATCCTGCCAGACCATTTCCTGCAGTTCCTTATATTCGGCTGCGCGCTTTGCCGGATCGGTGTCCGCGAGCGCCTGATCAAAGAGCGCGTCGACCTTCGGATTCTGGTAATAGGCCTCATTATTCAGGACCGGCGGCTGGTTCTTCGAATAAAGCGCCGGGCGCATGCCCCAGTCCGGGTCAACGGTGGAATTGGACCAGCCAATGATATAGAGGCGGTTGGGCGCCTTCTTCGGATCCTTGTTGCCGTAGACCTGTACGCGCTGCCCGGCTTCAAGCGCCCGTGCCTCGGCCTTGATGCCTACCTGCGCGAGCTGCTGCTGGACGAACTGCATCGTCTTCACGGCCGTAGTGTTGTTATAGGCCGACCAGAGCGTCGTCTTAAAACCGTTCGGATAGCCTGCTTCTTTCAAGAGCTCACGGGCTTTCTTCGGATCATAGGGCCAGGGACCAAGCTTAACGGCATTGGGAATCTGCTCGGGAATCACGCCGTCAGCCGGACGAGCATAGCCGCTGTATGCCACTTTGCAGAGCGCCTGCTTATTGATGGCATAGTTGACAGCTTGCCGCACCTTCGGGTTGTCAAAAGGCTTCTCGTTCATATTCATGGACATATAGCGCATGACAACAGACGGCACCACGTTGACCATCAAATTGGGATCGGCCTTCAGAACCGGAATCTGCTCCACCGGCGCCATCTGTATGAACTGTGCCTCGCCCGTCTGCAGCATCGCCGCTCGGGTGCTGTTTTCCACCACCGGCACCCAGCGCAGCGCCTTAAATTTGGGCAGTCCCGGCACGCGGTAGTCAGGGTTGCGTTCAACCAGAAGCTCCTCGGCGGGATTGAAGCGGACCAGCTTATAGGGCCCCGTGCCGCAGGCTTCAAAAGCGAGCGCCTGCTTCGTCTTCGCGCGGCGGAGCAGACTCGGGCAGGCGATTGCAGCTGTGCCGTTGGAGAGCCGTTCAAGGAAAGCCGTCATCGGACTCTTCAAAGTGAAGCGGACGGTGTACTTGTCTGCGGCTTCGATTTTTTCGACAAAATTGAAGAAATTTCGGCGCGTGCGTTTGAGGTCCTGACTTGCGCCGAGCTCGAAGCTGAGCTTGACGGCTTCAGCATCCAAGATCGTGCCGTCGTGAAACTTCACGCCCTGCCGGAGCTTAAAGGTATAAACACGCCCGTCCGGACTGATGTCGACCGATTCTGCGAGCTGCGGCGTCGGCTTGAGATTCTTGTCAAATGTATAGAGACTCTCATAAAAGGAACGCGCCGCAGTACGGGAAAGGTTGTCCGTGGCGTCCCAGGGATCCATGGTCGTGAAACCAGCGTTGACGGCGATGGTGAGCGTTTCGAGCTGAGCGGCATGAGTGCCGGAAGCTGCGGCGGCGAGCATAACGGCAGCGATGCTGCCGACGAGACGGGGCTCGGCAAAGGCTGAGGAGAGTCGATTCATGGGAATCCTCCGAGAAAAAGCGTGCGTCATTTTCATCATGGATGACCCGGCGGACGAGGATTGGGCTCCAGCTCAATGCTGTCCGCAGGCTCTAAGAACGGGCTCGTCATAAAAACTATTCCGGCTGAAGTCCTCAGCAAATTTCTGCGGACGTCTCATCGTTCTTTGTTTTCGAGCATATAAAAGCAGCGCAGAAAACTTTTCCTTAGTGACTAAGCGATTTGAAGCAGACGGCTTCACATTTATCGGAACATGTGACGAAATTCAAAAGAGCGGCCGCGGCTCAAACGACAGGCCTGATGTCTCCCTGCTCGCTTTTAGCGATAGCATTCTCTTTAACGCCGAGGCTGCGCATTCGGCGCTGGGCCGCTCTCTCGAGCCGCCGCCACAGCATGTTTTTTCCATCACCTCATCATGTTCTCGCTCACAAACTACCTCCTCTTTCTGCCGGCCGTTCTTGTCATCACGCTGCTGCCCGGCCCCGACTTTGCCATCGTTGTCAAAACAGCGCTCCTCTCCGGGCGCCGTCAGGCCCTCGCTTGCGCTCTCGGCATCAACTGCGGCGTAGCGGTGCATACCATCGCAGCCATTCTTGGGATTTCTGCGGTGATTGCCGGTTCCGCAGAGCTCTTTGCCGTCCTCAAATGGGCGGGTGCGGCGTACCTCTTCTATCTCGGCCTTCGTTCGCTCCTTGCGTCCCTGCGTCATGAATCTCATGAAGACGGCGCCCCGATTGAAGCTGCGGCAGCCGCCCTTCAGAACGCCAAGGCCGAAACGCCTGCCGCCGCCTTTCGAAGCGGGCTCTTTTGCAATCTTCTGAACCCGAAGGTGGTGCTTTTCGTGCTCACGTTCTTTCCGCAGTTTATGGACGCGGCGCTCCCCGCGGGACCCCAGCTCGCGCTGATGGGCGTCACCTGGGCATTCCTCGGACTTGCCTGGCTTGCCGTGCTCGTAGTGATGATGGATCGTATTCGTCCGATCTTCGGACGGCCGGCTTTTCAGCGGTGGCTCAACCGCACAATGGGCGTGATTCTCATTCTTTTCGGTCTCAGGCTTGCCGCCGCCCGGAGCTGATGCAAAGGAATCGACAAATAGAAAGAATCAGCTGCCGCTCTCGGAGAAGCACGGCGGGCATTTCTCTGCCGCACTAAGGATAAGCGAGGCTTTTCCGACAGCCGCCTGCCTCTTTTGCCTCAAGCCCGCGGCCCGAAGCATGCCGCAGGGGCTCAAGGACAACTAAAAGATTATTTCTCTGCAATCGCAATCAGGTGCTGCAGACTCTCACGCGTATGTGCTTTAAGCCGTTTTTCAGCCTCATCGGCCTCACCGGCACAAACCGCTTCGGCAATCGCCTGATGCTCCAGATAGGACCGCTTTGCGCTCCCCGTCTGGTGACGAAGAACGTAGCTGCGAAAAAGATGGAGTCTGGAAACCAAACGCAAATAGACTTCTTTGAGCACGGCATTCTGCGTGCAGCCGGCAAGCATCTCATGAATTTTGAAGTTGAGCTGCGTGTAACGGGCGACATCTTCGGCGTCCACGGCTTGAGCCATCTCCTCCACAATGCCTTTGAGCGCAGCTTTCTCGGCCGCTCCAGCTCGCTCGGCTGCCAGACGTCCGATCAGGCCTTCAAGCGTTTCACGCAGTTCGTAGATCTCTTTGACTTGCTCAAGGGTGAGGTTTCCTACCCGAACGCCTCTGTTTTTCTCACAGCACACCAATCCCCGCTCTTCCAAAATGCGGAAGGCCTCACGCACCGGACCGCGCGAAAGCCCCATTTGCGCAGAAATATCCGCTTCCCGCAAAGGCTGTCCGGGCGACACTTTGCCTTGTGCAATCCAGCCTTCGAGCTCTGAACAAATCAGTTCAGGAAGCGATTTGCTCGTCAATAACGCGATTTGAGTGTTTTCGGGCATGTTTATAGCTCACCAAAGATGGTTGAATTATAAAGGTCATCAGATTGTCAGCAATCTGCAATCTACGATCTCTAGACTGCCTCTCATTCCAACTTCAGCAGTGAGGCCATTGCATGAGCGTCGACAAGCTGGCGGTGATCGTAATTACGGACGGTCTGCGCCGTGATTCCATTGAAGCGCAATCAACGCCCGCGCTCGATGCGCTGCGCCGTGAGTCCGTGTGGCTTCGCCGCCACCGTTCTGCAGCGCCCTCGGTCACGCGTGTTTGTTCAGCCACGATCGCAACGGGCTGCAGTCCGCTTCGCCACGAACTGGCGGGCAACAAGCTTTGTCTCCTTGACCAAGGAAAGCTCCGGCTCCTCGATGTCGGAGTGCCCTCGTTCTTTTCTCTCTGCCGCGAACTGCGGGGTCATGTGCTTGGCGTTCCTACGCTCGCCCAAAGAACTGAGGCGGCGGGCGGGCTGCGGATGTACGGCAATGCCTCGCCCGGCGCCGCTTATGTTCAGGATCCGACGCACCGCGGACATGTCTTTCACCGAGCCGGAAGCTTCGGTCCGCGCGGGCAACTCCCGCAAACCGAAGCACTCAATGTGAGTTCAGATCTCGCGGGCGACCGTGCAATGACGGAGCGTTTCATCGACGACCTTGAAAACCAATTGGCCGCCGTGAACCTCCTCTGGCTGGGGCATCCCGACACGACGCAGCACCATTGCCCATTGGGTTCGCCCGAGCACTTGGAAGCACTGCGGCGAACCGATGAGAATGTCTCTGCCGTTTATGCCTGTGTCGATGAACTCCGCAGAAAAGGAAAGGACGTTCTTTTTATAGCCGGCTCCGACCATGGGCACGAAACCGTGTCCGGACTGGTCGACATCGATAAGAAACTCGCTGAGGCGGGCTTTGAGTCAGAACTCGCCTCGGGCCGGCTTGTGACTGCACCCAACGGCACTGCTGCTTTGGTCTATCTGCAGGCTCCTGAAGCCGTGCGGGCACGGCTGGAAGCGTTTTCCCGGCAGGCCGACTGGCTGAGCGACGTCGTCTGCCGCCGGCAGTTCGAGCTGTACGGCATTTTCCAGGCGCCGGCGCTTGAATTTTTCCTCTCCCTCAAGTCTGACCCCGCGGCCCTCAATCCGTACGGTGTTGCCGGTGAGAGTCTGGCCTGCTTGGTGCCAGGCTCTCCTTACCCCATCGGCTGCGGTCAGCACGGCGGGTTCGGTCTTCATGAACAGAGTCCGTACTGCCTTGTCAATCATCCCGGCCTCCGTCCGAGCGAGATCTCTGCCGTCACGGATCTCACCCTAATTGCGCCCACGGTTCTGAGGTTTCTTGGACTGTCCCTTGACGGATTGGACGGGCGCTCTCTTCAGCAAATTCTTGGTGTTCCCACTCTTGGAGATTAATCATGGGCAATGCTTTTTCGCTTCACCGCCGCACGCTGCTTCTTGCGTCGCTTGCCGCCGCAGCTCTGCCGAGCTTCCCGGCCGACGCTGCAGTGCGCAGGGAACTTCGCTATGCCACGCTCGGTCTCGACACGTCTGACCCGCACCGGCATACCGGCAGCATTGCGGTGCAGCAGTGCTACGCTGAGCCGCTCACTTCCATTGCCGACGACGGCCAAGTCAAACCGTTCCTTGCGGAAAAAGTGACGGTGAGCAGCGACGGGCGCACCTATACCCTGAAAATTCGTCAGGGCGTCAAATTTCATAACGGCGACGTGCTCACTGCCGAAGACGTTGTCGCCAACATCAACCGCATCCGCGAGAAGATCAAGGGCGGGTGGCTCGTTTCGTCGCTCAAAAACGTTGAGAACCTCTCGGTGCCCGAACCCGGCACGGTGGTGATTGCCTTCGCCCGCCCCTTCGCTCCCTTCATGTCGCTCATGGCAGAGCTCTGGATTCTTTCGCCGAAATCCCCGGGCTGGGACTCCACGATTACGCAGCCGATCGGCACGGGCCCCTTCCGCTTCGGCAAATGGCTCCCGAAGGTCAGTCTGGACGCTCCGGCTTTTGCCGACTACTGGCAAAAGGGGCTCCCCAAACTCGCCGCCGTGCATTTTGACCTTCGCGACGGCACAGACAAGAGCCTTGCCATCCGCTCGGGCGACCTGGATGTTGCCTATGTCAGCAAAGATGCCGCCGAAGATCTGCAGCGCGCGGGCGCCGCGGTCATTGAAGGCCTCAAAGACAGTGCCTGGTACTTCCTCTCCTTCAATAACCGCAAGCCGCGCAAACCCTTTGACGACATCCGCGTGCGGAAGGCTCTGGCCCACTGCATTGATAAGCAGGGGTTCATGAACTTTGTGGGCGGCAGCCGTGCGCAGACAAGCAACCAGTTCGTGGGAACAAACAACTTCTATTTTGACCGCGCGCTCTATGAGGCCGATGAGTTCAAAAAGCCCGATCTTGAGAAAGCCAAGGCGCTTCTCAAAGAGGCCGGCGTCGATCCCTCGAAGCACACGATTGAATTCGTCTCGTGGCAGGTGCCCTACGCGCAGATTGCCGTGCAGATGATCCGCAGACTGGGCTTCAAGGTGCACCACGTTGCGCTCGACGACATCGGCACGCAAAAGCGGCTGTCTCAGTACGACTGGGACCTCACCGTCATGAGCTCCGGCCCGCGCTCTGACATTTATCTGCGCTACGTTCGCCTGATGAGCGAAGGTCCCAACCCAGTCCTCTGGGGCGGCATTCAGGATCCGACGCTCGACAAGCTTATTGCCGAGGCCGCAGAAACGACCGATGCTCAGGCGCGCCGCGCAGCCTATCTCAAGGCTTTTAAGCGCGTGATGGAAAAGGGCTACTTCTATGTCATCGGTCTGACGCCCGACCTCATTGCGATCCGCAAGGGCGTCACGGGCTTTCACACGGGCTTTACCTGGGCCTGTCACTGGGCTGACGGCGGCGTGGATCATGCCGACCTGAAGGCCTGAGACGGAGGCTCAGCATGCTGAAGGCGTCGCCCTCGGGCGCAGACAAGATTCAAAGCTTTCCAGACCTGCGGCAGATACTTCTGTACGCAGCTCTGGGCGGCATCGTCTTGGCGGCTCTCTTTGCACCGTGGCTCACGGATGTTTCTCCGCTCGACCAAGACCTCATGAACTTAGACCAGCCCTTTTCCCCGGCTCACCCCTTGGGGACCGACAGTCTGGGAAGAGACATACTGGCGCGGCTCGTTTATGGGGCACGAACTACGCTGGAGATCTCGCTGGGCGGCACCTTCATCGCCTTTTTCATCGGCGCCGGCATCGGTTTGACGGCGCTTTCCATGGGGCGTTTTGCCGCCGGCGTGTTTTTTGCCTTTATTGATCTGGTGCGCGCGCTGCCGAGCACCCTGATGGCGCTCCTCGTCATCGTGGGGCTGGGCAGCGGTCAGTGGCAGCTCATGGCGGCCACCGGCATTGCCTTTTCGCCCCTTGTCGCTTACGTCGCGCGTTCTGTCTATCAGCGCGAAGCATCGCGGGAGTATGTGCTTGCCGCCAGAAGTTTCGGCGGCAGCCGCATGCACATCCTGAAGCTGCACCTCTTCCCAAACATCATGGGCGCACTGATCACCCAGCTGGGCATCGTTTTGCCGCGTTGCATCGTAACGGAGTCGGTGCTGAGTTTCCTTGGACTGGGAAGCTCGCCGGATGAGCCGACATGGGGAAGGATGATCGCCGACGCAGCGCCCATGATGGAACGCGCCCCGCATGAAGTGATCGTTCCCCTGTGCGCCTTGGTGCTCCTCACTTTTTCACTTTCCCTGCTGGCCAATGAATGGCGCGAAGGGCTCGATCCCATACGGCGGCTTGAGCGCTGCTGAGGAACGGAGGTTTCATCATGCATAAGTTATGGCTGCTCGCATCAACTGTCGGCAAGGGTCTCCTGCAGTGCGTCCTGATTGTGGCTCTGACATTTCTCTTTTGCCGGACGATTCCCGGCGACGCGGTTGACGTTTTGGGGCTCGAAGGGGGACTCACTGCGGAGCAGGCTGCGGCCATTCGTCAGGCATTGAAGCTTGACGACCCTTGGCTGGTTCAGTTCGGCGACTGGCTCAGCGCAGCGAGCCGCGGCGACTTGGGACAGTCGCTTCGTTTCGGCCGATCCGTATCGGACATGCTCCTTAATGCCATTCCCGTCACGCTGCAGCTTGCCGGCTGGGCATTTGTGCTGGGGCTCTTTCTCGCGCTCGGTCTTTCACTCTGGGCGGCTGCGCGTCAGTCAGCCTTCGCTGACAGCCTGGTCGAAGGGCTCAATGCCTGGTCCATTGCCATGCCGACCTTTTGTGCGGGCGTTATTTTCATTCTCCTTTTCTGCATTGAACTCCATTGGCTGCCGGTGATCGGAAGCTTCGTCCTGCCCGCTGTCATTATGGGGCTCGACAGCGGCGGAACCATCGTCAAGCCCTTGCGTGAAGAGCTCAAAGAATCGGCTGCCCTGCCTTATGTCCGCACGGCAAAAGCCAAAGGACTGGCGCCGCTGCGCATTGCCGTTTTTCACATCCTGCCTAATGCCGCCGGCATTTTGCTTTCGCTTTCCGGGCTGGTTGCCGGCAGCCTCGTTGCCGGCACCTTAACCATGGAAATTCTTTTCGGACTTCCCGGCATCGGCAGCCTTGCCCTCAATGCCATTCAAGGACGCGATACCCCGGTGGTTCTGGCCGCCGTGTCCTTTATTGCTGTCTCCCTCGTACTGATCAACACGGCTGTTGATGCACTGCACAAACTTTTTGATCCCCGGATGACCCCATGACCGCCAACGTACTCGACATCAGTCATCTCACACTGTCGATTGAGCACAAAACCATTCTGCAGGACATCGATTTGACGATCGGCGCGGGAGAAACCGTGGCACTTATCGGAGAGTCCGGCTCTGGCAAATCCACTTTAGCCCAATGCATTTTGGGACTGCAGCCGCAGCGGAGCCGCCTGACACCCGAGAGCCGCATTGACTTTTTGGGAGAGCCTCTTCCCATTGAAAACGATGCCCGGATGCGCCGATGGCGGGGATGCTCAATCAGCATGATTTTTCAGGATCCGATGTCCTGTCTCAATCCTTATCTTCGCGTAGGAACACAGATCCTTGAAGCCCTTAAGCGCGGCTCGGCGTCAGACGAGGATCCGCATGCGCGCGTGCTCGAACTCCTCGAAATGGTCGATCTGCCGCAGCCCAAACAGACGGCCGGCAAATACCCTTATGAACTTTCAGGCGGCCAGCAGCAGCGCATCATGATTGCCATGGCGCTCGCCAATCGTCCGCAGCTTTTGATCGCCGATGAACCGACGAGTTCCCTGGATGCCTGCGTGCAGGCTGAAATCCTGAAGCTGCTCGAGCGGCTGCAGAAAGCGTTTTCGCTCTCTATGCTCTTTATTACGCACAACATGGCTGCTGCACGTTTTCTCGCGCACCGCGTGTATGTGCTGCAGCACGGCCACATGGCAGAATCGGGGGACACCGCAGCGGTGTTTGCCCATCCCCGCGAGGCCTATACGGCGGAGCTCATCCGCGCCAAAGAGAATTTGGCCGCGCTTCAGCCCGTTGCCTGCAAAGCCCAAAACAACGCCTCCCCCGTCGGGGAGCTCTCAAACGTCTCCTATGCCTACCCCGCGGCCGGATTCTGCCGCCGCGCTCAGCCGACGCTTAAGGACATCTCTCTGCGCATCTATCCGGGAGAAACACTCGGCATTTTGGGAGAGTCCGGGAGCGGAAAATCCACCATTGCCAAGCTGCTTGCCGGGTTGGTTCAGCCGAGTCAAGGCAAGGTATCGCTTTTTGAGGAAGATATCAGCCGTACCCGCAAAATGGCGCTTGCGCTGAGAAAACGCTGCCAAATTGTTTTCCAAAACCCCTTCGGCGCCTTGAATCCCAGGCTCACCGTCGAAGCGGCTCTGCGTGAACCGCTCGAACTCATGAATCTAGAGTCCCATGCCCAAGAGCGCATCCGGGAGGCGCTCCAGTCCGTGAGCCTGCCGGAAGATTTTCTCGCCCGCTACCCGCATGAACTTTCCGGCGGCCAGCGCCAGCGTGTATGCATCGCTCGCGGAATCCTTTCGCACCCCGATCTGCTCATCTGTGACGAAATTGTCTCCGCTCTGGATCCAACGGTACAGGTGCAGGTCCTCCTCACCCTGCACCGTCTGCAGCAGGAACGCCGCTTTGCGATGTTCTTCATCAGCCACGACTTGGACGTTGTCGAGCATATCTCCACAAAGATCGCCGTGGTCTATCGAGGAAGCATCGTGGAATACGGACCCGCCGAAGCAGTCATGAACCGCCCGCAGCATCCCTATACCCAAAAACTCATTCAAGCCAACCGCATGGCCAGTACCCGTGCCTAAAAAAACCAGTCCTTTCTGATTCAGGAATTCACTTATGTCATTGCTTTCCATCAATCACATTCACTATCGCCGTCCGCTGCGCCCCTGCGTTGCCGTCTGCATCGACGGCTCAGATCCGAGCTATCTCGCGCGCTACCTCTCCCGCGGGGAGCTCCCAAACATCGCGCGTTTCATCCGGGAAGGATTCGCCGGCACTGCCCAGTCTTCCGTGCCGGCCTTCACCTGCCCTAACAACATGTCCATCATCACGGGCGTTCCCGTGTCGCAGCACGGCATTTCCGGCAATTACTACCTCGACACGAAAACCTGGGAACCGGTTGTCATGACCGATCCCAAGCTGCTTATGGCACAGACCATTCTTTCAGGGTTTGCCGATGCCGGCGCCCGCGTGGTCTCAATTACAGCCAAAGACAAACTCCGCCGGCAGCTCCAAAAGGATCTCGATCTGACGCGCGGCAATATCTCCTTTTCGGCCGAGTTCGCGGATCAATGCACAATCGAAGAAAACGGCATTGACAATGTGCTCACCTATGTCGGCGAACCCCTGCCCGGCAAATATTCTGCAGCGCTCTCGCTTTTCGTACTGCAGGCCGGCCTGAAGCTCCTTCGCGACCGCCGCCCGGAAGTCATGTACCTGTCGCTCACTGACTTTGTGCAGCACCGCTATGCGCCCGAAGCCCCTGAAGCGCTCTCGTTCTACCAAAAGCTCGACACCCTTTTTGGCCTTCTGGCCGCGGAAGACATCAATCTGGGGCTGACCGCAGACCACGGCATGAGCGACATGAGCCTCGACAATCTCGAACCTCATGTTCTCTGGCTCCAGGATATTCTGGATGCCAAATTCGGCAAGGGAGAAGCGGTGGTCATCTGCCCGATCACGGATGCCTTCGTCGCGCACCACGGCGCCTTGGGCGGTCTGGTCCGCGTCTGGAGCAAAGGCAGCGTTTCAACGGCACAGCTTATCGAAACCATTTCCGCCCTGCCGGAAGTGGACATTGCCGTCGACAAGGAACGCGCGGTGCGCATGTTCGAGCTCTATCCGGACCGCGAAGCGGATGTGGTGGTGCTCGCCAAGGAGCACGTCTGCATCGGCACAAGCCGCTCCAAACATGATCTCAACGCGCTCTCGGGCCATCGCCTGCGCTCCCACGGAAGCCTCCATGAAATGGAAGTTCCTTTCATTCTGAATCGGCCGCTCAATGACGCCTATAAGGAACGCGCGGCAGCAGAAGCGCTTCGCAACCGCCACATCTTTGACTATTTAATCAACGGGACCAATTAAAGGCTGCGCCCGATCGTCCGTTCGTCCATATTTGGGCGAGCGCCCGAAAGGACCGGCGGGCGGCCGGATAAGAAATCCGCCGCCCGCCCATTGAAGACTTTAAGCTCTTCGCTTAAAAAGCGCTTTCGGCTAAGCCGAACACCAGCTCGGCAATCTGCACGGCATTGGTTGCCGCCCCCTTGCGGACCTGATCAGCGCAGCAGAAAAGCACGAGCGAACGATTGTAAACGTCCTTGGGTGCCGAAAGGTCGCGGCGAATGCGGCCGACATAGACGAGATCCTGGTCGCTCGTGAGAAGCGGCATCGGATAGTGCTTCTCCTCGGGTTCATCCCAAAGGCGAACGCCCGGCGCATCCTTCAAAAGCTCGCGGGCCTCTTCGGGCGAGATTTCGTTTTCGAACTCGATCGTAAGCGCCTCAGAGTGCGAACGAATGATCGGCACGCGCACGCAGGTGCAGGAGACGAGCAGATTGTCGTCGTGGAGCATCTTGCGGCCTTCGTTCTGCATCTTCATTTCTTCGCTCGTATAACCCTCATCGTTAAAGCCGCCAATCTGCGGAATGAGGTTGTAAGCGATGGGATACGGGAAGACCTTGCAGGGAGCGGGCGTGCCGGCAGGCGCTTTCACCTCAGCCTCAAGCTCATCAATGCCGCCCTTGCCGGCGCCGGAAACGGCCTGATAGGTCGAAGCGATGAGACGCTTCACCTTAGCCTTGCGGTGCAGCGGCGCGATGGCCGTAAGGCCGATGATCGTGGCACAGTTCGGGTTGGCAATGAGCCCCTTGCTCCACTTGACGTCTTCGGGGTTGACTTCAGGGATGACAAGCGGGACTTCCGGATCCAGCCGGAAGGCGCTCGAATTGTCGACCACCGTGACGCCGAGCTTGGCGGCGTCGGGCAGGAACTTCTTGGCCACATCGTTGTCAGCCGCGCCTAAAAGGAGATCAAGCCCCTTCATGCGTTCGAGACTGGCTTCTTCGACCACGTAGTCCTTGCCCTTGAAGGCAAGCTTCGTGCCGGCGCTGCGCGCGCTGCCGAAAAGACGAAGCTCAGCAACTGGGAAATTGCGCTCCGCCAGTACGATCATCATCTGTTCGCCGACGGCGCCCGTGGCGCCGAGAATGCCGACTTTGAGTGCTTTGGGTTCGGTCATGATGGAATTCCTCTGGGTTTGCTTGAATTCAGTTCATCGTGAAGCTTCAAAAAACGCGTTCTGCCGCTCGAGGGAGAGGCGGCTGCCGTCGGGCAGTCCGCTTCCCCGGCGCAGCAGGCGCCGCTAAGCTTATTTCGTGAAGGTGTTGTAGAGCGCCTGAACGGCTTTCGAAAAGTCCTGCTGAGAGACGCCGACGATGATGTCGATTTCGCTCGAGCCCTGCGAGATCATGCGGATATTGACGTTGGCTTCGGCCAAGGCGCCGAAGAGCTTCGCAGACGACCCCACGCGGGCATTCATATTGCGGCCGACAACGGCAATCAGTGCGATCGGTTCGGGCACACGGATCGAATCGGGTGCAATGGCCTGTTTGATTTCCGAAAGGATTTCGTAAAGATTGTGTTCAACATCCTTTTTGTTGACGACGACATTGAAGGAATCAATGCCGCTCGGCAGATGCTCAATTGAAACGCCGTATTTGTTGAGCACGTCGAGCGCGCCCGAGACGATGCCCACCATGGTGGACATGTTGCGCTTGACAATTTCAATCGAGAGGAACCCCTTCTTGCCGGCGATGCCGATGACGAGCGGCCCCGTGTCGCGGTCAGAGATCTTGTCGAGCACCAGCGTGCCCGGATCCTGCGGACGATTGGTGTTGAGCACGTGAATCGGAATGTTGTATTCGCGGATCGGGAAGATCGCGTCTTCGTGCAGAACGCTCGCTCCCATGTAGGAGAGTTCGCGCAGCTCCGCATAAGTGATCTTCTCGATGTTCTTCGGATTGGGCACAATGCGCGGGTCGGCCATCAGGAAGCCCGACACGTCCGTCCAGTTTTCGTAGAGGTCCGCCTTGAGGCAGCGCGCGAGAATGGAACCCGAAATGTCCGAGCCCCCGCGGGTCATCACTTTGATCTTGCCGTCAGGCGTCGTGCCGTAGAACCCCGGCATAACGAAGCGGCTGTTCTTTTGCAGAACGCCCTTCAGGTTTTCCGTCGTTTTCTCAAAATTAAACGTGCCGTCAAACTCCATCGCCACGACGTCCTTGGCATCCACGAAGGGGAAACCTAGGAAATCCGCCATCAGACGGGAGGTGAAGTATTCGCCGCGGCTCGCAATGTCGTCAATCGTGAGGTCGGGGAGCGCTTCGCGGAATCGGCTGAGCTCTTCCTCAATGGGCGTATCGAGGCCGAGCTCGGTCTTAATCTCCAGAAGCCGCCCCTTAATCAAATCAAAGACGGGCTGGCAGTCCACGTGATATTCAATATGGGCGCGGCAGAGGTAGAGGAGATCGGTGAGCTTATTGTCTTTAGGGGTCTTGCGCCCGGCAGCGGAAATAACGACGAAGCGTCGTGACGGATCGGCCTCGATGATGGCCTTGACTTTGCGGAATTGTTCTGCGGAAGCGCAGCTGCTGCCGCCGAATTTCGTGATCTTAAGCATGATTAGAGAGTCTGTTGGGTTCAGGGTTCGGGTTGAAAGGTCATGAATTCGCCGGTTTCGCGGGCAGCACGGGCGAGTTCTTCGAGGGTGCGGTCGGGCAGAATCCCGCGGGCGGTAAGCCCGGCTCCGCGAAGCAGCCCCGCGTCATAGACGGGGGGCGCCGCGACGGGAAGCGGCTCGACCCGCCGTGTTCGAATGCTTGTGAGGTCCTGCAGGACCGCATCGGCGGTCGGCCGGCCGCCGGCGCCCTGACCGTAAAAAGAGAGTCTGCCGACCAAGTCGCCCTCAAGCGTCACGCAGTTGAAGTTGCTGCGCACCTGTGCTTCAAGTGATTCGAGCGAAAGCACAACAGGCGCAACGCCCAAGGCAGCGCGGTTGTTGGTGCGCTTAAAAAGCATCATGTGGCGAAGGGTTTTGCCTTCGCGTTTTAAATCGTCGAGGAAGGACTTCGTCACTTTCTCGATGCCGAGCACCGGAAAATCGTCCTTAAACGGGGCGCCGCACGCCACAGAAGCGGAAATAACGGCTTTGTTGGCGACATCAAAGCCGCCGATGTCAGCCGTCGGATCAGCTTCGGCATAGCCGAGCGCCTGCGCCTCCTTGAGCGCTTCATCAAAATCCATGCCGAAGCGGTCCATGCGGTCGAGGATAAAGTTCCCCGTGCCGTTCAGAATGCCGTGCATGGACTCAATGCGGTCGAGGCGCGCGGCTTTTTTGAGGTTTTCAATCCAGGGAATGCCGCCGCCGCAGCTCGCTTCAAAGAGGAGCGGCAGCCCCTTGGCATGCGCAATGCCGAGGAGCTCCTCGTAGTTGGCAGCGAGCGCAGCCTTGTTGGCGGTGACGACGGCTTTGCCGGCGAGGAGCGCCTCACGGATATACGTGCGGGAGGGTTCAATGCCGGCCAGCACATCCACTACCACATCAACCTCAGGATCATTGATGATCTCGGCAAAATGCTCTGTCATGAGCGGGCCGCCGGCTTTCCCCGGGCGGCGCAGAATGTGGCGCAGTTCAATGCCGCAGTCGCGCTCGGCGAGCTGTTCGGCAATACTGCGGCCAACCGTCCCAAAGCCGAGAAGTCCGATCTTGAGCATGTCTTCCTCCGTTCCAATGTCCTCATGTCGCTCATCCGGAATCGCAAAAGCAGCCGAGCCGATGGCCTGCGAATCCGACGGTATGTCAAAGCGCGCCGGCGGGCGCGGAAAGCTCGTCTGATTCAATGGATTCATCGGCAGCTCCCGTTTTTGTGGATTCCGAGAACCGGCACCGCATCGCGCGGCCGCTCTCCCTAAAGGCAAAGCACTTTGCGCGGCGCTGACGTTTGAACGTTGAGATGATGTTCAGGCGTTTCGCCTGAGGTTGCTGGATAGGTGTTTATAGATGGCGGCGGTCATCCTGAAGCGCCTCAAGGCTCGCGGCTTGACGCTTCCCCTGAGGCTTGCCGACCGGATTCGAATCCGCAGGTGCGCCGGAGGAAGACTTCAATATTCCACGCGCTGGGGTTCTTCACGAACAAGCGCCGCTTCGCGTGCGTCTTTGGACTATCCTACCTGAGTGCCCTTGGGGAAAATATCTCAGTAATGACGGTAAAAAACCTTAGATGTTCTGCGCGAATACGGACAAAGGCCAAAGAATTCTGTGCAAAAGCGCCCTTTTGAACCGCATTCGCCCCGCAGAGCTTTGCGTTGAGTAGGATGATTTCCAATCAGCGTGCGTCTGCCCAACATCTTAAGCGACAAAAACACTTCTATAAGAAATTGTTTTTCATGTTTTACACGTTTATCCGTCTCCGGCAGACTTACCACAGCAAAAAAACGGCAGACTGAAGACTGAAAGAAGCCGCCGCACCTCAAAGAAAACAGCAGGAGTTCATTGCATCATGCGCTATCACAGCACCCGCAGCCTCGATCAGCAGCTCACCAGCCGCGAGGCCGTTCTTCAGGGTCTGGCCGCCGACGGCGGTCTTTTTGTGACCGACGAGCTGCCCGAGCTTCACATCGACCCGGCTTCGCTCGCCGGCGGATATGCCGGCGCTGCCCGCCGTGTGCTCGGTACGCTGCTCCCTGACTTCAGCGCCGAAGAAATCGCCGGCGCGGTGGAGGCGGCTTACGGAAATACCTTTGCCGATCCCGCGGTCACTCCGGTGACGAAAATCGGCAGCATGCACCTCCTTGAGCTCTATCACGGTCCCACGGCCGCCTTCAAGGACGTAGCGCTCCAGATGCTCCCTCAACTCATGAGCCGCGCTTTAGCCGGCACCGGCCGCCGGCTCGTGATTGCCACGGCAACGAGCGGCGACACCGGGAAAGCCGCGCTTGAAGGGTTCGCTAACGTTCCGGGCATCGGTATTGCAGTCTTTTACCCTGACGGGGGCGTGAGCGCCATTCAGCGCCTGCAGATGGCAACGCAAAAAGGCGTCAACGTGGAAGTTGCAGCGCTCCGCGGGAATTTCGACGATGCTCAGAACGCGGTGAAGGCTCTCTTCGCTTCGCCGCTCAAAGCCGAGCTCGCCGCGCGAAACATTACGCTCACGAGCGCCAATTCCATCAATATCGGCCGTCTTGCGCCGCAGGTGGTTTATTACTTTGACGCCTACCGCCAGCTCGCAGAAGCCGGCGTCATCCGTCAGGGCGAACGCATCGACTTCTGCGTCCCGACCGGCAATTACGGCGACGTGCTTGCCGGCTGGTTTGCCAAGACGCTGGGGCTGCCCGTTCGCCGCCTCATCGTTGCGAGCAACGCCAACCATGTCCTGAGCGACTTCCTCGAAACGGGCGTCTACGACCGCCGCCGAGATCTCGTGCGGACGTCTTCGCCGTCGATGGATATTCTGGTATCGAGCAACCTCGAACGAGCGCTTTATTATCTCGACGACATGGATCCCGTGCGCACGGCCGCACGCATGGCCGCTTTGAAAGCGGACGGCATCTACCGGATCGAACCCGAACTACTCGATAAATTCCGCGCCGTCTACGGCTGCGGCTGGCTTGACGATGCCGAAACGTCCGATGCTGTGCGCGAAGCCTGGGAAACCACCGGGCGGCTCATCGACCCGCACACGGCTGTTGCCTGGAAGATTGCGCAGAAGCAGGCGTCTCCGGAAGTGCCGATGGTGGTGCTCTCTACTGCCTCGCCCTTCAAATTCTGCCGCGACGTCTTCAATGCCCTTTACGGTCCCCTGAAGTTAAAGAGCACGACGCCGGAAGCCGCAGCATTCGAATATATGGATGCGCTTGCTGACTCCACGGGGGTTGAACCCCCGCAGTGCCTCTCAGCACTTCGCACGCAGTCCGTGCGCTTCAACGCGGTCTATGACGTTGATCAGGCGCCTGAACGCGTGCTTGCCGCAGCCGCCAAGCTCTGACGCTGTGCAAATCATAGGCAGCGGCCGAGCGGCATGGAGCCCTTTTGCCGCTGCTTCGTCTCTATTCTTTTCATCGCGAGCAGTCTCATGCAGATCACCGTACGTGCTCCGGCCTCCACTTCGAATCTCGGCCCGGGTTTTGACATCTTCGGCCTGGCACTTTCGCTCTACTCCGTTTTCACTTTTGAGCGTTCTGAAGCGCTCCAGATTTCCGGCTGTCCGGAAGCTTTTCAAAATGAAGACAATCTGGTGCTTCAGGGCTTTCGAGAAGTCTTCCGTGAAGCCGGGCAGACGCCCTTTCCCGTGAAGCTTCATATTGACGCAGAGGTTCCCGTTGCCCGCGGCCTAGGGAGTTCAAGCACCTGCATCGCCGCCGGCGCTGCCGCCGCCAATGCTTTCCTCGGCAGTCCCTTTGCGAAGGACGAGCTCTTCCAAATTTGCGCTCGCTTTGAGGGACACCCTGACAACGCAGCCCCTGTGACATTCGGCGGCTTCACCGCGTCTTTTGCCGCGGATGAACGCTTTCACGCGCTGCGTATGCCGCTTGACCAAAATTGGAAGTTTGCCGTCATCATCCCTGACTATGAAGTGCGCACGGCTGACGCCCGACGTGCAATGCCTAAAGAAATCGCCGTTAAAGACAGCGTCTTTACGACCTCTCATGCCATTGCCATGATTGAGGCGCTCCGCTCCGGCAGCGAAGAACTTCTGGCCGAAGCCTGTCAGGACGTGCTTCATGAACCCTGCCGGCGCAAACTCATCAAAGACTACGATTCGATGCGGGCCTCTGCCAAGGCAGCCGGAGCACCAGCTTTTTTCATCAGCGGATCAGGTTCAACGATGATTGCACTCACAAAGTCTGAGACCGTTGCCGAGCGTTTCATCGAACTCGTTCGTGCTCGTCATCCGAATTTTGCGGGCCATGTGCTCCATGCCGCTGCTGACGGCGTGCGTGTTGAAACGAAATAATTGCTGCAGCAGCCCCGTGATCAGGCGAATTGACGAACATGTTTTTTGCAATTCGCCGAAATCAAATCGAACATCGCAAAACTCGAGCTCTCCGGCGTTCGAGTTTCTGCATTATTTGAATTTGAACACTGATCTAAAAATCTTCCAGCACCAGTTTTCTTTCATTCTTACTCAGGTATGAAAGACGGTGTCCAGCAGACATTTCTAATATCTAGGAGCATCATCGACTGTCGTACTGGGCTTGTTTTCCGCTTAGGGTGATATTCCCGCTCGAATGGCGTAAACCCTAAGTTGCATATACCCAACGCTTATCGAAATCGACAACAAATGTAAACTATTGAACTTCAGTCATTCCGGGACGCATAGGGTAACCCCCCCCCCCTGTTTTCAGATTCCTCATAGACTCAAACGCAGTTGCGCACCCCTGCGCAACCCAATGATTTCAAGGAGTCTTGATGAATCAGAAAAAATTATTGGCCGCATCTGTTGCGGCTGCTTGCTTGGCAATGACGACCAGTGCCCTCGCTGCCGATTACTCCAATCACACAGGAACTGCTGACGGCACAACGCTTGCTGGTCACTTACACAGCACAACAGATGCCATTATTTCAACCAACGACACCTTCGAGAACAACAAACTTACCTTTAACGCGACTAACGGCCAGACGACAGCGGCCGGCATCGCCGCATTCCATACCTCCGTCACGGTAACGGACGGAACCTTTACCTCGAATGAAGTCTCGGATTCCGACGGCTCTATTAACGGCGTCTACGGCACTGCCGTCGGTGTATCCGGTGCTGCTGACGGCACTTCAGCACTGACGATCACCAACTCGACTTTCACAAGCAACAAAGGCACGAGCTACAACCAGACAGAAGGCGGCGCCGTTTATCAATCGATCGGCACTGCCACTATTAAGGGGTCAAGGTTCGACCAGAATGTTGCAGAGACTGCAAAAGAACCTACGAAAAATAACGCCTCTGCTATGGGCGGAGCGGTTTCATTGTGGGGAACAACGGCAGTCATTGAAGACTCAACCTTCACAAACAACTCGACGGCCTCTCATGCAGAAAAAGGCTCCAGCCTTGGCGGCGCACTCTACCTCCGCAGCGGCGTTTGGGGCGGGGGCAATGACCTTTCCGCTTCCATCAAGAATTCGACCTTTGAAGGCAATTCGGTGAAGGGATCCGGCGCTCTGGGCGGAGCCCTCTACGCCAAGAGCGACTACGATTCTGAAAAAGACAAACACTACATTCTGAATCTCGACCTCGACAACGTCACCTTCAAAAACAACACCTCAGAGAGTTGGGGCGGCGCGATGTTCGTTCAAGGTGAAGGTTCGCTCACAATGAAGGACGTCACCTTTGAAGGCAATCAAGGCGTCTACGGGAGTGCTCTGGCGGTATATGGAAATAAACCGAATGAAACCGTTCTCACCAATGTTAAAACTGCCACGGTGACTGCCTCCAATGTCAACTACCTGAACAATGTCAGCAACGGCTACGGCGCAGCACTTTGGCTCTACACAAAGACCCAATATAGCCAAACAGGCGGCTCCTTCGTCGGCAACAAAACAACGGGATCGGGAGACCTTCTCGGTGCTGTGTTTGTGAAGGGGGCCGACGCGGTCTTCACGGATGTGCTGTTCCAAAACAACACGGTTGAGTCATCCGATGGCATCGCCGCTGGCGGCGCCGTCTACGTCGATATCGTTAAAAATGGCGACGCCGGCGTAGTCGGAGGCAGCGTCAAGTTCGTTGCCACGAAGGACATGACCTATTCGGGCAACAATGTCACCGGCAAAGATGATCCAGCTGACACATACGGCTACATGACAGCTACGGCCGGCGGCTTCTTGCTTCTGGACCGCGGCACCAGCGCAGAATTTGCAGTGGATGACGGCGCCACACTCACCATCGGCGAAGAAGGCTCGACGGGCCACATGGACTCCATTGCGAGCGCTTATCCCAAAGCTGCCGATCAGACAGCAGCTTCGATTAAGAAGACTGGCAGCGGTACGCTTGTCATCAACAGCGACATGAACCGCTACTACGGCACAGTTGACGTCCAAGCCGGCCGTATGGAAGTGAACACGACTTGGTCTCTGCGTGAAGCCGCCACCATCTCCGGCGGTACGCTCGCTCTTAAAGACTTCAATTTCGATAAGATGCCCGATCCGCTCTCAACAGTCGGCAGCATTACCGTTAAGAACGGCGGCACACTTGAAACCGCTTCTGCTCAGCTCTTTAAGAACGGACTTGGCGATGGCTCCGTAACGGACGCCGGCGACGCAAAATATGCTGCTGACAAGGTAACGGTTGAAGAAGGCGGTACGATTGCTCTCAATGACGCTGTCTACAATCTTGACTATGCAAGCTCACTGGGCACCAAGTACACCAATGCCAAGTATGTTCTGCTGGGTCAGCTTTCCGACGCTTCGAAAGATGATCTCACTCAGCAGGATAAGGTGACATTGGATGACGTCGCCATGGTCGGCGAAAACATCGTTCTGAACGAAGTCAAGATCACCTCAGAAGATAAGAATGTTCAAATTGGCGGCACACAGTCGAATGACTACGCATATCGCGAAGAAAGTCTCGCTGTTGCTTCGTTCGATCTTGGCACGGCCAATAAAGTGCTGATCGACGGCGGCAAAACGCTTACCCTCACGGGTGAAGGCACCGGCTCAGAGCTTCTGAAGACCTCCGGCACCGATGAAGTTGGTGTTACCGTCAGAGCGGATTCCACGCTGCTTCTTGGCGGCACTGACTATGCCAAGGGCGGCACGCTCACTGGCACGGTTACCGTTGAGAGCAACGGCACGCTCACCGCCACGGGGGGTGAAACCTTCACGGTTGATGCCATTGACGGCGAAGGTACGGTTCTCGTCGGTGAAGATAAGACTGCCGGCAAGCTCACAATCACGCAGCTCGCCGAAAACTTCACGGGTACGATCTTCGTTGATCCGGCTTGGAAGGATGATAAAACGCTCAACGTGATCGGCAATGCCTCGCACCTCGAGATCTCCAAAGTCGATACCGCCATCACGGGTACTTTGGCTGCAGGCCGCAACTCCCTCATCACTCTGGGAGCCGATGCTGCTGAAGCTTCATCCGCCTTTGAAGCCATTGCCTCCGTTCAAGGCTTGTCATGGGGTGAAAAGAACGTCACTGCCGCGCTCTATCTTGGCGCTCCGATTGAAGTTGCGGGCAAGATTGTCGTCGACGGCAGCCTTACTGACGCAACCTCTGTTGCTTCAACCTATCCGGATGTTGCAACGATCTACGTCGCCAATCAGGGTATTCTGATCGTCAGTCAGTCGCAGGGGTCTTCTGACACGTCAATGATTGCCGGCACGCTCAGCGTGGCTGACGGCAGCTATATCGGCGTCACCAATGCAACTGAAGGCACCTTCAAACTCGCAGACACGATTACCGGCACGACTAAAGTCGTTACGGACAATCCGTTCATTGAAGGCGAAATCAGTACTGCTGACGGCACGCTCACCAATACACTGAACGCCGACTCCGGCCTCTCAGCACTCGCCTCGCTCGGCATCCAGTCCATGGCTCGCCGCGCTGACTTCACGCTCTCCGAAACGATTGCCGACCGCACAGCGATTGATCAGCAGCTCCATGCGGGCGTCAATCTCTGGGCCGACGTTTCCGGCGAACGCTACGAAGCCGACGGCCTCGCTCACGGCGCTGAATTCAAGGCTGACATGGGCTATGCGGCCTTCGGCGGCGACATTGCCCTCGGTCAAGACTACACCGTTGGCGCTGCCTTCCAGTACGGCAAAGGTACGCTGAGAAGTGCCGTCTCCTCGATTCGCAACGAAATTGACAGCTACGGCTTCGCACTCTACGGCGCGAAGGACTTCGGAGCTGCCAAGGTTGTCGCGGAAGCCTCGTATCTGTGGACTGAAAACGACATCACCGCTTCGCAGACAGCACTCAACCAGAGCGTTGATGCGAACGTGTGGTCTGTCGGCATCCGCGGTCAGCATGCCTTCAAGGCGGGGGCCTTCACCTTCACGCCAAGCGTGGGTGTTCTCTACTCTCATCTTGAAACAGATGCTATGACCATCGGTGCCGTCAATGTTGAGAAGCAGAAGCAGGATCTCATCCAAGTCCCGCTTGCCCTTCGTGTGACGGCTGGTGAAACGAATGCTGCAGGATGGCAACTTGCGCCGTTCTTCAAGGTCGCCTACGTCCCGACCTTCGGAGACAAGGAAATTGAAGTCCTCTCGCATGAAACCGATGTGATCGACACCAATCCGGTGCAGAGCGCATTCGGCCTGCGCGCGCAGAACGGCAATCTCCTGCTGAATGCTGACTTTACCGTGGGCGGCGGCAAGGATGGAACATCCTCTGTCGGCGGCAAGATCGGCGTGAAGTACGCATTCTGATTGCCAAAGCGCTTCTGCCCTTCTTGTCCTGTTAACGGTATGTAAGGGCTTTGTCTGAAACGCTAAGACCCCCGATGTTCAAATGAGCTTCGGGGGGCTTTATTCATTTGCGAAGAAAACATAGCGTCACCCTTCAATCTGACCAAGGAAGCTTAGCCGCAGACTTCAATTTCCCCGTTTCTCTCCTGATCCGTCGATTGATCTAGGTCATGTTGATTAGAAAAGCGCACAACGACGATGAACTCATGTCAGGCGGCCTTGAGGACCGCCTAACGACCTGGAGATTCAGTCATGAGAAACTTTCGTCTTACCGCTGCTGCGGCTTTTTTAACCGCGCTCATTGCCGGTCCATCCTGGGGTTACACGCCGGGGACCTATGAAGCATCGGCTCAGGGCATGAAGGGACCGGTGAAAGTTGCGGTCACTTTTTCAAAGGATGCGGTGACTTCAGTCAAGGTTATCGAAGAGAAGGAAACGGCAGGCATCGGGACGACTGCGGCGGCCGAACTTCCTCGGCAAATCGTTGAAGCCCAGAGCACAAAGATCGACGGACTGAGCGGAGCGACGGTAACCAGCAAAGCCATCTTCGCGGCCGTTGAAGACTCCATTCGTCAAGCCAAAGGCGATCCGAATCAGCCAGCCCGAAGCACTGCGCCGAAACATGCCGGAAAAACGATTGAAGCAGCTGAAGACGTTGTCATCATCGGATCGGGTTTTTCAGGACTTGCCGCGGCCGTCAACGCTGCTGAGCACGGTGCCCGCGTGACAGTCCTTGAGAAGATGAGCGTTACCGGCGGCGCATCGGCCATCTGCGGCGGGCAGTGGGCCATCATGGGCACGAAGCTCCAGAAGGAAAAAGGCGTCCCCTACGATCCTCCGCAAGCTCTGGTCTACGATCTGATCGGCAATGGCCACCTGAAGAACGACCTGACAACGCTCACGATGTTCGCGGAAAATTCTCCTCGTGCTGCCGATTGGGCGATCAACCGCTTCAAACCGGAATTCATTGACCAAAAACTGCAGTACCGCGCCGAATTTCAATTCGACCGCTCGCTCTACCTCAAGGGCGGCTGCGGCCCGGCCTACCGGAAGGTGGAAAAGGCCGTGCGGGATCTCGGCATCAAGATCCACACCGACACCAAGGCTGAACGACTGATTGTTAAAGACGGCCGGATCGTGGGTGTTGAAGCGCACAAGAAGGACGGAACGAAATACATCTTCTCGAGCAAAGCGGTCCTCCTCGCCACCGGCGGTTACGGCGCGAATAAGGCGATGCTCATCGAACCGCTTAAAAGCGCGCTCTACTACGGACCGGCCTCAGCAACCGGCGACGGACATCGTATGGCCCAAGCCGTCGGCGCCAAGCTTGAACTCATGGAATTCGGCAAGCGCTATCCCAACGGCGTTGAAGCGGCTCCCGGCGTAGCAAAGTCGATTATTCAAGGCAACTACCGTGCGTGGCTCCAATCGGGCATTCTCGTCAACAACGAAGGACGCCGCCTCATTAATGAAAAGGCCTCTAATCACGATATTCTTACTGTGCTCGAGAAGCAAAAGGGCGGAATGCTCTACCTCGTGATGGATCAGGCTACATGGAATGGCTTCCGTGACGGCGTTCACACGCTGGGCATTACGGACGAAGATCTTGAAAAATGGCTCGCCGAAAACGGCCGCAAAGCTCCGATCTTCGCTCATGGCGCAACCCTCGCTGAAGCCGCCGCAGCAGCCGGCATTGACGGCCGCACGCTTGAGAAGACCGTTGCCCGCTACAACGAACTCGTTAAGCTTGGCAAAGATGAGGACTTTGGCCGTCCTGCGGCATTTATGAAGGCCGCAATCTCGTCAGAAGGTCCGTATTACATCGTTGAACAAAAACCGCGCTTTGCCACTACGATGGGAAGCGTTATCGTCGACGAGAATCTTCAGGTTCTTAACCAACAGGGCAAACCGATTCCGGGTCTTTATGCCGCCGGTGAAATTGTGAATGCTGTGCACGGCGATGACTCCTCACCCGGCATGAACGTGGCGTGGGGCTTCACCTCCGGCAAGGTCGCGAGTGAATCCATTCTCAAAGCGCTCGGGCGATTAGAGAAGTAGCCTTCACACAGCGTCTATCATCTCCGCATCGGCATCGGCTGCTCTCCCCCTCACCTTTGTCGGTGCGGAATTCCCCATTTCCTCATAATGGCCTTTCATATATCCAGCTGGAGAATAAGATCCGCGGCCGCAGCAGCGGCTTTGCTCTGCGCGTTCCCCGGATTTTCTGTCTGCGGGGCGGAAGACCTCCGTCCCGTACTGCGTTTTGGGATGATGGCCTTTTTGCAGGAAGGCACTCCGTCGGGATTCACGACCTATGTGAATGCCGACGACTACGTGCTGCGCAAACTTCCGCAGATTCTCTCGCAAAGTCTCCCGGAATACCGCGTGGATGTGAAGGTCTACCGTACGGCCGCCCTCATCAAGGCAGCCCGCAGCGGCAAAGTAGATGTGATTTTCGGCAGCAGCGGGTGCTATGCATCGCTGCTGCCTGACGGCATCTATCCGCTCGCCACGCTCGTCACCAATTTCGCCCCGGATCCCAACCAAGCGGTTGCCGGCGCAGTCGTTGTGAGCAGCCGACGCACTGATCTCAACAGTCTTAAGGACCTGAAACATCTCTCGGCGATGTCGGGTCTCGAATCGATGTTCTTCAACTGGCAGATGCCGGCTTCTGCGCTCCTTGACAGAGGCTTGGATCCGTACCGCTTCTTCAGTTCCCTCAGACAGGTGGATCAGCCCGTGCCGAAAATTCTGCAGGCACTTGAAGACGGAACCATTGACGTTGGACTGATGCGGGCCTGCGTTTTGGAAGGACTTCCAATAGAGAGGAGAAAACACTTCAAGGTAATCGAGCCAGCAGAAGACTCTCCGCTCGCCTGCGCGCACACCTCGAGGCTCTTTCCTAACTGGACGGTTGGCGCCATGAGTCAGGTGCCGTCCGACGTTGCAAAGCGAATCTCTCTGGCACTGCTCACCGCGCCGCCGCAAACAGAAGCGGGCATCGCATGGAGCACCGCCAACAGCTTCAAAAGCATCGACCAGCTCTACCGAGAGCTCAAATGGGGACGCTATGAATACCTGCGGCATTGGACTTTTACGCGAGTCTGGGAGGCCGTCTGGCCGTTCGCATTGGCTGCTCTAGTTGCTTTCCTCGCCTTAATGCTGCACCTTCGTCGGGTCAATGCCCTCGTTGAGCGCCGAACCCGAGAACTTAACGACGAAGCTGCCCGACGCATGGCTCTGGAAGAGAGCAACACTGCGCTTCTCCAAAAGTTCCACCGCTACGAGCAAATGAGCACGATGGGCATGCTGTCAAACATGGTTGCGCACGAAATCCGTCAGCCGCTTTCAGCTCTGCGCTATGCGCTGCGTACGATCGAGATGGCCGCCGCCCGCGACGAAGAGGACTCTGCCGTCATTGAGAAGTCCTGTGCCAAAGCCCGAAGACAAACAGAGCGAATCAACGACATTGTCGAGCACGTCTGCTCCTATGCCCGAACGGACCGCCGAAACCTCCCGATTAATCTTTCCGCGCTGATCCGGGAAACAGTGACTGAAGCCGCCCAGATGAAACTCATTCATCATGCAGTGACGCTTGTCCTGCCGGACAATGTCTTCATTACAGGCAATCCCCTTGAACTCCAGCTGGTTGTGCTTAATCTCCTCAAGAACTCCTCAGAAGCTGCAGCCGGACGGGACCCGCAGTCCAAGATTGCACTGACCTGCGGCGATGATCACGTCGAGCTGATCGTTTCAGACGAAACAGAACAACTCGATGCTCAAGCGCTTGAGCGCATTGCCTCCTGCGGACCGTCACAGAAACGAGACGGTTTGGGTCTTGGCCTCAGCATCGTGCGGAGCATCATCAGCGCACACGGCGGCAGCATTCATTTCAGTGCACGAGCCGACAAAGGCCTCGAAATACACATCATTCTTCCTCTCCCCGGAGGCTCCTCGTGACACGAACACTCAAGGATATTCAGCAGCACACGCTCGTGCGCATCGTTGATGACAACGAAGATCTTCGTGAAACTTGTGAAATGATGCTCACCTACGCCGGCTGGCAGGTTCGCACTTATGCTGGTGCATGGTCTTTCCTTATGGATGACGCACCATCTGTGCCGGGCTGCCTTATTCTCGACATCAGCATGCCGGACATGACCGGCACAGAGCTGCAGATGGAAATGCGCCGCCGCCGGTACGCCCTGCCCATCATCATCCTTACAGGACATGCCAACGTTGATCTCGCCGTTACGACGCTGAAGGCGGGTGCAGCCGAATTTTTTGAAAAACCCGTTGACGAAGACCGCCTGATGAAGGCGATCGCCAAACTGTGCAGAGAAAGTCTCGCCAAAAGCTGCGGCGAACTTACCGGCCGGGATCTTGAAAAAGCATTTGACCTCCTTACTGAGCGAGAACGCGAAATACTGGAACTCATGATCCAAGACGTATCTTCTCAGCAGATTGCCGAACGTTTGGGTTTGAGCGACCGTACCATCTATGCGCACCGTAACGCCATTTACCGAAAGCTCGGAACAAAAAATCTTTCGAATATTTCGCTTGAAGATCTCGTTAGTTCGTCATGCTCTCTGCCTAGGTGATGCAGGGTTCCTCTGCAAACATCCAGCCTTCTGCCGATACCGAATCGCACCTCTGGCAAAAAACACAAGCTAAAAAATTGCTTAACCAATAACTTACAAGCTGCAAAGGAATTAAACCCTAAATGGCTTAACTGAAGGGGTCACGATTTGTCCGCTAGGGGGGGGGTCAACTTACCTGACCGTTGACACACGCTTATCGACGACGACGGCGACTAGACGCAGCCCATATACAAGATTCAGAAGGTCTACGGGCACCACGGGCCGGGGACACAACCCAATCTTTTATAAAAGCGTTTTTTAGAGAACGAGCCGACTGGTTGTACTGCGTCACCGAGTCAACGATTCTCTGAATGAGAGCGTTTTCGTCAAATGCTTCGGGTGTTTCGATCACCCACTCTGAAATACGGTTTTGCTCGTGATCAGGCAAAAGCTCCAGGGAAAAGGCTTTTTGGACTTTGTGCGCACTCAGCGGGGCGATAGATCCTCGATTCCGGAACGGCGTGTAGATCGCAATAGTCTGACGGCACACGGGATTAATCAAATCCAGCCAACCGGAGCGCAATCCAACAACAGCACGGGCCTTCTGCACCAAAGCCATAGATTCCCCGAATGTGGTGAAGAAATTGTGCCCCAAACAGTTGTCCGTCATGTTGATTCGAGCGTTAAACACCACATCGAACCCATTTCTTTTGAAAGCATGGGTCAAGTTGAGCCAAAAATTCACGGGCAGTTGCTCGTTGCTGAACGATTCGTTGCTGAGAACCACAAACGGTTCCCGTACGTTGTTGTTACTCAATTTTCTCTGCGCCCATAGATAATTGTCGGCAGACAGATGAGGCCGTAAAGATCCTTTGCGTTGATCGAGCATTTGAACACGCTGAAAGCGCGCAAAAAAATGTTCTTCCTGCCCATCGGCAGCGTTACGTACAGCCTGCTCGAAATGGATGAAGTACGGGCACAGACCCGGCAGAAGCACTTCTTTGCCGCTGAACTGAAAGCTCAGTTTTTCCTCTTTCAAAACGAGATGCACCCAGCGTAAATCCAACGCCTCCAATATCCGGAACCCTGGGGCGTAACACTCCGTCAACTGTCGGTGATAGGGTGCAGTACAGACGAGAATGGTATTGTCTTTTGCCGTAGGATCTGCTGCCAACGAAGACAAAAGAAACGAGGTTTCCCCGGTGTTGTTAAAGAGGAAGACGATCCGTGAAACGCCCTGCAGCAATCCCAGCGATTCCCATAAACGCAGACGGTTGACGACGAGTTGCCTGGGATCTTTTCTAACTCGTAGACCGCAAATACGTACGTGAGAATTGTCACGCTGAGGCATATATTTAAAAATCGGCATTCCAAGAAACCGCACCAAACTGATTTCCCGATGGAACAAATCCTTTTCAACAATCAGACACAAAAACCGCCAATGCTCGTTCTGACTGCCGATTCGATGCGAATAAAAAAGTTTTCCCAACCTGCTCATCGTGCTGACTCCTGTCTTGATTTTTTGTTGTTACTGCGGTGCCTGAACCACGCCGCCAACTGCGTTTGTTTCAACGTGTCCGTTTCCGTCAAATCGACTGGGGCTTCGGGCAGCCCCTGCAAGGTGAACATCGGAAAAACTTCTTCGATCGTCCGCGCGGGCGTGTTAAAACCTCGGTCGGGAAAGGGGCGATACACGACAAAGGACGGGATTCCGGTCAGGGAGAGCCAATCGACCAAGCCACTACGGATGGCGATCAGCCCTGCTGCCTGCGTGGCTGCAGCGTAGAGCTCCGGAAAAGACAAAAACCGGGGATCCTGCGGATCCGAGGGATTGCAATACAGCCGCATTCCACTGTTCGCCGCACACTCCTTAACGGTCTCGATCTCTGCACCAGTGAGACGACCACATGAAAAGGAAGAAGGCGACAAGATGACCGTACGCGTCAGGTCTTCACGGGAAACATCCAGTTTTTGTAGCGCGGAAGAAAGCTCTGCAGCCAACCGTTCCGGATCCGGGCGGCGGGCAGCAAAAAACCGACTATCGTTTTTTTTAACGCCGAAATAGTCACGCATCCAAGTGAAGAAATTCTCCGGCCCGTCGGGACGGCGGGTCGTGTTTTCCAACTGCGCGAAGTAGCGGCCCGGGAAGCACATCTGGATGCGCCAGTCTCCGGCATCAGCGTCGTCCGTCAAATGCCGCAACACCCGGGGTTTTGCTACGACCGATCGTATCCGGGGAAACAGGAAGGAGAGCATTTCTTGGTGGTATTTCTTGGTGCACAAAACCACCACGTCGTCCGGCCCTGATAACCCTTGCGCCACTAGGAGTTTCTCGAAGAAATAGCCCAGCAGCAAAGCAATTTCACCGGAATTGGCCCAAAATACGTAGACATGCTTTTTGCCGTTGACGCGCCGCACCGAAACGGAGGCGAACAAGCGATCCAAGTCGCGGAAGAGCACCGAAAGGATGTCGAAGGAATTGACCACCAACGAACGGCCGATGTGCCACCGGAGGCGGTGACCTAGCAGAGTGCGGCCCCAAAGCGGAAGCCCCAGCAACCACGACTGGCGGGAGGCTTCACCGAAGTCGGCAAAGCGAACGCTCTCCCGATACAGTCCGCCTAGAAAGGAGCGTTCCAACCGACTGTCGGTGCGTTTTTTCTCATAAATCGGCAGCCCGAGCAGGCGCTTCACCTTCACGAGCCGCAGGTCCTCTTTGACTTCGTATCCGATCACAGCGTCTCGTCCCGGACCACGTGGATGAACAAAGGCTCGTCACGTTTCTTATTGACCGCGAAAGCCGTAGGCAACCCAGAAGGCTTGCAGTCGTTCACCAAGATGCGCTCGCCCGCAGGCATTTCGTAAAGGATGGTGTCGAATCGGATGTGGTGGTCTGCGAGAAAGGCTTCCAACCTCGGACCGATCTCCTTTTTTCGCGCCGTAAGCAGCACCACAACGTCTTGCGGCGGCAGCGAAGCGAAAAATTCCTTCACGCCGGGCAGCAGCTCATCGCCCACGGGTCGCAGATGACCGTTGTGGACGACGATAGTGCCGTCAACGTCCAACACCCACGTCTTGGGCAAAGTCGACATGCGTAATGTTGTCATGTTTCTGTCTCCAGGCAGCAAGGACAAGATTCCCGCCGCAGTAGGGTTTAGAGAAAGTCGGCGGACTTCAGGATGCCGTTGTAGAAAGCGCCGCAGATGGAGTCGTAGTCTTCCCACGCGTAAGTCGTGAGCGACAGCCAAATCACCGCGTGCAGGGCCCGGATCTTGGTGCGGTTGACGTCATCGAGATTCTCGAAAAAGAACTCCTCCATATCGGCCCAGTTGTTGGGCTTGATGGATAGTTCCACACTCTTGTCGCCGATAGAGAGAGCGAACTTCTTTTGATTGAACTGGTCGTAGTTGCCCGCCAGCGAGTAGTAGACCTTGGCCCAGTCGTAATCCTTATCCCCGTAGAACTTGGTCTTGCCGAAGTAGCCACGAGGGTCAATGAGCACCACCCGTTCATGGAGACGGTCGTAGAGCATATTCGAGAACGTCGAATCACCGTGAATGAGGCAGAACTTGCGCGGATAGTATTGGCGCAGAGTGTTTTTCAGCGCCTCGCGGTCATAGAAGATGTTTTTGTAATAGCGTCCGTTGATGCGGATGTACTCGTCCTTGGCGAATGGCACGAGGTTTTCCACCTTCTGCAGACGGTCGAAGGTCTTGGTAATGTAGTTGGAATCGAGGTCGGCGGTCACCGCGTCGACCTCGGGTTCCAAATGGTGAAGGTCATCCAAAGCCTTGACGATGCTCTTGACAATCTTTTTTTTCTCCGTGACCGTCAGGCAGTCGTACTCGAAGATGTTGCGGCCCCGGATACGTTCCATCACCAGCGGCTCGTAAGAATAAATCTTCGGAATGCTAGTGAAGCCCAGCGCCGTGACGTGCTTGTACCAATTGATCTCGTCAGCGGCGATCTTCTTGCCCTGCTCGTCGATGCCGCGCTTGGTGATGGTTTCGTCGCTGAACACGACTTCGTTGAACGGACGGCAGATCGAAGGTTTCTTGATGGCCTCGAAGGCGCTCAACGTGCCCACTTCTGTGACGCGTTCCAAATAGAGAGGTGCGAACGTCGTCCCCTTGCCCTGCAGCCACGGCACCAGCGCACCTTCGTGGGGAATGTCGCGCAACTCATCCTTGTTCTTGAAAACAAAGAATCCGGCCACGCCCGCCGAGGAAGAGGCTGCGTGGACGAACTGTCCGTTTTCGAACGACCAACGGCAGGGGAACGTCCCTGAAAGCCCCACGAAATTGGCCTTTAACGGACGCTCTGTTAAGGCTTCGGGCACCCGGTAGTCTTTCTCGAAGAAGAGGTCACACCACACAATGAGGATCGGTTCATCGTCGCGGATCTGCGAGACTACCTGCTCAATGCCCGAAATGGTTCCAGTGCCGTCGGCAGAGACGATTTTCACGGAATACTGCGACCCAAACGCCGCGAGATATCGTTCCAGCACGTCCGCCTTGTAATCGCAGATCACACTGAAATCGGCTCCCTTGAAAGCCTCGAACGTCCAAAAAATCATCGGGCGGTTGTCGACCGGAACCAAACATTTGGGACGGTTGCGGGTGAGACTTTCCAACCGCGTTCCTTTGCCGCCGGCTTGAATAATGACGTGCATGAACTTCTCCTGATTGTTTTAATTTATCTTGGCGGCCACGAGATCGTGGATGTGCACCAAGCCCACGACGGCGTTGTGGTCGTCCACTACGACCAGTTGATTGATTTGAAACTTGCGGATCAGGCTCATCGCGTAGAAAGCTGATTCGTCGGCCTGCACCGACTTCGGAGTCGGATTCATGAGGTCGCGAGCCTTGAGGCTCTTCAAGTCGGTGTCGTTTTTCAACGCCCGTATGAAGTCGCCTTCGGTGAAGATGCCCGCAAGCTTGCCGTGATCGGTCACTACGAAGCAGCCCAAATGCTTTTTCGCGAGCACGTCGAGGGCATCCATCGCGGGATCGTCCAAATCGACTGTCGGTAAATTTTCAGGGCCGCGCATGACGTCGGAGACCTTCATCAGCAGACGCCGCCCCAGCGCTCCCGCCGGATGGCTACGCGCAAAATCTTCCGCACTGAAGTTCTTGGCGATGATGAGCGCCCCGGCGATCGCGTCGCCCAAGGCCATTGTGACCGTGGTCGATGCTGTCGGTGCCAAATTGAGCGGGCAGGCTTCACGGTCGATGGCGGTCACCAAAGCTACGTCGGCCACCCGCGCGAGCGAACTACGCGGCTTTCCGGTCATGGCGATGATTGGAATGCCCATCGCCTTGAGAGCCGGGACACAGGTCATCAATTCGCTGGACTCGCCGGAAAACGAGATGCCCACGAAGACGTCGCCGGGCCGGATCATGCCGAGATCGCCGTGGGCGGCCTCGTCCGAGTGCACGAAAAACGAAGTCGTGCCCGTGGAAGAGAACGTGGCGGCAAGTTTGCGTCCGATGTGCCCAGACTTGCCAACCCCGGAGAAAATGACGTTGCCCTTGGTCTGCAGGATCAGGCGCACTGCCGCGACAAACGGGGCTCCCAAATCGTTTTCCACCTTTTCCAGTGCCTGACGTTCCAAATTGAACACCCGGCGGCCTTCGGCCAGTATTTCGGCATCGGTCATCGACATGAACATCCTCTCCTAACTTGCGTGAGCACCCCCGCCGGAAGAAGACACAAAAGCGCGTGACCTTCCGGGATACGGTAAAAGAAAAAACAGTCGGCCATCAGGGGTGTGTCCTCCCGGCTGTCTGTAATTTGTAAAGCTGGTGAAAAAGTCCTGAGGGGCGGACGAGTAGCTCCGCTTGTGTTCCCTGCTCATGCACCACACCGTTGTCAAGCACCACGATCCAATCGGTGTCGGCGATAGTGGTTACAGTAGTTTTGCCGCGTGCAAGACGTGCCAATGCCGCTTTGACGGGGGCGAAATGTCGACCGTCACTGTCGCTGCTGCAAGCGGCCTTTACGAGCTTTTGTGCGCCGTATGACTCTTCCACCCGTGAGTGCATCGCACCCACGTTGTCTTGACTTGCATTGACGATCAAACGCCTCCGGAGGCTGGTCGAGCGCAGCACGAAGGGCGACGCCGGTACTAAAAAGACAGTCATCAGCATGAGCTGCCAGTTGTGCCAAAAAGGGACAGCCAAGAGTGCCACGGCCAGCATCGAATCACGCACCAGCACCATGAAAGATTCCGTGGCACCGGATAGTGCAATGGAGTCTTTGTTGACGAACTTGACACTCATCCGACCTATAGAAAACATCTGATACTGCGGAGCCCGAGAAAAAAACGAGTTCCTGAGCGTTACCAATACGTTTTGGCTCATCCGCGCCATCACGACCATACTGCTAACTGAACTCACCGCCGAAAAAAGCGAAACGCCCAAAAGCATCACCGGCCCCGCGAACACGGCCCATCGCTGTCCTTGATAGAACCCGAGATCGGTGAGATACCTCAAAATCATGGCGATCGCCGAGGAAGTGCACGCAGTCACGAGCAGCAAAACCACGGAGGCATCGAACAGCCCCTTGGTGGCTCCCAAATAGACGTTGAACCGCACCGAGAGGGTGACGAACCAGGAAGTGAGATAGGAAAACGGAGATCTCACGGCTCATCTTCCACAAGAGTCAATCGCTGTATAGAGACGCGCGAAGAGTCCCTGTCGGGCGAGTAGTTCGGCTTTGGTACCAACCTCGACGATCGCACCGTTATCCATAGCGAAGATGCGGTCGGCATTCTCGACGGTCGAGAAGCGGTGCGCCACGACGAACACCGTCCTTCCCTTGGTGAGAACATCAATGGCTTGCTTCACGGCCGACTCGGCTTCGGAGTCGAGCGCTGACGTCGCCTCGTCGAGAATCAGAACCGGCGCATCCTTGAGGAGCGCCCTCGCGATGGAAAGGCGCTGCTTCTGTCCTCCGGACAAGAGCCCACTGCCCTCCCCCACGCGAGCGTTCAAGCCATCGGGGAGCGAAGCGACGAAGTCCTTGAGCGCCGCGGCGTCCAAAGCCGCCCAGACGGCCGCGTTCGAAACGTTCGGAAGGCCATAGGTGAGGTTCTCGCGGATGGTTGCGTCAAGGAGCACCACGTCCTGCGAGACGATCGAGATCTGCCTGCGCAGACTTTCAAGCGTTAGATTCCGGATGTCATGACCGTCCAAAGTGATCCGTCCCTCTGTCGGTTCCCAGAACCGCGGAATGAGGTTTACGATCGAGGTCTTCCCCGATCCCGATTGACCGACTAACGCAACATGTTCGCCGGGTTTGATGGTGAGATTGATGTCCTGGAGCGCAAACTCCGTCTGCCCTGGATATTTCAGGAAGACGTGTTCAAATCGAATTTCGCCTTTAGCTCGGTCTAAATTGATCGTGCCTTTGTCCAATTCAGGCTCAGCATCGAGCATTTCAAAAATGCTTTTGGCTGCCGTTGACATCGCCGCAAACGTGCCGTTTAATCCTGAAAGCGCTTGTATCGGCGTTCTCAGCAGCAGCATGGCTGCGAGGAATGTGATGAATTCGCCGAAAGTCAGCAGTCCCTGCTGAGCTTGAAAAAGTGCGGCGCCGACAACAACCGCGATCGCCACCATCGTGAGCATCTGCGTGAGCGGCGTTGAAAGACTCTGCGTCTGAATGGTCTTCATGGCCAGGCTGCGAATACGGCCATTGATCTGAGCAAATCGCTCGTCCTCAAAGTCGTAGGTACCCGCAATCTTCACAATGCGCGCAGCGCCGTAAGATTCCTGCACACGCGAAATCATGGCGGCCAATGCTTCTTGCGAACGCTTGACGATCATGCGCATGCGGCGGCTGATCGCACGAAGAATGAGTGCCAGCCCCGGAGCAATAACGAACGCCACAAGCGTGAGCTGCCAGTTGTGCCAGAAGAGAACTGCCAGCAACGCAATCACTTGGACGATATCGCGCACCAAAACAATGATTGAATTCGTTGCGCCGCTCAAAGCAATGTTGGCTTCATTTACGAATTTGGAAGAAACCGTTCCGGTCGAAAACTTTTGATACGCCTCCGCTGGCCAATGCAGCATCCGTTCAAACAGCTCGGTTCGCAAGGTGACCAACACAGACTGCGACACCTTTGCCATCAAAATAGAACTCATCACGGTAGAAACCGCAAACAGCAGCGATACACCGATCAAAGCTGCCGGCGCCGCGAAGATCACCCACTTTTCTTCCTGATAAAAACCAAGATCGGTGAGTTTGCCCAAAAGCGTCGCCGTGAGGGACGACATGCTTGCCGCGCCAATGAGAAAGATGCAGGCGAGCGCAATGAGCCCCTTATATGGGAGAAGCATGCGAAAGAGCCGGATAAGATCCGCATCCAGACCATTCGCAAAAACGCGCCGCAGGAAGTTCATGCTGCGTCCTCCTGCTCGCCCTTGGCATTGATGCCCTGAAGACGACAGAGCTTCGCGAAGAGACCGTTTCGCTCAATAAGTTCCTGCCAGCTTCCGGACTCAACGATTCTGCCGTCTGCCAATGCCAGAATTTGATCTGCATGCTCAATCGTGGTCAGACGATGCGCAACGATCAGCGTGATCCGTCCGGCCATGAGGCGCGTTAAAGCCTCTTTAATCTGTGCTTCCGACACACCGTCAAGGGCAGACGTTGGTTCATCCAGAATCAGAATGGGGGCGTTCTTCAGGAATGCTCGTGCAATAGAAATCCGCTGTTTCTGTCCGCCGGAGAGACGATCTCCAGCCTCACCCACCGGTGTGTCCAGCCCTTGCGGAAGACTTTCCACAAAGTCGGTCAAAGCGGCATCTGCTACTGCGCGCTCAATATCTTCTTCCGAAGCGTTCGAACAGCCATAAATGATGTTTGCGCGAATCGTGTCGTCAAACATCAGCACGTCTTGTGAAACGATGGCTATTTGACTTCTTAAGCTTGAGAGCGTATAGCGTTGTGCATCAACGCCATTAATAAGAATCCGTCCTGATGTTGGATTCCAAAACCTCGGAAGCATATTGACGATGGTCGTCTTCCCCGATCCCGAGAAACCAACGAGAGCAATAGCCCTGCCTTTTTCAATGGCAAAGGAAACCGATTCCACAGCATCCCGTTCTGCACCCGGATACCGCAGACCGACGCAGTCAAAGACCACGTTCTTTATGTCTTTAGACAACTGTTCCGTACCTTGATCAGGCTCCTCCTGCAGGTCAAGTGTTGCAAAGAGACTTTCCGCGGCCACCGTCATCATCACAAAAGATGCATTCAAGCCTGCCAAATGCCTCAAAGGCGGCATGATGAGAAGAAGCGCAGCCAGAAACGTCACGAATTCACCAATGGTGAGAAGACCCGCCTGCGTCTGGTACATCGCGATCGTGAGCACTACGGCAATACCCGTCATGCAGAGAAGCTGCGTGAGGGGCGTCCCCAAGGATGAAGCCTTGGTCATGCGAATCATCAGATCCTTAATGTCTGCATTTAATCTGGCAAAGCGAGATGTTTCCTGCTCATAAGCATTTGAGATCTTCACCAAACGCTCGGCGCCATAGGCTTCTTTGACTCGCACCAACAGTTCAGCAATGTTGGCCTGACTTGAGCTCATCACCTTTTTCATCTTGGCGCTGATATATCGCAGGAGCCAAACCACAAAAGGTCCAATCACCAAGGCAATCATGGCAAGTTCCCAGTTGTGCCAGAAAAGAACAACTGTGAGCGCGGCGACCTGAATGCTGTCCCGCACCAGAGTGATCGCAGACTTGGCTGCATTGCTGAGCGCAAAGTTCGCTTCAAAGACGAATTTGGAAGTCACCAAACCGGTTGAATTCGACTGATAGGTTTCTGCCGGCCAATGCAGCATGCGGTGGAATATTTGGCGTCGCAGCTCAGCCAAAATGGACTGAGAGACCTGCCCGAGCAGATAGTTGCTGCCGAACATGCTCCCGCCGTGGAGAAGCGAAATGAGGATGAGCCCGATCGGAGCCGCAAGCACCACCCAAGCCTGCTGCTGATAAAAGCCAGCATCGGTGAGCCGCCCCAAAAGGGTCGCAATAAGCGATGAGGAAAGACCGGCGGTCAGCATGCAGCAGACAGCCAGACCGATCTTTCCCTTATAAGCTGGAAGATACTTCGCCAATCGAATCAAATTCGGGTTCTTGAAACGTTCAAAAGCGGCGAAAAGACGGCAAGTAATGTTGCTGCCTGCCATCAGACAAGATCTCCTTTGCCTGTTTTTTTAGCTTCGGCTGCTCGTACCCAGCGACGCACAGTAGCCTGTGCAACTCCCATTTCACGTTCAATGGCCGACCAACTCATGCCGCTCAGACGCATGGTCACGCAGCGAAGCTTGAAATCTTCCGAATAGCGAAACTGCGTCTTTGAAAGCTCAGTTTTAAACTTGCCGGCCAAAAAGCTTTTTGCCCAGTCACGGACCGTGTTGGGATTCAGCTCCAAAATGTCTGCAACCTTCGAATAGCCCAGCCCACAGTTAAAAAGGACAAGCGCATCCCTGCGCTTCTTGTCAGAAGGGAAGTCAGGCCGTTCACGCTCAATGCTGACTGCGGCAGTTAGTACAGATGATGATGGATTGATTTGAGCTGCTGGCATCTATATTTACATCGTTTGAAGGACACTCAAACTCAATGCCCGATCTGCCGTGAAGAAGAACGGGATGCCTGCATGTTAGGTGAGTAATCGAAGTATTCAAATCCGTCAAGATTTGAATAATTCCTTGTTTTCCACAAATATCAATACAATAGCGAAACAACAAGTTAATTAGTAAATTCTATTGTTG
>OKVG01000015.1_pt1 | contig 184596 bp, 128 predicted proteins | sample 1606981 | NCBI WGS metagenome assembly OKVG01 (sample SAMN03281018, study PRJEB24777) | human gut metagenome | isolation source: fecal sample PR128 from 1 month old male Malay infant, vaginal delivered... | reverse complement strand
GAGAAATCGTCTTTGCTTATACGTATGAAGGCTCCATCAATGACGCCGCAGCGCTCAAAGAAATCATTTACCGCATGCGAGCGGCAGATCTCGATCTTTCCAACGTTACCTTGGTGACGGATCGAGGTTATTCCTCACTGCAGAATGTCCAAAAAATGATCAATCTCGAACTGAAGTTCATTCAAGGCGTTCGCATTATTGAAGACGTCATGAAGCTCAGATTCGATGAATACCGAGAATCGTTTCGCGACATTGGGTTTTACGACGCAGAGACTCGTGCCTATGCCCGAACGGTTAAAGAATCGTGGAAGCTGGAAACCGACAGCGGAACGCTTAACAAGGAGCTCTTCGTACATCTGTACCGCTTCCCCGGTGCTGATGAAGACGAGATGACTGAATTGGCTGCCAGAGTTGCAGAGATTCTCAAGTTCAAAGCAGAGAATCGAGAGGTGCCGCCTGAACTTTGGCGTACATACAGGCGCTACATCAAAGAACTGCCGGCAGCCGAGGGCAGAAAGAAACGTTGGGACCGCAATGATGAGGCCATTCGTGAGGCAGTCCGATATGCCGGGATGTTTGTCATTCGCAGCAATATCGAAAGCGATCCTTTTGCTGCGCTGCAGGCATACAAAAAGCGGAACATTGTTGAACTGGACTTCAGCCAATACAAAAATTGGGTAGACGGAGATCGTCTGCGCTGCACGAACAAGAGCTATCTGGGCAAGCTCTTTGTCTGCACGATAGCGGCCTCACTGCGGCTCATGATGATGAGTCGTGCTCAGACCAATGCCAAGACTGCGGGTTTGAAAATTCCCAAAGATTCCATGGAGGTGCTGATGGCAAAACTGCGCGGCATCAAAGCTGAGAAGCGCAGAAACGCCAATGCTTGGGTGGTGCGTCAGTTAAGTAAAAAGCAGCGCGATATGCTCGCGCTGCTTGGATTGAAACTGCCGCCTAAAACTCTCAGCTGATTTATGGATCAGTTAACCGGGAGTTCAGGAAAGCAGCGTGATATTGCTCACGCTGCTTTATGAAATGGGCGTCCGGAAGGCTTCCCGGACTAGAGACCGGTTAACCGGGATTCCCGGAAGCAAGGCACTTTGGACGCCGGATTATTGCGGTCACGATGGACTGCGGCAGGCCGCTCACGCTTCAAAAGCGCCTTTCACGATCACTTTGCCGTCCTGCATCATGCGGCGCCCCTTCATGAAGACGTCGGCAAGCTCAAGCTCATCCCCGAAGATCAGCAGATCGGCGTCCTTGCCCTGCTGTACTCGGCCCTTGGCAGCCAATCCCAATGCATCGGCAATGGTTGCCGTCATCGGACGGAGCGCTTTGTCAAGACCAATCTTTTCGGCGGTAGAGCGCACCGCTTCCAAGTCGCAGTCAATGGAGCCAACGCCAAAGCCCACCATCTCGCCGGCTTCGTTGAAGCGCGGCATCGAACCCTGACCGTCTGAAGAAAACGTGATGCGGTCGAGCGGAACATCCTTTTCGAGCGCCGCGATAAGCGCGTCCGCAGCGGATCCCATCCAGCAGCCGCCGCCCGTGGTGATATCGATAAAGCCGCCCATTTTTGCAAAGCGACAGGCTCGTTCAAATACTTGAGGATGACGGGCAACATGCGTCGGACGCATATGCTTGGCCGGGATGCCCTTCGGAATCGCAGCTTCGAGCGGGTCAAAAATCGCATCCCCCCAATCACCGCAATGCACATGCAGAAAGCCTGTTTTGCCGGTAAGCATGCCGGCGACGCGGATTTCTGAAAGGAGCCGCAGCACTTCCTGATCGGTCGGGAAAGACGAGCGATGGTCGCCCATAGCAATCTTGACGCCCAAGCATTCGGGGATGGCAAAGAGATCTCCCTTCACCGATCCGGTGATGGTCGCCGGCGGATAAGCGTAGTTGCTCGTCCACATCCAGCCCGAAGCACCTTCAACGGTAAGTCCGCGCACCTTGGCGAGCAAATTTTCAATTGAGCGCGACATGCTGTCGGTGCCGGACACGCCCATGAAACTCGTCACACCGCCTTTGACCAAGGAGGAGAAATTGAGCTCTGGGCAACGGCTTGCCCAACCGCCCTCGCCGCCGCCGCCGGTGACGTGAATGTGCTGGTCGATCAGGCCCGGCGTCACGCGCCGACCCGCTGCATCAACCGTTTCCATCCCGGGGATATTCACATTTTCAAGATGCGGTTCCACGGCGATGATCTTGCCGCCGGCGATAAGAATGTCACGCATGCCGACATGTTCAGGAGCATAGAGATCCGCATTGCGGATGAGCACGGCTTGGGTCATTGGTGAAGTGCCTCTTGTCAAATAAAGTGAAAGCGGGGAATGAAGAAGCGGCAGGCATCCTTCTTGATCGATGAGGACGTACTGCCGCATGCGCTTTCTGCGGGAAAACCGATATTTTAGGCCTTGCCGGCGTCAGCCGGCATCCTGCATTCTTTCTAGATACGTTGTTTTCGCCCGGCCGCCGCTTAGGCCTTGGGATTCTCCGGCGCTGTGCGGCCATGCAGCCCGTAGGTATTGGCTGAACGCTCGGAAAAGAGCAGGTAAAGCGTCACCAGAATCGTAAAGAATGAAATGCCGTAAAAACCTGAAGACATGTTGTAAGGAACACCGAGGATGACGGCATTCAGACCGTCAGAAGCTGGCCCCGCTATCCAGACGCAGACGAGCGCCGTAAAGAGCGTCAATCGACGGCGTCCGAAAGCCAAAAGGAAAAGCGCCAGCAGAATAGCAATCGCATTGACGGTCGCCGGAATCAAACTTTTCAAAACAGGACCGACAAAATCAATGGAAACGGCAAGCACATTGGCAGCTTCCCCCGCCTGACGCCCGAGCTCAAAGAGCGACAGTGCCGCCTTAACGGAAAGGATAAGCAGCACAACGCAAAGCAGTCCGCCCAGTCCTGCAGGCCGTCCGGCAGGACGACGAGCCGGCGGCACAACGCGGCCGATCACCCAAAAGAAAAGCGCCAGCAAAACGGGAATCAGCACCATCAGGCCCATACCCATGGAGGAAAGTTGGACGTTGAAAAACTCTGTCATATCAAACGGGGAAAAAAGCAGAAAACATAAAAACGGTCTGATCAGCGAAGCGATTCGCTCGCGTCACTGTTTCGTCGGCCGGGCAGTGCCGTTGCATGTCCGGGACAGTCCGGCTCTGGCTGCTGGAGTTCAGCAAGGATTCCGCAAGTGCGTGCATCACAGTGTTTGCCCTGACAGTGCGCCTCCAGATCGAGCAGATGACGGCGCAGTTCCCGCAAGTCCTTCAAGCGTCTGTCGACGGCTTCCATGTGCTGATGAATAAGCTTATGGGCGAGTTCTGCACCCTCTCGGCTGCCTTCATCAAGCGCTCCAAGAAGCTCTCGAATTTCAGACAGTCCGATATCGAGATTACGGCAGTGCCTGATGAAATCGAGCCGATTCACATGAATCTGACCGTACTGACGATAGTTATTGGACTCACGGCGCGGTTCAGGCAAAAGCCCCTGCTTTTCGTAGTAGCGGATCGTTTCCGGGGTATTCCCCGTTAACTCTGCAAGTTCTCGGATGCGCATAAGGACTCCGTGAAAGTAATTGTGCAAGCGACAGTGCGCTCGCCGGCCTTGGCCTGCAAACTACTTTAAAAGAAGCGCTGCGCCACGGTCGAAAACTGCCTTCAAAAAAGTGCTTGACATTGTAACGACTTCAAGGTGTGAAATGCTCATCAAACGGAAAACACAGTCGTCCGATACGGATGACTCATCAATTGTCAGAACTATGAAAACGCTTACCCTGCATTTCCCCGACATGTGCTGCCCGGTCGAATTCGGTCCGGTGGAGCACGCCCTCGCAGCGCTCTCAAGCGACATTCGTGCCGTGCCGGATTATTCCGTGCGCCGCGTGAAGATCAATGTCCCAGACCGCTCTCCCCTTGAAAAAAACGCCATCCTTGCCGCAGTAAGCAAGACCGGCCAGTCTTTTGACGTCGCAGCCTCGAGCGGCTGGAGTGACGATCCTAGCTTTGACCGCGTACGCATTACGGTGCCGGAAATGGATTGCCCCGTCGAAGCCGGTGAAATCGAGCGCGAACTCAAAAAAGCAGGGATCACCGACTATCAGATCGATATCATGAACCGCCGCATTCTGACGAGCCCTGCCGCTGCATCAGGCGTCATGGCTGCTGTCCGCTCGGCCGGCTATGAAGGTTCCATCGATGCTGCGGATACGGCAGCCGACAATCGCGTCCGCATTGCAGTCCCGGAAATGGACTGTCCTGTTGAAGCCGGTGAAATCGAGCGCGAACTCAAGAAAGCCGGCATTGCCGATTATGAAATCGACATCATGAATCGCCGCATTCTGACGAGCGGCGATACCGCCCACGGCGTGCTGGCCGCCGTGAAGGCTGCGGGATACGAGGGCACTCTGGAAGCCGAAGCTTCCGCGAGCACAGCCAAAGGGCAGACGCTTCTTTCTGTTCCGGAAATGGACTGCCCGGTTGAGGCGGGCGAAATCGAACGCGAATTCAATGCCGCCGGCATCAAGGGCTATGAAATCAACGTCATGAACCGCACCATTGCGGTGCCAGCGGCCGCTGCGGCTGCCGCACAGGCTGCGATCAGTGCTGCCGGTTATGAATCGACCGTCATGAAGGCGCGTGAACAGGAAACCGTCTTTGAAGACCGTACCCCCTGGAAGCGCTATATCCTCGCCTTGATTATTGCGCTCGGCTGCGAATTCTTTGAGGTGGCTGCCGACAACGGCTACATCACGCTTGACGAATTCCTCGTCAAAGGCATCACCCTTGCGCTTGCCGTCCTGGCCATTTTCATGGTGGGACTCACAACCTTCAAAAAAGGCATCCAGAGTGTCATGAAGGGCACGCTCAACATGAACACCCTGATGGCCGTAGCCGTTACGGGCGGTGTCCTTATTGGTGCCTGGCCGGAAGCAGCCATGGTGCTCGTTCTTTTTGAAATCAGCGAAGCCATTGAACAGCTTTCCATGACAAGAGCTCGCCGCTCGATTCGCGACCTGATGAGTGTTGCGCCTGAAAAGGCGCTCGTCGCGCAGGGCAGCGGCAAGTATGTTGAAATGAAAGTCGAGTCCGTCGGCCCTGGTGCACAGGTGCGCATTGCGCCGGGCGACCGCGTTCCGCTTGACGGCAAGATTGTCGAAGGCACTACAACGCTCGACCAGTCCATGGTGACGGGCGAATCCATGCCGGCAGAAAAAGGACCGGGGGCAACGGTGTGGGCCGGGACGGTGAATCTGACGTCGACGATTGAAGTCACGGTGACGGCTGCCGCTTCCCAGTCACTGACGGCCCGCATCATTGAAGCCGTTGAAAATGCTCAGTCCTCCAAGTCGCCCGTACAGCGCTTTGTCGACAAGTTTGCCGCGGTCTATACGCCGATTGTGTTCGTGGTGGCTTTGTGCGTTGCGATCGTGCCGCCGCTCTTCCTCGGCGACTGGCTCGGCTGGCTCTACAAGGCACTTTGCCTGCTCGTTATTGCCTGCCCGTGCGCACTCGTCATTTCCACGCCGGTCACCATCGTATCGGCGCTCGCTACTGCGACGCGCTGCGGTCTGCTGATTAAAGGCGGTCTCTTCCTTGAGGAAGCGCGCAAATTAACCAATATCGGTTTGGATAAGACCGGCACGCTCACGAAGGGGGAGCCTGAAGTCGCCGGCATCACGCTTTTGGGCGGCGCCGACCGCAAACAGGTACTGTCACTCGCCGCCAGCCTCGGCGCCATGAATAAGCACCCGCTTTCGGCTGCCATTGTCCGTGAAGCCAAGAAAGAACACGCTGAGATTCAGCCGGTGGCAGATTTCACGGCGCTTCCGGGCGAAGGCGTCACCGGCCGCATCGGAACGGGACGTGCATCACTCCTTAACCTCGCGGCGCTTGATAAGCGCGGGCTCTCTTCGGATGAGGTCGCCGACGCCTTCAATCGAGCCAGCGAAAACGGCATGTCGAGCGTAGCGCTCGCGGATACCTTCGGCGTACTGGCAGTCTTTGTCATGGCTGACGAAATCAAGGCTGATACGCGAAGCGGTCTTGCCCAGCTCAAAGCCGAAGGCATTACGCCCTGGCTGCTCACGGGCGACAATGAACGCGCCGCACATGCGCTCGCCGGCAAGCTCGGACTTGAGAACGTGAATGCTGACCTGCTTCCTGAAGCCAAACTTGCACGCATTCGTGAGCTTCAGGGACAAGGTCTTACGGCGATGGTCGGCGACGGCATCAACGACGCTCCGGCGCTCGCACAAGCCGACATCGGCATTGCCATGGGCGTTCGCGGGACCGACAGCGCGATTGAAGCTGCTGATATTGCCGTGATGGACGACCGCATTTCGTCGGTGGCAACGCTCGTTCGTCTCTCGCGTATGACCCACAGCGTGCTCGTGCAGAACATTGCTTTCGCGCTCGGCATCAAGATCATCTTCACGATCCTCGCCATCAGCGGATTCGCGACGATGTGGATGGCTGTCTTTGCCGATACGGGCACTTGCCTCATCGTGGTTGCCAACGGTATGCGTCTGATGCGTGTGAAGCCCAAACTCGACCGCATGGCGGCGGAAGTGGATCGTGCCGCAGGCACTGCGCCGCAGACGCACGTTCAGACGGCTGCTGCCTGACACACTAAAAAATCTGTTTTTCCCCTTTATTTAACTCAGAGGCAGACTGGACGGCAGCAGCGTCCAGCCTGCCTTTTGCATTGCATTCGCGAATATCCGAACGATAAGAGCGGATCCGCTATCATCATCGGTAGGAACGCTGCCGCAGGCTCGCTCATCCGTCGGGCCAAAGGCAAAGGAAGGAGTTCATTGCATGCCGTCAGACCCGCTCAACCTTGAACCTAAAAACGGCGACTTTGTGGACTACATCGAATCGCTGCAGGCCAGCTCGCAGAAAAATCTTGACGGCATCACGCCGCCCATGACGGCCGATCACCACATCGGTCTGCCGCCAAACGCTGCCGGACGAGCCGATGACGGCATCAGTCTCAAAGATCTGATCGCGGCCTTCCGCCGAAAAACCGGCATGCCCAAGGCTTCGCCGCAGGATTCGAGCCGAGAAGCCGCCTTGGCGCGGATGGAGTCGTCGGCCAACCCCAATGCTCCTGAACCCGTCATTGCAAAACCCAAAAAACTCGACCCGGCTGCCAAATTCGCCGTATCCATCTGCTGGATGCTCGGATTTATGGGAACGGCCATCGGTGTCAATGAAGATCAGCCTGCCGTACTGATGTTTGCGGCCTTTGTATTCTTTGTCGGCGTCATCCTAGCCGTCAAATTCAATTCGACAGCGCAGAACGGCGGACAAAGCGCCTTCGGGAAGCGTCGCATCAATCGAGCAGGACGCAAATAACCGCAGGGGCGGCGTACAGCATTTTGCCTACCTATCCTCCGATCAAAACAAAAAAAGGCGCTTTTAGAGGCGCCTTTTCTTTGGATTACCCCGCACCAAATATGGACAGAACCGCACGCTGGGGGTAATTTTTTACTCATGCTGAATAGAGGCGCAGTGCGAATGAACGCCGCTCGACGGGGGCACCCAAAAATAGGAAGAGCGTCGCAAGGTCAAACTGCCGAAACGACCGGCTAGGCATGGACGGTCAGTTGGTCATCGCCGAAAGACGACGATGACTCCCGAACACTGCATTGTCAGACGTTCGGAGGCGCTATCGGCGGCGAAGCTTCTTCATGAACGGCTTCCGTCTCCGCGCGCCCGATCTTTCACGGACGCCGCGCAGAGTACGGCGTTTATCAAAGAGCGGCGCCGCAACAAACGGATTACAGATCTGAAGGCTGCTCCCGCACGATTGCGGCGCAGCCTTTTTCAGTTTCGACCCTCCCCAACAATCCGTCACTACAAAAAAATCATGGCAGCTTCCTCAACACCCTCCGCCGCTTCCGGCGGCTCGACCGAAACCATCGGTCTGCGCCGCGAGGTTGGTCTTTTCGGCGGCATTTCCGTCCTTGCCGGCATCATGATCGGCTCAGGCATCTTTTATATCGGCGGCATCGTCCTCGAACGCTCGGGCGGCAATCTCGGTCTGGCGCTTCTCGTATGGGCCGTCGGCGGCTTGATTACCCTCCTTTCGGGCATCTGCTTTGCGGAGCTCGGCGCCATGATGCCCAAGGCTGGCGGCTACTACGTGTACCTGCGCGAAGCCTACGGCGAACGTGTGGCCTTCATGTGCGGCATCACGAACTTCTTCCTGTCGTCAGCGGGTTCCATCTCCGCACTGGCTCTCGCCTTTGCTGCCGCCATCTCCAGCATGGTGCCCATGGGAGAGCTCGCGCAAAAGGCCATCGCTCTCGGCTCCATTCTGCTCCTCACGCTCATCAACATCCGCGGCATTCGTCAGGGTTCGATGGTGCAGAACATCTTCATGGTGCTTAAGCTCCTCCCGATCGCCCTCATCATCATCTGCGGTCTGGCCATGGGCAATGAGTCGCCCAATTGGTTCAGCTTCCCCGAAGGCGTAGAAACGCCTTCCATCGGAACGATTCTCAGCATGATGGCCTTTGCGGTGCTCGCCACGCTTTGGGCCTATGAAGGCTGGACCAACCTCAACACCATTGCCGAAGAAATCAAGGAACCCAAGCGCAATATTCCGCTCGCGCTGATCGGTTCAATCATTGGGGTTGCGGTTCTCTACGTCCTCTTTAACTTTGCCGTCTACAAGGTTGTCCCCTACGATCTCATCCAGAAGATGATTTCGGAACGCAACTTTTACCTCGGTACGGTTGCGGCCGATACGCTCTTTGGCACCTGGGGCATGGTGATTGTCGGCGCCGCCATGATGCTCGCGATCTTCAATTCCCTCAACGGCTGCATCATGGTCTTTCCGCGCATGTACTACGCGATGGCCCGTGACGGCGCACTCTTTGAATTCTTGGGCAAGCTCCACCCGACCTACCGCACGCCGATCAACGCGCAGATCGCCAGCATGGTGATGGCCATGATTCTCGTTTGCTCCCGGTCGCTTTCCGAACTCACGAGTCTTGTGGCGATCTGCGGCCTGATCTTCCACGGTCTTACCTTCCTTTCGGTCATCGTCCTGCGCCGCAAGTACCCGACGCTCGAGCGTCCTTACAAGGTCTGGCTCTATCCGTTCTCGATCATCCTCGTACTGATTTTCATGCTGTCGCTGATCGTCAATACGATCTGGCAGGATCCGGTCACAGCCGCCCTCGGCCTGATCGTTCCTTTGATCGGTCTGGTGATCTACGAAGTGCTCTTCCGTCGTCGCCACGATGCGCTTGAACGCGCCAAGAAGAACCTTTAATAGTGTTTTGCAATCAACCGGTCTTGGCCGAAGGAAGGCAGCACCCTTTCTTCGAAAAGACCGGCAACCGTTTCTGCATTTGGAGACTTGACCTTATGTCTTCTGTACTCATCCGCAACGCCCGCGTCTATGTCGACCGCGGACACTTTGAAGAGGCGCTCCTCAGCGTTGACGGCATTATCCGCGCCGTCGGTTCGAATGAATCTGTTGCGGCCCAGGCGCCTGCTGACGCTCAAATCTACGACGCCCGCGGTCGTTTGGTTGTTCCCGGCTTCAATGATTCGCACCAACATCTGCTCAACACGGGCATTGCACTCACTGATATTCGTCTGCAGAATGCCTCGGGCATTGCCGATGTGAAGCGCATCGCCCGTGAATACATCGCCAAGCATCAGCCGGCTGCCGGCGCGGTGCTCCACGGCATGGGCTGGAATCAGGACTATTTCACCGATGAAAATCGTCTCCTGACGCGTGCTGATCTCGACGATATTTCGACAGACTATCCGCTCATTTTTGAGCGTGCCTGCGGGCATCTGCTCACCGCCAATTCAGCTGCTCTGGCGCTTGCCGGCATTGACGACACCTTTGTGCCTCCTGAAGGCGGATCGGCAGAACGTGATGCGAACGGTCATTTGAACGGCGTTTTCACGGAAAATGCCCGGGCCAAGCTCACCGCGCTTTTCCGCAACCGCACGGTTGAACAGAATGTGCACCTTATTCGTGCTGCCATGAAGCATGCTGCAGAATCCGGCGTCACTTCAGTGCAGACCTGCGATCTGCGCTCGGGCAGCTGGCCCACCGTGCTTGAAGCCTACAACCGCGTGGAAGCGGATCATCCCATCACGCGCGTCTATCATCAGTCGAGCTTCCAAAACCTTGATGAATACCGCGAATTCCTTGCGGCCGGCCATGTGACCGGTCAAGGCTCGCCCATGAACCGCTTCGGACCTTTGAAGCTCTTCGTTGACGGCAGTCTTGGCGCACGCACTGCCCTGATGCGCAGCCCCTACCATGATGATCCTTCGACCTGCGGCATCGCCACACTCACTGTCGATGAGCTTCAGGGCTTGGTGAACGAAGCCGTTGCTCACAAGTGTTCGGTGATCATTCATGCGATCGGCGACGCGGCCATTGAACGCGTGCTCAATGCCTATGACGCGGTCTGCACCGAGGGAAAGAACCCCTATCGTCTGTCCGTCAATCACGTGCAGATTACCGACATTCCTCTCGTTGAACGCTTCACGAAGAACGACATCCTGGCCGCGGTGCAGCCCATCTTCCTGCACTACGACACGAAGATCGTCGACGCCCGCGTCGGCGCAGCACTGGCCTCTACGTCCTATGCTTTCGGCACGATGAAGAAACTCGGCATTCATATGAGCTTCGGCACGGACTCGCCGATTGAGGATATGAACCCGATCGACAATCTTTACTGCGCCGTGACGCGGCGCCGTCTTGACGGTCAGCCCGAAGGCGGCTGGCATCCTGAAGAGTGCGTCGACATCTATGACGCCGTTGATGCCTACACGGCTGAATCGGCGTACGCCGAATTTGAAGAAGGCGTCAAAGGACGTCTCAAGCCCGGTTTTTACGCCGATCTTGTGGTGCTCTCGAAGAATATCTTTGAGATGGACCCGCTTGAACTGCGCTCCACGAAGATCGATGCCACGATGGTGGACGGAAAATTCGTCTTTGAACGCCCCGGTGCCTGACGAGCAAACTGCCCCCTGACACTCTATTTCCCCTCGAAGCCGCCAAGTCCATATCGCTCCCGGACTCGGCGGTTTCTTTTCGCGTATATGGGATGCGATTTGTTTCGATTTTTAATCGATCTATAAACAAGGGGGAACAATCAAAATCGCCAGAGAACGTTCTTCATTTATTCAATTTGGCACAGATATTGCTTACCATTTAATCACGACAACAGCAACGCAAATAGGTTCATTTAAACTATTTGCTTTGTGAAATAACAGTGGGGTAATTTTGTATATCCCACTCTTTTTGATCCCTAGTATCTTTCTACGAAGATACTTTCTGTCGAGGTATCTAATGACTGATCAGAACCGAACCGCTGAAACCGAACAGGCACGCGACCTTGTCGACACCTTTCAGTTGGAGTGGGACGCGAGCTATCCAGGCATGCATTTCAAGTGCGTGCCGTCAGTAACGCGGCTGGTGCGAATGGGCGAATACATTGCACGCGCTGTAGACGAAACGCTTGCCGAGTTTGATCTCAACCGCGGTGAAGCCGAAGTGCTTTTTGCCCTCGTCCGCAATCCGCATATCGATATTACGCCCAAGGTCATTCAGACCCGCATTCTGGTGAGCTCAGGCGGACTCACACGTCGTCTGGATCGTCTTGAGGAGAAGGGACTGATCAGTCGTCTGCCGGATCCCAACGACCGTCGAGGCACCATACTCAAACCCACAAAAGACGGAATAGTCCTCGCATTAAGAGCCCACAAAGCACATACCGAAAAAGAAGCACGGCTGGTTGCCATCCTCTCTGAAAACGAAAAGAAAACACTTGAAAAATTACTCAAAAAGCTCATTCTCTCTCAGGAAGATGCAATTTCACCTGGCGGGCTGCAGTAAGTAAAAGCATCTAGTTTTATTTGAAATGGAGAAAACACCGTGACATTTCGCTCTGTGATTGATTTGCTTGAGCTCCTCGACGATGGTCGAACAACTGGAGCGCAGGTTGCCAAATATCTCTCGGCGCTTGGCTCTGCGAAGGTTTCGGTCAAACGCGTCGAAGGCGATAAACCCGGCACCTTTACCGATTTCATTCGTTGTGAAATTGCTGGAACGCGCGGGAAGATCAGCGGCGGCTCCGCCCCCACACTCGGCATCATCGGGCGGCTTGGCGGCGTCGGCGCCCGTCCGGCCCGCAAAGGTTTTGTTTCGGACGGCGACGGCGCACTCGCCGCGCTGGCTGCCGCCGCAAAGCTCATCAAAATGCAGCCGCGCGGCGACCGGCTCGAGGGAGACGTCATCGTAACGACTCAAGTGTGTGAAAACGCCCCCACGCGTCCGCATGAGCCGGTGCCCTTTATGAGTTCCTGCGTCGATCAATACGTTAAGAACCGCTATGAAGTCGACCCCGCCATGGATGCCATCCTCTCGGTGGACACCACTAAAGGCAACCGCATCATCAACAAACGCGGCTTCGCCCTCTCACCCACCATCAAAGAGGGCTACATCCTGCGCATGAGTGAGGATCTGCTCTCACTGATGAGCGTAACCACCGGGAAACTCCCGGCTGCATTCCCGCTCACGCAGCAGGACATCACGCCGTACGGCAACGGGCTCTATCACATGAATTCCATTGTGCAGCCCGCTTTTGCCGCCAAAGTTCCCGTCGTCGGCGTGGCCATCACGACCGAATCCTCCGTCCCGGGCTGCGCGACCGGCGCAACTCATGTTGAAGATGTTGACGATGTCGTGCGCTTCTTGGTTGAAGCCGCAAAAGAATTCACCGCCGGTCGGCTGCACTTCTTTGACGAAGCTGAATTTGCGCTTCTCACGCGTCTGTACGGCACGCTTGAACGCTTCCAGACAGCCGGCAATCCTTCCGCTTCCTAATCCTTTCATAGGGTGCTTGCCATGACTCATCCCAAAACGCTTGCCGTGATCCGCGTTTTTTCTTCAACCGATCAAAAAGTGCTTGAAAAGCACGCCAAGATCATTGAAAAGCTCTACGGCATTCCGACCCGCACCTATTGCATCCCCAACCAGCCCGAGGGCATCGCCAATGAGGAGATTGCCAAGGACTGCGTCGAGCGCATCGTCGAACAATGCCTTCGAGCCGAAAAGGACGGCGCAGATGCCGTTCTCGTGAGCTGCGCCATTGATCCGGGCGTTGAAGCTGCACGCAAGGTCTGCCGTATCCCCATATTCGGCGCCGGAAGCTGCGCCGCAGCCATGGCGCTCACGATGGGCAGCCGTGTCGGGGTTTTAAGCCTCATCGCCGGCGACGTGCCTTCCGTGCCCCGCAGCATTCTCGGCGACCGAATGGTTACAGCGGTCGGCATTGACGGCGTTAAAGATACTCGAGACCTCCTCACCGACTGGGGGCGTGCGGGCGCGAAGAAATGCGTCGAGGAGCTCGCCAAAAAAGTCGACGTCATCATGTTTTCCTGCACCGGTTTCTCAACCATGGGCATTGCTCACTGGTTCCCGGATCTGAACGTTCCAATCATTGATGCCATTGAGGCGGGCGGCGCTGCCGTCGATCGGTATTTTGCCGTTTCGTCAGTACAAGGCCCGCTTGATCTTTAACTTTTTTATCAAACACTTCTCCTGAGGAATTCAATCATGTCTTTCAAACAAGTCATTGAACTCGCGGATCTTCTCGACGACGGCCGGGTTACCGGCGAAGATGTCGTCAAATATGTCACCGCCGAAGGCAATGTCAAAGCCACCTGCACGACGGTGACGGGCGCCAAGGGCAGCACCGACTTCGTGAAGTTCCTTATTCCGGGCAAGAACGGCAAGACGAAGGGCGGCACGGCTCCCACGCTGGGCATCGTCGGCCGCCTCGGCGGCCTTGGTGCCCGCCCAGAACGCATCGGCTTCACGTCTGACGGCGACGGCGCACTTGCCGCTTCAGCCATTGCTGCCAAGCTCGCCCGCATGACGGTGCGCGGTGATGAACTCGAAGGCGACGTGATCGTAGGCACTCACATTTGTCCGGATGCGCCGACGCTGCCGCACAAGCCCGCTCCTTTCATGGATTCGCCCGTGACGATGGACGTTCTCAATAAGGAAGAAATTGACCCGGCAATGGATGCCATTTTGTCGATCGACACGACCAAGGGCAATCAGATCATCTGCCACAACGGCATTGCCATCTCGCCCACGGTGCTCGACGGCTATATCCTGCGCGTTTCCGAAGACCTCCTCTACATCATGAGCGTCACGACCGGCAAGCTTCCGGCCACTTTCCCGATCACTCAGCAGGACATCACGCCCTACGGCAACGGGCTCTACCACATGAATTCCATCCTGCAGCCGTCTGTTGCCGCACATGTGCCGGTCGTCGGCATTGCCATCACGACGGAAACCGTCGTCCCCGGCTGCGGCACAGGCGCAACACACCTCGTCGATGTCGATGACGCCGTGCGCTATTCAATTGAGGTGGCCAAGGCCTTCACGCAGAACGAGTGTTCGTTCTACGACAAGAAGGAATTTGAGCTCATCACCAAGCTTTACGGCTCAATGACGCACTTTCAGGGCAGCGGCCAACACTAATTCCATACCGCGCCCGGCGTATTCACAACAATGATCCGTCATTGCGGATGCCGAACCTCGGAATTCGGCATCCGGTCACTGCTCATTAAGGAACAGCTATGTCAGAAATAGAAACTCCTCCGCTGCAGCAGCACCCAAAGGTCTGGGATCCTGCAACGCTTGTGCTGCTCGTGATTCTTTGCGTTTTCGGCGCAATCATCGGCGTGCAGCTGCTCGTCAGCCTCGGGGTGACGCCTAACACGGCCATCATCGGCGCTATGGCGGCGATGATCGTGGCCCGTGTGCCGCTCAAGTTTTTCGGCCACTATCGCTCGGTGCATGTGCAAAACCTTGCTCAGAGCGCCACTTCTGCCGCCACCTTCGGTGCGGCCAACTCGCTTCTGCTCCCGATTGCCATTCCCTGGCTCTTCGGCCGCCCCGACATGGTCGTGCCGATGTTTATCGGCGTCGCGCTCGCCATGCTGCTCGACGGGTTCCTGCTCTATAAGCTCTTCAATACCAAGCTTTTCCCGGCTACCGGTGCCTGGCCGCACGGCGTTGCTGCTGCGGAGTCCATTAAAGCGGGCGATCAGGGCGGCAAGCAGGCCGTCCTTCTCGGCATCGGCATTTTTCTTGGCGCCTTAGGATCCTTCTTCAAGTTCCCGACGGCCGCTCTGGGTACAGCCTTTATCGGCAATGTCTGGGCACTCGGCATGCTGGGCATCGGCTTTCTCCTGCGCGGCTACAGCAGCCCGGTCTTTGGCATTGACATCAATGCGCTCTATATTCCGCACGGCATCATGGCCGGCGCCGGTCTGGTCGCACTGATTCAGATCATCTTCCTGATGCGCGGCAAAAAGGATGACGCGCACGACGAACGCGCAGCCGCGGAAAAGGCACATGCCGCCAAGCACGGCGTTGAAATGCCTGAACATAAAGATGAACAGATCGGCCGCACGATCGGCATCGGTTCCATCGGTTTTGCCTTGATCTCCGTCCTGATCGCTTTCGGCAGCGGCATGTATCACCACATGTCGGTGGGCTGGCTCATCGCCTTCATGTTCTATGCAGCTTTTGCGGCATTCGTGCATGAAATGATCGTCGGTCTTGCCGCTATGCATTCCGGCTGGTTCCCGGCCTTTGCTGTAGCGCTGATTACGCTCCTTGTGGGTATTCTGATCGGCTTTCCGCCGGAAGCGCTCGCTATGCTCTGCGGCTTTGCCGCTGCGACGGGTCCGGCTTTTGCCGATATGGGCTATGACCTGAAGGCCGGGTGGATTCTTCGCGGCAACGGGAAGAACCCCGCCTTTGAACTCGACGGACGCCGTCAGCAGTTCCTGGCTGCTTCCATGGCCTTCCTCATCGCCATCCCGGTCGTCGCTTTTGTTTATCAGGACTTCTTCTCGCAGGGACTTGTACCGCCGGTTGCCAAGGTGTATATCGCCGCTATTCAGGCTGGCGTATCTTTCGACATTGCGAAGTCACTGCTGATTTGGGCCATCCCCGGCGCCCTCATTCAGTTTATCGGCGGCCCGTCTCGTCAAATGGGCGTGCTGCTGGCCACTGGCCTTCTTATCAACAATCCGATGGCTGGCTGGGCCGTTTTGATCGGTCTGGGCATTCGTATCGCTGTGCTTAAGATCAAGGGGCCAGATGCCCGCGGTCCGCTGGAAGTGCTTGCAGCCGGTCTCATCGCCGGCGACGCGCTGCTGAGCTTCTTCTCCTCCATCATTCCGGGCCTTCGCCACAAATAAGAGGTGAATCATGAAGAAATTCGCAACGCTTACCATCGGTCAGGCTCCCCGCCCTGATTTGGCGCCGGTATTTAATGCCATTGCGCCAGCCGGCACAGAAGTGGTGCACGCCGGATGTCTCGACGGATTGACCAAAGCGGAAGTGGACAAGCAATTCGCTCCGGTGGGAAGTGAAGGACTCCTCACCTCACGCATGCTTGACGGTACCGCAGTCGTCTTAGGAAAGTCTGCTGTCCGCAAGGCTCTGCAGGAAAAGATCCATCAGCTCGAAAAAGCGGGCTGCAGCCCGATCGTGCTGCTCTGCACGGGCGAATTTGAGGGGCTGACTACAGAGAAAGTGCGCCTCATCGAACCCGACAGACTGCTTCCGCCCGTTTTCGCTGCGCTCCTCAACCCACTGCAGGTCGGCGTTATGGTGCCGCTCATTGAGCAAGCCCAAAGCGAGCTCAATAAATGGAAAGGACTCGATAAGCCTCCCGTCTTTGCAGCTGCCTCTCCTTACACGGCCTCTAAAGAAGAACTCCAAGAAGCCGCACGAAAACTCGCTCATCAAGGCGCGGAGGTTATCGTGCTCGACTGCATGGGTTATTCCAAGACGCTGCGCGACATCTGTGCGGAAGCGGTAGATGTTCCCGTGATCGCATCGAGCACAATGGTTGCCGAGCTCACAGCCAACCTGCTCTAACTTTTGCTTCTTGCTCAAACCGCCGAATTCATTCAGAATCCGGCGGTTTTTCTTTTGGGGGGTCTGCGTGACCTCCTTCGGGCACTAAAGCGGCCGGGCAAAATGTGCCGCGCCGTCCCCATCCATGCAGATCATTAAACGGGCAATTGGATGCTCTGCAAGCAGGCGGCGATCCATCACCCGCTGAAGCGCCTTTACGCCGTTTTGAAGTTCAGTGCTCGATGCGCTTTCCAAGGCCTCAAGCATTTTTGCATCCTGCTTGACGGCGCCGAGAAGATCAAGCTCCTGAGGCGTCATCGTGCGCCCGGAGGTTTCAGCCGTCTGCAAAATCAATGCATGAACCGCATTCGTTATTTTTTGAGTGCTGGGAAACACCTCCGCCCGCCAAGCGATGCGGGAGGCAGAATGCATGCCGCGGCAGTAGTCCGTGGAATAAAGAACATTGGAAGCCGCGAGCGCCTCTAAGAGCAATACGGCACTGATCCGTTCGAGAAGAAGTCCGTAAGCGCGCTTCAAGGCTGTGTCAGCGGATTCAAGAGCACTCAGCGCGTCAGATTCGGCTTCAGCTTCGAGCGCCGCGTCAATCTTCAATATCCGTTCGTCAACCGACTGCGTCAAAGCGTCAATGACTTCGAGCGTCAGCGCTGTATCCCAATCTGCCCAGTTCCCGTTTATCGTGAGGCGCTGAGCCTCTTCACCGAGCGCTTTAATCTTGTCTGCCGTTTGCAGCCAATCCTCTGTGCGCTGAGGAGAGAGTTTCTCGAGGCGCCTCAGGTGCTTCTCGGCGCTCTCGAGACAGTCATTAAGGCTTCGCAGGAGCACGCCTTCCGGGGCGGCTGCGATCCGGAACCCCTCTTCGACAGCAGCGAAAAGGGGCTCCGCCCCATCGAGCGCGGAGCTGTTGCCCATGAGCAGACCGCCCGTCCCCAAAGCGGCGGCAGAGGCGGTGGCGGGAGCTTCTTGAGTTTTTGCACAGCAAAGAACAAAGGCGTTGTGAGCGAGATCTGAATCCACGCTCCATTCAAGCGCTCCGCCTCGAAGGGCGAGCTGCTGAGCGGCTGCGTCGAGTTTATTTTGCTCATCTTCGAGAGCTGCAGCGTCGCCCGCGCAGGCATAAAGGCGCTCGAGCCCCTCTCGACACTCAGCCTCCGGCGCACGCTGCAGAACAATTGTCCGGCCGTCGGCGGACTTCAAAAGAAAGGCAGCCGGCCGGCCAGGGCCATGCTGAGGCGCTTTGGGCTCCACGGTTTCCTTTTTAACGGCCTTCGGCACATCCGGACGGCGAGCAGCAATGCGCTCCCGACGACGGGGCGCTGCGCCAGACGTTTTGCCCAAGCGGCTCAGCTCAGCCTCGCCGCGGCGCCGCGACGCTGCTCGGGTCAAACCCCAAACCCCCGCAACGAGGCCGACAGCCCCAATAAAGAGCCAAGTGAAAAGTTCCGGATCAATGTGCTGCATGCCTTGCGCCTAAAAGTGTTCTTTTGCCAGTAGCACCCGCATTTTAAGCGGTGCTCTGCGAGCCTTAATGCTGTTGAGCTGGGGGATGCCCTTCAGCAGTGTCTGTTAAACAATGGACAGATCACACAAAAAGCCTTTTTGTCCATTGGGATAATCCTCAGCGAACCTTTACATCGCGATAATCTTTTCTCTGAGATCAAATGGGATCAGCCTTTTATCGGGTACGATTGAGGCCGGTTCGTTTGGAGTATTACTGCATTCCTGACGGCTCCTTCCCAACAAGCATCCCTCAGCCCGCTGAAGACGTCAGGTTTTCTGCGCCGCTGCCTTCACTGCACGTCCGCAGCATCCCAACTGCGGCCGGAGAAAAAGATCAATGACAGCGACTCAACCGCTTACCGAAACGACCGTGCTCGCCAACGACGTCAAGATGCCGACCATCGGCTTCGGGACGTGGCAGATTCCAATCAACGAGAATTTTGACAGCACCATCCAGACAGCGATACAACTCGGCTACCGCCAGTTCGACACCGCACAGATTTACAACAACGCCCAGCGTATGGGCGAAGCGATCCGCGCGTCAGATGTTCCGCGCTCTGAATTCTTCCTGACGAGCAAGATTTGGGCTTCACACCGCTCCTATGAGAGCGCCCGCGAAGCCTATGAGATGATCCTCACCCAGATGCAGACGGACTATCTCGATCTGCTCCTCATCCATTGGCCGGCCGCTCAGGGAGAGCCCATGGTCTGGCAGGCACAGAACGCCGGCGCCTGGCGTGCGCTCGAAGAGCTTTACACCGAAGGGCGCGTCCGTGCCATCGGCGTATCCAACTTCCTCCCCCATCACCTCGTTCCGCTGCTTGCCCGTGCCCGCGTAAAACCGATGGTGAATCAGCTCGAAATTCATCCGGGCTATGCGCAGCCGGCCGCCGTCAATTTCTGCCGTGCCAAGGGCATTCAGGTTCAGGCCTGGAGTCCGCTCGGCCGCGGCACGCTGCTGCGCCATGCGCTGCTCGAAAAGATCGCTGCCGCCCACGGCAAGACGCCTGCCCAGGTCGCTCTGCGGTGGTGCATTGAGCGCGGCATCGCCCCGATCCCGAAGTCGACGCTTTTCGCGCATCAGCAGGAAAATCTGAACGTTTTTGACTTCTCGCTGACGCCCGAAGAAGTCAACGAACTGACGGCCATGCCGCAGACCTCATTCTCTGGACTCCATCCGGATACGGTGACTTTCTAAGTCTTCCGTCAATCGGCATCAGAAAGCTCGGCATTCTTCGGAACGGCCGAGCTTTTTCGCCTAAAAGACGCCCGCGGTCTTTCGGGCTAATACGTACGATAAAGCCCAGACTTCATAAAGAAGGCTGGGCTAAAAGCATCTGAAGAGCGGAGAAAAATTTTCCCCGCCCATCTTTACCGATTAGAAGGCCGGAACGACAGCGCCCTGATACTTCTCTTCGAGGAACTTCTTCACTTCAGGCGTGAGAAGCGCGTTCTTCAGCTTTTGCAGTTCAGGACGATTTTCGTCGCCCGCGCGGACAACGACAACATTGGCGTAAGGCGAATCCTTCGATTCAATAGCGATTGCATCCTTCGTCGGATTGAGCTTCGCGGCAAGCGCATAGTTGGAATTGATGACGGCAGCATCCACATCATCGAGCGCCCGCGGCAGCTGGGCAGCCTCAACCTCAACAATCTTCACATGCTTGGGATTGTCGACGATGTCAGCTGGCGAAGCCAGAATGCCCGCTTCCGGACGAACCTTCAGAATGCCGGCAGTTTCAAGTACCTTCAGCGCACGTCCGCCATTGGTCGGATCGTTCGGCACGGCGATCTTTGCGCCGTCAGGCAGATCTGCAACGTTCTTAATCGACTTGGAATAAACGCCCATCGGTTCAAGGTGAACCGCGGTGAGCACAGCGAGGTTCAGTTTGTGTTCCTTAGAGAACGTATCCAGATAGGGCTTATGCTGGAAGAAGTTGGCATCGAGCTCCTTCTCCGAAAGCGCCAGATTGGGCTGCACGTAGTCGTTGAACTCAATCACTTTGACCTTTACGCCTTCCTTCTCCAGCGTAGGCGCGACGAAGTTGATGATGTCGGCGTGCGGTACGGGCGAAACGCCGATCTTCAATTCGACGGCGGCGGTCTGAGCCGGAGCGGCCGTTTTTTCAGCCGGAGCCTTATCGCCGCAGCCGGCGAGCGTAAAGACGAGGCCGCCGGAAACGGCGAGAGCGGCAAAGAGCTTTTTCAACTGCATGAGGTTTGTCCTTTGGAGAATCCTCTTTTGCACTGCTCGGAGAGCAGCACAAAAGAGGAACGGAATGCTTTTTGGATTGATGCAGAAATTAAATCATGAATCTTTCAGATAAATTTTCCGCATCATTACGTATGCGTAAAAGTGTACGTCTTCCGATTGCGTCCAGTTCTGAGGTATTACCTGCTGCACATCATTCCTTGAGACTCTTTGCAATCTCCGTAAGGTTACGCTTCATGCGCTCCAGATAGGAGAGCCCCGACTCGTTGCTTTCCATGGTGTAGATGGCCACAACCTTAGCGCCCGCTTCTTCAGCCAGCGTCTTTGACGCAGCCGGGCTCACGAGTTCCTCGGCAAAAACAGTCTTAACATTGTTTTTGCGGCAGTATTTAGCCAGTTCAGCGAGCGTCTTCATCGTCGGTTCGCCTTCGGCAAAGAGATCCTCAATGCTCTTTTGCTCCAGTCCAAAATCACGCGCGAGATATCCGAAAGCAGCATGCCCCGTCACAAATGCACGGCGCTTTGCATCGGCCGTGTCCTTGATGAACTGTTTCTTCAGGACGTCCAGATCAGCGGCAAAACGTTCAGCATTTTGCTCATAAGTCTGCGCATGCTTCGGATCGCGCTTGGCGAGCGCCGCAGCAATATTTTTAGCCTCCAAGGACGCTCCGGAAAGCGACAGCCAGAGATGCGGGTCATTGGCCCCGTGCTCCTTCACCTCTTCAGGATCCGTCAGCTCTACGGGCGAAGCACCAGCCGAAGCCGTCACAATCGTTAGGTGATCATTGGCCGCTGCCGCTGCCGTTTTTTCCGCCCAGGGCTCCATCCCAAAACCGTTCAGGATCAAAAGATCCGCTTTCTTGAGCGCTTCTACCGTGCGTACCGTCGGCGTAAAGTCATGCGGCTCCGTTCCGCCCGGAATCAGCGTTTCCACACAGACATAATCTCCGCCCACCGCACGGGTAAATTCCGCCATGGCATTAAAACTCGCCGCAGCCACAATTTTTCCCTGAGCAGCAGCATCTTTGCAGACAAGATCGTCTGCCGGAGCCGCTGCAGCAGCGCCGGCACTCAGGCAAAGCACTGAACTGGCTGCCGCAGTGAAAACTTTTTGACTCAACATGATCCTTCCTTTAATTTGAAAACGAAAACGTTTTTCGTTTTTAGTGTGGTGGTAGCATACTCTTCTTAAGCACGGGGAAACCCGATGTACATGCTTTGTTTCAAATTTGAAAATGGTTTCCATTTTTGACCTTTGTTTTTCCTATACGGAAGAGCCCCCCTATCTGCTCAATCATCTGAGTCTGGATATTCCTGCCGGCGCATACTGGTCGGTAGTCGGTCCGAACGGCGCAGGGAAAAGCACTTTTATCAAGCTTGTTCTGGGACTGCTTAAACCCACTTCAGGCCGTATCGAAATTTCAGCCCAAGGTGTCGGATACGTACCGCAGATGAGTGCGCCTGCGGCAGCGTCCTTTCCGATCACAGCCGAAGAAGTGCTCGACAGCTGGCGGCGCATGCGCGGCATCCGCAGCAAAGACTCGATTGATCATGCACTTTCCTCCGTCGGCATGAGCGCCGCCAGACATACGCTTTTCGGCGATCTTTCCGGCGGTCAGCGGCAGCGCATTCTCATTGCACGGGCGCTGCTCGGCGACAATGATCTCATCGTGCTCGACGAGCCTTCTACGGGGCTCGACCGCGCAGGCAGAGACGAAATCTATGATCTTCTCACGCATCTCAACCACAAACACGGAACGACCATCATCGCCGTAGAGCACAATCTTGAAGCCGTCTATAAGTGTTCCTCCGGCGTGCTTGAAATCGAAAATGGTCAATGGGCGCTCCATGCGCCGGCTGAATACCAAAAGCGCATTGAGACCGAGGAGCGCGCTTACGTAAGCTCGGAGGCTGAGCATGTTTGAGTCGCTTTTCGAGGCGCTGCAGATGAGCTTCATGCAGCGTGCGCTCGCCGCAACACTCGCAATGTCGCTGCTCTGTCCAGTTATGGGCTTATTTTTGGTGCTCAGGCGCAGCTCCATGACGGGCGACGCACTTAGCCACTCGTCGCTCGCCGGCGCAGCCGCAGCACTGGCTTTGGGCGTCAACCCGGTCGTGGGGACCTTCGTCTTCACAGCCGTGTGCGGTCTCATGATTGAAGCGCTTCGCAGCGTCTTTCGTCATTACGGAGATCTAGTTCTGACGATCGTGCAGGCGTTGTCGGTCGGCATTGCACTCACGCTCATCACCATGGGACTCGTCAAAGGCAACGCGGAGAGTTTTCTCTTCGGCAGCATTCTGACGATCAGCCAAACCGACCTCTGGTGCATCCTCGCCATCACCGCCGCGGCTTTGCTCTGGGTTGGCTTTGGGCTCTCAACGCTCACCGTCATCGCGTTTGATGAAGATTCCGCCAGAGCGGCCGGCGTCAAAACCCGGCGCTGGTCTTACGCCTTTTCTCTGCTCACCGCTTCTGCCGTCGCCGCCGCCATTCCGATGGTGGGCGTACTCGTGCTGAGCTCCATGATCGCGCTCCCTGCTGCCACGGCACTCCAGCTCAAAGTGGGCTTCAAACGAACGCTGATCGCAGCCATCGTCATCAGCATCATTGATGCCTTCTTGGGTTTGATTTTCGCCTACCTGCTTGACGCAGCGCCCGGCGGCGTAACCGCTTTAGCCTCCGTCGCCGTACTCTTGCTGGTGCTCATCTGCCGAGCCGCCATTCGCCGGTTCCGCCATGATTGCGCGGCGGCCGCTGCTGTCAAGAAGAGCACCGAAATTGTATGATTCGGCCCAAAGACCTCTAAGCATTTTCAGAGGGGGAGAGCTCAAGATGCCGAGATCCACTCGCTATACGACCCGCCAAAGAGCAGCTGTTTTGGCCTGCCTCAAGGAGCGCACCGGCCAGTATCTCGGTGTTCAGGATGTCGCTGACGCCGTGAAAAAGCTCGGCGTTTCGGTCGGCCTCACCACCATCTACCGTAATCTCGATACATTGGTCGAAGAAGGAGCGGTTCGCAAATTCGTGGTCGATAAGAATTCTGCTGCCGTCTATGAATATCTCGACGACCCGCACACCGAAGAATTCCATGTCAAGTGCCGCGCCTGCGGAACGCTCTTTCATTTGCGTTGCAGCGAAATTGAACGCATGGCGGCGGCGCTTTCCGGCCACCTGCTCGAAGACCACGGTGTAGAGCTCGACTTCCAAAGTTCCGTTATTCAAGGGCTTTGCAAGGACTGCCGAGCAAAGGCAGATGCCGCAAAAACCGCAGCAGCAAACCAAACCATCGAAAACGACTGACAAACAGCGCGGCCCGCCTGCTGCTCGCTCATCGTCTGTTGGATGAGCGGATGGCCGAAAGAAGTGTTTTCATGGGTACGGCATTGCTGCCGCACCCATTTTTGTCGGTGACCAAGACTGGACTCAAAGCCGCATTAAGATCTCAAGCCCCTGAAGACGGCTCATCATCGAAAAGATCACGAGCAAGCTTCATAGGACAGAATTTCGGTCCGCACATGGAGCAGAAATGCGCTTCCCGCGCACCAGAACCCGAGAGCGTTTCATCATGAAATGCCGCCGCTCTGGCCGGATCCACGGCAAGGCGGAATTGATCGTTCCAACGGAATTCAAAGCGCGCCGCACTGATCGCCAAATCGCGCAGATCCGCCCCGGGGATACCGCGGGCAAGGTCCGCCGCATGTGCGGCAATTTTGAAGGCTGCCATGCCTTCGCGCACGTCGGCTTCATTGGGCAGCCCCAAATGCTCCTTGGGCGTCACATAACAGAGCATAGCAGTGCCCGCTGCCCCGATGATCGCGCCGCCAATGGCTGCCGTGATGTGGTCATAGCCGGCTCCCATATCGGTGACAAGCGGCCCGAGCGTATAAAACGGCGCATTGTCGCACCAGACCTCTTCGAGCTCTTGATTGAGCCGGATACGCGGAATGGCGATATGTCCCGGCCCTTCAATCATGACCTGCACACCCGCTTTGGCCGCACGGCGATTGAGTTCTCCCAAGGTTTTGAGTTCGGCGAGCTGCGCCGCATCGGTGCCGTCATGGGTAGCGCCTGAACGCAGGCCGTCGCCGAGTGAAAGCGTGACGTCGTAGTGCTTGGCAATCGCCAGAATTTCGTCAAAGTGCGTGTAAAGAAAGTTCTCTTCGCCGGTGAGTTTCATCGCCAGCGCCAAAAGGCCGCCGCCGCGGGAAACGATGCCGGTCAGCCGCTCTCGCGTGAGCGCCACATGAGACTTCAGCAAGCCCGCATGAATCGTCATGTAATCGACGCCCTGCGCAGCCTGATCTTCCATCGTCTGCCGAAAAATTTCCCAATTCAAAGCTTCGGGACTGCCCGCTCGCTCAAGTGCCTCATAGACCGGTACTGTGCCGAGCGGTACGGGCGAACGCCGCAAAAGCGCTTCGCGCGTCTCCACAATGCTCTTGCCCGTCGACAAATCCATCACGGTATCGGCACCGCAAAGGAGCGACTCTCTGAGCTTGCCGATCTCTTCATGCCAATCCTTGCTGGTGCTTGAAGTACCGATATTGGCATTCACCTTCGTAGAGAAGGCCTTGCCGATGGCCATCGGCTCGGCTTCAGGATGATTGAAGTTGAGCGGAATCACCGCTTCTCGCCGGGCCACCAGCGAACGAACATCTTCAGGCGTCCAGAAGGGCGCCTCTGCAGCACGCTGATAAAGCGCCCGGGCTTTGGGATTTCCGAGCTTGGCGAGCGACTCCAAAAATACTTTGCGGTTGAGGTTCTCTCGTTCAGCCACAAACGCCATTTCAGGTGTGACAACACCCGCGCGAGCACTCTCGTACTGCGTGGGTGTGCCCGGAGACGGACGATTGCGCAGACGTGGTTTTTGGCTGCCGTCGCCTTCGCCAAAGGGACCAGTCACATCGCAGAGGTAAATCGCGGGCTGCACGCCGCCGCCAAAAGAAGCGGGCGTCGGATCCAAATCAACCCGACGGAAAGGAACCAATTCGCCGCAGGCGGATCGGCTGTATTCGCGCACGCCCGGAAGGCGCCCTGCGAAAAGACCAAGATCACCGGAAGCACCGGACAAATCCTCCGCAGGAAGAACGGGCGGTATTGGAGTCCGGGCAGACGGGTCAGTTGAAGATGTGCTCACAGCGTGGGTCCTTCTTAATCAGGAAATTGAAGTCAGCTGTGCGCATCTCGGAGGGCGAACGAACGGCCGCACTAGGGACCCCTCCAGCTCGTCCTCAAATGGAGTGATGTTGAAGCGCTTCCCGCCGCAAGTCTGAACTTGATCCAGTTCTGGGAGTGTTTCTCAATCGAAGCCGCTGCGGGACATGCCCGATGCTTTCGATACCTCCAGCGCACGGGCAGTATTGTACGAGAGATGAGGGCGCGGGCGGCAAAGCGCTGCGCCCCCTTTGCCGCGGCGCCGTCGGCTGCAGGCACCGCCCGCAGCCAAAAGCCGTCGGCAGCTGTGTCCGAGGATCACTCTTTAGACGGCACTGCGGACTGGCCGCCTTCGACGCCCGCTTTTTTGTGTGCGAGCTTCGATAAGAGCTCTGCCGAATAAGCCTCCACAGCCTGCACCGTGAGCGCACGGCCCTGTGGGGCTGAACCCGTTGCATCTACACGGGGAATACCGTGTTCATAGGTCTGATAGCGAATCACATTGACGGAGCCCTGCTTGTTAGGCACCTCATAGGTCACCACAAAGCTGCAGGCATCAGGGCCCGAACCGGCCCGCAGGCGCTTCACATTGGCGCCGGCCTTGCGAAAGCCCGATTCAATGGCATCAACAAGCTTGGGGCTCTTCACCTCATTATTTTCAAGGAGGCAGATGTCGAGATAGTTCACTGGAGCAAACTGCGCCGACTCATCCGCCGGCTCGGCAGGCGACTTCGGACTGCTGGCGCACCCTGCGGCGGCAATACCGGCACAAAGGAGGACGGCAAAAAGTGAAGCGCGTTTGAGCATCATGTCTATGTAAATCCTTCCGTTAGAACTGTCGTCGGACTATAGCGCAGGCCTCAGAAACCTTGCTTGGCCAGAATGTGCGAAACCTTTTCCGTCCAGCTCCGAGACTTGCCCGTAACCATTTCGGGATCAAAGCGCCAGACGTCGATCTGGCTGCCGGCGTGATCGAAATATTCCGTCGATGTCGCATCACGCTCGGCACCCGCATACCGCCGGCAGATCTCCAGCATGGCCTGCCGCCGCTCCTGCGGATCCGTGACGATATGCGCTCGGCCGGTCATGACGGTGCTCGCATAATCGACCGTATATTCCTCCGGGAGATCTTCAGCATAGGCGATAAACGTGAGCGAAGCACGCGGATCCTGCTTTAACCCCTCGCCCTTGAGGCTCGCTTCATTGGTTGAATGCCAGTAGACAATGCCTTCAGGCGTCACCACCGGGCTAATGGGCACGCCCTGAGGGGCTCCGGTGTCGGGATGGATGAAACTCAGCACAGCGTGACCCGCGGCGCGGGCCGCGCGAAGCGCCTCTTCACGGGGAAGTTCTCGATCCCGACGGCGCATGGGACGCTGAGGTTGAGCTGAAATGGTCATGACAAGGGTCTCCTTAACTTCACCGCGGATCGATTCAAGCCGATTTTTGCTGAGCGCATTGGAAATTTTGCGCACTTATGCGGTCTCACAATATTATAATATTCAAAATCAACTTCCGACCGCGTTTTCCCCGTTTGGAAAATCTGCAGTCCCAAGACCCTCTCGAGGCCTCAACCGTGATGGAAAGCAACAACAACAAGCCACTTATCCGCATCATTGATGACGACGCCGGCGTTCGTTCTTCCTGGTCGTTCCTATTGTCGGGCGAGAACTATGAATGCGTCGAATTCAGCGATGCTGACACGTTCTTTTCGGCCAACGACTTCCGTCGTCCCGGATGCATTCTGCTCGACGTGCGCATGCCCAACATGTCCGGACTCGAGCTTCAGAATAAACTCAAAGAGATCGGCTGCGATCTGCCGATCGTCTTTGTTTCCGGTCACGCCGACATCGACATGGCGGTGAATGCCGTGAAGAACGGCGCTTTCGACTTCCTGGAAAAACCCGCGAAGGAATCTCGTCTCATTGATGTGATTGAAGCTGCCGTCGCCCGCAATAAAGCCAACCGCCGCGATCAGGCCGAAGTCGCAGATTTCAAGGCCCGTCTCGAGCAGCTCACGCAGCGCGAACGCGAAGTGATCCGCATGGTGGCACAGGGTTATTCCAATAAAGAAGTCGCTGCAGAATTCGGCATTTCGGAAAAAACCGTTCAGGTTCACCGCGGCAGCGCCTACCGCAAGCTTGAACTCCATAACGCTGCTGAAATTGCACGCCTCCTCCTGCTCTCGGGCGACCCGCTCTAAGTATTGAGGATTCCTCAAAGGCACCGTCCAATCTGTTTTGGCGGTGCTTTTTCCATTTTCGGCGCCTGTTGTCCCCTGTTTTCTCTGCTTTTGAGGCATACTGCCGCACAACCCCGCAGCGGTGCATCAAACGCCGCTGACCGTGCAGCCGTACAGCTTGTCTCTTCATCGCTAACCATGCAGGATGTCTGCTCCAGCTCTGCTGTCGAGCGCCCTCTATGGAGACAGTAAGCACCGCGCGCCGCCTTCTCGTATCGAATTCCATCCATTTCCACTTTTTTGGAGTTTTCTCGATGAAGACCGATATTGAAATCGCTCAGGAAACCAAGCTCATTCCCATCAATGAGCTCGCGCACTCCGCCGGCCTCGCCGACAGCGAATTCGAACCCTACGGCCGCGACAAGGCGAAGGTAACGCTCGATCCTTCCCGTCAGGAAAAAGGCCGTCTGATCCTCGTCACCGCCACTTCGGGCATGCCCGCCGGTTCGGGCAAAACGACGACCTCCATCGCCCTCGCTCAAGGTCTGAAGCGTTTGGGCAAAAATGCTGCGCTCGCGCTTCGCGAGCCCTCTCTGGGCCCGGTCTTCGGCATGAAGGGCGGCGCCGCCGGCGGCGGCTACAGTCAGGTGCTGCCGATGGAAGCGATCAACCTGCACTTCACGGGTGACCTTCACGCCATCACGGCAGCCAACAATCTTCTGGCCGCGCTCTTAGACAACGCCCGTCATCAGGGTCAGGTGCAGCTGCGTGAAATCTACTGGCGCCGCGTTCTCGACGTGAACGACCGCATGCTGCGCAACATCATCACGGGTCTTGGCGGCCCGGCCAACGGCATTCCGACCGAAGCCGGTTTTGACATCACCGCAGCCTCTGAATTGATGGCCGTGCTTTGCCTCGCTAATGACCTTGAAGATCTTCGCAGCCGCATCGACCGCATCGTTCTGGGCCTGCGCCCGGACGGCACGGCCTACACCTGCGGCGAACTCGGCGCCACGGGCTCCCTTCTGGCTCTGCTTTTTGAAGCCTTCAAGCCCAACCTCGTGCAGTCGATTGAAGGCAACCTCGCCTTCGTCCACGGCGGTCCGTTTGCCAACATCGCCCATGGCTGCAATTCGGTTGCGGCCACGCGGGCGGCGATGAAGCTTGCCGACTACGCCATCACTGAAGCGGGCTTTGGTTCCGATCTCGGCGCAGAGAAGTTCTTTAATATCAAGTGCCGCGCCGCCGGCTTCGCACCTGCCGCGGTTGTCATCGTTACGAGCACCAAAGCGCTGAAGTGGCACGGCGGCGTGCCGCTTCCCGAAATCGGCGAGCCCAACCTTGAAGCGGTCAAGCGCGGCATCGTCAATCTGGATGCTCACATCGCCAACCTCAAGCAGTTCGGACCGAACATTGTTGTGGCACTCAACCACTTCCACACGGATACTGAAGCTGAAATCGAAGTGATCCGCGCCCGCTGCGCCGAACTCGGCGTCCGCTTTGCCGTCTCGGATGGTTTTGCTAAGGGCGGTGAAGGCGCCGAAGCGCTCGCTCGCGAAGTCGTTGCCGCGGCCGAAGATTTCCATCCCTTAGTGCACACATACGAGGCCGATGCGCCCATCGTTGACAAACTCAACGCTATTGTCACGAAGGTCTACGGCGGCGACGGCGTGAAGCTCGCTCCCGCTGCGCTCAAGGATCTCAAGCGCATTGAAGAGCTCGGCTTTGGCAAACTGCCGGTCTGCGTCGCCAAAACCCCGTTCTCACTTACAGCCGATCCGAAGGCGCTTGGCGCTCCGAAGGGCTTTACACTTCCGATTGAGCGTCTGATTCTCAACGCCGGTTCGGGTTTCGTGGTGGCCATGTCGGGGTCCATCATGCGTATGCCGGGGCTCCCCAAGAAGCCTGCGGCCATGTCCATCGACGTGCAAAACGGCCGTATCACCGGTCTTGCGTGACAAATTTGCCGTCCCGTTCTTCGCTTCTCATGAAGCCGAAGCTCTGGGCGGCATGACAGAGTGCATTGCGATGCATCCATCGTGATGCGGGCGGCGTTTAGAAGGTTTCTAAGCGCCGCTTTTTTATCAGCCTATGAAAGGCCGGCCTCGTCAGCCGCATCGGCGATCCTAGTCGCCTACCAGGGGCCGCCCCGGAAAAAGCTTATCCAAAGTGCGCGCCCAATAGCGGGAACTGCGCACGAACTTCACGTGCGGAGAAATCAGGTTGCGCGTCGGGTCAAAGCTCGCATTGGCCACTTTAACGCCCGACTCATAGAAATCAAAGGCCACCGGATACTGTTTAACAAGAGCCGGGACGTAATACTGTTCCACGCCCCAGCGATACACCAGCGTCTGCCGGCAAACGTTCGGTGAAGTACCTGGAGCGAGTTCCGTCACTTTGAAGCGTTTGCGCGTTAGCAGATCTTTCAGAAGCTTATGCAGCGCAGGGTCCGCAATCTGAGGCCGCACAAGGCATAAAGCATCATCCGCAGTACGCTCAGTACCATTGACCTGCACCACTGAGCAGCCCGAGATCATCAATAGTGCTGCGGCTGAAAGACCTGCAGATATGACAGCACTGAACTTGCCGCAGCCCGACCTGCTGAAAAACCGCATGAAAGATATTCCGAGTGAGTTGGTGTTGTGCGCCCCAAGCCTAACATGACTTTGAAGCACATCCTCTCGGAGACCCTTGACTGACGCTCAAATAAAACGGCGGTTCGGGAAAAGGAGAAAAACCCGAACCGCCGCTGAGGCTTTGCAGCTCCTCTCGGAGCCGGAACGTCTATTTCTCGAGCATGCCCTCGGAAACGCGTCCTATCCCGCACCGTTTTCAGCTTTCAGGAAAACCGTCGAAGTCTTCCTTCGGTTAGCGCATGCCGCAGGGACCAGCTGTGGCATGCGCACGATGCGCGATCAACCAAATTTTTCGCCTGCTGGGCAGACGGCGTTCGGATAAATCAACCAAACCACCAAACGTTGATCGAACCGTCCGAACACAGGTGAAAGTATAACTGCCGCCACATTGAATTCACAAGCCCTTTCAGAATTTAATTATTTCTAATTGTAATGCCATTTTTACATATTATTCAGATAGTTAACGCTAGTAGATTGCAAGAATACACCCATCGATTACCACCGAAGGGATGTACTGAGGGAACTTCCCTATTGCACATTTCGAAAATCCAATTTTCATTTCTTGCGTCATACATTGAAAACTGGCATAAACATTCTGCAATAAAAAGATGTATTGAAAATACATCTTTTTCGCCGCAAGCGTGCTACTATGTCCCCAAGACATCAGGCGGCCCGTCTAATCAAGAGGACGAGAGCCCCAAAATCCCCAGAATTTCAACATTATCCGTTCAATTAAGGAGAAGTTTTCATGTTGACCCCTCATCAGATCGAACTGGTCAAGGCCACCGTTCCCGTTCTGCAGGCCCACGGCGTCGATCTCACCAAGCATTTCTATGCGCGCATGCTTTCGAAGAACCCCGAACTGCGCAACGTCTTCAATCAGGCGCACCAGGCTCGCGGTGCGCAGCAGCAGGCGCTCGCCGCTGCCGTGCTTGCTTATGCTCAGAACATTGAGCATCCGGAAAACCTCCTCGGCGCCGTCAAGCAGATCGCTCAGCGCCACTGCTCGCTTGGCATTCGCGCCGAGCAGTATCAGATCGTCGGTCACCACCTCATTGAATCCATTAAGGAAGTGCTCGGTGCCGCCGCTACGCCGGAACTGATTGATGCCTGGACCGCTGCCTACGGCATGCTCGCCGACATCCTCATCAAGGCCGAACAGGACATCTACAACCAGCAGACCGCTGCTCAGGGCGGCTGGTCCGGCTGGCGGCCCTTTGAATGCGTCAACCGCGTTCAGGAATCCGAAGACGTTGTCTCCTTCTACTTCCGTCCGACCGACGGCGGCCCGGTTCCGAGCTATCTCCCGGGTCAGTACACGACCGTGCGCGTCTTCTCGAAGGCCATGCAGATCGCCCAGCCGCGTCAGTACACGCTGTCGCAGGCTGCCGGCAGCGGCATGCTGCGCATCTCCGTGAAGCTTGTCCTCGGCACGCAGGGTGCTCCTGACGGTCTCGTCTCCTCCATCCTTCACAACCGCGTGAAGGTGGGCGATGTGGTCGAACTCTCGGCTCCGACCGGCGGTTTTGCTCTTGAAGACGCCAAGTCTGAACACCCGCTCGTTCTCATCGCCGCCGGTATCGGCATCACCCCGATGGTCCCGATGCTCGAGACGCTCGCTGTTGAAAATCCGCTGCGCAAGGTGCACTTCCTCTACACCACGCAGAATCTGGCGCACTACCCGCTCAAGAAGGAAGTGGATGCCGCGATTAAGGGCATGCCCAACGCTGCCAAGGGGATTTTCTTCACCCAGCCGGGTCAGGCCGACCATCTCGGTGTTGACTACGATGCTGCCGGCCGTATTACGCCCGCCAACATCCGCAACTTCTGCCAGGATCCGGATGCCGACTTCTTCATTTGCGGCCCGATCGGCTTCATGCAGGATGTCTCCAAGGCCCTCAAGGACATCGGTGTTATCCCGGCTCGCATCCACACGGAAGTGTTCGGTACCGGCTCGGCCGATTAATTTTCCGAGTACACTCAGCGCTCAGGGGTGCGTCTGCTGACGCCCCCAGCGTTCGACGCCGTTCCGGGCATTGCGTCCGAACGGCGTTGTTTTATTTTCTGCAAGCTCATTTCCTCCCATGCACATTACCCGTTTCACCGACTTGTCGCTTCGCGTGCTGATGTACCTCTGCGCACGCCCGTCGCAGGACCGTACGACGGTGACGGAAATTGCTGAGCGCATCGGCTGGACCCGCAATCATGTCGTTAAGGTCGTCCATCGTTTGAGTCAGGAAGGATGGCTCGCTACTCAGCGCGGCCGTACCGGCGGTCTGGGGCTCGACCCCCAAGCCAGAAAGCTCCGTCTGGGCAACGTGATTCGAACGCTCGAGGGTGACGACTGTCTGATCAACTGCAAGGATCCGCCCTGCAATTTCGGCCGCGGCTGTCCACTGATCAAGGTGCTTAACGATGCTCAGAACGTTTTTTATGAGGCGCTCAACGCCTATACCCTTGAAGACGTAGCGCAGCACAGTGTTCTGGCGCATCTCTTTGCCCCCAGCTCAACGGGCAAAGTTGTCCCTATCATCCCTGCCGGAGTCCTTCCCAATAAAGATCAGAGCCGCACCTCTGACGACGCCGGTCTGCTGAAGCTCGTTAACGAGGGCGGCATCTGAATCTAGGGCTTCTGACGCCTCTTTGCCGTTCATTTGCCGCAGCGTTCAAATGCCGCGGACGACCTCATTAGGCTCCGGCGTGCCCGAGGATGACGATGCGGCCCCCTCCGACGCTGCGCCGCCATCGGTTTTTCCTTCGTCGCCGCCAGGATCTTCAGCCGTCTCCAAATTGCTCTCAACGGGCTCTTCAGAGCGCCAATACGCTGCGCTGCGGCCCGCTCGGACCAACGCTGAATTGAGCGCCACATCGTCGGCGGGCTTTTGCAGAATCTGAGGCAGCACTTCCGGCATGCGGCCTGCCTTCCCCTTCTTTCGCGCCTGAGTCCAATCTGCCTCAATCAAATCACCGGCAACGGCGGTCAAGAGCACGGTCGGAACGTTCATCCCTAAGCGCGAAGAAAGTTCCGTTGAAGCCTCCAATCCCGTCAATTCACCGGCGCCGAGGTTGTAGTCGGTGAGCAATACCAGCCGGCCGGTTTTGCCGGCAGAGGCTTGCACGCGTTTGACAAAATCTTCAGAGAATGCCGGCGCGGCGACAACATCTGTCCCCCAAAGCGAGAGCTTTGCGCTCAGCGCCTCGTTGACAAAAGGATTGTCTTCCAAAAGCGCTGTCGTCCCTCCGAGCCGGCTGTTGATAACAGCCGGAGCTCCCGGACGTTCGAGCATTTCAACCTGCTCGCCCTCCGTCAAATTCAGCACCAGCCGAAAAACACTTCCGCGGCCCAACTTTGAGCCCATAGAGAATTCAATGCCGAGCTGCCGGCAGATGCGCTTCACAATGGAGAGTCCTAAGCCAAAGCCTTCACTCGTGCTTTTTTTGCCGGCGCTGCCGCGATAGAAGGTTTCAAAGATCCGCGCCTTGTCTTCCGTCGTGAGCCCGGGGCCCGCGTCATAAACCCCGATCGAAACACGTGAACTGCCGAGCCGGCGCGCACCGACCACGACTTCCGCTCCCGGTTTGTCGGTATAACGGATGGCATTGGTAATCAGATTTTTTAGCGCGCGCTTGAGTAAGAGCGGATCCGTACACACCGCCGCCGGCACGGACTTCACGCGAAAACGCAGTCCTTTTTCGGCAGCAATTGCTGTGAAGTCATGCGAGAGCTCTTCCATCAATTCTGGCAGCCAGATCACTTCCGGATGCAGTTCAAGACGGCCAAACTCCATGCGGGTGACTTCAAGTACCTGTTCGACCAAGGTAGAGATGGTGCTTGAGGTGCGTCCGAGCTGCTCGACGATCGGAAGCGTCTGCGGGGTTGACCGACGCTTGAGCATCTCGAGGAAGATGCCCATTGCCTGCAGGGGCTGGCGCAAGTCGTGATTGGCAGCCGCAAAGAACTGTGCACGTCGCTCACTCTCGTGCTGCGTCTTCAAACGCGCTGCTTCCGTACGATTCACCTCAACCTTCAGACGCTGCACGAGGCGCTGATTCTCGTCGTCGTTCAAGATGGACGACAAAAGCATTTCGTTGAGGCGTCGGCCTGAATAGAGAATAAAGCCGGTCACGGTGATCAGCACCAGCGCCATGATCGCCTGACTAACGCCGTACTGCGCCGCCACGGAAATCGTCATGGGGGTGAGCGACAAAAGCGTAAAAGCCGTGAGCGACGGCATCCAGCAGGAATAAACCGGCCAGCTGGCAAAGGTCACTGCAACGATCACGGCTACTGCCACCAACTGCTGCACGCCCGCGAGCGGCACCATGATGACTGCACCAGCCGCTCCCCAGAGCAGACCGGCACATGAAGCCAGGATCGTCCAGCGTCGAATCCACAGACGGACGCGCTCCACACGCCGGGCATCACGCCACAGGCTCCGAACAAAAGCGAGCGAAGCAATCAGCTGTGCAAAGCCAAAAAACGACCAAACGAGCAGCAGCTCAAACATCTCGGGCTTGGTTCTCATGACCGCATCAATGCCGGCCATGCCGAAGCACTGCGCGGCCAAAGCGACCGGCATCAGCTTCATGGAGGTGAGAAAGAGCTTGATCAGTGTATGTGCCGTGATGCTGCGCGAAGCCGGAAGACTTAAAAAAGTCTTTAGGAACAAAATCACAGAACGCCGCGTCGTAGTCTGACCGGTCGTTCGTGCCTCTCGATCCGGTTCTGCGGTCATGGCATTTCCTTCCAAGAAAGCGCTGCGCGGCCGGCATGGAGCGTGAGCTCGGCCATAACGCCGACGGGCAGCGTCGCCTTTTTGGCAATATGCCCGAAGGGCAGTCCCGTCACCATCGGGATGGACGCAGGCAGCCGGCGGCGAATGTATGCGAGCGAATCTGCGAGGCAATGGTCGCCCGAAAAACGGATCGAATCGTCCGCATTGGTAAAGGCGCCAAGGAGCACCGCCCGCTGCCGGGCGAGAATGCCGGCGTCGAGCAGCGTGAGCAGCATGCGTTCAACGCGGTAGGCGTATTCGCCCACGTCTTCAAGAAAGAGAATGCCGCCGTCGAGCATCTCTTTGGGCGGCATCCAGGCCGTGCCCACCAGACTTTCAATCAGGCAGAGGTTCCCGCCCCAGAGGAGCCCAGCAGCGCGCTGCTCGGTTTGGTCAGCCCATTTTCCGAGGAGATGCGGATCAGCCTCCCATTCGATGGGATCGAGCTCGGCACCGAAAACCACTGCGAAACGCTCAACCATGTATGGGTCCGGATTATCAAAAGATCCAAGCATCGGACCATGCCAGGAGGCGCGGCCGGTTTTGGCCAGAAGCGCCAAGTTAAAAGCCGTGAAATCGGAAAACCCAACCATGGGCACGGCAGCGCGCCCGATAGCCTCCCAGTCTAGGAGCGGCAGCAGCCGCGTCATGCCGTAGCCGCCGCGAATCGGCATCACCAGATCGGCTTCAGCGGGATCCCGGGTGAGCGCCGTTTGAAAGTCTGCTGCGCGCACTTCGTCAGGCCCCGCGTAGCGGCCGTCCTGCGTGAGCGCGCCTGCCATCAGCGTCGGCACGGCGCCGAGCGCCTCTAAGTTCCCTAACGCTGCTTCTCGACGCGCATGATCGATTTCCCCCGTTTTCGTCAGAAATTGGTAGGAGGGCGCCGGAATAACAATCCGCCGGCCGCGGTATGCCGCGAGGCTCGTCTCCGGCACCGCATCGTAAAGCGCATTGAGCGAATGAGAAGCACCGAAATCAGGAGTGGTCATGATGAAAAAACGACTTCAAGAAAATGCAAATGGAAGCGCCTTAAAGCGGCACCACCGCCTCATTGTGCGCAATTTTGCGGCGCGTCGCTGCTCTCAGTAGCTTTTTGCGCAGCCTGCTCACTGCGCCGTTTGGTAAAAAAATCCGTCAGCAATTTCTCGCCTTCAAGAGCCAAAACGCCGCCCGTCACCATCGGACGATGATTGACGCCGGGAATGTCAAAAAGCCGAAAGGCACCCTCGAGAGCGCCGCGCCGGCTGTCGCCTGCGCCGTAGACAATACGGCGGCACCGTGCCTCGGCAATGGCGCCCGCACACATTGGACACGGTTCCAGCGTGACGTAAAGCGTCGTGTTGGTGAGCCGATGATTGGCGAGGGCGGCAGCGGCAGCACGCAGCGCAACGATTTCGGCATGCGCCGTAGGATCTCCGCTGCGAAGCGTCTCGTTGCTGCCGCGGGCGATCACCTTGCCGTCCGCAACCACGACGGCGCCAACAGGAATTTCTCCGGCCATCCCGGCCGCTTGTGCCTCTTCCAGCGCCATCCTCATGAAAGCGCAGTCAGCCTCAGCATCAACGGGAGGTTCGGGCGGACGATTCACTTCGCGGTTTTTAGCCTGAAGCGTCTCCCGCATACGCGCGCGTCGAAGCTTGAGAATCTCCTGCGCCGCCTCAAGCTCATCGGCCAAACGGTTCGCCGTAACGCCCGGGAGCGGCTCGAGACGCGAGCGCCATCGGGCGGGAGCACCGTCTTGAGGGTCTTCGGCCGCTTCGAGGAGCCCCTCCTCCAAAGCTGACGCCAAAAGCTCCGCCGGTTCTGCCTTAAGCCAACTGCCCGCACCCTGCAAAAAACCTTCAAAGCGCTGCAAGAGCGTTTCCTCAGAAAATGCAACAGTTGGAACAAAAAGCAGCGCAGCGCCCACTACGACACGGCGATCGCGGGGCTCCGTCTTAACGACCGAAGCGAGCGGAATACCTCGGCGGATAGAGAGTTCCGTAAAGCGGCCGATGTCGGCAAGCGTGTAGCTGCTGTCGATAAGGCGATACATATAAAGGCGTCGTTCGCAGGTTTGAGGAAAAGTGAAAAGGGAGTCTCTCCGCACAGCGGGACGGTGATCCGCAGCGGTGATGCACTCGGAAGTGTAGCCTTTCGCTCTTCGCCTATACTTCCCGGCAGGTTTGCTGCGAGATAATCCGCTGCACCTTATCTCAAACGATTCCAACCGTTTTTTGGAGGTTTCTTCGTGCTGCGTTCCCAACCCGCTCTCTTTAAGTTCTGCCTCTGCGCGCTCTTCTCGACATGCGCCGCCGGCACAGCCTGCGCCGCTTCGGCCGCCGATGAACTTGCCGACTGCCTCTATGCCAACACTTCCGCTCAAGACAAGACCACCTTTTTGCAGTGGGCCTACGTAGCGCTCGGACGCACCGAAGCCGCTAAGTCCGTGCAGACCATTCCTGCCGCCAAAATTAAGACCGTAGAGAAGAAAGCTCAGACAACACTCACGCAGCTCGTCATGAAAAGCTGCCCCAAGCCGGCGATGAATCTGCTCCTCTCTGACCCCAAGAAGGGACTTGAAAAAACGCTGACATCGCTCGCCGGAAAGCTCGTGCAGGCGGAAGTCGAAAAGCGTACGTCGCCCCTGCTTTCCATGACGATTACGGATCTCCTGAAGCGCTGATCCAGGGCTCCCCAAATTCGGACGCCAAAGTATCCGCTAAAAGAAGAGCGCCTTGAAAGAAAATCCTTTTCAAGGCGCTCTGCTTTTGACAAATCCATCAGTGCTGCGAAGCATTGATCTCTGCATGGGCCGCATCCCATGCGGACTGCATTTCTAACCAAGGCGCAGAACCCGTGCCGAATACGGCGCCGGCTTGCTGCGCCATAGCGGCAGTCATCGGTGCGCGGCCTTCGAGCACGGCCAACAGTTCCGCTTCACTGAGACTGAACCATTTAGCGGCGAGCGCCGTCGGAGTATCTTCGAGGATCTGTGCGAGCACCGCTCCCGGGTGCTGCAGGGTGTTTTGTCCCTTCGTGCTGCCTGAGCCGCTGCGTCTCGAGCGGCCTTTGCCTTTATTTTGCTGCGCCATGATGCGTTCTCCCGTCATCCCATCAGCGGATTACTGCGCAGCGCGCAGCAGTGCTTCCACATCTGCTTTTTCGAGCGGCTTAAAGTGTCCTACCGCACCTTTGCGACAGCAGTGGCGAGCGAGCGCCTCGATGGGACAGTCAACCGCACCGAGCTCCTGAAGCGTTAACGGCAGCTTCATCGTCTTCAACCACCCTTTAAAGGCCTCAATGCCCAGCGCGGCGGCCGCAGCATCATCCGCATCCTGTCCTACGCCCATGACTCGGCGGGCAAAATCCGCGAAGCGCTTCGGATTGACATGGCAAACCTGCTGCATCCAGGCCGGCATAACGACGGCAAGCCCGCAGCCGTGAATAATGGATTCGTTCCACCCCGAGATTTCGTGCTCAATCGCGTGGCACGCCCAGTCTTCTTCACGGCCAAGACCGAAGATGCCGTTGTGGGCAAATGAACCGGCCAGACCAATCTGGCACCAGGCGTCATAGTTCGAAGGATCAGCAAGCACTTTAGGGCCGAACTCAATAATGGTTCGAAGCGCCGCTTCGGCCTGCCCATCCACAAAATCAGTGGCGGCGGTGTTGGAAAAGTAACGTTCGCAGATGTGCGAGAGCATGTCGCAGACGCCGGCACTGATGTGAATGGCCGGGAGCGTTGAGAAACGCTCCGGATTGATGAAGGCGGCTTTGGGGCGAATGTGTTCCGAACCGATGCCGGTCTTCGTGCCGTGATGCGTGATCACGGCACGAATGGACTGCTCTGAACCCGCCGCAGGGATGGTCAATACCGCGAAGACCGGCAATGCCCGCTCAACCTGCGCACGGCCGGCAAAGAAATCCCAGGCATCCCCTTCATATTCCAGACCAGCCGCCACAGCCTTGGCGGTATCGATCACCGAACCGCCGCCCACGGCGACCACCGCACGAATGCCCTGATCGCGCACCCAGTCAATCGTGTCGCGGACAAATCCCATCCGGGGATTCGGCTGCACACCGCCCATTTCAATCACGGCGAAGCCCGACTCCTGCAGACTGTCCTCCACTGCCTCCAGAATGCCGGTGCGGTGGGCCGATCCGCCGCCAAAAAGCACCAGCACCTTGCCCGGACGCCCCAGGATGGAGGTCATCACGCGGCCGACTTCATGTTCGGCGCTGCGGCCGAAAACGAGGCGGGTGGGATTGGCATAGGAGAAGTTGAGCATCTTGAACCTTAACGCGTGGGTCTTGGTGAACGGCTGATACGCCTGAAAAAATTTCGGTGAAACCGCTCCGCCCTGGGAGACTGCGGAAAGGCCGGAATGCTAACGGGAAAACAGTCTACCGGCAACCCGAAGCGCTCACCGTAATGCGCCCTTTTGCCTTGAATGCAGAGCAGTTGAAATATATCAATGACGCTGCGTGAGCCGACGGCGCGCAGCATCGAAAAGGCAGACGGCCGCCGCCGCGCCGACATTTAAGGACTCCACCGACCGGCTGATCGGAATCCAATAGCGTTCGTCGGCAAGCTCGAGCGCCTTCACGGAAAGCCCCGGACCTTCAGCCCCCATCAGCCAGCAGATCGGTCCCGCGGCGGTATAGTCAGGCGCATCAAAAAGGTTGACGCCGCCTCTGGCATCGGCCGCAAGGAGTCTTCCGCGATAGTCCGCCCGGAATTGTTCTATCGAGATGCCTTCGGCCAAATCCACCGCAAAGTGCGCTCCCATTCCTGCGCGCAGCACCCGCGGCGTCCACAAACCAGCGGTCCCCGGACCCGCAACAACAACCCGCACGCCCGCGGCAGCAGCCGTACGGATCAGCGTTCCGACATTGCCGGCATCCTGAACGCCGTCAAGGTAGAGGGCATCCGCGGCGACCCATTTTTCCGGCGCCGGCGCGGCTGGAAGCGCAATTTCGCACATGACGCCCACGCCGTTTTCCACGGGTGAAATGGCGTCATAAAGACGATCGCTCAAAACATAAAGCCGAGTTCCCGAAGTCTGCGCCGCACGCTCAGCGAGCGCTTTGGCTTCTGCTGTCGTGCGCCCTTCGGGAAGCATTACGGCGTTGATTTTCACCTCAGGATGCTCGAGCACAGTCTGCAGGAGATGAATGCCTTCGAGAACCGTCGCGCCCTCGCGCCTGACGGCCTTGGCCTCCAAGGCCAGCCGTCTCCAGCGCTTGAGCCGGGGGTTGGCGTCGCTTTCGATATAGAGATGCTGAGAAGAAGTCATGATTCACGCTTGGCTGAGAGGATTCGCTGCTGCATCGGAAGAATGCTGCGTCTTTTTTTCGCTCAGCATGGACTTGATGGGTTCAAAAGTCGTTCGATGCTCGGGACAGGGTCCCAAACGCTTCAAGGCATCGAGGTGCTGAGCCGTGCCGTAGCCGGCATGTTTGGCAAAGCCGTAAGCCGGCCACTTCTGATCTAGTTCAGCCATCCAATGGTCTCGAGCCGTCTTCGCGAGTATGGATGCGGCCGAAATGGCCGGCACTTTGTCGTCTCCCTTCACAATGGTGTCGGACATGCAGGGCAGATGGGGTGGCCGGCGATTGCCGTCGATCAGAATATATTCTGGCGTCACGCTCCCGCTGCGGCTCTTGAGCGCCGCCACAGCACGCTCCATGGCGAGATAGGTGGCATTGAGAATATTGACGCGGTCAATCTCTTCCACCGTGGCCCAGCCAATGCCCCAGGCCAGCGCGCGTTCGCGAATGATGGGCGCCAATGCTTCTCTCTTTTTGGCCGAAAGCTTCTTTGAGTCCGCCAATCCCTCAATGGAATTTTCGGGATCCAGAATCACTGCCGCGGCGCAGACGGGCCCCGCTAACGGGCCGCGCCCCGCTTCATCCACGCCGGCCGTTAAAAGCGGCAGATGCGCTTCACCTTCACCGTCACAGAAAAAAAGATTGTCTCTGAGCGCAGCTTCGGGAGAAGCAGAAGGTAAAGATGCTCTGCGGCGCGGCATGGTGCGTAAGTGACGAGAGTGTGAGTCCATAAAATCAAACCGGCGCATCTTGGATGGACACGCCGGTATATCCGCAGCTCGCGCAGAGCGAGAGCTGCTGCTGGTCCGGCATTACCAGCGGCGAAGCGCTCTGGATTCAAGCACTTCAGCGACCAGCGAGGGCGTATCCGCCTTCAGGCTTTCATGAAGCGCCGTAAACCGTTCGACCAGCTCTTTACGCTTCGCGTCGTTGGTGAGTGCATCCTGCAGCGCCCAGGAGATCTGATCTGCGCGGCAGTAATACTGCAGGAATTCCGGCACCACGTTTTCGCCCATCAAAATATTGGGCAGCGATACGCAGCGAATGAGCCCCTTCCTCTGCATGATGAGACCGGTGAGCGCCGGCATCAGGTAGCCCACAACCATGGGTTTCTTGTAAAGCGCCGCTTCGAGCGCTGCCGTCCCGGAAGCGCAGAGCACTGCATCGGCGGCCTCGATCATGCGGTGGCTTTCGCCGACACGCACGATCATGCGCTGCGCCAAGCGGGCGTACTGCCCCGCAATGAAGATGATGCGCTCACGCGCCGCCTCGTCCGCTGCCGGGATAAGAACGTGCATGTCGCTGAAGCGATGCAGGAGCTTTTCGATGGCGCCGAAGAAAGCCGGCGCACAGCCTTTGACTTCGTCAATGCGCGAGCCCGGCATGACCGTCACGACAGGGAGCGAATCCTCCATCAGACCATAGTCACGGCGAGCGCCTTCCGTATCGGGCTTCATCGGAATTACGCCGGCCAAGGGATGGCCGACATACGTTGCGTCAATGCCGGCACGCTTATAAATCTCCTGCTCGAAGGGGAAGACCAAGAGCATATGGTCAACCGCTCGGCGGATCTGGTGGATGCGCTCCGGACGCCAGGCCCAAATGGCCGGGCTCACAAAATGCACGGTCGGAATACCGCGGCGGCGCAGTTTCTGCTCAATGCCGAGGTTAAAGTCCGGTGCATCAACGCCCACAAAAACTCGGGGGCTTGACTCGGAAATGCTGCGCACGAGTTCGCCCCGAAGCTGCACGAGCCGCGGCAAGTGCATGAGCACTTCCACATAGCCGCGCACGGAGAGCTCCCGAATATCGTGCCAGGCATGAAAATTCTCTGCGCGCATGCGCGGACCGCCCACGCCGTACTGCGGCGTGCCGGGGAAGCGTTTTTCAACTTCCGGGAGCACGAGGCTTGCAATATAGTCGCCGCTTGCTTCACCAGCGAGCCAAGCAATGCCATTCTTGTCGATCGCAGGGGTCGGTCTCGTTCCCATAATGGGGTCTCCTAGGAAGTGTTCTTAACTTTGAAGTTCAACGGACACAGCCGCGTTGGGTAGTTGTGACGAAGTCAATGAAGAGCTGAAGCGCATCAGACGCCCCGGGGTAGTCGCTCTTTAAAGCTTCAATAAGCGGCACAGCTTCTTTCACCGTAAGCTGTTCACGATAGAAATGTCCATAGGCCTTGCGCAGCGCACGGAGCTGCTCATCGGTAAATCCCGCGCGGCGCAGTCCCACCAGATTGAGTCCCGCGGCCTTGGCCGGGTTGAGATGAGCCATCACAAAGGGCGGCACATCCTGGAGCACGCCCGCAGCGCCGCCAACCATAGCGTAAGCACCGATGCGCACGAACTGATGCGCTGCGGACTGTCCGCCGAGAATGGCGTGGTCGCCGACAATGACATGACCGCCCAAAGCCACATTATTGGCCAGAATCACGTCGCTGCCGACCTGACAGTCGTGCGCCACATGGGCATTGGCCATAAAGAGATTGCGGCTGCCGACAGTCGTTAAGCCCTGATCCTGAATAGTGCCGATCGACATCGTGCAGTTTTCGCGAATCACGTTGTCGTCACCCACCACCAGACGCGTATCCTCGCCGCGGTACTTTTTGTCCTGCGGATGGCATCCAATACTCGCTCCCGCGTAGATCACATTGCGTGCGCCGATCGTAGTGGAGCCATCCACCACAACATGGCTGCGCAGGACCGTACCCGCGCCGATGCACACCTTGGGACCGACCAGACAGAAAGGACCGACCACGACGTCTTCGGCAAGTTCTGCCTGAGAATCGACGATTGCGCTCGGATGAATCTGGGTCATGAAAAGAATCCTTTGTGGTTAGGAAGGATGAATCGTGCGTCGTTTGCCTGATTACTCAGGTTCACTGCCGGCGACCGCACTTGAGCCGCTTAGAGTGCACGACACTGCGCACGACAACTGTATCTCGTGATTATACGGACAAGGCTCTAGGGGAAACTGAAGGGCCTGCAATCGGTCACAAGTGCAGAAAAAAAGAAAAAACGGCGCAGTGCAGCTTCCACCTGGAAACTGCCCAGCGCCGCTCGATCGAAATGCTCCGTCTGCATTCGCCTTTGGAGGCGAACTTACCGCCGGAGCCTTTCCTTATTCGTTTGCATGTTTGGGTGGTTCACGGCAAGCGCACATCATCGACGCCTGACAGGCCACCTGACCGTCCACACGGGCGACCGCTTCGAACCAACCCATACCCATCTTCGAACGAATGAACTTGCCTTCGATCACGAGCTGATCGCCAGGCTGCACGATGCGCTTGAAGCGGGCATTGTCAATGCCGGCAAAATAAAAGAGGCTCTTTTTGCGCACTTCTTCGGGAATACGGGAAAGCGCAATGATGGCACAGGCCTGAGCCATCGCCTCCACAATGAGAACCCCCGGCATGACCGGAGCCTGTGGGAAGTGACCGGTGAACTGCGGCTCGTTCATCGTCACGTTCTTGATCGCCACCACGCGGTCGAGTTCATCAGAGAGCTCAACCACCCGGTCGATCAGCAGGAACGGAAAACGATGCGGGAGCATCTCCATGATGTCCTGAATGTTCAAGCTCTTCGGCATGAATACGTTTCCTTGCGGGTCTGTAGATGAATAAATTGGGGGGCTTAGTGCAGAGCCGGCGGGAAAATACCACCTTACAAGTGCATTTCCCCGACGCGGCCAAAAGAGTGCCTGTAATTGTCGCTCTTTCAGCGATCCGCCGCTTCTGCCTTTTGGATTAGCTCGGCGAGCTGCGCGACCTGTTTTTGCAGATTTTTAAGCTCTTCGCGCATCTCGGGAAGCCGCGCAGTCAGCGCCGCCGCACGAACGAAGTCGCGCTTGGTGAGCGCCGGGAAGAAGCCCGTCAGCTGTTTAGGCTCCTTGCCCCAGCCCGTAATGGCTGTTGCCGGCCCCACCGCTGAACCCGAGGGGATTTCAATGTGGCCGTTAATCATCGCGGCGCCGCCCACCATGACATGGTCGCCCACCGTCGTAGAGCCGGCGATCCCGACGCAAGAAGCCATTACGCAATATTTGCCAACACGGACGTTGTGGCCGAGCTGAATCTGATTGTCGAGCTTTGTGCCTTCACCCACAAAGGTGTCATCAATCGCGCCGCGATCGATCGTTGTGTTGGCGCCGATTTCAACGTCAGCGCCCAATACCGTGCGGCCGCGCTGCGGGATCTTGATCCACTCGCCCTTAAAGGGCGCGAATCCGAAACCGTCGCCCCCCAATACGGCGCCGGGCTGCACGACGCTGCCGTCGCCGACAACGGTGCCGGCCTGCAGGACAGCATTGGGATAAATGACGCAGTCCCTGCCGATGTCGCAGTCTTCCCCGATGTAGGCCCCAGCGCTGATGAGTGTATTGGCCCCTACTTTGGCACCGGCCTGCACCACTGCCATCGGCTCAATGGAAGCAGTCGGATCGACAACGGCGCTCTCCTCCACGAAAGCACGCGGATGAATGCCGGGGGTGCGCTTTACCGGATAGAAGATTTGCGAGGCAAAAGCAAAGAAGGCATACGGGTCGTCGCACAAGAGCATCGTGCGGTTCGGGAGCTCCTCGCCAAAAAGAGCCTTGGCATCGCGCTCACGAAGCACAATCGCTGCGGCTTTTGTCGCCTTCATGGCCTCTGCGTAGCGCGGATCGGTCAGAAAGCTCATGTCGCCCTCGCCCGCTTCCGCGGGAGACATAAAGCGGGAAACCGCAACATCCGCCCCAACCATCTGCATTTCCAAGCGGTTTTTTGAGCACTTCGAAACCTTGTCGACGAGTTCGGAAAGCAGCATTTGGGCAGTCTGCATCATGATGATGAAAATCCTTTATTCAAATAAATGGGCTGAAGACTTGCCGAAAGTCCCGTTTCTGAATCCGAGACTTAACGGCAAAGCCGCCCGTCGAGGACGGATGATGATCCCTTAGGGTCTCATCTCCTGCAGTTTTATTTCTTTCGAGCGTCCGATGAAGCATCGAGCAAGTCAATCACGCGCTTCGTGAGGTCGATCCGATCACTGGCATAGAAGTATTCATAGAGCACAAGATCGAACTTCTCGCGCTTGGCGAGATCCTGCACCAGACGTCCGGCACGGTTTTGCAGCAAGAGCACCTCTTCATTGCGGCGCTGGTTGAACTCTTCACGCGCCTCACGACTGCGGCGCGTCACGTCGCGTTCCATTTCCGCGAGTGCCCGGCGCTCTTGCAGGCGAGTCGTCTCATCCATCGCAGGGGCATCTTTCTCGAAGCGTTCGAGACGGCTCTTAAACCGACGGCTGATGCCTTCAATTTCTTCCTGACGGCGCTGGCCCTCGGCATTCAAACGGTCGCTCGCTTCAATGGCAGTCTTTGACTCCCGAAGAATACGCTCCATATTGACGACGCCAATTTTGAGTTCCGCGGCCGCAGCGGCCGACGAAGCTGATGCGATGCCGACAGCGCAGACGGCCGCTGTAAGCGCCGCTGCAGAGAAGAGACGAAGCGAATGCGTCATGGATGCCTCTATAGGGATGGAAACATATCTGAACCGCATTGTAGTGTAGGTGAATTACTCAGTTCAGGAAGATCTTGGAAGCACAAACCTGGGGAGCAGCAAGAAAAGAACTTTTTGCTGACCTTTTCGCGCGCTGCATATATGACAGGCGACAAAACGCCGGGGCCTTTTCTCCTCACCTCATCGAAGTTTTTGACTTTGCGCCATGGCTGCCGCGGAATTGTGCGAAGCGTTCTCAGTTCGAATATGCCTAGAAGCTCAACAGCGAGGCTCACCGCGGGCGGTTGTATGCAAACCGACCCATCGTTTTACCGTCAGCATGAAGCGGCAGAACGTTTACGGTCATTTTGCGGAGACTTCCCTAGCTTGAGGAGTTCCGGATTGTTTACAGAGCAAGGGCAAGCCTCGAAGTAAGAAATCGCATACAGCAGTCAAATGTTTACAGCGTTTTATCTGAGTGTTGCATCTGAGCAAACTGCATTATTTAAGCGTTAACACTACCCATTTCAATCAATAAAGTTTACGCATTTAGACCGTTTTCAAAAAATCAACATAGGGTTTACCCCCCCCCCCATTATGTTGACACATCCATTCCTACACTCCCGTCAGTGCTTCGCGCACTTGTTCTGTTTATGGCGTGTAAACGCCGACGCAGAAAGAACCTCATTATTCTTGGAGTAAAAGAATGAATCGTAATTTCAAGGTGGTCTTCTCTAAAGCACGTGGTGCGCTGATGGTGGTTAACGAAGCCACATCCAGCGTCCAGGCTAAGGGTACAAAGACCGTTATCGCCGCCGCTGTCGCTGCGCTCTCTCTCGGCGCAGGCGTGGCTTCGGCTGCTTCGCAGACATTCACGGACGTCACCCTCGATGCCGGCGATTCGCTGACTGTGACTTCTAAAGACAGCACATCTGTCTACACGCCGGCCGGCACGGTTACTGGTACGACTAACGCGGCATCCGACAATACGAATAAGACTTTCGCCGCAACCGGTGACACGCTCGATACAGGTGCGAAGGTGTACCTGAATGGCGGCGAACTGGTTCTTACGGGTACAACTACTGATGCGGTCGTTAAGGCTGATGATGCCGCGAACAACAAGACCACCAGCGGCACGATCACTTTGAACTCTGTTGCTTCTGCCGGAAAAGGTACTGAAGTTTCTTATAGCGCCATTGAAGGCGGCACCTTCTCCAAGCTGGACCTGAACCTCAACGTCTTCAATGCTGTCAATGCTGCGGCTGGCGGCACGGCCGGCAACGTGAGTATTGGCAACGTCGCGAACGATCTCAAGATCAAAGAAGGCACGCTTAAGACCGGTACCATCGAAGGCTCCAACACCGCTGCCAATAAGGAGGCCGGTACCGCTACGATCACCGGCAAGAATCTCGAATTCGGCGTTCTTACTGGCACTGTCGGCGGCAACAAAGAACCCAGTGCGACCAACCCCGGTTCTGCTTACGATTTCGACAATGCCGCTGACGTTACACTCAATGTAACGGCAGCTGAGACCGTTAAGTTCAACAAGGGTACGATCACCAATGCCGGCACGATGAAGGTTACCGGTGCGCAGGGTGTGACCGTTGGGAAAGAGGTCTCGATCGCCAATACGGGCGACCTGACTTTCACAGATACGGAGGCAGTTAACTTCAAGGCCGACTACACCGCTACCGCCGGCCGCCTCTTCATCGAATCCAAAGCTAATACCATTAGCGGCAATATCACTGCTGATTCTTTGAAGTTCGGTACTCGCATTACGGATTCGGATACGGCCAAGGAAACCAATCAGGTCGTTATCACGGGTACCACTTCCAACACCATCGCCTACGGCAGCACTGTTGACGTCAAGGCTCTCACGGTTGAAGATGTCGCTACTACCATCAACGGCACCCTGAAGGCTGCAACCACTGCCGTCACTGATAAGACGACTGCTGGTCTCACGGTGGCGGACACGACTGGGACAACTGGAAAGATGCAGTATGCTGCCGTCTCCCTCGGTGACATTACCGTTGGCAGCGCTGCGAGCGGTGCTACGAATGGTGCCTCCTTCACTCTGACGAACAACTCCACGGAGAATGCTGTTGAAGCCTCTTCCCTCACGGTTGTTAAGAACACTAACGCAAGCACCTTCACGCTCGCCGATGGTGACTTCTCTGTCGGCAAGCTCACCAATCAGGGTAATGTGATCCTCACAGACGGTGAATTCTCCCTCACGGGCGAAGGCTCCAACGCTTCCGATGCTAAGATCACTCTGGCCGCCAGCAACACAGACGCTTCTCTCGTCGTTGCTGAAGGAGCATCTCTCCAGAATCAGGGTACGATCACTGCTAATGATGGCGAAGGCAAGATCTTTGTTGGCGGTACGCTGACGAACCTCCCGAAAATCGCATCAACCAGTACGACCAAAGAAGTCCCAGCTGGCACCATCAAGGCCGCCGCTGTTGAAGTTGACGGCGTTCTCTCGACCGCGCTGGATACGACCTACGACGTAGCCGAGACGACGATCAATACTGCTGGTGAACTCCAGACGAAGCTTAACGCTCGTCTTGACGGTGTCGCGGTTGCTGATCAGAAGCCTGCTGACGCTCTCGAGATCGCCAAAACGATCACCCTCGAAGGCAAGATCACTGCTGCCGGCACTGAAGTTCCGAACTACATCGTCAATGCTACGGGTGGTGCGTTCACCATTAAGGAGGCCGATAAGACCTTCAACAACGTGCAGGTTAAGGCTGGTGAATTCAAGACCGATGACGCCGACGTCACCCTCTCGGTCCTCGAAGTGAAGGAAGCCGGTACGGCTACCGTCGATAGCGGCACGCTGAACGTCACGACGCTTAAGACCGCAGCCGCGACCAACACCGTCACCGTCAAAGATGGCACGCTTGCTACTTCGCTTACCGGTCTTGGTCTGAAGTACGACGCGACGGCTGGTTTCAGCAATGTAGCTACAACTGCTCAAGTTGCGGGCAATTCGATTGTCCTTGGGACATCCAGTCTCCTTGACCTTGATCTTGGTTCCGTCACGGAAGTGACAAGCGCTCAGCTTTCGGGCCTTACGGGCCTTGTGAGTGATGACACCAAGGGTCTCATTGACATCGGTGCTACCAAGATCAAGGATGTTGAAGCAAAGATTGAAGGCGGCAAGATTGCCTACACTGAGCTCTCCAGCATTGCCGGCGTAACCAACGACACCATCAAGTCCGTTACCGTTACAAAGGTTGGTGAATCGATCTCTGGTAAAGACGCGATCTACGGCACTATCGAACAGGAAGATGAAGCGGTCGCATCTAAGGACTTCACCATCTCCGATCTCAGTCTTACGCTGACCGGCACGGGCAACCTCGTTTCTTACACGAATACGACTGACGGCAAAAAAGTTCCGACGCTCAGCACCATTAAGTTCACTACCGCTGACTCCGAACTCGTCACCACCGGTGAAGGCGCTCAGATCGGTCAGGTTGGTGATAACGATCAGTACGGCTCCCTCTACGTCAAGTCTGGTGATCTGACTGCCAACGGTTCCGTTACGATTAACAGTCTTGAAGTCGCATCCGGCGCCAAGCTCTCGATTGCCAATGATAATAAGGACGGAAACGGTTATGCCGTTACGACCGGTGCCGAGAAAGTGCTTATCTCCGGCGAACTTGCTGCAGCCAACAGCGACGTGACGTTTGGTTCGACGGCAACGGTCACCTATGACGCCGATGGTGCTGCCTCGTTCAACAACGTCAACAAGGTCACCGGCAAGCTTGCTGCCAAGACTTTGACGCTTGCTGGCGATACGCTTGTTGCTCAGGGCGGTACCGTCGAAGCTGGTGAACTCAATGTTGCCTCCGGTAAGACTGTCTATGTCGGCGACTCTGCGAGCGCCGGTTCCCTCTCGGTGGGTGAACTTACTGCCGGCAGCATTTACGCCGATCCGACTTGGAAGGAAGACGGCTCTGCCGCCGCGGTTTCCCTTGTTGCCGTGAAGAAAGCTGCAAGCGGAACCTCCGTTGAAGCAGACCGCTCCTCGATCGTTTCTGTCGGTACGAGTGACGTCGCCGCCGGTACGGCCGCTTTCGCCAAGACGGGCTTCACGCTCGCCAAGACGAGTGTCTCCAAGAAGGAGTATTCGATCAATACCAAGACCGTTAACTCCGTCGTCTACGCTGAGGGCGTTCAGTACGAAGGCGCCGTTAAGGCCGACGGCAACGGTACGAAGGGTACTGTTAATGACATCACCATCGGTACCAACTCGATGCTCTTGGTCGATGCAACTAAGGTTGATGCTACGGGTGAGAAGTCGGTTTTCGTAGAAGCTGTCAACATGGCTGCCAACTCCGTTCTCTACGTTGACAACGTTAAGAACGGCGACAAGATCAGTCTGACAGCTACCAAGACGGGTACCTCTATCAATGCAGATCTCGTCCATGAAGGCGATCTGCTGATGGGTGCTGATGAAGATCAGTTCAAGAAGGGCGTGCTTGAATTCGGCATGTACGACAAAGCTGACGTGGTCGATAAGCTCGGCAACGTTGCTGGTCTCGATGCGATCTACGGCATGTATGAAAACGGTGAAAATGTCGGCAACACCAACGCCAAGTTCTTCCGTGATCTCATGTCGTCGCAGACCTCCAGCGCCTATGACAGCGCTACCGGCGAATGGAACTTCCAGACCATCCGCACGACTCTGAATGACGTTGCCGCCATCGGCGCCACGACGGGTGCTCAGGCCGTGACGATGGATGCCGTCAACCAGATGGCTGACACCGTTGCTGCTCGTACGTCTGTCCTCACGCAGCGCGCTCAGGGCGTCAACGTGTGGGTTGATGTCAACGGCGGCCGCTTCGAAGGCAAGAAGGTCATGGACGGTGCGGGCTACTCGTCCGACATCTATGCCGGCACCCTCGGCGCCGACTACCAGTTCGCCAACGGCGCCGTGCTCGGCGCTGCGCTGACGATCGGCACGGCCGACACCGACAGCAAGGGCACTACCGCCAAGACCTCGATGGATTCCGACCTCGTCGGCTTCTCCGTCTACGGTTCGAAGACGTTTGCGGACATCTGGAACGTTGCCGGCGATATCGGCTACCTCCAGGCTTCCAACGACGTCACGGAATCGGGCTACGGCTTCGGCGACTTCTCTGAAGACGTCAATGCCTTCACGCTCGGCGTGCGCGGTGAAGTGCTCACCAAGGCCGGTTCGGTCAACATCGTTCCGCACTTGGGTCTGCGCTACACGCGTCTCTCCACCGACGGCTTCACGGCCGGCTTCAACACCGAAATCGACGATCAGAACATCTTCCAGATGCCTGTCGGCGTGACGGTCTCGGCCGACTTCGAAACCAGCGGCTGGACGATTGCTCCGAAGTTCGACCTCTCGGTCGTTCCGACCTTCGGCGACAAGGACGCTGATCTCAAGCTCGGCATCACTGGTGTCTCGGCTTCGGACGATCTCTCCGTGCGCGTCATCGACTCCAACCCGGTTCAGGCCACGCTCGGCGTCAGCGCGACGAACGGTGCCTGGGGCTTCGGCCTCAACTACAAGCTGGGTGTGGGCTCCGACGACCGCATGAACAACTCGTTCAACGCCAACGTCCGCTACGCCTTCTAAAAGGCTTGTACCGCGGTTCTGATCGGGCGGTCCAGAGACCGCCCATCAGGATGCGCGCAGCGCTCCCGGGCTTCCTTCCCGTCGTGCTCCAAGGGCGGCGGGAAGCCCTCTCGGAGCGCATCCACAGGCCTTCCGGGAGTGATCCCTGAAGGAGCCTCGCAAAGAGGCAATTGGAACCCGTCTCTCGCAGCAGTGCGCGGGACGGGTTTCTTTTTGCCTGTATTTTCCGGTCGGAGAGAATGATGAAGAAGAGTAGAGCTGAAACCTCGGGCACTTTGTCGGGTGAGTTTGCCGATCGCGTGCGCCCTCCGTATGCGTCCGATGAAAAACGCCGGCAGGCCGCAGAGCTCTTTGAGCACGGAATTGGCTACCAGCGCGCTTCACGCATTTTGGATCTGCCCGCCAATACGCTGCGGGATTGGGCCAGAGCATGGCGTGCGGGGAAGTTCCGCACCACCATCTCGCCGCATCTCTATCGATATTCGGATGCCGTCAAACGAAAAGCCGTGCGCATGCGCCAAAAAGGACACACCTGGCATGAGATTGCGGAAGCTACGGGGGTCGGTGCGAGCACCTGCAAGCGGTGGATGGAAAAATTAGGTTCGGAAGCGTGACCGTTATAGGAAGTGGAAATAACAACCTATCCAGTCAACTGTCAAAATGGCCGCTGTACGTTAATGGTTTTGAAAGGACGTTTCTTCCCCTGCTTTGCTTTTGAGGCGCACAGATCAGACGTCGTCCCATCGAACGTCATCCCATTGAGCTTCTAACGAACCGCCTCGCCAAAGGCCGATGCGGGTCGCCAGCCGAAGCTTTCAAGGCTTCAAAGGCTACAAAAGCAACGCGGCACCTTAGCCGGGATGCCCGCCATTTGTTAAACTTTCAGGCCATTCTTTTAGGGACCTCTTGTGAGCGCTCCGGATATGCCGAGTGTCTTTGAGGATGTTCCCTCCGTCGATTTCTCTTCAACCATTGAGCATCATCCCAATGCCTACCCCCACGTCGTCGCTCAACGCATTCGTCGCCACCGCCACCAAGGCCGCTCGCCTTGCTGCGCGTGAAATCACCCGCGCCGCTCAGGATCGCGATCAGCTTGAAATTACCGACAAGGCTCGCAACGACTTCGTGACATCAGCCGACAAGGCTGCCGAAGCCGCCATCGTGCGTGAACTCATGGAAGCCTATCCGCAGCATGGGATCCTCACGGAAGAAGCCGGCCGCCTCGGTCCTAAAAGCGACTTCCTCTGGATCATTGATCCGATTGACGGTACGACGAACTTTATCCACGGTCTTCCGCAGTACGCCGTGTCCATTGCGCTCACCTACTGCGGCGAGCCGATTGCCGCTGTGGTCTATGACGTTGCAAAGAACGAACTCTTCACTGCTGCCAAGGGCCAGGGCGCGAAGCTCGACAGCCGCCGCATCCGCGTGTCTGAGAACGACGAAATGCGCCGTTCGCTGATCGGCACGGGATTCCCGTTCCGTCCGGGCGCTGATATTGACGGTTACCTCAAGGGCTTCAAGAACGTTGCTGAACGCTCTGCCGGCATCCGTCGTCCGGGCTCTGCGGCGCTTGACCTCTGCTGGGTCGCCTGCGGCCGCTACGACGGCTTCTGGGAATTCAGCCTCAAGCCCTGGGATGTCGCCGCTGGCGGTCTCATCGTTCTCGAAGCGGGCGGCTTGATCACCGACCTCACGGGCGGCGAAGAATGGCTTGAAACCGGCAACGTCTGTGCCGGCAACCCAAAGATTTTCGCTCAGCTTCTGCCTCTGGTTGGGAAGCTCCCCGTGAATACGCAAACTGAAGCTGCTCAGAACGAAAAGGTGCAGATCAAAAACGACAAAGTTCGCCGCACGCTTTCGACCAAGAAGGCCTAATCTAGGCCCTCAGCTTTAAGCGCAGTCCACTGCGCTTCCCGTTTGAGCCTTCAGCAGGTTTAAATGGACAAGCCGTCCGCAAGGCCACTCCTTCCGAGCGGCTTGACGTATCCGAACACTTCGGCTTTCCATATTCTCTTCATTTTGAAAAGGATCTCTCAATGACCGACGCAGCCCCCGAATCGCCCGACTTCAGCAATCAGGCGCTCTTCACTCCGGCGATGCGCCAATTCATTGAAGTGAAGAACCGCTACCCGAATACGCTGGTGCTCTTTCGCATGGGCGACTTCTACGAAACGTTCTTCAAGGATGCGGTTATCGCCAACCGACTGATCGGCATCACACTCACCAAACGCGGGAAGCTCACCGACGGCACGCCGATTCCCATGGCGGGCATTCCTGCGGTTTCGCTCGACACGTATATCGCTCGTCTGGTGCGTCAGGGCGAGAGCGTGGTGATCGTCGAGCAAAAAGGCAATACCCCCGGCGCTAAGGGCATGATTGAGCGTGAGGTCTCACGTATTGTGACCCCGGGCACGCTCACGGATACGTCGCTGCTGCCCGAAAAATCCGATTCCATTTTGCTCGCTGCGAGCTTTCCCAAAAAGAAGACGGCACCAATTGGTCTCGTCTGGCTCACGCTCAGCAACGGCGACTTCCGTGCGGAGGAAGTGACGCCGGATTCGTTTGAGGCTGCGCTCGCGCGCATTCGCCCGTCGGAGCTCCTCGTCGACGAAGACATGAAGCGCGAAATGCGCACGGCTCATCCTGAAATTGCCGTTTCAACACTGCCCGATTGGCACTTCGACGCCAAACGAGGCGCTTCCAATTTGTGCGCAACCTTTGGAATGACTGCGCTCGACGCCTGGGATGTCACTAACCGCACAACGGTTCTTGCTGCGGCCAATGCCCTTCTCGATTACATCCGGGAAACGCAGGTTGACTTGGTCCCCTTCATCGAACCGCTCAAACTGGTCGAAGAGTCGCAGTTCATCGTGCTCGACCCTTCCACCCGCCGCAATCTCGAGGTCGATGAATCGCTTTCAGCCAACGGCGAAGGCCCGACGCTTTTTTCCGTCATGGATCACTGCGCCACCGCTATGGGGAGCCGCGAAATGCGCCGCTGGCTGCGCGAACCGCTTCGTTCGATGGAAGATACTTCGGCCCGCCACGATGCCGTCGAAGCGATCATGGGCGACGAACCCTCGCGCGAACACTTCTTTGCCGTACTGGATGCGCTCCCGGATGTCGAACGCATTGCCTCCCGCGTCAGTCTGGGTACCGTCCGTCCGCGAGAGCTCGCCTCGCTTCGCGACACGCTCCCCACGCTTTCAGCGCTTGGCGCTTCGCTCGCTGACTCGCCGCTTGACCTTATTGCCGGCATCGGCCGGAGCATGACGCTCAACTCTGAGATTTGGGAACGCTTGGAGCAATCCCTTGTCCCGGAGCCCCCCGGCATGCTCCGCGACGGCGACACGATCGCCTCGAGCTGCAGTCCGGAACTCGCCGAACTTCGGCACTTTCGCGACGACACCAGCCGGATTCTGCTCGAAATGGAAGAGCGTGAGCGCGCGGCCACGGGCATCAATACGCTGCGGGTGCAGTACAACAAGGTGAGCGGCTTTTATATTGAAGTGACGAAGGGCGCAGCCGATCAGGTGCCGATGCACTATCAGCGCCGGCAAACCTTGAAGAACTGCGAGCGATTCATCACGCCCGAACTCAAATCTATTGAAGACCGAGCGCTCTCTTCCAAAGAGCGCTCCGCCGCGCTCGAAAAAGAGCTCTACGACAAGCTCGTCGCTGAAACCGCCGAACATACGCCGGAGCTTCTCGCTGCTGCCAAAGCGGCCGCCCAGCTTGACGTGCTCTGTGCCTTCGCACGCCATGCCGCGGAAAACCGCTGGCATCGCCCCAAGCTTTCATCTCGCCCGGGGCTCGACATCCGCAAGGGCCGTCACCCGGTTGTAGAAACCGCGATTGAAAATTACGTCCCCAACGACTGCCGCCTGGAAGACGGCCGCCGGATGCTGATCGTTACCGGTCCCAATATGGGCGGCAAGTCGACCTATATGCGCAGTGTGGCGCTCATTGTGCTGCTCACCTGGGCCGGGAGCTTCGTACCCGCCGCGGCCGCCGAGATCGGTCCCATCGACCGCATGCATACCCGCATCGGCGCATCCGACGACTTGGCCCACGGCCGCTCCACCTTCATGGTGGAGATGACCGAGGCGGCCTTCATCCTGAGTCATGCCACCGACCGCAGCCTTGTGCTGATGGACGAAATCGGCCGCGGCACCTCTACGTTTGACGGCTTGTCGCTCGCTGCTGCCATCGCTCAGGAACTGGTTCAGAAGACGCGAAGCTTTACGCTCTTTGCGACGCACTACTTTGAGCTCACGAGACTCGCGCAGGAACTGCGCGAAGTGGCCAATGTGCACGTTGCGGCTGCTCAGGGGAGCGCGGGAATTGTTTTCAAACACGAAATCAAAGAGGGTCCCGCATCAAAGAGCTACGGCATCGCCGTCGCACAGCTCGCCGGCGTTCCTGCGCCGGTCGTTCGCCGCGCGAGAGGTTTTCTCGCCAAACTCGAAGCTCAGGCGAATGCACAGACGAGCAATCTGCCGGATCTTTTTGCCGAACCGATGCTGCCCGCCGAAGACGATGCCTGGGAACCCGATCCGCTTGACGCTCCTCTCCAAAGCGAACCGTCTCCCGCGGATCTGGCGAGACAGTCACTCACGCACGATCTTATGCAGGCGGACGTTGACAACATGACGCCAAAGGCTGCAATGGAACTCCTCTACGCATTTAGAGAGCGAGCTGCCGGCATCGAATCGCTTGAAAAATCCGAATAACCTGAATGACCTCCCGAATTCGCGCCATACGTCAAATTTAGTAGGATCCGACTGCATCCGCGTAAAATATGGGTCAACAGCATTTCATGAAGTGATGGGAGCAACCGCCTTGGAATCCAACTACCTGTCAGACCGTCCGGTCGACGAAGAAACGCTCTTTCGCGATATTCACAAGCACATTCTTCGTCAAGCGAAGTCGGGCGGCCGCATTGACACCGAGGCGGAAATCGCCGAACGCTTCAACGTCACGCGCTACAAAGTTCGAAAAGCGCTCTCAGTTCTCTCCCAGATGGGCATTGTCGACCGTGCTCCCAAACGCGGCATGACCGTCAACGCTCTTGGTCCGAAGAATCTGTCCTCACAGATTCAGGTCCAAATGGATATCGCGAATTTCGACATTCGCGAATTCATTGAAGCGCGTCTGCTCATTGAGGTCAACATCATTCCGCTCTGCGTGCGGCGCATGACGCCCGCACTGCTCGGGCGACTCGACAACGCCATCTGCCGCATTGAGGCCAATGCCGGCAATACGCAGGAAGCCGACCGCTGGGACCGCGAATTCCATCTGATCCTGCTCGAATCCTGCGGCAACCGTGTGCTTCAAGTTTTCTCCGCTGCGCTCATCACGTACTTTGAGAAGACGACCTCCCACCTGCCGCAAAACGACCCGTCGTTTTTCATGATGATCGCTCAGCAGGAGCGCGAACTTTTGCGCGCCATTCAGCGCGGAGATGAAGACGGTGCCAAGGCGCTCCTCTCCAAGCATTTGAAGGAACAGGTGGACCTGCTCCCGGCTTAACGGCTCACCATCAATATGACGAAAGCCTTCAGGTGCAGTGACCTGAAGGCTTTTTCAATGCCGCCGGCATCCAAAAAAAAAAGCCCGCACACGCTCCGGAAAGCGGAAGCGGGCGGGCTTTTCTGAAGCTCAGCAATCGGTGAAGACTGCTGATTAACTCACCTTAGTGAGGAACCTTGAGGTCAAACTGGTGGCAGCTGTTGCACATCAGTTCAGACTTCTTGTGACCCTTGTGGCAGTCCGTGCAGTTCACGTCGCCCAAGTGGCTGTAGTGCGGATTGGGTTCCACCTTAGCCGTCTGCTTGGCGAGCTGTTCGTAGCTGTGGCAGCCCTGGCAGACCTGCTTTTTCACCTTGGCGCCCGCCTTCGGGGCGGTCTTGTGGCAGGTTTCGCACTTCTGACCGTGCGCGAGGTGGAAGTCCGCGGTGAAGTCGCCGGCGATCGATGCCGTCGAGAACGCCGCACCGAAGCACAGGGCCATAGCGAGGCCCAGGAATTTGGTCTTGGTCATTTTAAAAATCTCTCCCGTCTTTTAGTTCTGCTTGGCGCGGTTAGCGAGTTCACGGCCGGCGATACGGCCGTAAACGGTCGCAGCGCCGAGCTGAGCACCGCCCGCGTAGTTGAAGAAGAAGATGCCGCCCGCGGCATTGCCCGCGGCGTAAAGGCCGGGGATGCTGCCGCCGTCAAGGCTCTGAATTTCAGCCTTGGTGTTGATGAGCGGGCCGCCGAAGGTGGCCGTCATGCCGCCCTGGAACGGAACGGCGTAGAACGGAGCCTTGGCAACGGGATGAGGCTTTTTGTACGTGCAGGGCGGAACCATTTCTTCGAGCTTGCCGGCAGCGAGGGCGTCGTTGTAGGCCTTCACTTCCTTGACCACGTTCTTTTCGGGGAGGTTCACCTGCTTGCAGAGTTCTTCAATCGTATCGGCCTTGCCGTAGGGGCTGTGGAGGCGATCGAACTTGGCAATGACCTTGTCGAGCACGGGGCATTCGCTGTCGACGATCACCCAGGCCTGGTTGTCGAGCGTCTGAAGCGCCGTCGTGCGGGCCTTGACAACATAGGTGTTGTTTTCGTCCATGAAGCGCTTGCCGGAGGTGTTCACCTGAACGCCGTAGCCGGAATTGAGCACATCGGCCGGATTCACATGCGTGATGCCGACGATCGGGCCGCAGTGGAACTGGTCCATGTTGACGAATTTGGCATAGAGCGGCAGCGCGAGCGAAATGTTTTCGCCGGTAGTCGAGCGCGAACCGCGCAGCACCATGCGGGTGGCCCAGCCGCCGATGTAGCGGTCCACCATTTCGGGGTTGGCCGAGAAGCCGCCCGTCGTCAGGCAGACGCCGCCCTTGGAAAGCCATTCCTTCTGGCCTTCGTCCGAGAGCGTCTTCACGCCCGTGACGCTGAAATGATCGTCATGGAGAAGCTCAATTACCTTGTGGTCGTAGAGGATCTCAATGCCGCGCTTCTTGGCGGCAGCGAGAAGCGTCTGCACGAGGCGGGAGCCGCCCGTGAGACCTTCGCCCAATACTCGGCAGGTACGGCCGAGACGGGGATAAGGCATGGGCTTGATCTTGCCGAACTTCACGCCTTCCTTTTCGAGCCAGTCGATACCTTCGGAGATGTTGTCCGTATAGGTGCGGTTGAGGGCCTTGTCACCCATCTGCTTGGAAACATCCATCATCATGGCGTAGAAGGCTTCAGCCGTATCTTCAATACCCTGCTCCTTCTGATGACGCGAACCCCAGCCGCAAACCGAGCCCAGCGCGTAAATGGCATTGCCGTCCGGGCGGTCGCGTTTTTCAAAGAGCACCACCTTGGCGCCCAAGTCGTGGGCGGTGATGGCGGTGATCAGACCTGCGGGACCCGCGCCCACGACGATCGCGTCATAAACCGGGGCTTTCTTGCTGGACTTGGCTTCAGCAGCCGCGGCGATTCCGGTCATACCGGCGGCGGCAGCGCCGAAGAGCGAGGTCTTCAGAAGACCACGGCGGCTCATATCCATGTCGGACATTGCTTTCTCCTATTGAAGCAGTCCGGGCTTACGGCCGGCCCGAAAGCGGTCGGGCAGCGGCGGCCATCCATAAACATGGGCGGCGGGGTCTTGAGGTCCGGACTTTAGAGGGGTTGTTTTGAGTTTTTTTGGAGGGCGCCTGAGGCGCACTTCTCCCACGGCGGCATGATGACGCTTTAAAACCACTACGTACCTGCGTACTGGATCAAAGAGCCTTCAGACTGCCGTCAGAAAACCCGCCGTCGTCCAAAAAACACGGAAACGATTGAACGACGGCGGCGGGGACCGATCTCCGTTGAGCAGCGGGGGATTTCTGCCGGAGATCCTTTCAGTTAGGCCTTGCGGGCGCCGGACTGCTCAGCCTTTTCCTGAGCAACCACCCAGTTGAGGGCGCTGCCGGCGCGCCACCAGGCAAGCTGCTTGGCGTTATAGGAATGACGGGCTTCAAAGCGTTCCTTGGAGCCGTCTTCGTGCGTGAGCTCAATCACAACGGTCTTATTCGGAGCGATTTCAGAGAGGCCAAGGACCGAAATACGATCTTTTTCGCGGATCTTGTCGTAGTCGGCGGGATCGGCAAACGTCAGCGCGAGAATGCCCTGCTTCTTGAGGTTGGATTCGTGAATGCGGGCAAGACTCTTGGCGAGCACAACGGCAACGTCGAGGTAGCGCGGCTCCATCGCGGCGTGTTCGCGCGACGACCCTTCGCCGTAGTTGTCGTCACCGACGATCACGGATGCCACATGGTGGTTCTTGTAATAGCGAGCCACCTTGGCGGGCGTATCGTAGGCCTTCGTTTCGGTATTCCAAACCTTGCCGGCCTGTCCGTTAAAGGCATTGATGCCGCGTTCGAGCAGATTGTCGGAAATGCGGTCGATATTGCCGCGATACGGCAGCCACTTGCCGCCCGGACTGATGTGGTCGGTCGTGCACTTGCCCTTCACTTTGATGAGGAGCGGAAGCGCCACGAAGTCCTTGCCGTCCCAAGGTTTGAAGGGGCTGAGGAGCTGAATGCGTTCATTGGTGGGGCTCACCGCCATATCAATCTTTTCGTAGGTCGGCAGGACGCAGCCGGCCACTTCCTTGACGAAGCCCTGCTTAGGCAGCTCTTCGCCCTTGGGTTCGGCGAGCTTGACATTCTGACCGGTGCGGCTTCTCAGCGTTCCGGCGAGCGGATTAAAGGTGATGTCGCCTTCTGCAGCCATAGCCATGACGATTTCGGGCGAGGCGAGGAAAGCGTTGGTCTTGGTGCTGCCGTCATTGCGGCCGGCGAAATTGCGGTTGAAGGACTCGATGATGGAATTGGGACGCGTCATGTCGCCCGTCGTACGATGCCACTGACCAATGCAGGGGCCGCAGGCCGTCGCAAGCACCGTCGCATTGAGCTTGCGGAAGACGTCCAAAAGACCGTCGCGTTCGAGCGTCTGGAAGATGCGGACCGAACCGGGGACAACCATGATCGGGGTTTTCACCTCAATGCCCTTGTCGATCATTTCCTTGGCAACCGAGGCTGCGCGCGTAATGTCTTCATAGGACGAATTTGTGCACGAACCGATCAGCGCAACTTCGAGCTTCTGCGGGAAGCCTTTTTCCTTGGCCTTGGCAGCAACCGTCGAAATCGGCATCGCGGCATCAGGCGAGAACGGACCGTTGATATGGGGTTCGAGCGTCGACAAGTCGATTTCCACCACGCGGTCATAGTATTTCGCCGGATCGGCGGCCACTTCAGGGTCAGCCTTCAAATCCTTGGCGACGCCGCGGGCAAGGTCGACCACGGCCTGACGGCCCGTGGAGACGAGATAGCGCTCCATGGCGGCATCAAACGGGAAGATCGACGTGGTGGCGCCCGTTTCCGCGCCCATGTTGCAGATCGTAGCCTTGCCGGTTGCAGAGAGGGATTCCGTGCCTTCGCCGAAGAATTCGATGATGGTGTTGGTACCGCCCTTCGTCGAAAGAATGCCCGTGAGCTTCAGAATCACATCCTTCGGAGAGGCCCAGCCTTGCAGGCGGCCGGTGAGCTTCACGCCGATGAGCTTAGGCATCTTGAGCTCCCACTCCATGCCCATGAGGCCGTCGACCAAGTCAGCGCCGCCCACGCCGATCGCCAGCATGCCGAGACCGCCCGCAGTAGGCGTGTGGCTGTCGGTGACGAGCATCATGCCGCCCGGGAAGTTGTAGTTCTCGAGGAAAACCTGGTGGCAAATGCCCGCGCCCGCAGGCCAGAAGTCAAAGCCGTAGCGCTTGGCAGCGCGGGCGAGGAAATCGTACGTTTCGTAGTTCGACTTATCGGCAACCTTCAAGTCAGGAATCGCCCCCGCATTGGCCATCACCAAGTGGTCACAGACAATCGCCGCGGGCAGCGCAATACGGTCCTTGCCCGATGAAAGGAACTGAATAATGGCCATCGGGCCGCCAATGTCATGCGTGCCTGCACGATCCGGGCGGAGTTCGACGTAGTCAGCGCCGCGCTTAAATTCGCGCATTTCTTCGGGATGATAGAGATGCGTGTAGAGGATTTTTTCCGCGAGCGTGAGCGGGCGGCCGAGATGTCCGCGAACCGCCGCGAGTTTTTTCGGATATTCGCGGTAGAAGGCTTCGATCATGTCGAAGTTGCGGATGTGTCCGGTCTCAGCAGCGGGCTTGAGCGAAGCGCTCGAGGCTAAGGTCGGAACAGATGCGGCGGCGCCGGCTGCGGCGGCAGTTTTTAATAGTGAGCGGCGGCTCAGTGCGGGGGTCTTCATTTTTTAGTTTCTCCTGTTGCAGACCGATGGGCAGATTGCCGTCTGTGCTTTGATGCAAGCGGGAACGACTGCCCCATCGGTCAACGGATGGTCCGGCGCCGATCGTTTTGGGCTCGGCGTCTTTGTTTTTCCGTGCTGTGCATTTTTCTCCCGAGGTTCCACTACGTAGAGATGAATGAAATCAAGTTTTCATCTCCTTGGGGCGCATCAGGACCCTCCCCCGCATCGGTTCCGGCAGAATCTCTGCCGCACGTTTTTATATAGAGTGCGTACAATAAAAAGTTCTATAAAACCTCGGCATCACGCGGAGTACAAGGGGCCATGTTTTCGCTGGAAATCATTATTCCCATCATCGTCGTCGCAGCAGTCTGCGCCGTCTATATCATTCTTCGCGGCCGACGCGACGAACGTCGCGCCCGCGAGGCCGGGGAAAAACTCCGTCCAATCCCCATGGACGATCCGTTAGTAGCGGGCGGAGCTGCCATGCGCCCTGCGCCTGACGCTCCAGCACCCAAGCCGGCGGCCAGTGCTGCCGCCCCTATGGAGCCGGTGTTCAATCCGGATGCTGCGAAACCTTCGGAAGAATCGGAGCTTTTTGAGCCCCAATCGCCTTCGGATGAGCCGCCCATCTACCGACAGCTCGAAGCAGAGGAAGAAGCGCAGCGCGCTGCTGACGAGGCGGAAGCTCAGGCCGCCGCTCAAGCCGCGGAACCTGAAAGCTCAGAGCGCCATCCGGCAGAGCCGCCGGTCGACAGCATGATCGAATGGATCCTTGACATTGCGCCGCGGGAAGGCATGCAGTTCGCCTTGGGCGGCGTGCAGAGCCTCAAACTGGAGGTGGACCGCCTTCAGCTGCCGCTCCTTGTGCGCATCTGGGCGCAGTCCTCGCGTGACGGTCTTTATTACGATTCCGGCGAACTGACGGGCCCCGCCCGCCACGTTGTAGCCGCAGTGGTGCTCGCCAACCGCGCCGCACAGCTCGACGACGTCGCCGCATCACGCTTCTTCCAAGTGCTCGAGCAGTCCGCTGCGCAAAACGAAGTGGCGCTGCGTCGGGAGATGGAGCCCGAAGACGCCGTCAAGCGTTCTGCAGACCTCAAGCGCTTCATCAAATACTACGATCGTGCCGTTGAAGTCCGCATTGTTCCGCGCGGCGAAGCCGAAGAAAACTTCTCGCTCGAAGCCGTCGGCGCGGCCGCTTCAGCCGCCGGCTTTGCTGCGGCGAGCGGCCGCTGGGAGCTTCGTCTGGCCGTTGACGACATTGACCCCGTGATGACGCTCGCCTTTGGTCCCGATCAGACCAAGTCGCTCACGCTGGCACTCTCTCTTCCGCTCGCCAATCTGGCCCGCGGCGACTTGAAGCGCTTCTTTGCCATCGCAAACAGTCTCGCCGCCGCCCTTAACGGCATCTGGACAGACTGCGCAGCGCGTCCGATTGATGCGGGCGGCGCCATGCAAATTGCGGAAAAGATCGCCTCGCAGGCGAAGCTGATGTCCGCTGGCGGCGTCACGCCGGCCTCTGAGCGCGCCAAGCTTCTCTTCTCGCATTAAAGCGAAAACATTCACGAAGCACTCCGCACGAGGCCGCCCGACTGTCGACTGCCATATCGATTGTCGGACGGCCTTTTCATTGAGCACAACTGAATACGACTGACAAACGTCCTCGCTTGCCCGAAGCAGATTTTCATGATGACCTCTCTATTTAACGACAACGAAGAAGCCGCGCCCGTCAAAGCAAAACCGCAGCGGACCCGCAAAACCGGCAAAGCCGCCGCTGCCCCAGCCTCGGGAGCGGCGTCCCCCGCGCAGGCCTCCTTTTTCGGCGGCGACGCTGCAGCGCTTTCGCCCGACCAAGCGCCCGCGCGCATGCATCAGTTGGAAACCGAGCTTGAACGCTGGAACTACGAGTACTACGTGCTTGACGAGCCGAGCGTGCCCGATGCGGAATACGACCGGGCGTTCAATGAATTGAAGGCGCTCGAAGCCCGCTTTCCTGAACTCAAAAGCCGCACCTCTCCCACTTTGCGCGTAGGGGGCGCGGTCCGCACCGGCTTCAAGAAGGTGCGCCATGACGTGCCGATGCTCTCCATCCATACGGAAACTGACTTTTCGGCAGCCGGGGCAGCCGCCTTTGATGAACGCGTGCGTTCAGCTCTGGGCCTTTCGCCGGAAGACCCGCCCGTCGAATACGACTGCGAATTGAAGTTTGACGGTCTCGCGACCAATCTGCGTTATGAAAAAGGCGTCTTGACAGAAGCCTCCACTCGCGGCGACGGCGTTGAGGGCGAAGACGTGACGGCCAATGTCCGCACGATCCGCACCATTCCGCTTCGTCTCAACGGCAAAGTGCCCGATATTCTGGAAGTTCGCGGCGAATGCATCATGCATAAGGCCGACTTTCTGGCCCTCAATGCCCGACAGGAAGCAGCCGGCGAAAAACCGTTTGCCAACCCGCGCAACGCCGCTGCCGGGTCGCTGCGCCAGCTTGACTCGAGCGTAACGGCTCAGCGCACCCTTCACTTCTATGCCTACTGTCTGGGCGAAGTCTCTGAACCCTTTGCTGAGACGCAGTCGGGCGTACTGGACCGTTTCGCAGAGCTGGGGTTTCCCGTTGCGCACATGCGCGAGGTCGTCAAAGGACCCGAAGCACTCGCCGCCTTCCACGACAAAGTTGCGGCGGCCCGTGCGTCGCTTCCCTTTGAAATCGACGGCGTGGTCTATAAAGTCAACAGCCTCGAACTTGAAGAAGAGCTTGGCTTCATTGCCCGAGAACCGCGCTGGGCGTGCGCGCACAAATACCCTCCCGAAGAGGTGCTCACCCAAGTGCTCGGCATTGACGTGCAGGTGGGCCGCACCGGCCGGCTCACGCCGGTCGCACGTCTCGCGCCGGTCTATGTGGGCGGCGTCACGGTTTCCAACGCTACGCTCCACAATGAAGATCATGTGGTGAAAGACCTCGACCTGCGCGTGGGCGACACTGTTGTGCTGCGCCGGGCAGGCGACGTCATTCCGGAAATCCTGCGCGTCGTCAAAGAGCGCCGGCCGGCAGGCACCAAGGTTTTCGAGATGCCTCATGTCTGCCCGATCTGCGGCAGTGCTGTCATTCGGGATGAAGAAGAAAAAGACATGCGCTGCACGGGCGGCCTCGTCTGTCCCGCGCAGATGAAGCTTTCCATTGTGCATTTCGCTGCTCGCCGCGCCATGGGGATTGATGGTCTGGGCGAAAAAATTGTCGACATGCTCGTCGATGAAGGCCTCGTGAAGACGCCTGCCGACCTCTTTGGTCTGACGCTCGAAGCCCTCACCGCCCCCACGACGGCGACTGCCGGGAGTGAAAAACCCGAAAAACGCATGGGCCCCAAGGCCGCCGCCAACCTGCTCGCCAGCATTCAGGCGAGCACCCATACCACGCTCGCCCGCTTTGTCTTTGCGCTTGGCTGCCGCCATGTCGGCGAAGCCACGGCGCTCGGACTTGCCAACCATTTCGGCACGTTGAGCGCCATTGAAAATGCCTCCATGGAAGCGCTTACCGGCGTACCCGATGTCGGCGAAGTGGTGGCCGAAAGCATCTATGCGTTCTTTCGCGAACCGCACAACCGCACCGTTATTGATGCGCTCATCGCCCGCGGCATTCGCTGGCCCACGGTCGAAAAGACCGCGCCGAGTCTGGTCTCCGGAAAGACCTTTGTGCTCACCGGCACCCTGCCAACACTGAGCCGCGACGAGGCCAAGGACCGACTCACCGCTCAGGGAGCGAAAGTCGCCGGATCAGTAAGCCGCCGCACGTGGTGCGTGGTCGCTGGGGCCGACGCCGGCAGCAAACTGAGCAAAGCCGAGGAACTCGGCATCCCTGTCATTGACGAAGCAAAGCTCCTCATGCTCTTAGACGGCACGCTTCCCGCAGAACTCGAAAAGAAGGATTGATCATGCTCGCACTCATCGGCGGAACTGGATTTGACCGTCCCGGAATCATTGAAGATCCCGAAGAAATCGACATGGAGACACCCTACGGACGGCCTTCCGCCCCGCTTATTTTCGGGCGCCTGGGCAGCCGTCCGATTGTCTTCCTGCGCCGCCACGGCGTGCATCATGAGTACGCACCTCATCGCGTTCCCTACCGAGCCAACATCTGGGCCCTCCAGCGTGCGGGCGTTGAAGGCATCATCGGCGTTGCGACCGTCGGCGGCATCGGCGAAGCGCTCCTGCCGGGCGACTTGATGGTGCCGGACCAGCTGATCGACTATACCTGGGGCCGCGAATGCACCTACTATGATTCGCCGGACGCCGGCGTGAAGCACATTGACTTCACCATGCCTTTTGACCAAGCGCTCTCCGCGCTCCTCATCAGTGCCGCGCGCCGCCTGGGAAAAACCATCGTGGCCGACGGCGTTTATGCCTGCACCCAGGGACCGCGCCTTGAAACTGCTGCGGAAGTCGCCCGCTATGCGCGTGACGGCGCCAATGTCATCGGCATGACGGCCTATCCGGAATGCGCTTTGGCCCGTGAGCTTGAGCTCCCCTATGCCGCCATCTGCCCGATCGTCAATTCCGCTGCAGGCCTGCGGGAATCCAAACGCGCGATTCGCTTTGAAGCCTTGAAGGACGCGGCTGACCGTGCGGCCAAAGGTGCCGTAGATGTCGTTGAAGAAGCCGTGCGCATCCTTGACGTGCGGGCTTAACACCAGATCTCATTGGAGGAGCTGCCGATATGGTTTTGGAAGTCATGCGTCTTGGGGAACCCGTGCTGATGAAGGAGGCGCTGCCAGTTCGGGATTTGGGAAGCCCCAGACTCCGAAAGCTCGTTGCGGATATGTGGGACACCATGCATGCCGAGGGCGGCGTCGGCATTGCTGCGCCTCAGGTGGGCGTGAGCGAACGCATCATTTGTTTTGGCTTTGAAGCCTCGAGCCGCTACCCGGATGCGCCGGCAGTGCCGCAGACCGTGCTCATCAACCCAACCGTCGAACTGCTCCTCGAAGGCACCGCTGATGATTGGGAGAACGGCTGGGAGGGGTGCCTCTCCGTACCCGGCATGCGCGGGGTTGTCCCGCGTGCCAGGCGAATTCACTACACCGGCTTTGGACTTGACGGCGAGACCATCGAGCGAGAAGCCCAAGGGTTTCATGCCCGAGTGGTGCAGCATGAGTTTGACCACCTAAAAGGCATCGTCTATCCGATGCGCATCAAGGACTGGACGCACTTCGGCTATTCCGACGTGCTCTTTCCCGAGCTTAAAGATCAGCGGTGAACTACGCTTTTTCGGCGGCAGCCATCTCGAGCAGCCGCCGAATATCTTCGGGCGTTTTGACGCCGAGCTTACGCAGAATGTTTGCTCGGTGCACTTCCATCGTACGCTGCGCAATGCCGCTTCGTTCAGCCGCTTCGCGGTTCGTGAGGCCGAGTGCAATGAGCTCGGCGAGCGAACGCTCACGTTTAGTGAGGGCGGCGAGCCGCTCGAGCGAATCTTCTCCGGGGAGCCCCGCCGCGGCAGCGGTGCTCGCCCAGGCCGCACAGCCAACCGAGTTGAGAAAACGCTCGTTGTCGACGGGTTTCAGGAGAAAATCAAATGCGCCGTCCTGCACCGCCCCCACCGCCATATCGACGTCGCCGTGACCGGTGAGAAAAATGATCGGGAGCGCAATGCCGCGGCTCCTCATCTCATGCTGAGCCTCAATCCCGCTCATGCCCGGCATGCGCACGTCGAGCACCACGCAGCCCGGCTCCGACGGGGAATCTCCCGTGAAGAAGTCCTCTGCCCGCCCGTAGGCAACCGTTTTCCATCCTTCCATATCCAGCACGAAGCTCAAGGCTTCGCGCAGATCCGCTTCATCGTCCACAATGCGCACTAAAGCGTGCGCCTGCGCGAAGGCAAGCTGTTCGGGGGTAATCTGTTTCTGACTGGGTCTCATAATGCTTTAGTTCTTTGAAGAATTACCGATTTCTTTTGCCTCTGCAGCTTGGGCAGTGCCTTCGGCCGCCTGATGAAGCGAGAGCGCCCGCGCGAGCGTAGGAAGCGTTGCCACGGCAGCCAATCCGCCCCCTGCCAGAGCCGTAAAAGTGATCCGTCCGCCCAGACGTTCGAGGATGCTCCGCACAATCGAGAGCCCCAGCCCCAAACCGCTCTTTTTGCTGCTCGAGCCGGAGGCTGCCCTGTCGTTAAGCCGTTCAACGAGCTCTGAGGGTACCGCCGGGCCGTTATTGAGCACGGTGAGTTCAGCCTTGCCGTTATGCTCGCTCACGGCGATATTCACCATACCGGCCGGGAACCCTTCCACGGCTTCCAGCGCGTTTTTAATGAGATTCATCGCAACGAGTTCGAGCTCGAGCGGATCGGCCAAACACTGGACGTCCTCACGCGCCGCGATCGACACGGCAGCATGCCAGCGGCCGGTCGTGGTGAGTTCGCGCAGGGCCTTGCGCGCCGCCTCGACCAAACTCACGGCTTCCCGCACGGGCTTATCGGATTTGGCGTAAGCCCGTACGCGGTTCACAATCGCGTCGGCGCGAGCCGTCTGCGTCTCCAGTTTCCCGGCAATTGCCTCAATCTTTTCGGGCGTCAGGCTGCCGGATTGAACGAGACGCTTAAGCCCGAAGACATAGAGCGAGATAGCGGCGAGCGGCTGACGCATCTCATGCGCAAAAATCGTAGAGAGCTGCCCCACTGCGCCCACTCGGCTCATATGTTCAACGCGTTCGGCCGCCGCTCGAGCATTGCTTTGCAGGCGCTTTTGCTCATGCAGCGCCTCCTGCAGATGAGCCGTGCGGACTCGCACGAGCTGCGACACACGCACGCTGTGAAAAATGAGCCCTAAGAGGAGCAGCGCAAAGACCAATATCCAAGTGCCGTACTCATCGATCAGCCGACGGACAGTCCAGTCCCGCAGATAGGCATAGGGGCCAATACGCAGATCATGAAAAACCTGATCCACGCTTGAATAGTCCGTCGCGGCGCTCCAATAAAGGCCCCGCTCAAACGTGGGCGGCATCTCAAAGAGCGCGCGCAGCACCAGACGTGATACCCGCGGATCTGTGGCCGGCGTTGTTGCGACCGTCCATGACGGATAAAGCGCCGTGGAACGCATGCAGGGCTCGGGCCGCTCCGCGGAATCCAGACGATTAAGCACTTTGAGCTGTCCCTTGGCATTGGGGTGCGAAGCGAGCCACTCTTCGAGATAACAGAGCCGGAAGAAGCCGACATCCGCCTCTCCCGAAAGAATCATCGGAATGGCGCCCTCCAGACGCTTGCCGTCGCCCAAATACACACGCGAACTGAAAAGCGTTTCGGGGTTAAGGCCGGCCTTGAGCAGCACATGCTCGGCAAGCTGCCGCCCGGTGAAGGCCTGAGGAGAAGAAAGAACGAGCTTCGCGCCCTTTAAGTCCGAGAGTTTATTGAGGGACTTCCGAGCGGCAGACACGACGATCGTTGAGCCATCGTTGTGATTGGGATTGGGATAGTTGTTAGACGCTACGGTGGCCGCCGCGCGGGCGCCGTATCGTTCCATGCGGACGTAAAAACCTGAGCTTGAGAGGAAAAGATCCACCGCTCCTTCGCGGATGGCCTGCGAGAGTCCCGCCAGGTCGTAATGCGTCACGATGACGTTGGACGTGCCGAACACACGCTTAAGTGCCCCGATCGTCGCTTCCACAATCGGCTCGTAGGGCGACGGGCGGACATATTTCACCACGCCCACCTTGAGCGGCATATGCTCTGCCGGGAAGTCTGACGAGAAGCTCGCCGCCGTTAAAGCGTCGGGCTGAGAAGGCGCCGCCGCACTGCCAGAGAGCGGGCAAAAGAGCCCGCAAGCCCCAAGAACCAGAAGCGCGCCGAGTTTCTTGATGGCATCAGCGCCTGGCTGCAAAGAGAAGAGTCGTGGGTTCATAGGCTGCTGCAGTAAAGAGGGCTTCGCGCGCTGCCGGCGCGCTCCAAAAAACGCTTTGGCACAGCTCTTTCCTGCATCCTAGCGTTTGGAGCCAGCCCAATGCAAGCAAAGTGAAAACGTCCGCGGGGCCGCATCAAGAGAGCGCACCGGCGGAACCGGCCGGCTCCGATTCATTAGCCTGCTGCGCATAGCCGACGGCCTCCGCAATATCGACCGATACCACGCGGCTCACCCCGGGCTCCTTCATCGTGACGCCGATCAGCGCCTTGGCATATTCCATCGTGACACGATGGTGCGTAATGATGAGGAACTGCGTATCAACGCTCATTTCAGTACAAAGACGCGCGAGTCGTCCCTGATTTGCTTCATCGAGCGGGGCGTCGACTTCGTCGAGCAGACAGAAGGGGGCGGGGTTGAGCTTAAACATGGCAAAGACGAGCGCCGTGGCCGTGAGCGCCTGTTCGCCGCCCGACAAAAGCCGCACGGTCTGATTGCGCTTGCCGGGCGGCTGAGCCGAAACTTCAACGCCCGCCGAGAGGATCTCGTCGCCCTCCATGCGAAGCGCCGCGCGGCCTCCGCCGAAAAGACCGCGGAACGTGTCATTAAACTTTTCGTTGACCTTGTCAAAGGTTTCACGCATGCGTGCGCGGGTCTCTGCGTCAATGCGGCGGATAGCCGCCTCGAGCGTCTCAATGGCCTGCCGCAGATCCTGCATCTGAGCTTCTGCGAGGCGAATGGCTTCCTGCGCCGCCTCAAGATGGGCCAAAGCTGCATGATTGACCGGACCGAGTGCGGCAATTTCATTCATCAGGCGCGTGACCTCGTTACGCACCGTGTTGGCCTTGACGCCTCGTTCCTGCGCGAGCTTAGAGAGCTCGGTCCAATCCGCACCAAGTTCCTGCATGCGCCCGGAGAACTGCCCGAGCAGTCCCGCCTTCTGTTCGGCCTCTACGCGCAGCCGAGCAATTTCTTCTGTCAGCGGAAGAATTGACTCGTTTAAGCGCTTGATCTGCCGCTGTTCGTCCTCACGTTTGCTGCGGGCCGCTTCAAGTTCAGTCTGCGCGGCGGCCAATGCTTTTTCAAGACTCGCATTTTTTTCGAGGAGCTCCGACGTGCCGCTTTGCAGCCGTTCGTCTTCACGGGCATCGAGCACTTCGCGGGTTTCTTCGAGACGCTTGGACTCTCGGGCAATGTCGCTTTGGGTTTCCGCGAGCCGCCGTTCGGCCTCGGTGCGCGACTCACGAGCCTGCGACGCCTCGAGCTTTTTCATAGCTTCACGATGAATCGACTCCGCCGCAGCGCGCTTAAGGTCGATCAGCCGGTCATGCAGCCGATCATGCGCAGCCGCAGCTTCACCCGCGGCGTGCTGAATCTCGTCGAGCGCTTCCGTTTTGGTTTCAACGGCACCAAGCGCTGCCTCTACACGCTCTTGGGCCCGCTCAGCCTCGATCTCCATTTCTTCACGCGACCGCCTGAGATCGGCCTCTCGACGCTGCCAGGCCTCCCACGCACTGCGGGCTTCCCGTTCTTCAAGCACGAGTTTGGCCGTGCGGCGCTCGAGCTCAACGACCTCGCGCTGCAGCGCCTCGGCACGCCCTCGCGCATCAGCTTCGGCTTTCTGCGCATCCGTACGAGCGTCGTCAGCGGCTGCCGCTGCCTCGTCAAGCGCCTCCACCTGATGCGTAAGTTCCGCAATTTCCCGTTCTCGGGAAAGGATTGCCAAGCGCGGATCTTCCGCAGCCCAAAAGGTAACGGACGCCGCATTGACGAGATCCCCCTGCGGCGTCACCAGTGCGCATCCCGGCGGGATGTCGGCGCGCGCTGCGAGTGCTGCCTCAAGCGAAGAGGCGAGCCCGACGCCTGCGGTCCAAACGTCGGCCGCCGCAGCCGCCGCCGGATTGTCGGTTTGGATAACGCTTCTCAAGCGCTTCGCCGCCCATTCAGGATGCGGATGAGCGGCAGTCTCTGCGGGGGCCGCAAAAGCGAGTCTTGCCGGCGGGCGCGCCTTAGCGCTTGCGAACCCGGCAGCGGAACGCAGATCGCGCAGCAAAAAAGCGCGTGCACGGTGTTCGAGCACCGCTTCAAGCGCGGTTGTCCAGGCGTCGTCGATGTTGATTTCATGAATCAATTCCGGCAGTCCGTCCAGTCCTTGGTCCTGAAGCCACTCCGTGAGGCTGTCAGACTCCAGTGCCTTTTGCTGCACGGCTTCAAGCGTTTCGAGTTTTGCGCGCAGGGCCTTAACCTGCGAAAGGGCGGCAAAGTAAGCCTCTTGGGCGTCTTTGGCACGTTCGCGTGTTTCTTCTGCTGCGGCAGCAGCGTCTTCGCGGGCAGCCGCAGTTTCTTCGAGCACTTCGCGGACTTCGGCTAAAGATTCTGCGAGCGCCGCCAATGTTTCTTCATCCGGGTGCGCTTCAGACGCATCGGCCGCATCAGTCTCGAGACGAACCATTCGGTCTGCCACTTCCGCTGCTCGCTCACGAGCAGATTGGAGGCCGGCCTCCGCCACTTCGACTTCCGTACGAGCGCGAGCGAGCTGTGCGCCGGCTGACTCCGCCCACATGCGCGATTCCTCTTCAGCAGACTGAGCGCCTTCGAGGGCTTCATCTCGAGCGGCGTTCAGTTCATCGAGCTCTTCGAGTTCAGCCGCGAGACGCTCCTCTTTTTGCGCGGCTGATTCAATCCGAACTTCGAGCTCCTCGGCCAATGCCCGCTTTTCTTTCAGTGCGGCTTCGGCCTCTGCAAAGGTTCGTTCGGCCAATCGCCGACGTTCCACGATGCGGCTCATCTCGCCCTCCAAGCGGGCGAGCTCCTTCTCGCTTTCACGGAAGGCGTCGGAAGCATTGCGGTGCGCCGCATCAGCACTGCGCTCAGCCGCAGCGAGGTCTTCAGAATGCGATTCGAGCGTTTCAAGATCACGGCGCTTTGCCGTAATCTCATTTTCGAGCTGCGCAATAGCCGCCCGCGCGGCATCGGATTCCCGCTTTGCATCTTCATACTGCAGGAAGTACCAAAGCGATTCGCTCTGAACCTTTTTGTCGCTCAGCGCCTGCCAGCGGGCGGCAGTATCTGCTTCGGCCTGCAGCCGAGTGATCTCTTCAGCACGCACGGCCTGAAGGTCAGCAGCGCGTTCAAGATTTTCCCGTGTGGATTTGAGGAGATTCTCCGTTTCACGGCGGCGCTCTTTATAGAGCGACACGCCGGCGGCCTCTTCCAAATAAACGCGCAGCTCTTCGGGCTTGGCACGAATAAAGCTCGCAATCATGCCCTGCGAAATGATGGCGTAGCTGCGTGCGCCCAGCCCCGTGCCCATGAAGATTTCCTGGACATCGCGGCGGCGCACCTGCTGGTGATTGATGTAGTAGGCCGATACGCCTTCCTTGGTGACCACGCGGCGTACGGACAATTCTTCGTACTGCCCCCACGGCCCTTTCACCTGATGGTCCGCGTTGTCAAGCACCAGTTCGACGCTTGCTCGTCCGAGCGGCGCACGGCCGGTAGAGCCCGCGAAAATCAGTTCGCTCATCGAACTTGAACCGCGCAGTTCGCCGATGCGGCCTTCGCCCAGCACCCAGCGAACCGCATCGATGATGTTCGATTTGCCGCAGCCGTTCGGGCCCACGATCGCAATCAGCGGGTCCCGCAGTTCGATCACTACGGGGTCCGCGAAGCTTTTGAAGCCGGCGATTTTGATCTGACGAAGGTGCAAAGGAGGCTCAGACGAAATAAGGAAAGAAGAGGATCACTGGAAGAACCAGCTGCACGCATTTTAGCGAGAGTCGCTCCGTTGGTCTCACCATCCTTGCGGCAAAGCGCTTAGAGTCTCTGGCCGCTGCAAACGGAACGCTCGGAGAGGCTCTGCCATCGGTAAAAGTCTGCCCATCGAAAACACTGCAGCACTTCTCTGCGTCGTCTTTAGCACTGTCATACGGAAGAGACAAAACGCTCTTTGCAGTCTCCGAGAGTCCGCCAAACCCGGTCGCCATGAATCATCATCAGAATCAAACCACCCGCAGACGTCTTCATTGGAATGAGCTTCCCCATCTTTGCGGCCCAGACGACCTCTTTATAATGCAGGCTTCAAAAAAATTCTGACGACATTCATGAGGCTCCCTGCCGAACCAGCCGGCCGCAAAGCAGCCCGCGGACTTTGGGAGCTTCCGCGACATCCGGGGATATCCGAAACATGTACGAAATTGCGCCGCTGCTTGACGATCCCATCCACAACCTGAAAACGATCCGCGACCTTTACCGCTGGGCCGTTACAGAACTTGAAACCTCCGATCTTTCATTCGGACATGGGGCGCCAAGCGCGCTCGAAGATGCATCCTTTCTCATCTGCCGAGCGCTGAAACTCCCGTTTGAGAATTTCGACATGTTCCTCGATGCTGCGCTCACGCACAACGAGCTCGTGCGGATCGTGCATCTCATCGACCGCCGTGTGCATGATAAGACCCCCACCGCCTATCTCCTGAAGGAAGCCTGGCTCACCGAGCACCGCTTCTACATTGATGAGCGTGCGCTGATTCCCCGCTCCTACATCGCGGAGCTGCTCGAAGAAGATCTGGCCCCTTGGGCCGCAGATCCTGAAGCGGTGCATAGCGTCCTTGACCTCTGCACGGGTTCGGGATGTCTGGCCATTCTCGCACAGGGGGCTTTCCCCAATGCCAAGGTCACCGGGTCGGACATTTCCCAAGCTGCGCTCGAGGTTGCCAAGATCAATCGCCGGGACTATGACATGGAAGAGACGCTGGAACTCGTTCAGAGCGATCTTTTTGAAAATCTTCAGGGACGGCGCTTTGACATCATTATCTCGAACCCGCCCTATGTCACCACCGAAGCCATGGAGCGGCTCCCGAGCGAATACCGTCATGAACCGGCCCTTGCCCTGGCTGCCGGCGCAGACGGCATGGACGTCGTTCGCCGCATTCTCGCCGAAGCCGCAGATCATTTGACCGAAGAGGGCTTCATCGTCGTTGAAGTGGGCGACGGGCTCGAAGCCGTTGAAGCGGCTTTCCCCGGTCTGCCCATTACGTGGCTTTCGGTCTCGGGCGGCGACGATCAGGTGTTTCTCGCGCAGCGCGCCGATCTCGCTCAATATTTCAAAACTCAACACTGATTTCTGCACCCGCATTTCCTAACGAGGGCGCCCTCTGCCCGGTCTGCCCTCGTTTCGAAATGCGCCGCCTCGCTCATGCTTCGACTTCTCAACCTCGCGCTGATGCGCGGGACGCGACTGCTCTACGCTCACGCCAATCTCATTGCCTCGCCGGGCGAACGCATCGGTCTGGTCGGCCCCAACGGCTGCGGCAAATCCACGCTCTTTGCTGCGATTCTGGGGGACCTTGCCCCCGAAGACGGCGAACTTGAAACGCCGCCCCATGAGCGCATTGCCCATGTCGCGCAGAGCTTCACAGTTGAAGATATCTCCTGCATCGACTGCGTGCTTTCCGGTCATGCCCCTTTAATGAACGCCAAAGCCGCGCTCAAGCGAGCCGAAGCCTCCGGCGACGAAATGGCGCTTGCTGCCGCGCACAGCGAACTCGCCGAAGTCAATGAGGGCGCCGTGGTGGCACAGGCCAAAGCCATTCTGGCCGGTCTGGGTTTTGCGGAAGCCGACAGCTGCCGCAAAGTTCACGACTTCTCGGGCGGCTGGCGCAACCGTATTCAGCTCGCCCGTGCACTGATGCGCCCGGCGGATCTGCTGCTGCTCGACGAACCCACGAACCACCTTGACATCGATTCGCTCATCTGGCTCGAGAACTGGCTCCGCCGCGTTGAAGCAACAGTCATCATCATTTCGCACGACCGTGAATTTCTCGATCGTGCGGTCAATACGATCTGGTCCGTTGAAGACGGCACGATCTGCCGCTATGCCGGGAACTACTCCCAGTTTGAACTGGCTCGCATTGAAAAACTCCGCGCCCAGGAATCTGCCCGCCGCGCCTATGAAACGCAGGCTGCGCACCTGACGAGCTTTATCGAACGCTTCCGTGCCAAGGCCACCAAAGCCCGTCAGGCACAGTCGCGCATTAAAATGCTCGAAAAGCTTCAGGCGGTCGAACCTGTACGCGCCAAACGCGAATGGCGATTCAATTTTCTCAAGCCCCTGCGGCTGCCCGAGCATTTGGTCGACGGGGAAAACCTGAAGATCGGCTACGGCGAAAAAGTGGTGCTTTCGGGCGTCTCCTTCAGCATTCGTTCGGGCGAGCGCATCGGCATTCTCGGCGTCAACGGCGCGGGCAAATCGACGCTGGTCAAAGCCATTGTCGGAGAACTCACCCCCATGTCGGGTGAACTGCGCCGCGGTCAGGGACTTGAAATCGGTTATTTTGCGCAGCACCAGCTCGATCAGCTGCGGATGGATGAAACGCCGCTCGAACATCTGCGGCATTTGGCGCCTGACGCCCGCGAGCAGGAACTGCGCGACTTCCTCGGCACCTATCGCTTCTCGGGCGACTTCGCCGAAGCCAAGGTTGCGCCGATGTCGGGGGGCGAAAAAGCCCGCCTCGCCCTCGCGCTCATTGCCTGGAAAAAACCCAATCTGCTCGTGCTTGACGAACCGACCAATCACCTCGACATGGAAACACGCGAAGCACTCACCATGGCGCTTTCAACCTACGAAGGCGCAGTGCTTCTCGTCTCCCACGACCGCCATCTGCTGCGGGCCGTGACCGATGAACTCTGGCTGGTGCATGAAGGCCGCAAAGAGGTGTTTGAGGGCGACCTCGATGACTACGCCAAGATCGTCCTCGACCACCGGCGCGTGACTGCCGCCGAAGCTCGTGCCGAGCATCAAGCGGATAAAGCCGCCCGAAACGAAGCTCAGCCCGTCAACAATAAGGAAGCGCGCCGATTGGCCGCGCAGGAACGCGCCCGCATCGCTGAGCTGCGTAAGCCCCTGAAGAAGGAGCTCGAAAAGGTGGAGCGGGAAATGAACGCGCTCTCAGAAAAACTTAAGGCCCTTGACACGCAGCTCGCGGACCCGGCGTTTTATAACGGCGCAGATCAGGGCAAGGTTGCCCAAACCCTGCGTGAGCACGGAGAGCTCGCCCCCAAAGTGGAGGCGCTCGAAATGCACTGGCTTGAACTTTCAGAAAAAATCGAAGCCCTGGGCACCGCCGCATCAGCATAAGCGCGCTTTTTAAACGCTGTCATAAGCCATTACTGCAGCGTTCGTTTAAGCGCACAAAAAAACCGCTCGCGCGTCTTTTTGGCATAGCCGCGAGCGGTTTTCTCTTTTTACGGGGCGACCAATCTTACTCAGCCGTATCTTTGGGTTTCCCTGCGGTCAGAACACCCGCTTTCCAGAATTTAAAGACATCTTCCACCTGAGGCGCCGCCGTCATGCGGTAGACATGCGAATCGCCTTCATCATCTCCGCGCGCTTCACTGCCGGCCGGATCATCGTCCACCCCCGGAACAAAGGCCGGATCGGCGTAGGTGAAGGTCGTCATGACCAGCAGGTTGATCACCTCAGCGTCCTGATCCATTTCTTCTTCCGTGGGATCGCGTCCAGCCGCAAAAGCCGCTTTGGACCGGGGGCCGTAGCGCAGCGCATAGCCCATCACGATTTCTTCTCTCATCCCCTGTTCGGAATCGCTCGGTTCCGCACGCACATAGAGCGCACGCATATCGTGCTTAAAGTGCGGATCCGCTACGAGCTCCTCGAGATAGGCCGTATCGGCGGGGGAAAGCGCGTTGTAGCCGACCAGCATCGTATTGAAAGCATCAGCGGATTCAGGCCGCCAATTCGGATAGTCGCTCTTAAACTCTGCGGTTACCGTGTTGTCCTCAATAATTTCCTGCAGATCGACCAGACGCGAACCGCCAAGCGCAGGATCTGACGTCAGGTAGCTCGTAAAGGCAGAAATCACCTCATCCTTGCAGGTTGTCACGGAGAAGACATTCTCGCTGCCGAACTGCGCAAGTTCCCCCGTGAGATCGAGGAACGTCATCACAAAGTCCATGCCGAAGTAGCAGGCCATGCTGCGGTCGTCCATAAACTTCGCCGTGTCGGTAATGCCTGCGTAGGCCATCTTGGACTGGCCCCAGCGGCTGCGGAGGATTTCGAGCGCCCGCGGGCCCGCCCAGCCCGATACATCGCGGAAGTCTTCACGCAGGTCAAGAATGGTCGCAGCAATCGCATAAGCGACGGCCGCGCAATGGTCTTCACGCTGCTCCATCGAGAACTTGCGCTCGGCAGAGAGCGCATTGGCCATGGCAGCTCCCATGCCGATGAAGAAATGCTGCAGCTCGAAGTAATTTGAAAGATGTCCCGTGGTCACGGGCCCCTTATAGCGTTCGGCAAGGATTTCCAGATGCGGGAAGCCCTGTTCTTCATAAAAGCGTTTATTGAGCACCGCGCGCAGTTGGTCGAGCATCACCACATAAGTCTGTGGTACTGCACGGCGCTGCTGATCAGCGCGGCGCTTGGCGAGCTTTTTGGCGCGGCTTGAATGCGTTTTGCTTTGGGGCATTTCGGGTGATCCTTGAGGAACGGCGCGCTGCCCGAAGAAGGTGCGCGCTCGAAGTATTTTGTTCTGTCATCCGCCGCACTCGATTCATGCATGAGCGGATGCCGCGGGTGTTTCTAAGCATAGAGCGCAAACCTTAACGCCGCATTTCACTTGAAGCCCGGTCAGCCGCTGCCCGGAGCGCCCTTAAATAGCCGTCTTGCCGCTTCCAAAGCGGCTTTTTTAAAGCGTCACTCCCATGGCTTTAGTGCCCCCCGACGCCCCAATATCCCGGCTTCTGAAGTCTTAGAATGAAGCATCTTTTTAACCCTTCTCTTACTTACGAGGCTCTCCATGTCAGAAGTCTCCGCTCCCTGGCTCCATGCGACCCTTGCTGACGCCGCCGAATCGCTGGCTGCCGCGCTCGAAAAACTCGAAGCGCATACCGATGAAGAGACTGCCTCTGAGCTCCTGCGCCGCGACCTCGTCGAGGTGTATGCCAAACTTAACTACGCGGTGAACACCGCTTACCTCGGCTCTGAAGCGCTCAATGTCCTCACCGAAGACGAGCTGGTAGCATGGCCCGCAGAAATGCCCTTTGCCACGCTCGAAGAGCTCGACGCCGCCGAAGAAGAAGAAGAGCAAAAAGCGCTTAACGCCGACGTTTAAGCCATAGGCCGAGCCTGCATGGGAACTCTGAAGAGTGAACCTCCGGGCTTTTTTGTCTGAGCGCGAAAGATCGACGGCGTGAGCTCAGGCCGCGCGGGTTACTCTTTCACGGGGCGGAGTTCTCGAGGACGCCACCCCAAAGCAAAAAGCGATCCGAAATAGATGACGGCAGCACCGGCTACCACAGCGCAGACGCCAAGCCCGCGCATTTTCCACGAGAGCGTCGTCCAGTCAATGCCCTGCTGTCCCCACCATACCGCCGCGCCCATGAGGGCGACAGCTGCAGCGGTGCGCAGCCAGATCTTGAGCCAGCCCGCCGCCGGCGAATAAATGCCGCGGCGGCGCAGCACGCAAAGCAGAATGCCGCTGTTGACGAGGCTCCCCAGACCGACGGAGAGCGCCAAGCCCGCGTGCGCAAAAAGCGGCACCACCACGAGGTTAATGGCCTGCACGGCAACGAGCGAAGCCATCGCTGCGCGTACCGGGGTGCGAATGTCTTTACGTGCATAGAAGGCGGGCGCAATGATCTTGAGACCGATGAGTCCAATGAGACCGACGGCATAGCCCACTACAGCTATCGCTGTCTGATGCACATCCGTCGGCGTAAAGCTGCGGCCCTGAAAAAGAAAGCTCACCAAGAGCTCTGCCGTAAGCCAAAGCCCTACCGCCGCCGGAACGCCGACCAGCACGACGAGCCGCAGCCCGTGGTCCAGAAGCGCGTTGTAGCGGACTTCATTGCCTTTGGCATAAGCCGCCGAAAGACTCGGCAGCAGCACGGTGCCCAAAGCAACGCCCAAAAGCGCCGTTGGGAATTCCATCAGACGGTCGGCGTAATTGAGCCACGTCACGGCGCCATGCCCGAGCCAGCTCGCAATGTTGGTGTTGATGAGGATGGAGAGCTGCGCCACGCCCACACCGAAAACAGCCGGGGCCATCAAAGCGAGTACGCGCCGCACGGCTGAGTCGCCGAGGCTCTCTTTAAGAGAGCGCGGACGCACGAATACGCCAAGCCGCGCCAGTGCAAGTATCTGAGCAGCCAGCTGCAGTACGCCCCCGAGCACAACGGCGGCGGCAAGCGCCCAAATGGGTTCTTCAAGTCTCGGCGCGAGCACCACCGAGCAGACAATAAAAGAGAGATTGAGCAGAATCGGCGTGGCCGCAGGAATCGCAAACTTCTTGAGCGTATTGAGGATGCTCGCCGCGAGCGCCACCAAGCTCATGAAAGCAATGTAGGGAAACATCACACGCGTGAGCGCCGCTGCCAGATCAAAGGCCTGCGGCGTCTCGCGCAGACCGCTCGCAATGAGCCACACGAGAAGCGGCGCGGCTAAGACGCCCAGAACGCTTGCCAGCAGCACTGCTGCAGCAAGCACTGTGAACACATGATCGATAAAGCGCTTTTCAGCCTCCGGCGACGAGTTGGCATGAACGTCGGAAAGCATCGGCACAAAAGCCTGCTGAAAGGCGCCTTCGGCAAAAAGCCGCCGAAGCATGTTGGGAAGGCGGAATGCAACATAAAACGCATCGGTCGCAGCCGTAGCACCAAAATATCGGGCAATCAGCATGTCACGAATCACACCCGTGATGCGTGAAGCCAGAGTGAGTGCGGAGATCGTAGCGGCAGATTTGAATAGCGACATGGATAGCGAGCAACAGCGTACGAAATGAAGAAAACCATCTCGTCGCTGTCCTTTTGTTTTTTAAAGGTGGTATAGTCTAGGGCTTTTCGAGCCTGAGCACTTCCCTCGTGCCGCTTTTTGAGCGCAGTATCGACCGGGAATTGTTCTCTAAAAGCCCGGAAAGACAACCTACTTACCGGTCGAGCCCACGCTCGCGACAAGTTTGCAGCGGCGATCGGAATCAAAAACAGATCGTCGACTGATTTTTAGGACAATTCAAAAAAATGGCTAACACCAAGCAAGCTCGCAAGCGCGCCCGTCAGACGGTTGCGCGCAACCTGCATCTCGCCGCCCAGCGCAGCCAGTACCGCACCGCCATCAAGAAGGTGCGCAAGCTCGTCGCCGCCGGCGACAAGGCTGCTGCCCAGGAAGCCTTCAAGGCTGCCGAATCCACGATCGACAAGATGGCCCGCAAGGGTGTGCTCCACGGCAATGCCGCGGCACGCCACAAGAGCCGTCTCGCCGCCGAGATTAAGGCCCTCGCCTAATTGAAGCCCTGAATCCGACTGCGGCTGTTCCCTCAGGCGCCGCGGGGATTCCCGATTGCTTCATCAACGAAGCCCCGAATAGTCACTGGTTCGGGGCTTTGTTTTATCTGGCGGTTTTGTAGCGGCATGACATTTTTTTTCAATGCCGTTCTCTTCTGACGATAACCCGTCTGCTGATCGCTGCCAATCGGCGGGCACGCTTCTTCTGGCGCCTTTTTTTTTCATCCGCTCGAGCAAGCTTCAAGAGGCTTGAGAGAAGCTTTTCGAACCGTTACTTTTGTAGACGATTGATGAGAATGAGAATTGTTATTATCCGTTAACTTGATTTAATGCCGGGCTACGTAGTGGTCCTCCGGCATGAGAATCAAACATCCGAACACGAGTCGCCCGCCGACAACTGTTGAGCTGGCGCATTCGGTGCATACGAATAAGGAAAGGAGCAATTCCATGAATTCACTCAATCGCCGCGACGCTCTCAAGAGCGGACTCTTTGGTGCAGCAGCCGCCGCCGGCACAATGCTTGGGGCCGGAGCTGCTGAGGCCAAACCGGCCAGCCAAGCGAAGGATTACAAATTCGATTTCGTCGTGGTCGGTGCAGGCTGTGCGGGCCTTTCCGCAGCGCTCGAAGCTGCTGATCAGGGCGCCACGGTAGCTGTCCTTGAAAAAATGGGCATGCCTTTTGGCAATACGATCTACGCGGGCGGCATCTTCAACGCCACGAACACCTACGTCCAGAAGGAACAGGGGCTTACCGATACGGTCGACGCCTTCTACGAAGACATGATGAAGGTTTCGCAGGGCCGCGGCGATCCGCAGCTCACCCGCGTATATGCTGATGAAAGCGCTGGCGCCGTGCAGTGGCTTCATGATCGCGTCGGCATCAACTTCAAGAAGATTGTGAAGGAAGTTTGGCCGGGGCTCGTGCGCGGACACGTGGTCGACGGCCCGAAGAAGCCGGGCGGCGCGCAGCTCATCACGCAGCTGCTCGAACAAGTTAAAAAGAATCCGAAGATCAAGTTCTTTACAAACACCAAAGTCATTGAACTTCTGAAAACGCCGACGCTTGAGTGCACGGGCGTCCGAGCAGTCTCCAAGACCGAAGGCGAAGTGGTCTTCCACGCCAAGGGCGGCGTTCTGATGGCCACGGGCGGTTTCCATGCCAACAAGGAAATGGTCTGCAAGTACATGGGCGGCGGCGTAGCCTGGATGCCGCTGCGCGGTTCTCCCTATCTGATGGGCGAGAACGTCGAACTCACGCGGCCCTTCTTTCCGTACTACATGAATATGGACCAGTTCCATGGCGGTCCGATTCACGCCCAGACGCAGGCGAACCCGTCTACCCTCGTCAATTACGGCGTAATCGTCGGCACGAACGGCGACCGCATCATCAACGAAGCCAAGACCTACGTTGAAATGGCCAAGGAGCTTCCGGTCATCACGCGTAACAATCTCGCCTATATCGTGATCGACAGTGCGGTGCTGGAAAACGATACGGTAGCCACGCGTCTGGACCGCTATCGTGCGAAGAAAGCGCCGGTCTATCAGGCCGACACCTACGCTGAGCTTGCCAAGCAGATGGGGGTCGACCCCGAAGCCTTTACCAAGACGATGGAAGGCTACAACGAAGCCGTGAAGTCCGGGAAGGCCGCAACCCTCACACCGGGCAATACGCTCAAGGAGCCGCGCCTGGTTGTCAAGGCTCCGTTCCTCGCGCTTCCCTTCTCCGGCGGCATGACCGCCACCTTCGGCGGCCCGAAGATCAACGCCAAAGGACAGGTTCTCAACGCCGAGCAGCAGCCGGTTCCGGGTCTGTACGCAGCCGGCAATGCTATCGGCGGACTGTTCTACTGGAACTACATCGTCGGCTCTCAGCTGACGGCCGCGGTTATTTTCGGCCGCCATGCCGCTCAGGATGCGGCCGCCCGCGCCAAGGCAAAGGGTGCCAAGAAGGCCTGATGCATCTGCGCAAAATGAGGTCAAACGGCTGATCTCACGCGCTTCAAGCCTCTAAAACGCGGCGCACCGCTCTTCAAAAAAAGCGATGCGCCGCATTTGTTTTGACTTTAAACCTGAGTGCTGCCCGAGAAGCGTCGGACGTCAGACCTCACGCCGCCGTTCCATGCGGAATCACATAAAAAAGCACTGCAAAGAACTGCAGCATGGTCCCCGCCAACACAAACACATGCCAGACGGCATGGTTATAGGGGAGCTTCTCCCACAAATAGAAGATGATGCCGAGCGAATAAGTGATGCCGCCCGCCGCCAAAAGCCAAAGACCGCCCGTCGGAAGCGATTCAATCAAAGGTTCGGCGACAAACACAATGCACCAGCCGAGCGCGAGGTAGAGCACGCAGTTGAGCCAATCCGCCGCTCTTAAAAGCAAGGGCTGAAAGCATGCCCCAAAAAGTGCAATGGTCCATACCACCGAGCAAAGCACAATGCCCGTGGTGCCGCCGAGCGTAATCAGACAAAACGGCGTATAGCTCCCCGCAATCAGGATGTAAATCGCACTGTGGTCCAATACCTGCAGCACACGTTTGGCACGCAGATTCGGAATCGCGTGGTAGAGCGTCGAGACCGTATAAAGGATGATCATCGACGCACCGAAAATCGATGTGCTGACGATGGCCAGAGCGCCGGCCGACTGACGAACAGCAAAGATAATCATCAGAACGAGACCGGCAATCGAAAGCAGAACTGCCAGACCGTGCGTCACGGCATTGGCAATCTCTTCGCCTAAGCTGTAAGTGCCGACGGCATTCACAGCCGACGACGACGACACTTTTTTCTTTTCCTGCATGCTTTCCCCTTTCGAACGGCCTCACAAGTTCATCAGCCCCGAATGGTGCAAACGAAACTCACTTCCCCGAAGCGACATTGTCGCCTTAGACGAGCATATTGAGGAACGAAAAACTTAGGGGAAACCCCCAAAAGGCGTAACGAGCTGTTGCGCTGCGCACCCGATTCATCGTTCAGCGAAAATCTTTGCCCAGAAAGATCGGTTCCGGTTCCAGCGCAACCCCAAATCGGCGTTCAACCCGTTCGGCGATTTCACGGCCGAGTTTGAGAACATCCTCACCCGTCGCCCTGCCGCGGTTGATCAGAATAAGCGCATGTGCCGGCCAAACAGCAGCATCGCCCGAGGAGAGGCCTTTCAGTCCTGCGGCCTCAATGAGCCACCCGGCAGCGAGCTTAGCGCGCCCGCCGGCAAGCGGATAGGACACCAGATTGGGGTGAAGCGTAATGAGTTCCCTAGCCTTCAGTTTCGTGACTACCGGGTTCTTAAAGAAGGATCCGGCACTGCCCGTTTGCGAGGGATCGGGCAGTTTCTGGGCACGAAGATTTCGCACAGCAGTTTCAACTTCAGCCGGCGTTACAGACGCCGGATCTCGGTCGGCAAAGAGCGAAGAGAGGTCTTTATAAGCCGTCACCGGTTGCCAAACCTGAGGAAGCACAAAGGCCGCCTCGGTAATGATGAGCCGTGAACCGGCCTTTGACTTGAAGATGCTCGTGCGATAACCAAAATCGCATTCTGTCGGCGTCAGGGTCCGGAAATCATCGATATCCGGATCATAAACGCGCACCCAGACGATTCTTTCGGCCATTTCAACGCCGTAGGCGCCGGCATTTTGGACGACCGCACCGCCGACAGAGCCTGGAATGGCGGCGAGATTTTCGAGTCCGCCCAATCCTTTTCCGACGGTGTAGCGAACCAGATCATCGAGCGCTTCGGCAGCCCCAACGACGACAAGGGAACCGCTCTCGCTTTGCGCTTCATGGATTCCGCGAAATACCGGATGGATGACAAGGCCCGGCACCAACGGCATCGGGACAACATTCGAACCGCCCCCTAAAATCGTCGTCTGCCAACCGCGGCCCTTCGCTATGCTGAGTGCATCGCGAATATCTTCCAACGAGGCAACTTCGACCCAGGCCTCGGCATTGGCACGCAGGTGAAAGGTCGTGAGGGCGGCAAGCGGCTTGTCGTATTCGATCTTGAGCATGGCGGATTCCAACATCTCTTCAGCCGCCCGGAGCGAGCGGTCATTCAGACCATTATAGGAAGACAAGCGCCAGTCTCTTCGGCGCATAAGCGCGAGGCGGTGAGAGCCGCCCCGTGGTAGTCAGTCCGACGTTGCCTCCCGCAGCTTAAGCGCAGATCCTTTCCCAACCGCTTTCCCGCGGCCTAAATGAAGTCTGCTGCCGCGCGGGCGGCAGGCATCAGGAGAGCTCGGCGAGCCGCTCGACCACTTTGGCTTCAACCGCTTCGGGCGTCAAACCGAGCAGTTCGTAAATCTCTCTCTGAGTGCCCTGCTCAATAAATTCGTCAGGAATGCCAAAGCACAGCACAGGGGTGGTCAGGCCGGCCTCGGCAATCACTTCCATAACCGCGTCGCCCGCCCCGCCCGCCAGCACGCCTTCTTCGGCGGTCACAATCAGATCATGCGTCCGGGCAGCTTCAATGACCGCCTCGCGGTCAATCGGCTTCACAAAGCGCATGTCCCAAAGCGTGCCGTCCAAATTTTGCGCTGCCTTCTCGAGTACATTGGTCATGGAACCAAAACCCAAAAAGGCCGTGCGAGTGCCGGTTCGCCGCTTCAGCGCGCGGCCAATCTCCACCGTTTCGAAATCCTCTCCGGGATCCGTGCCCGGTCCCTTGCCGCGCGGATAGCGCACTGCGGCCGGGGTATCCATGGCAAAAGCCGTGTTGAGCAGAAGCCGTGTTTCTCGTTCGTTGGAGGGCGTCATCACGGTCATATTCGGCACACTGCGGAGTTCAGCAATATCGAAAACACCCTGATGTGTTGCGCCGTCCGCCCCTACGATGCCGCCGCGATCGACGGCAAACATCACCGGAAGATTCTGCAGCGCCACATCATGAATGAGCTGATCGAGTGCGCGCTGCAGAAATGTGGAATAGATCGCTACAACGGGCTTCAGACCGCCGCATGCCAGACCAGCAGCATAAGTGACGGCATGCTGCTCGGCAATGGCCACATCGCGATAGCGGTCCGGAAAGTTTTTCTCAAATTCAACGAGACCGGAGCCCTCACGCATGGCCGGTGTGATGGCATAAAGGCGATGGTCGCGGGCCGCCATACTGTTCACCCAGCGGCTGAAGATCTGCGTATAGGTTGGCGCAGAGGGTTTTCCGGACTTGACAATGCCGACTTTCGGATTGAAAGGCGACACGCCGTGATAAAGCGTCGGATCGGCTTCGGCAAAGGCATAGCCCTTGCCCTTGATGGTGGCCGTATGGAGCACCATCGGGCAGTCCATCTGCCGGAGATTTTTCAAGACTTCAACGAGCGCAAAGATGTCATGTCCGTCGACAGGACCGTAGTAATTGAGGTCAAACGTGGAAAAAAGCGCGGCCTGAGGGCTGAAAAACCCGATGGTCTGCCGTTCCATGAGCTTAGCCACTTCCCAAAGATGCGGCACGGGCTTGAGCACGCGCTTGCTGATCTCGCGGGCGCAGTTGAAGGCTCTCGTCGAAACGATCTTGGCTAGATTTTTGGAAAGCGCACCCGCCGGCGGCGAAATGGAGCAGTCGTTGTCGTTGACGATTACCAGGAGCTTTACCCCCTTTTTCCAAACCCCCGCATCGTTGAGCGCCTCAATCGCCATACCCCCGGTGAGCGCACCGTCACCGATCACCGCGATGGCCCAGCGGTCACGTTCACCCGCCAAATGGGCTGCTACGGCCATGCCGAGCGCTGCCGAAATAGAGGTTGAGCTGTGTGCCGTACCGAAAGCGTCGTATTCGGATTCTGAGCGCTTAGGGAACCCTGAAATGCCGCCAAGCTGGCGCAGTTTGGCCATGCCTTCTCTGCGGCCGGTCAGAATCTTATGTGCATAGGCCTGATGTCCCACATCCCAGACAATGCGGTCGTAGGGCGTATTGAAGACGTAGTGGAGCGCAATGGCGAGCTCTACCGCTCCCAAAGAGCTCGAGAGATGGCCGCCCGTCTTAGAGACGGAATCCACAATGAAGTGCCGCAGTTCTCTGGCAAGCTCTGGGAGCGAGGATTCCGGAAGTTTCCTCAAATCCTCTGGCGCCGATATCTTGTCGAGTACCGGATAGTCCATTGGCTCGCCAAAGGGAATGGGGTTCTTCTCTTCGCTCATACTCATCCGCCCGTCTCCGCAGTCACCGTTATGGGGTTTGCTTTCTTTTTTAATCAAGTCACGTCGATTCAATGCGTGCGGCGCACGACATAAAGCGCAATTTCGCGCAGCCGCGCTTCAGCGCCGGCCGGCACTGCCGGGTCAGCCGCAAGGAGCTGCAGCGCTTTTTCGGCATCCTCTTCCAGCGCTTTGGCACGTGCCTTGGCGCCGTCGAGTCCCAAAAGTGAAACCCAGGTAGGCTTGTCGTCCTTGGCATCTTTGCCGGCAGTTTTTCCCAAAGTCATCGTATCCTGCGTGCAGTCGAGAATATCGTCCACGACTTGGAAGGCCACGCCGAGGGCATCCGCATAAGCGGCAAGCCCCGCCTTCGCCTGATCTCCAAGCGCGGTCCAAATGCCCGACTGAGCACCCATGAGGACGGCGGCCATGATCATGGCGCCCGTCTTCATCGCCTGCATTCGAGAGAGTTCAGCCGCTCCGGGTTTTTGCCCCACCATTTCCAAATCAAGCGCCTGGCCGCCGCACATGCCCCAGACGCCGGCGGCACGGGCCAAGGTCTGCACGAGACGCTGCGCAGCTTCGGGCGGCACCGAGGGCGACGACAGCACAGTAAAGGCCTCAGTCTGCAGCGCATCGCCCGCAAGCATCGCCATCGCTTCGCCGTAGCGCACATGCGTCGTGGCACGGCCTCGGCGGAGCGTGTCGTTGTCCATGGAGGGCATGTCGTCGTGCACGAGGCTGTAGCTGTGAATCATTTCAAGCGCGAGCGCGGCGCGGTCAAGCACCTCCTCCGGCGCGCCTGATACGGCACCGGCGGCATAACAAAGCAGCGGCCGAATGCGCTTGCCGCCGCCAAGAAGCGAATACCGCATAGCCCCTACAAGACGTTTGGCACCGATGCCCGTCTGCGGCAGCATTTTTTCGGCAAACCACTCAAAGTGGCTGACACGCTCCTTCATCCATAGTTGGAACTCGAGTTCGGCGGCTGAGGTCGTCGGGATCGTCGACATGAGGGCTTTCTTCTATAAAAGGTTGTGCAGGACGCAGTGAGGGCGCTCCCCGGTTAAAAGGGAAGATCGTTCTCGTTGAGGGTATCGGCAGAAGGGATGGATGCTTCAGAGGGGGAAGCGTCAGACGTTTGACGCTTAACCTCACCGTCCTCCACACGGATGCGCTCGATCGACTGACGGGCGCGATTGAGCTCCGCTCGGCAGCGTTTAAGCAGCTGCGCACCGCGCTCATAACTTTTGACGCTCTGATCCAGCGTGGCATTGCCGGAGGCCATCTCAGCTGTAATGCGTTCGAGCTCGTCGAGTGCGTCTTCAAAGGAAAGCTTCTCGACATCTTCTGGAGCTGCTGCATTGGACATGACGAACCTGCGCTTAAGGTATTGAAAAACTCCTTCCGCAGAACATTCCAGAAGACTGGCCGCCGCCCGGAAAATCTGCAGAGGTTCAAACGGTTCATTTTAGCCGCCTGAGCTCCGCTGGAAAACCTTCCATAGCCTGCGAAACCTTACTTTCTTCCGTAAGGATTTGATGTGACTGCCCAGGTTTAAACATTGTTCCAGATAGCCGCTCTTAGTTTACAAACATGAACGACCAAAGGATGCCTCTTCAAAGGCCGCCAAGCTCTCGTTTTCAGCCCGTTGGCCTCAGATTTTTGCTTCTTTGCGACTCAAATCTATCAGTCTCATGCATTGCGTCTTTCATCCTGCATTCAAAAGACAAAGCGAACGTACTCGAAACGAAAGACCACTCCCAAAACACGGCAGGTGAATCTGCTGGATCTGACAATGAAAACAACATATTTTCAGGCTGAATGCACATTCAAGCTGCCAGAACAACGGTTTAAACGTAGGGCATTTTACTTAGCTCGTCATTTGTTGTTGGCTTTCGCTCTGAAGAACTCCAAAATTCTTCAATCTTGATTCCGCATACAACGTATTGCACCTGTTCTCATAAACAGATGTCTAAGACATTTCCCCATGCAGTGCGGGTTTTCCGCAAATAGAAGAAATACGGAATCAAAAAACGTATTTGCGCCAGCGCAAACATCAACTCAAAAAATCTGTAAAGGAACACGGACAGATAATGTGATAAATCAATAAGTTGAGATTTATTGACATTATTTACAAGATTTTTTAAGTATTAGTACGTATGTTTTAGGGCGATGTTTCAAACAATTTCACTTCCTATAATCGATTGAAGGCAGGCGGATGGAGTGCTCGTCCCTGCCCAAGCCGGTGAAGCTGTCCGGGAGGACCTGCACTGGAGCAGAAAACTCGAAGCGTCTAATTTTCTTCCAAAAAATCCGGCGCAGGAGAAAAAATATGGCATCCAAACCTAAAATCTCGCTCGCGTGGCAGATGATGATCGGCCTTGCGTTGGGCGTTGTGGTCGGCGCGTTTGTCGACTCAGCCTTCGCGCAGACCTACCTCCAGCCCCTCGGGCAGCTTTTCATTCGCTTGATCCGCATGGTGGTGGTGCCTCTGGTCATCGCCACGATTATTGCCGGCTGCGCCGGTATTGCCGACACGTCTAAGCTCGGCCGCGTTGCCGGCAAAGTGCTGCTCGTGTACGCCATCACCACGGCGTTGTCCGTCCTTTTCGGCATTCTCTTTGCCAACTGGATCCGTCCGGGTATTGGTCTTGATCTTTCGACCGACTCGCTAGTGGCCAAGGCGGTCACGGCGCCCAGCCTGACGACGACGCTTCTGGAGATCGTTCCAATCAATCCGATGGAAGCCATGTCTAAGGGCAGCATGCTGCAGATCATTTTCTTTGCGGTGATCTTCGGCTTTGGCCTTTCTGCGCTGGGTGAACGCGGCAAACCCGTACTCACCTTCTTCGAGCTTGTCGGCGACGTGATGATCCGCGTGACGAACATGGTCATGCTCTACGCCCCGATCGGCGTGTTCGGCTTGATTGCCTTTACGGTTGCCCGTCACGGTCTCTCCGTGCTGCTGCCGCTCTTCTCGCTGGTGCTCACTTCCTTCCTCGCAACGTTCTGCCTGGTCTTCATCGTTCTGGTGCCGATGGTTGCACTGCTAGGCCGTACGCCTCCGGTGAAGTTCCTCAAGGGCATCTTCGAGCCGTGGCTCATTGCTTTCACGACTTGCTCGTCCGCAGCGGCTCTGCCGGCCAACTTAAAGGCCGCCCGCAAGCTCGGTGCTTCGAAGTCCATCGCCTCTTTCTCGATCCCGCTCGGCAACACCGTCAACATGAACGGTACTGCGGTATACATGGGCGTCTGCGCAGTCTTTGCGGCTGAAGTCTTCGGCATCCCGCTCTCGATCACCGATCAGGCCACCATCGTTCTGATGGGCGTGTTTGCGGCCGTCGGTACGGCTGGTGTCCCGGGTGCGGGTTTGATCATGACGACGATCGTCTTTACGCAGGTCGGCATTCCGCTCGAAGCGGTTGCACTGATTGCCGGCATCGACCGTATTCTCGACATGATCCGTACGTCCATCAATGTGGTGGGTGACGTGGCGAGCGCACTGGTTGTCACCAACCTCGAAGGCGACCTCAACAAGGAACCCTATCAGGAAGGCGAAGCCTAATCCTGCCGTCTGCGCCAGTGCGGAAGCTTTATGCGGCCGCACTGCTCAATGACGAAACGGTCCCGGTCTTCACTTTGAAGCCCGGGATCCTCTTTTTTGGGGAGACGCTGGAAGCAAATTCTTTGCCGTCTGTTGCAGAGTCTTCAATCAATCTTCTGATGCGATAGGATGCGGCAGTGCGAAATGAATACCCGATGTCAGACGTAGGTATGCCTGCCATCCACCCTTATTGAGGAAACCTTGCCATGCTGAAGAAACTGCTTCCTGCCCTTTGCTGCGCTGCACTTGCTGCCGGCTGCGCCTCCACCGCCACAACCGGCAGCAGCGCTGAGCCGCTCTCAGACGAAAAACCCGCTCAACTCGCAGATCGTTCCTTCATGTGGGTTGACGGCGCCAGCGAAGACTGTGAACTGCCGCCCTCTATCCGCTTTGGCGCCGACGGCCGCATCTCTGGTCAGGCTGGCTGCAACCGCATGCTCGGCAGCTGGAAGCAGGACGGCAAAACGATCGATTTGGGTCAAATCGCCACGACGATGCGTTTGTGCGGTCCCGCCTTCATGGAAGTCGAGAAGAAATTCCTCAGCCTTCTCGGAGCGGCCAAGTACATCACGGCGGCTGCCGACGGAGAGGGCATTGTGCTTTGGAACGACAAGGGCGAGAAGCTCGTTGAACTGCTTCCGGAACGCGCAGGCAAGTGCGACTAAAGAAAAGCGCAGCTCCATCAAAAAAAAACGCTCCGCGGATCTCAATCCTCGGAGCGTTTTTTTGGCGGCCGGGGAATCGACGCCTTAATGCGCGTCGTTCCAGCTTGCCCCTACCCCCACATCAGCGATGAGCGGCACCGACAATTTGGCCGCGCCGGCCATGAGTTCTGGGAGTTTTTGCTTTACCGATTCAACCTCTTCGGCTGGTGCTTCGACAATCAGTTCGTCATGGACCTGCAGCAGAAGCTTCGCCTGCAGTTTTTCTGTCCGCAGCCATGCATCCACAGCGATCATTGCACGCTTGATGATGTCGGCAGCGGTACCCTGCATGGGCGCATTGATGGCTGCTCGCTCTGCCGCAGCACGCACCATGGGGCGCGGCGCCGTGATGTCCGGCACCCAAAGACGGCGGCCAAAAGCCGTTTCCACATAACCGTCTTCTGCCGCCTGAGCACGAGTCTTTTCCATATAGCGCTTCACGCCGGGGAACTTATGAAAGTACTCGTCGACATAGGCTGCCGCCACTTGGCGATCCAGCCCCATCTGCTGCGCGAGGCCAAACGCGCTCATACCGTATATCAGACCAAAGTTGATCACTTTAGCCATGCGGCGCTGATCCGGCGTCACTTGATCCAAAGGCGTGTGGAATACTTCCGCAGCCGTTGAGCGGTGAATATCTTCGCCGCGCGAAAAGGCCGAGAGCAATCCCGCATCCTGAGAAAGGTGCGCCATGATGCGAAGTTCCACCTGCGAATAGTCCGCGTCAATGACGGACCACCCTCGGCGCGCCGTAAAGGCCGTGCGGATGCGGCGTCCTTCGGGCGTACGGGTTGGAATGTTCTGCAAATTGGGGTCCATTGAAGAAAGCCGTCCCGTTACCGCCACAGCCTGACCAAAGGTGGTGTGAATGCGGCCGTCGCGATCGATCAGTGTCGGGAGCTTATCCAGATAGGTGCTCTTCAACTTCGTGAGACGCCGATGTTCCAGAATGATTTTCGGCAGCGGATAGTTGAGCGCGAGTTCGCTCAGCACTTCTTCATCCGTTGACGGTGTTCCTGAAGCCGTTTTCTTCACGATCGGCAGCCCCTGTTCGGCAAAAAGGATCTGTGCGAGCTGCTTGGGTGAAGAGAGATTAAAGGGATGGCCCGCGGCAGCGTGCGCCTCCTCAACGAGCCGCTCAACCTCCACGCCGAGCTCCTTGGATTCCTGCGCAAGAAGGGAGGCGTCCACCGTGATGCCCGCCGATTCCATTCGTGCTAAAACGCCGACAAGCGGCCGTTCGATGTCTTCGTAGACCCTCAGAAGCTTTTCGTCAGCCATGAGTCTCGCCTTGAGAACGGATCCGGCTGCGCGCAGCGCAGCTGCGGACTCCGCCAAGAAGCGCGCCGCATCTTCGGGCGGCGTCTCACGCCACCCGACGCGCTTGGCACCTTTGCCGGACACCTCGTCGCGAGTGGGAATGCGCCGGCGCAGTTCACGAGCGGCGATGCGCACCAAGTCATGCGACAGATGGGCCTCGAGCACGTAATCCATCAGCATCGCGTCATCGATCTGACCATTCACCGCTATCTGCTGAGCAGCGAGCACATGGATGGCAGCCTTCGCATCATGGAAAAGCTTCGGTGCATCACTTTCAAACCAAGGCTTCACAGCTTCGAAGATCTTGGCTGACGAAAGTTCAATGGTTGGCTGAACGACCCAAACGTCGAGCGGCGTAAAGGCAAAAGCCAAGCCGCCCAAATCAGCGTGCCGCGGCACGCCGTCCCAAAGCAAGGTGACCGCAGCGGGCTCATCGACACCTTCAGCCGCCTGAAGACGGTCAGCCAGTGCTTCAAGATCCTCCGTGCCGGCTACTTCACGGAACACCGTTTCATCGGGGTTTTCAAGATCTTCCGGCGCAGGACCTTCACGCGGAACTTCGAGTTTTTCACTTCTGCGGTCAAGGAGCGCTGCAGCCGGCACATTCCCTTTCGCTGCGGCCGACTTGACCGGGGCATCGGGAACACCAAAGAGCGACGCTGAACGTGCCGCCGCATTGGCGGCTGCCGCTCCCTCGGCCGTCACCGCCGGCGCCAGCCCCATAGCGGCCAGCGCCTGAGCCCGGTCCAGCGTACGGCGGGAAATTTCCCAGCGGGCACAAAACGCTTCGAGCGCCGATTCCTCCGCCGGCACGGCCTTGATATCCGCAAGCGTCTCGGCGCCCGAAATCACGGCGTCGCGCTTAATCGTAACGAGTGCGACTGCTTCATCAATAAAGGGGAGCCCGGCGCGCAGATTTTCACCAATCTTGCCCTTCATGGTCGGTGCTGCCGCACGAATGGCATCTATGCCGCCGATTTCATTGATCCATTTGGCTGCAGTCTTCGGACCGCAGCTCTTGATGCCCGGGACGTTGTCTACCTTATCGCCCATGAGCGCGAGGTACGCAATCATGGATTCCGGGGGCACGCCGTATTTTTCAATCACGCCCTCGCGGTCGTAAAACTTGGAATTCATGGTGTTAAGGAGCACCACGTGATCATCCACAAGCTGCGCCATATCCTTGTCGCCCGTCGCAACGACCGTGTCCACGCCTGCACGGGCAGCCATGGCTGAAAGCGACCCGATGACATCGTCGGCTTCAATGCCCGGAACGATTAAAAGCGGCCAGCCGAGGGCTCGGACAATGCCCTGGAGCGGTTCAATCTGCGTTCTGAGATCCTCCGGCATCGGCGGACGGTTAGCCTTATATGCCGGATACATCTCGTGGCGGAAAGTTTTGCCCGGCGCATCAAAGATCACCGCCGCCCGATCGGCTTTCGAGAGGCGCGCAACATTGGCGAGCATACCGAGAAAGCCCTTGATAGCGCCCGAGGGTTCGCCCCGCGATGTGGTGAGCGGGGGCAATGCGTGGTACGCACGAAAGAGATAATTGGAGCCGTCGATCAGAAGGAGCTTGGACATGGCGTTGTCGCCTCAAGGCGCAATACGAAGAATGACTGTTGAAAATAAACATTCTCCCATGCCGGGCGTTCTCAGGTACTCGCAGAGAACTGTTGCGGACTATTGCCGCCGGCGCTGCGAGTGTCCGTTACTATGTTTTTACGCATAGGAAATGGCACAATAGCTTCAAGAAGACTGTCGTTTCGCCGTTTTCCCTGATGGGATCGAAACGTCTCCAAAGGATTCACCATGAATAAGCTCATCATCCCCGGCGCACTCGCGCTGCTCCTTGCCGGAGCCGCTGCTGCCGCCCCCGGACTCGATGCCCCGCCGCCCTACGGCGGCGACGCTGAAGCTGTGCAGGCTGAGCCTCCGGCCCGAAAGCTCCCCCAGAAAGGAGCTCAGGAAGACATGTCCATTGCTCCGACTCAAGCCGACATGGAAAAGGCCCGCCGAAACCGCGAAGCTGGTCAGATTCCGCCGAAGAACAATGACAAGCGCACCAAAATTGAAGCGGTGCGTGATCCGAACAACCATGTCACCGAATACGTCGTCACGCCGGGTTCGACCAAAATTCCCTATCGCATCGAAAACCAGGCTGATCGTCCGATCGATACGACGCCCGGCAAGAATCCGAGCGGTACGCTTGGCACGCCGAAATTCATTGAGTTCGGCTGGTAGATTTGAGCCTCTTTCGAGGCTTCTTTGAGGGAAGATGGGCGTCGGGGCCAATCGGAACCGGCGCCCTCTTCTACTGAACACTTTCCCTTTTTTCTTTTCCTCGGACTGCCCCCCAATCTGCCGCAGTCCGTTGGAGTGCTCCGCGCCCCATGTCATCCGCCTTTTCGCTCGGTTTCTCCTGGTTCAAGGATTCCTGCCGTACGCTCAAGCTTCAGCCGCTCGCCTACACCGGAATTGTCGTTTTTTCGCTCCTGATGAGCGGACTGCTCTCGAGTCTGCCCCTTATCGGCACGCTGCTCGCCAGCCTCTGGATGCCCTTTGCGAGCGTGCTCACCGGCTTTGCCGCGCGTGACGTGCTCGCCGGCCGCACGCCCGTTTATTTCACGCTGATCGCCATCTTCCGCGACAAGGCTTCGCGCTGGCCGCTCCTTGCGGTCGGTATTCTGGCGAGCATCTGGATGGAGCTCGACATGCTCGTCTTTCAGATGATGGGCCAGGCGGATCTGGCTCAGTGGAAAATCACGGCTGAGGGCGTCGACGTTGAGTCCATTGCCGCCCACTTCCCCGTGGGCGCTTTTCTCACCGCCTTTGCCCTTTATCTGCCGCTTCTCCTGATGACGCTCTTTGCGCCGCTCCTTATCGTGCACAACCGCCAGAGCGTCATCAAAAGTCTTTTTTATTCGTTTTTCGGCACGCTGCGTTCGCTCGTGCCGTGTTTGGTCTGGCTCGTCTGCGTAGCGGCACTCGCCTTCGTTATTTTTCTGACGATCGAATCCATTTCCATTGCGGCGGGCGGCCTCATGTTCTTCACCTTTATGGCGCCGATCCTCATTGCCCTCATTTCGGCCGTCTGCCAAGCAGGCATCTGGGTGATGTTCCGCGACATCTTCGCCTCAAGCCGGCCGGACGGTGAAATGCCGACCGACCTGGATTCCGATCAGGCGCCGCCCGCTAACGGCATCTAACTGAAGTAAATACTTTTCCCAGATCCGAGGCGGGAGTAAACATTTCTCACGCCTCGTTTTTTTCGAGTTCGGCAAAGAGCGTTTCTTCACGAGCGGCAGCCGCAGAACCGCCATCACCGCTCACCGAGAGCCCCAGCAGACGGACGCCCGCCGCCGGCACCTCAATGGCACGAAGGAGCTCGAGACCCGCGGCGGCAAGACGTTCAGCGCCGACAAACGGCATCAAATCCGTGCGGCTCTTCGTTTTCGTAGTGAAGTCAGCAAAGCGGATCTTGAGGGTAAGCGTTCGACCGATAAAGCCATTTTTATCTCTGCGCTTTTCAAGTTCGACCGCAATGGCGCAGAGTGCCGCCGCAAGACGCTCGGGGTGCCTCAGGTCATCGGCAAAAGTTTCTTCGCAGCCCACGCTCTTACGTTCTCTAAAAGGCTTCACCGGCCGCATATCAATGCCGCGGGCAAACTTATAGAAGATGGATCCGGCAGCGCCAAACTGGTCAGTCAGGCGGCGAAAGGAAAGCTGCCGCAGCTCCCAGCCATTCGTTACGCCAATTCCGCGAAAGCGCTTGGCCGTTGCCGGTCCTACGCCCCAGAAGGCTTCAATCGGCAGGGCATCAATGAAGCTTTGCGCCCGATTGGGATGAATCGTGCAGAGCCCGTCAGGTTTACGCCAGTCTGAAGCAATTTTGGCGAGGAACTTATTGTAGGAAACGCCTGCGCTCGCCGTAAGACTGGTTTCCCGCAGAATGTCCGCTTTGATGCGGCGAGCGACTTCCGTGCCGGTTTCGATGCCAAGTTTGTTGTCCGTGACGTCGAGGTACGCCTCATCGATTGAAATGGGCTCCACAAGATCCGTATAACGGTGAAAAATGGCCCGAATCTCTGCCGAAACCTCGCGGTAGCGGCTCATGCGGCCCTCTACGAAAATGAGGTGCGGACAGAGCATTTTGGCCTTTGAGCTCGGCATGGCACTGTGTACTCCGTAGGGTCTTGCCTCGTAGCTCGCCGTTGCCACAACCCCGCGGCGGTCAGCATGCCCCACTGCGATGGGTTTGCCGCGAAGCTCCGGCCGATCACGCTGCTCCACTGACGCGTAAAACGCATCCATGTCCACATGAACGATGCGGCGCGTAAGGTCGTTTTGAAAAAGCGGGTCGGCGGTGTGCATACAAAAAAGATTCCGGCATTCTTAATGATTTTATAGACCCCATATTCACCAAAGCGAATGCTCAGCCGTACAACTTCCATCAGCTGCTGTAAGACAAATGTCTAAGCAGTTTTTTGAAACTGCCTGATAGAGTAGATATTGCTATGAATATTTCCGTCCTCTGCGCTCTGGTCGTTTTACACGATATGTGCGCCTTCACCTCCTCCTATTACGCGTATCCGCAGCGGCGGATGCGCTCGTGAGGTCGTGGACAGAAAAACCAGACATCAATCGAAGAGATCCGCCGCGGAACAAGTTCCTCGAGCGGATTTTTTTATGGTCTGCCGCTGCTCTTCTGAGCATCTTCTGCAGCCTGAAGCACCCGCTCGAACGACTTGAACCGCCCGTTCCTTCAACTCAGTTATTTCGTTTCAAGTCAGGAGCTTCATAATGACTTCAGTCCATCCCGCCCAGCATCTCACCTTCTCACGCCGGTCTGCGGCTGCTCTTGCCGCTGCTGTGCTCTTTTTGGCCGGCTGCGGTGAGGAAGCGAAAACCACCGCTGCCGATGCCGCAGCAGCGTCAAAGACGACGCCCGCTCAGCAGGCACCCATTCCCGTCGGTGTAGTGCAGCTCGTTGAACATGAGGCGCTCGACGCTACCGTCAAAGGCTTCATTGATGAACTTGCCGCCCGCGGGTTCAAAGACGGCGAAAACATCCGCATTGATCACCAAAATGCGCAGGGCGATCAGGCGACCTTGGCCAATATCGGCACCCGTTTTGTTTCCAATAAATCCCAGCTGATCTTTGCCTCATCGACGCCTGCTGTGCAGGCTATGGCTCGTGCCACCAAGACGATTCCTGTCGTTGCCACTGCCGTCACAAGTTTTGAAGCCGCCAAAGTCGTGAAATCCGATGCTGCGCCGGGCGGCAATGTTACCGGCGTCTCGAACCTCTCACCCATTGCCGCTCAGCTCGATCTTCTCGTTGAAATCGCTGCGCTCACGCCCAACACTGCCAAAACCAAACCGATCGGCGTCGTCTTCAATCCGAGTGAAGTGAATGCTCAGTTCCAAGTTGACCGCTTCAAGGCTGCAGCCGAGAAACTTAGCATCGAGGTTCTCACAGCTTCGGCTTCCTCGGTCAATGATGTGCCTCAGGCACTCAATTCCCTCAAGGGCAAGATCTGCGGCTTTTGGTTCCCCACCGACAATGTCATTGCTTCAGCCGCAGCCACGGTCGCTAAGGTTGCCGCCGAAGCCAAGCTTCCGGTCGTAGCGAGCGACTCCGCACTGGTTCGCGCAGGCTCACTGGCTTCTATTTCAGTCGACTACTACGAGCTCGGCCGCATGACTGGGGCCATGGGAGCCGACATTCTGGAAGGCAAGAAAACGCCGGGAGAAATCCCTGTAGGTTTCCAAACTGCACAAAAGCCCTTCATTAATCTGAAGGTCGCTCAATCGATCGGGTTAGAGCTTCCGCAGGCGCTCCTTGAACGGTCCAACGTTCAAAAATAAGGACTTTCCGGCTTCGTCCTACAGCGGTTCGCGCATATTTACAGCCTTAACCTTCAAGGAAGTCCCGCCGCTCCAGCCATTGAAAACTGCCCGCCGCTCCTTGCCGCCGACGGGCGGCGGGCAGCCTTTCTCCAATCTGCGCTTGTCAACAAACAGCTGACCAGTAGACACAATGTCAGTCACCTTGGCATTCGCACAGCAAGAAAAAAAAGGATAGAATTCACGGCTTCAATCAGTCCGGCCCTGTGCTTCATGCGCTCTCAGGCCGGTTTTTGTTCTGAACTGGAGCCTCTTTCATCATGCCTCATGTTGTCTGCGAAGCCTGCATCGGCTGCAAGCGTACCGACTGCGTGGACGTCTGCCCGGTGGACTGCTTCCGGGAAGGTCCGAATTTCCTTGTGATCGATCCCGATGAGTGCATCGACTGTGCCGTCTGCATTCCGGAATGCCCGGAAGCCGCGATTTACGCAGAGGAAGACGTGCCTGAGGATCAGAAGGAATTCATCGAACTCAATGCCGAGCTCGCCCGTGAATGGCCCTCGATCACTCACCGCAAGCCCTATGCCGACGATGCCGACGAATGGCGCGGCGTCCCCAATAAAATTAAGTTCCTTAAAAAAACCTGGGACTAAGCCGTTCGTATAGCCCGCCCAAGCGCGGGCTTTTTCTTGCTTAAAATCTCCGCATCTTGAATTTTTGTCCGGTGCGGACTTCGGCAGCCCGTGAAGATTGTTTCTGTCCCTAATTGGAAAACATCTTCAAGTTCTTGACGAAAGCGTGAGCCCCCTTTGTGCGAAACGCACATTCGCTGCTGCCGTCGATCCCCATGCCCGGACCAAAGGCTTTTCCAATATGCAGACCATCAAGCTTCTGAGCCGCCGCAAGGCAGCTCCCACGCTCTTTGTCCTTGAATTTGAACGTCCCGCTGACTACAGTTTCCGCGCCGGGCAGTTCGCCCGTCTCGGTATGGAACTCGAACCCGGCGCAGCGCCGGTTATCCGCGGTTATTCCATTGCCTCTGCGCCGGAAGCTCCGACACTCGAATTTTTCATTACTGCCGTTAAAGACGGCAAACTCTCCCCGAAAATCACCGCACTCGAACCCGGGCAGTCCGTCCTGCTGGACGGCCCCGCCGAAGGCAGCCTGACGCCGGACCGCATTCCGGGCGGCAGCACCTTGTGGCTCCTCGCCACAGGATCGGGCCTCTCGCCATTTGCCTCAATGCTTCGCTCGGAAGCCTTCTGGGCCGTCTGGAAAGATGTGGTGCTCGTACTTTCCGTGCGCCAAATTGAAGAGGCGGTTCTCGCCCGAGAACTCGTCGCCGCTTTGCCGCTTGAGCGCCGCCCCAAACTCATCGTGACAACGACCCGCGAGACGGATCCTGCTCGATTTGGCGACCTCACTGGGCGCATTCCAACCCTCATCGCTTCGGGCGCACTGGAAGCGGCTGCTGAACGCCAAATTACCCCCGAAGAGAGCCGCGTTCTCCTCTGCGGCAATCCGGATTTCATCGCCGCCGCTCGAGCTGAACTCAAGCTCCGCGGGCTCGTATCCCCGCGCTTTGGCAAACCCGGCCAGCTTGTCGTTGAAAATTTTTGGTAATCCGTTCTTCAAAACCATGACGCTTCCTCCTCTGAGACCCTCGGCACAGTCCATTGACGATCTGCTGCCGCAGACCGAATGCCGTCAATGCGGCTTCGACGGCTGTGCTGCCTATGCGCAGGCCGTTGCCGACGGATTGGCTCCCATCAACCGCTGCGCCCCGGGGGGCGCACGCGGCATTGCGGAGCTCGCCAAAGCAACGGGCTTGCCCGTCGTCGCCCTCGACCCCGAATACGGCACGGAGATGCCGTTTGCCCGCGCGCAGATTCGTGCCGAAGAATGCATCGGCTGCTCCTGGTGCGTCCGTGCCTGTCCAACCGATGCCATCGGCGGCTCGCCGAAACACCTGCACGCCGTTCTGGAAGCTCGCTGCACGGGCTGCAGCCTCTGCGCTCCGGCCTGCCCCATGGACTGCATTGACTTCGTTGAAGTCGGCCGCGAATGGACGCGGGAAGATGCCCGCAAAGCAAAACGTCATCACGAGGAAGCCTGGTCGCGGCGCGTCCGTCAGGCAGCCTTGGAGGACGCCCGTCTTGCACGCCGACGCGAAGCAGCGTCCAACATACCGGCAGAGGCCGCGGCTGCCGCAGCGGCCGCCGCCAAGAAAAACTTCATGGCGGACATTCTGGCCCAGGCTCGTGCACGTTCCCGCCAATAAAATGATTTGTGACGGCTCCGAACGCTGAATCTTCGGAGCTGCATCAAGGAGACCGACCCATTATGTTCTCCGCCAAAAACCGAGAACCCTTCATGGCGGCACTGGCCGCCTTGAATCCTAATCCCAAAAGCGAACTCAACTATTCAACGCCCTTTGAGCTGCTCGTTGCCGTGATGCTCTCTGCGCAGGCAACGGACAAAGGCGTGAATCTGGCGACCGCAAAACTCTTTCCGGTCGCCAATACGCCGCAGCAAATCCTCGATTTGGGATTGGACGGTCTCATCCCCTACGTTCAGACAATTAATCTTTACCGTACCAAGGCGCAGCACCTCATTGAGGCCTGCCGCATCCTGATTGATCGTTTTCACGGCGAAGTACCCCGCACCCGCGATGAGCTCGTCAGTCTTCCCGGCGTCGGCCGCAAGACGGCCAATGTTGTCATGAACGTCGCTTTCGGCGAGCCGGCCATTGCTGTGGACACCCACATCTTCCGCGTCTGCAACCGTACGGGCTTTGCGCCGGGGAAGAACCCTACGGAAGTGGAAGAAAAACTGCTCAAAGTGGTGCCTAAAGACTATCTGCTCAATGCCCACCACTGGCTTTTGCTTTTTGGGCGCTATATCTGCAAAGCGCGGAATCCGGAATGTGTCCGCTGTCCGGTAGCTGAGTACTGCAGCGCGCCGGAAAAGACTGAAGCGCTCGCCAAAGCTGCTGAAGAAGCGGCAGACTTAAAACCCGGATCCCCCGCCAAAAAGCCGAGAGCGAAAAAGAAGCCGACGCTCCCCGAGACAAAATCCAACGATCGTTCGGTTTAAAGCTGGTAACTCCATGCTGTGAAATTTGGGCCGCAGCGATTGCTCGCTGCAGCCCAATGGAGGGATCACATTGCCGAGAACCTTCACAAAAAAAGCTGCGGCAAAAAGATCTGCAGCTACTTCAGCGTCGCCGCGTTCGTACCTGCCGTACGGCCAAAGACCATCACGTCGGCAATGGCATTGCCGCCCAAGCGGTTCGAGCCATGAATGCCGCCCGTGACCTCACCGGCGGCGTAGAGACCTGGAATCACCTTGCCGTCAACGCCGATAACCTGCGCCTTGGTGTTGATTTCCAAGCCGCCCATCGTGTGATGCACGGTCGGAACCTTTCGGCACGCATACCACGGGCCGCCCGTCAAAGTCTTGTCGTCCTTGTTGTTAGCCACGAAGCCGAGCGGATCCTTAGCCTTGCCTTCCACGACGGCGTTGTAGCCCGCAACGCTCGCCTCGAGCTTCTTGGGATCCATGCCGGTCTTCTTGGCAAGTTCGTCAAGCGTCGGAGCAGCAACAACGGATCCCAGCGCAAGCATATTGCGGATGGTGGCGCCGTTGGCGTCTACCCAGTCTTCGCTCGGATAACGCTCATGGTTCACGACAATCCAATACGTGCCCTTGGGCTGCGCAAAGATGGCCTTGGCGAGCACATCACGTGCGGCGCCTTCGTTCACGAAGCGGCTGCCTTCAAGATTGACGAAAATACGATTACGCCCGGAGGTGCGGATGTTTTCCATCAGGCCCGTGCCCGGCGTGCCGCAGGGGTGGATCTGAATATCATCCAATCCAATCAGTGCGGCCCCAACTTTCTTGCCCATCACGAGACCGTCGCCCTGAGCCGCTTTGGCCAAGTTCGTGCAGCCGATGGATTTATCGAGCTTCACGTCCTTCCATACGCCCGTATTAAATTCCTGACGCATCTTGATATTGGCGCCAAAGCCGCCGGTAGCGATCACGACTGCTCCAGCATCCACGGTGATCTTGCGGCCGAAGTTCTCAGCCATCACACCCTTGATCCGGCCGTCAGCCTTGATGAGATCGGTCACCTTCGTGTCCGTCATCACTTTGATTGCGCCGTTGGTTTCGCCGATCACCTGCTCAAATGTGCGAATGTAGGTGTTGCCCGAAGGAGTGGCCGGATAGTGGCTGCGCTGCCAAAGGGCGCCCGTGGCCGTACCGATCTCATCTTTAAACTTGACGCCGAGATCTTCGAGCCAATCGACCGAATTCATGGAGTTTTCGGTGAGGTAGTGCACCAATGCGGGTGTGCCCTTGTTGTGTCCGCCCTTCATCGTTTGGTCATAGAACTTAGCAACGCTGTCCTCAATGCCCTGACGGCCCTGACGAACCGGATCAACCGCGTTAAGCGCACCTTCGCTCACATTGGTCGAGCCGCCCAAAAAGCCCAGTTTCTCAAGGACGAGAACGTGCTTGGCACCGGCCTGATAGGCCGAGATGGCTGCCGCAAGACCGGCTCCGCCGCCGCCCACGACGACCACATCAGCCTGATACTGGGCTTCAACGGCCGGATGCTGCTCAACATGCTTCGTGAGCGCGGTCATATCGCCGCCCGCCTGCTTCAGGCAGTCCTTGACGCCCTGCATCAGCGCAAAGCTCGAAATCGTAGCGCCCGTCACGGCATCCACGCCCACCGACTGATGATCGAGAATTTTCTTGCTCACAATGTCGAGCGCAACTCGACCGACGCCGATCGTCTCAAGATTCTTAGAGTAGTCGATCTTTTCGATACGGTTCTTCCCGACGGTTACCTGCACGGTGAGCGGTGCATTGTGGCCGTTGACCTGTGCAGTATAAGTGCCGGGTTTGAAGGTGCTCGGCGCGGTCTGAGCAGCTTCGCTCGCTGACGCCAGTCCGGAAACACCCATCAATGCCGCTGCCGCGGCAAACGCTACAGCTTTCAATTGCATGCTTTTACGCATTATTCCTCCCTTCTCTGTGGTCCATCGACGGCGCAGGAGGCGCCGTTCTTTTCATCCGCAGACCACAGAAGCGTGAGCATCGGCGCTGCCGATACTCAACTTTTGCGAGGCTAAGCAGAACCATTCAGACTCAACAGAGGGATTAACGCTTAGGGTGAAATTCGTACTACTTGAAAACAAAAAAGCTTACAAGCATCGTATACATATCACGACAATATTGTTCTCGGTCAGTGCAGCTGACAGCGCTTGAGTTCAGCGGGCGGCGTCTGGAAAAACGGATGCGAACGGGAGGAAAGCAGACAAGGATTTTGAAGCTCCTGGGGCTTTAAGCGAACGGCCCAAAGAAACGCTCCGAGTGTTTTAGTTTTCTTTGCGTTTTGGCGGAGGTCACTCAGCTTCAGTACCGCAACGCGATCAGTCTGAGGATCCACGGCCGCAAACCGCCCTTCTCCGAGCCAAATGCCGGCGGACTGAGGTTCATCGTGCTCACCAAAGAACACCAGGTCTCCGGCTTTAAGCTCCGCGCCGTCTCGTCCGCCCGAGAGCGGTGCACCCAAACGTGCCAGCCGATCGATATCGCCTGGAGCCAGGAGGTCATGCATGCGAAGCACCACGACGGGAAGCGGCGCGCCTAAGACTTCGGCTTTGCTGCCGACCAATCCTTCGGCTGACGCCGCAAGCGCCTTGAGATAGGCCGAAGGACTGCTGCGGCGAAGCTCCTCTTCGCGCTGCTGCCACGCAGAGACATCCTCCAGCGCCGTGCCTGACGCCTTGGCCTTGCGGCCGTCGGGCAAAAGCACCTCCCAATAATCGGGCTGATGTTCGAGCTGATAGAGCTGAATGCCCGCTCCGGCAAAGACAAGAGCATCACCGTTTTCCGGGCAAAGTTCTGTGTTGGGCCGGCGCATAACTGCGGCATTCTGACGATTCCAAGACACAAATGCCATGTCATTTTTGAGCGCCAGCCAACTTTCTGAAATCCATCCGAGCCGGCCGTCCAGGCACTGTACCAGTGCCCAGCCCGGGGCCTCTGAAGCGGTCGCCGAAGTCCGCTTCAGGATTCTCACCCGCTCACCCAAAACGACTATGCGCACCGTCCGCTCTGTACGGCCAGCCGTTTTCGGATCAAGATCCATGAGTTCGGCGCTGCCAACTTTCACAATACCCCAAGTCATCAAATCCAAAGACTTCGGTTCGGGCACTTGATCCACGGCAGACTCAAACGACAATCCTTGGCGAGCGGCGGCCGCAAAGAACTTAGCGAGCAGCGCGGGTTCTGCTGATATCCCCGTAACAGCAGCCGCTCCGGGAAGCCGGGAAACCGCAGGACCAAATTGAAGCGCCAAAAGATCCACTCGATAGTCGAGCGCTTCGGCGTCCGCAAAATTCTTCCACAGCGCAGCAGCGCGCTCTTCGGATGGGGCCTCACCCGGCGCCGGTACGTTGACCGCATAGTCCGCCGAAACGGAAGGCTGAGCAGCCGCGCAGGCTGATTCACTCCCCCAAACGGCAAGTGCCAGCGTCAGCAAAAGCCCGCCCAAAATAAAGCAGGAGTCCGCGCTCGATCGGTTTGAAGCAAATGCCATATTCGTTCTCCAGCGCCTTGAGTCTTCCGACATTTTCGGATAAAGATGTTGGCAAATCAGCCTTCGATCAGCTGATTTCGCGGGCAGCAGCCGGCAGCAGCAGCGTCACGCGCGTGCCGCCGATCGGGCTTGCCCGTTCTACCTTTACTTCCGCACCGATGCGGGCTGCGCGCTCGGCCATGATCGAGAGCCCGACATGCTGTCCCTTGCGAGCCTCCACCACGTCGTTGTCGATGCCGACGCCGTCGTCAACGATGCTCACCTTCAGGTCGTCGTTATTCTGGATCGTCACGGTGACACTGGTAGCCTGAGCATGTTTGCGAACGTTGGAGAGCGCTTCCTGAATGATGAAGATCACCTGAAGCTTCTGGCGAGGCGTGAGCTTGGGGCCGTCGCCCGTTGCCCGCAGACGCGCTGAAACATGAGACTGCCCCTCAAAACGGTCAATCACAGTCTGCACGCCCTGAAGGAAGCCTTCGCTGTGCACGCGCTCACGGAAATTGAGGAGCAGCTCCCGCACATCCTGATAGCACTCCTGTACTCCCGTCTGAATGGCCGAAAGCGACTCGTCGCGAAGCGCATTATCTTTATTTTTGATGGCTTCCGAGAGGAACTGCACCTGCAGATTGAGGTACGAGAGCGCCTGCGCAATCGAATCATGCAGCCCCTGGGCCAGGAGCTGACGCTCCTGAACGACCGCAAACTGTCGTTCACGCTCAATCAGGCGCTGATTGTCAATAGCCACGCCCAAGTGCGTCGAGAAACTCTCGAGAAGCTGAATCATCTGCGAGGAAAGTTCCGGCGCATCCCGGAAAAGCAGCATGTAGACGCCGATAGACTCGGAAACACTTCGGACCTTAAAGCAATAGGCCGTTGAGAACCCCGCACGAGCAAGCACGACGGCGAGCGGCCGCTGATCATTTTCAAGCCGAACGCGCACCGGATAATTTTTTTGCAGCACCGTACGGCTGATCGAATCCTCAAAAGCCATTTCCGCGGCTTCATGAATATCGCTCGGCCTCAATCCGCTCGCCGCAGCAATATTAACGGCCCCCTGCTTGGCGTCGACCAATGTCACGAGACACGCATCTGCTTCGGTATAGCGCACGATGCGTTCGACAAACCCTTCCGTGAGCTCTTCCATGCCGCGCTGCTGCGAGAAGAAGGATGTGATTTCATAAAGCTGCGCCAAATGACGATTCTTTTCCTCGACAGAAGCCGTCTTTTCGGCCACTTTCTGCTCAAGGTTGTTGTAGAGGTCTTCAAGTCGATCCGCCATGCGGTTGAAGCCCTGAGCAATGCGCCCGATTTCGTCTTCGCTTCGAGGCGTCACGCGCGCCGTCAGATCTCCGCCGGAGAGTCGGTTGATGCCTTCGCCGAGTTCGTTGATGGGACGAATCACCCAGCGCCAGAGGAGAAGCATAATCGCAAAGAGACTGCCGATCGCCAGCACAATCAGGAGCATCTGCAGATAGCGAAGCTGCCACAAATACCCGCTTCGCCACTCTTCAATGCGGTGCGCAAGATTCGTTGCTTCATCCAGAAAGCCGCTGAGCGCATATTCGTCGACGGGCTTTCCAAGCTCTCTCGCACGCACAAACATGGGTTCGATACTGCCGCGCCAGCGCCCTTCAAGGAGGTCGAGCTTGTCGGCAATATCGGGTTCTCGCGGCAGCAGGAGAGGCTTCCAGCTGTCGCCGCTGCGAACATTCTTAAAGCCGTCGAGCATCGCCTGAAGTTCTTTGTCGAAATCGAGCCGCGACGAGCCCGTCTGCGAAAAGTACGCTGCTCTATAAGCATGAAGGCGCAGTTCGCCCACTGCGTATTTGGCCGATGCGCTTGCCTCAAGCTCCCAGTTAACAAGCATCGTCCAGGCAATCGACCCGGAAACAAAGCTCACCCAAAGAAGCGTGAGAACGAGAAGACGAGCCGAAAGGCTTTTAAAGTACTTCAGGATGAACATGAGGCGCTGCGCCGAGCCCTGCGGCTCGGCGTGAATTGAAGATTGGCACAAACCGCAGATTAGAGAAGCGTTGGATCTTCGTCCACCACTTCAAGCGTCAAACCGTCGTCTGTCTTAACGCTGTCAGACGAAGCCCCGCCGGCCGCGTCCGCCCCATCAGCGGAATCCGTTGATTCAAGGGGCAGCCCCGCAATATGTTCGGCCTTCCAAGAGAGCGCAAGCACCTTGCCGCGGCGGGCACGATGGAGCGTTGCGCCGCCCAGGATGCGCTTAGAGATCTGCGCCTCTCGCGCTTTGCCGCCTCGGCCGGTGCCGGTAACGATTGCCCCGCGGTCATCAACCAGCGCGACAGATACAAGCGATTCACCCGTCTCAAGCGTCATGAAGCTCATGCCTTTGCCGCCGGAGGCCGTCACGCGCACTTCCTTCAAGGGGAATACCAAGAGTCGATTGGATGACGACAGGCAGGCAATGAGCTGCTCGCCCTGCGCCGCTTTGAGGGGCAGTTCAATCGGCGGCAGAAGCGACTCGCCTTCGCCTAACGTTACGAAATCGCGGCCGGCCTTTAAGCGCGTTGACACGTCCGAAGCCTTCAGCACCATGCCCTTGCCGCCGGAAGTCACAATCACCACAGCGGCATTCGGATCCGCCGAAATCCAGCCTGCCGGCTGAGCGCCTTTAGGCAAATCAACGAAGGCCGAAAGCGGCGAACCATCACCGCGCCCGCCCGGCAGTGCGGAGACGGCAAGCGTATAGACGCGCCCCGCCTGATCCAAGAACGAAATCTGACTGCTCGAACGGCACTCAATCGTCGCTTCGAGTCCGTCACCCGTCTTAAAGCTCATGAGCGAGCAGTCGTGACCATGACCCGTACGGGCGCGCAGGAAGCCCTTGCGGGAAATGACGACCGTTACGGGTTCATCGGCCGTCTGCACTTCGTGCGCCGCCTGTTCGGCCTCTTCAACCACCGTACGGCGAGGATCGGCAAAACTCTTCGCTGCCGCTTCAATTTCCTTGGCCGTCTGGCGCTTCAGTGCACCGTCACTGCCGAGAATTTTCTCGAGTCCGGCACGTTCTTTGGCGAGCTGCGCGAGCTCTTTCTCAATGGCAATGGCCGCCAAGCGAGCAAGCTGCTTCAAGCGAATTTCAAGAATATCGTCGGCCTGACGGTCCGTGAGGCCAAACTCTTTGATGAGATCGGCCTTCGGATCATCCGCATTGCGAATAATGGCAATCACGCGGTCAATATTGAGGAGCACAAGCGACCGGCCTTCCAACACGTGAATGCGGTCAAGCACCTTCTCCAAACGCGCCTCTGAACGCCGGCGAACGACCGCCAGCCGAAATGCAATCCAATCCTGCAGAATTTCGAGCAGGCCTTTTTGCCGGGGCTTGCCGTCCAGTCCCAGCATCACAAGGTTCACCGGCACATTGCTTTCGAGGTCGGTTTCCGAAAGCAGGTAATTCACGAACTCATCGCGATCGACCTTGCTCGTCTTCGGTTCAAACACGAGGCGCACGTCGACGGACTTGCCCGACTCGTCGCGCACATTGTCGAGCAGCGAAAGCATCGCGCTCTTGGCCTGCTGCTGCTTGGCCGAAAGCGTCTTTTTATCCTTCTTGGGACGCGGATTCGAAATCTGCTCAATGCGGTCCAGAATCGAACGCGCAGAAGCTGCCGGCGGCAGCTCATCAATCACGAGCTGCCACTGACCGCGCGCCAGATCTTCAAAGTGCCAGCGAGCACGAACACGGAGCTTGCCGCGTCCCGAACGGTAGATGGCGCGTATTTCATCCTTAGGCGTAATAATCTGACCGCCGCAGGGGAAGTCCGGAGCTGGCATCAGCTCCAGGATCTCGTTTAAATCCGCGTCGGGATTCTCCAAAAGCCGCACGCAGGCCGCAGCGACTTCGCCCAGATTGTGCGGAGGGATCTCGGTTGCCATACCAACGGCAATGCCCGACGAGCCGTTCAGCAGCACAAACGGCAGCTTGGCAGGCAGCTCCACCGGTTCCTGGAAATTGCCGTCGTAATTGGGCTGAAAATCCACAGACCCCAGATCTACTTCTTCGAGCAAAAGCTGCGAAATGGGCGTGAGACGGGTTTCCGTATAACGCATAGCCGCTGCCGAGTCGCCGTCGCGGGAACCAAAATTGCCTTCGGCCACAAGGAGCGGATAGCGAAGCGAAAAGGTCTGAGCCATGCGCACCAGGGCGTCATACACCGACTGGTCGCCGTGCGGATGATATTTGCCGAGCACGTCACCCACAATACGGGCGCTCTTGACGCTTCTGCCCTCAAATTTCAGCCCCATCCGGTACATGTCTATCAGGATGCGGCGCTGGACAGGTTTTTGCCCGTCGGTCACCTCGGGAAGCGCTCGGCTCTTCACCACCGACATGGCGTATTCGAGATAAGCCTGTGAAGCATAGCGGGCAAGCGTGAGCGCCCCGTCCTCTTCGGCCGGACCGACTGTAGCTGCGCCGACGGCCATTTCTTCAGTAGCAGCTTCCTCGGGTGATTCCTCAGGAGCATCGTCTGGCGACGGAGCAGCATCATCCGCATCAAGTTCATCCGTTTCCGGCGGTTCAGGATCCTCTGCCGCCGCAGCGTCGGCCGCAGCCTTTTCCTGAATCGCCCCAGTCTCTTGAGACTGCTTAGACGGATCGAGTTCCGGCACATCAGCATTCAAGTCGCCAAAAAGGGAGTCGTGCTCAAAATCGTCTTTCTTCATGCTTCATACAGACGGGTTCGTCAATGCCGCCCCAGTCTTTCACTTCTTTCGTTTAACCGCTTTTTCGGGACCGTTTTTAAACATCGAGCTCTGCTCGGTCACCATAGGCTTCCATCCAGAGGCGGCGCCCCGTCACCTGACGTTCCCCCATCAAGGTTTGCATGACCGTTCGGGTATCCGCTTCGGAAATACTGCCGAAAGCAACGGGGAGGAGCTTCCGCGTATCGGGAGCCAGCGTTGTCTCCGCGAGCTGCTCAGCTTTCATTTCACCCAAACCCTTGAAGCGTGAAATGGAGAGCTGCTCCTCGGTGAATCCCTCCTTTTTGAGAGACTCCAGCGTGCGCGACAGTTCGCGCTCGTCCAGACAATAGATCTTGCGATCGGGTTTGCGGCCTTTCTTCGGCGCATCAACGCGAAAGAGCGGCGGCATGGCGACATACACGTGCCCCAATTCAATAAGCTTCGGGAAGTGCTTCAAGAAGAGCGTCAGAAGGAGCACTTGAATATGAGAGCCGTCCACGTCCGCGTCGGACAAGATGCAGATCTTTCCATAACGCAGCCCTTTCAAATCCGGTTCACCGTCCCGGTGATGCGGATCCACCCCGATGGCGAGCGCAATGTCATGAATCGTGTCGGAGCGGAAGAGTTCACCGCCCTCGACTTCCCAGGTATTGAGGATCTTGCCGCGCAGCGGCAGCACTGCCTGAAATTCCTTGTCGCGCCCCTGCTTAGCGGAGCCGCCGGCTGAATCCCCTTCAACGATGAAGAGTTCGTTGCGCGTAATGTCGCTCGACTCACAGTCGGTGAGTTTGCCCGGCAATACCGCCACCGTGCTTGCGCGACGGCGCTCGTATTTCGCAGCCTGACGCTGACGCGCCTGCGCCTGCGAAATGATGTGCTCAACGAGCTTTTTGCCTTCGTCGGCGTGGTCATTCAGCCAGAATTCAAACTGCGGACGTACGAACCCGCCCACGAGCTTCACTGCATCACGGCTCGTGAGTTTTTCCTTCGTCTGTCCTTGAAACTGGGGATCGAGCGACTTTGTTGAAAGTACAAAATTAACGCGTGAAAAGACGTCTTCGGCGAGAATTTTCACGCCCTTTGGCTGCAGCCCATGAGCATCCATGAAAGCACGGACCGCTTGAAAGAGGCCGTCCTTCAATCCCGCTTCATGCGTGCCGCCCTGCGGCGTCGGAATGAGGTTCACATAGCTTTCGCGCGTGAGCGGTCCTTCAGCCGTCCACACCACCACCCAAGAGGCGCCTTCACCCGGCGAAAAGCTTTCGGAATCTTCATCAGCAAAGCCTGAAGCTTCAAACGGTTCAATAAGACTATCGCCCTTGATTTCCGAGAGCAGATATTCCTTTAAGCCTCCCGAATATTTCCAATGCGCTTCCGTTCCGGTCATTTTGTTGACATAGTCCACTTCGCATCCCGGAAGGAGCACCGCCTTCGAGCGCAGAAGACGGACCAATGCCGGTTCAGGAATAACCGGACTGTCAAAATACTTCGGATCGGGCCAGACCGTTACACGCGTGCCCGTGCGCGACTTCGGGCGGGAGCTTTTCTTGATTTCCAAAGGTTCAGACACGAACCCATCGCGAAAGCCCATCGTTGCTTCTTGGCCGTCGCGCCAAACAGTCACCACTAAATGCTTGGAAAGCGCATTGGTTACCGAAACGCCTACACCATGAAGGCCGCCTGCAAACGTGTAGGGGCCGCTGCCATCGGCCTTGGCGAACTTGCCGCCGGCATGGAGCCGCGTAAAAACAATCTCCAGCACCGGCGCGTGTTCTTCCGGATGCATGCCGGTAGGAATACCTCGGCCATCATCCTCCACCGTCACTGATCCGTCCGCAGCCACCTCAACAGAGATTCTTTTGCCGTAGCCCGCGAGCACTTCGTCGCTTGCGTTGTCAATCACCTCCTGAATGATGTGGAGGGGATTGTCAGTCAGCGTATACATACCCGGGCGCTGCTTGACAGGTTCTAACCCTTTCAGCACGCGAATAGCCTCTACGCCGTATTCTTCTTTTTTCGCCATCTTCACAAACAAAATGCAGCCGGAGATTCAGAGGAAGGCGCTTACGCTGCTTCCGTCCGATCGAACCAGTACTGAATAAAAGGAGAGTCGAGGTTGATCGAGTTTCACCGGTCAGCCTGCCGCAGTGCTTCCACTTCAGCAGCAAGCAGACTCAAAGAGCCTGCTACTCAGGAAGCAGCGAGGAGAACCATGCATTGTTTGATCCTCTTCGAGACTCACAAATATATATTCTAGCAATTGAAGTCACCGGGCTAAATCCTGACTAGCACGCTGTCAGCGCTGGCACCCGACAAAGCGATTTCTTTGCAACATCCCACATTCAAAAGACCAAGCGCTAACTGAAGGTGTACGCCAAGATATCCAAATGCGCTGTCAGCACTAGAGTGATGATGATGCAGAGCTTGTTGGTTTATCTAACCAGTAAAGCCCGTAAAAGATGATGGTGCCTGATACTGCCGGATACAGACCGCCATGCCCGCAATGTGAGTATCAAAAGTTCTGTTCAGATCAAGTTCACAAAGTAAACAATCGCTTCACATAATAATTAAATAAAAACCTTCGTTTCTTTGATCTGACTAAAAACGGGATTTTATCAAAATAAACAGATATATACTGCTAAATAGTGGCTGAATTAAAACAGAAATCATAACGCCACGAGCTATTGCTTGGAAACGGATCCTCAACGAACACACAAGTGCATATTCTTGCAATTGCCGCCAATCGTCCAAACTGTCAAGGGTTTCGTGAAAATGGGCATAGACCCCGCTTCGTATGAGATCGGGACGCCAAAATGCTGAAACGCTTATTGACGGGACAGGCGGGAGGAAGAATGTTTCGGATTGACGACAGCACTAGCGCTGTGTTGCATAAAAATTAAAAATGCCTCTAGCCTACTTGCAGAATGATTTCGGAGATTTGTGAAGTCTAATCTGGGGAAAACACCATTCAATTATCATGACACAATCTCCGTATCACGACCTTGTTCAATCAGTATGTTTGCTGTCAAACTGACTGTTTGTAAGATTAATTTAACTCTGTAATTCCATCTGCCTTAGGAGTTCCTCATGACGCAATCGGAACGACGCTTTTCGTGTTCCATCGGCATTGATATGGGTGCCAAATATACCGGTGTGTTTTATGCACTGTTTGACCGCGAAGAACTCCCCACCAATTTGAACTCTAAAGCGATGACCTTGGTTATGCCGGAAACGGGGCCTCGCTACGTTCAGGCTCAACGTACAGCAGTCCGCCACCGTTTGCGCGGCCAGAAGCGTTATACCCTGGCTCGCAAACTTGCTTTTCTCGTTGTTGACGACATGATAAAAAAACAAGAGAAACGCTTAACTGACGAGGAATGGAAACGCGGCAGAGAAGCTTTAAGCGGCCTGCTTAAGCGTCGAGGTTATTCCAGACCCAATGCCGATGGGGAAGATTTGACGCCGCTTGAGAACGTACGTGCGGATGTATTTGCCGCGCATCCTGCCTTCAGTACATATTTCAGTGAAGTGCGTTCTCTAGCTGAGCAATGGGAGGAATTTACTGCCAATATTAGTAATGTTGAAAAGTTTCTTGGCGATCCGAATATACCGGCCGACAAGGAATTTATAGAATTTGCCGTTGCCGAAGGACTCATCGATAAAACAGAGAAAAAAGCATACCAGAGTGCCCTCTCAACCCTGCGAGCCAATGCGAATGTATTGACTGGCTTGCGTCAAATGGGCCATAAACCCCGCAGTGAATACTTCAAGGCCATTGAAGCAGATCTCAAAAAAGATTCGAGATTAGCGAAGATCAACGAAGCTTTTGGTGGCGCAGAACGCCTCGCTCGACTTCTTGGCAACCTCTCGAATCTGCAGCTACGAGCAGAACGGTGGTACTTCAATGCACCCGATATCATGAAAGATCGCGGCTGGGAACCGGACCGCTTTAAAAAAACACTCGTACGTGCCTTCAAATTTTTCCATCCCGCAAAAGATCAGAATAAGCAGCACCTTGAGTTAATCAAGCAAATAGAGAATTCCGAAGACATCATTGAAACGCTCTGCACGCTAGATCCTAACCGCACGATCCCGCCTTACGAAGATCAAAATAACCGGCGCCCACCGCTAGATCAGACACTTCTGCTGAGTCCCGAGAAATTGACGCGGCAGTATGGCGAAATCTGGAAAACGTGGTCAGCCCGTTTAACGAGCGCCGAGCCGACACTTGCTCCGGCAGCAGAAATCTTGGAACGCTCAACGGATCGAAAATCGCGTGTAGCTGTGAACGGTCATGAACCTCTGCCGACATTGGCGTACCAACTTTCCTATGCACTGCAGCGCGCCTTTGATCGCAGTAAGGCGCTTGATCCCTATGCACTTCGTGCTTTAGCAGCAGGCAGCAAGAGCAATAAGCTCACAAGCGCTCGAACGGCTTTAGAAAACTGTATTGGCGGACAAAATGTGAAGACATTCCTCGACTGTGCTCGGCGCTACTACCGAGAAGCAGATGACGCCAAAGTTGGGCTGTGGTTTGATAATGCAGATGGTCTTCTTGAGCGGTCAGATCTCCATCCGCCAATGAAAAAGAAAATTTTACCGTTGCTTGTTGCCAATATTCTGCAGACGGATGAAACTACTGGACAGAAATTTCTTGACGAAATCTGGCGTAAACAAATAAAGGGCCGTGAAACAGTGGCTTCTCGCTGTGCGCGCATCGAAACGGTTCGCAAAAGTTTTGGCGGAGGTTTCAATATTGCCTATAACACAGCACAGTACAGAGAAGTCAATAAATTACCCAGAAATGCGCAGGACAAAGAACTTCTGACAATTCGCGATCGAGTTGCTGAAACTGCAGATTTTATTGCAGCAAACCTGGGGTTGAGTGATGAACAAAAGCGTAAGTTTGCCAACCCCTTCTCTCTTGCTCAGTTCTATACGCTCATTGAAACTGAAGTGAGCGGTTTCTCCGCCACGACACTTGCTGTTCACCTTGAAAATGCCTGGCGCATGACAATAAAGGACGCTGTAATCAATGGAGAAACAGTACGCGCTGCGCAGTGTTCTCGGTTGCCAGCAGAAACTGCTAGACCATTCGACGGACTGGTACGTCGTCTCGTTGACCGTCAGGCCTGGGAAATCGCTAAGCGCGTGTCAACCGACATTCAGAGCAAGGTGGACTTCAGCAATGGCATTGTTGACGTGTCCATTTTTGTTGAAGAGAACAAATTTGAGTTCTCGGCATCAGTTGCAGACCTCAAAAAGAACAAGCGTGTCAAAGACAAGATGTTGTCTGAAGCTGAAAAACTCGAAACGCGCTGGCTGATCAAAAACGAACGCATTAAGAAAGCCAGCCGGGAAACCTGCCCTTATACAGGAGACCGCCTGGCTGAAGGCGGAGAAATTGACCATATTCTGCCGAGAAGTTTGATCAAAGACGCTCGAGGCATCGTGTTTAACGCCGAACCCAATCTCATCTACGCCTCTTCTCGAGGCAATCAACTCAAGAAGAATCAGCGCTACAGTCTTTCAGATCTGAAAGCTAACTACCGGAATGAAATCTTCAAGACCAGCAATATTGCTGCAATTACTGCAGAGATTGAGGATGTAGTCACCAAGCTGCAGCAAACGCACCGTTTGAAGTTCTTTGATCTTTTAAATGAACATGAGCAGGACTGTGTTCGACATGCCCTCTTTCTGGATGATGGCAGTGAAGCTCGCGATGCGGTACTCGAACTGCTCGCAACTCAGAGAAGAACTCGTGTCAACGGCACGCAGATTTGGATGATCAAGAACCTTGCCAATAAAATCAGGGAAGAACTCCAGAACTGGTGCAAAACAACAAATAACCGACTGCATTTTCAAGCTGCCGCAACGAATGTTTCGGACGCTAAAAACTTGAGACTCAAATTAGCGCAAAATCAGCCGGATTTTGAAAAACCAGACATTCAGCCTATCGCTTCTCATTCCATTGATGCACTATGTTCGTTTGCCGTCGGTTCTGCAGATGCCGAGCGAGATCAGAATGGTTTTGACTATCTTGATGGCAAAACTGTATTGGGACTCTATCCGCAGTCCTGCGAAGTGATTCACTTGCAGGCAAAACCACAGGAAGAGAAATCTCACTTTGACAGCGTCGCCATTTTTAAAGAAGGCATCTATGCTGAACAGTTTCTGCCGATTTTTACGCTCAACGAGAAAATATGGATTGGCTATGAAACACTCAATGCCAAGGGTGAACGCTGTGGTGCCATTGAAGTTTCCGGCAAGCAGCCCAAGGAATTACTCGAGATGCTTGCCCCATTCTTCAACAAACCAGTTGGAGATTTATCAGCGCATGCCACTTATCGAATCCTGAAAAAACCGGCCTACGAATTCCTTGCCAAGGCTGCTCTGCAGCCGCTGTCGGCAGAGGAAAAACGCCTAGCCGCGCTTCTTGATGCTCTTCGTTACTGCACTTCACGTAAGAGCCTCATGAGCCTCTTTATGGCTGCGAATGGGAAATCGCTCAAAAAACGAGAAGATGTGCTCAAGCCCAAACTTTTCCAACTTAAGGTTGAACTCAAGGGAGAAAAATCATTCAAACTTAATGGTTCATTGACGTTGCCCGTGAAGCAAGATTGGCTCCGTATATGTGATTCTCCTGAATTGGCCGATGCCTTCGGTAAACCTTGTAGTGCGGATGAATTGACCTCCAAACTTGCACGAATTTGGAAGCGCCCTGTGATGCGGGATCTCGCCCACGCACCTGTACGACGAGAATTCAGCTTGCCCGCCATTGACAATCCCTCCGGAGGCTTCCGTATTCGCCGCACAAACCTGTTCGGCAATGAGCTTTATCAAGTTCATGCAATCAATGCAAAAAAATATCGCGGTTTTGCATCTGCAGGCAGCAATGTTGATTGGTCAAAGGGGATCCTTTTTAACGAGCTTCAGCACGAAAATTTAACAGAATGCGGCGGACGATTTATTACTTCAGCCGACGTAACACCGATGTCTGAGTGGAGAAAAGTTGTGGTCGAAGATAACCTCAGCATATGGATCGCACCAGGCACCGAAGGACGACGCTATGTGCGTGTTGAAACAACGTTTATACAAGCTAGCCACTGGTTTGAACAAAGTGTTGAAAATTGGGCTATCACATCTCCGCTGTCATTGCCCGCCTCTTTCAAAGTCGACAAACCAGCTGAATTCCAAAAGGCTGTTGGAACAGAGCTTTCTGAATTACTCGGTCAACCTCGTGACAAGATATTCATTGAAAGTATTGTCAATACAAAACGAATTCGTTTCTGGTACACCGTCAAGAATAGCAATAAGAAGATGAACGAAAGCTACAACAACGTATCTAAATCATGAGGTATTTAACCGTTTCTTCTTTTGGTACGGCACTCGGACTTTCGGGAGAACGACTTGTTGTTCATGAAGCGGATGGACGCACGTGGGAGACTGCTCTTTCAAGACTGCGCACCATCCGCATTGAGAAAAAAGGTATCAGTGTCTCCACGAATCTGATGCTCGCCTGTGCAGCGAGGGGCATTCGAATGTTCCTCGTTGATTGGCGTGGCGTGGGGGTCGTTGCCTTAAGCGGTCTTCATCAACATGCCGTCGTCAGCATACGCGAAGCACAGTTTCTGGCGATTCACTCCTCTCAAGGCCGCACCATCGCTGCTGAGATGATCATCGCCAAGATTCGCAATCAACGCACTGTACTTTTATATTTTTGGAAGTACCTCAATAAAAGTGCTCCGGAGAAGGCGGAAAAACTGAGAGAAGCTGCCGACACCATAGCTAATATTGTGACGAAAACAAAAGCAGAAATTGAAAATCTTCAAACTTGGGATGAAGGGATATGGTCGACTGTTCTGATGGGTTATGAAGGTGCAGCTGCAACGCTTTATTGGCAAGCACTTCGCACAGCAGAATTAGTGCCCGAAACCTTCCTCACTCGAGAAGGTCGAGGCTCCGTCGAAATCGTCAATGCGGCACTCAATTACGGCTACGCGATTCTGCAGAGCTACATCTGGTCCGCGCTTGATAATGCTGGATTTGAACTTTATGCAGGGTTCCTTCACCGTCGACGTCCTGGGAAACCTTCTTTAGTACTCGATGTTATGGAAGAGTATCGAGCATGGGTTGTCGATCGAAACATCATCAAACTTCGGTCAATGCTTAAAAATTCAAAGCGTGGCCTTACACAGGAAATCAAAAGTGCCATTGTCAATGATATCGATGAGACGATGGCAAATGCTGTGAGTTGGCAAGGCAAAAGCGTTCGCCTTGAAAATGCTTTGCAGCGACAGGTGTATCGCCTTGCCGGTACAGTTGTTGACGGCAAACGTTACAAAAGCATTCGCTTTAGATGGTAGGAAACGCTTGTCATGTTAATCTACGCAAAGTATCTGGTCTGTTATGACGTTTCAAGCAACTCCCGTAGAAAAAAGTTCTCCGACGCTCTAAAGGATCTAGGCCTAGTCTCAATGCAAGGTTCCGTATTCTACGGCGACCTCAAGCCAGCTGAAGTGCGAGCTTTAGCAAGAAAAACTGCAGAACTTCTAGATCCGAAGGAAGATAAATGTTTCTGGTTTCCCTGTCGCTTAGAAGTCAAAGACATTCAAAAATGCATCGGCTACGACGATTGGTCCTTTGCTGAAGTGGATGGCCATGGAACAATTTAACCTCCCCGTATCAATGCTGCGTCAACACTGCTTTTGTCCTCGCATTCCTTTCTTTCAACTCATGCGAGGCATTCAACCTGTTGGACCGATGTGGCTGCAGCAAGGGGTGAATCATCATGTTCGAGAAGAGATGCTCGCAAAACGTCGAAAACTGTCTCGATTTGGTATTTCTCCACAGAGTTTTCGATTTTTAGAAGATATCAAGTTATACAACGATAGCTTGGGACTTCACGGTATCTGTGACGGCGCTATTTTCACTGAGAAGGAAGTGATCCCTCTTGAATTTAAGTTATCAGAAGTCAGTCCACCAATGGGCGCCAGACTACAGTTAGCTGCTTACGCAATGCTGCTTGAATATCAGGAAAAGAGAAAAATATCGAGGGGTTTTGTGCTTTATGGCCAGAAAGGTCATACCTTGGAGGTCATAGTAGACATCAAATTACGAGCTGAAGTGCTTACAGTAGCAAATCTAATAAGAGAAGCCTGTAAAAAGGCTATTGTGCCTCATACAGCGGCTACGGAATCGCAATGCGCGCAATGTGAGTATCAAAATTTCTGTGCAGATCGATTCTAAGAAGTGAATACTTACTTCCAAGTTAGTAAATGAAAACCTCATTCTTTGGTCTAATCAAAGAATGAGGTTTTATATCAGAATATCCGGATATCTACTACTAGATAGTGGCCGGATTCAATCTTAGCTTTAGGGGATTTCAGCTCACCAGAAGGTGATTTCCTATAGCTCATAGCGTTATGATCTCTAACCGATATCCTACGATGTATTTTCGAAAATTACAAGGTTTTTTTATCAATCAGAGTATTTTCGAAGATTGGTACTCTGCAGATAGCTACAAAAACCTTATAAATCACGGCGTAGGTTAGGGGGGCGAAGATCATAACGCTACGAGCTATAGCACTGAAACCAGTGAAGGGCGGCGGATTGGCCGCCCGTTGTGTGGCGAAGATCATAACGCTACGAGCTATAGCACTGAAACGTATCAGTGCTCTCGGTATCTCACTCTGCCTGCTCAGGCGAAGATCATAACGCTACGAGCTATAGCACTGAAACCTTCTCAGCGTCCAGCTTTTCACCCGCTGGCAGAGGGCGAAGATCATAACGCTACGAGCTATAGCACTGAAACTGGAATCGCGGCGGAATAGCGAGCTGGAAGTGCTGCGCGGCGAAGATCATAACGCTACGAGCTATAGCACTGAAACATCTCGCCAGATGCACAGCTCTACTCAGAGAAAGTACGCGAAGATCATAACGCTACGAGCTATAGCACTGAAACCTTTGGACTCCTTCGGATTGATTGGGATGAGCCCTGGCGAAGATCATAACGCTACGAGCTATAGCACTGAAACCCGAAGAGTGCAAGGAGTCCATCGGCCGAGTTCGCGCGAAGATCATAACGCTACGAGCTATAGCACTGAAACTCAAAAGTGACGGTAGGGGCTTCGCCGGCGGCAAGCGGCGAAGATCATAACGCTACGAGCTATAGCACTGAAACAACAGCAGGCCGCTTTGGCAATTGTTGAGCGCGCGCGAAGATCATAACGCTACGAGCTATAGCACTGAAACACTGCAAAAGGCTGGACTACTCGAGCCCCGCCTTGCGAAGATCATAACGCTACGAGCTATAGCACTGAAACGGAGTACTCGGTGAATCACTTCGCAGGAATGTGTCTGCGAAGATCATAATGCTACGAGATACAACGCTGAAAACACAGATTCAAAAAATATCACTATTCAAGGCATTGCAGCAATCTCTCCTCAAATGCGTGGGATCACTCTAGTGTTATCGGCACACTCCATTGAAAAAGCCGCTTAGCAACGTCTACGCCAAACCCCCTACAATAGATGCCTCATGTTGATATTGGAGGCTCCGTCATGGGCAAGCTCTATATGGGTTTTGATGCCGGCACGCAAAGCGTGAAGGTTGCTGTTTACGATGAACAATTCCGCCTGGTCACGAGCCGATCACTGCCCACATCACTCACCTATCCGCAGCCGGGGTGGGTGGAAATGGATGTCAACACTTATCTTGACAACTGCGTGGTTTGTATGGCTGAAACCACGAGTGAACTGCGGCGTTTGGGGTTCGATCCTAAAGCCGTCAGTGCCATTATGGGTGACGGCATCATCTGCGGCATTGTCGGGATCGATGAGAACGCGGATCCGGTAACGCCTTACATCAACTACCTCGATAGCCGCACCATGGCTGACGTTGAAACGATCAACGCCAAAAAGCTGGATATCTGGAGCCGTGAGACCGGCAATCCAGAGGCCTCCCCCATGTTTCCCGCGATGTTCGCCCGCTGGTTCATCGCCAACTCCGAAGCCTTCCGCACGAAGGGCGTGAAATTCGTCCATAACGCACCCTACATTCTGATGAGACTGGCCGGCCTTAAAGGCAAAGATGCCTTTATTGACTGGGGCGCCATGTCAGGCTGGGGGCTGGGCTACGACGTGCAAAAGAAATGCTGGTCAGAAGAGCAGCTCCATATTCTTGGGATTGATCCTCAGTACATGCCGACCATCCGCAAACCCTGGGACATTGTCGGCGGACTCTGTGAAGCGATGTCCGTGCGCACGGGACTGCCGGCCGGTATTCCTATTCTTGCGGGTGCGGGCGACACGATGCAGTCCATGCTGGGTTCCGGGGTATTTGAAGCCAATCAGGGCGTCGATGTTGCAGGAACATGTGCGATGTTCTGCGTCTCCACCTCCGGCATCGTGCCCGAACTTTCCAAACCCGGCATGGGTCTCATCTTCAATTCAGGCACGCTGCCCGACACATACTTCTATTGGGGGTTCGTGCGTACGGGCGGCTTGTCGCTTCGTTGGTTCAAGGACCATGTGGCTCGTCACGAGGGTGACGGCAGCTACTACGGCACTCTCTCCGAAGGTGCTGCCAAGGTTCCTGCCGGCGCTGGCGGCATACAGTTCCTCCCTTACCTTACGGGCGGATACGGCGAAGAGAAAGAGGCAAGCGGGTGCTTCCTCAACATGACGATGGATGACAACCAGTTCGTCATGTGGCGTGCAGTCCTTGAGGCTATCGGCTACGACTATATGGGACTTGCCGACAGCTATCGAGCTGCTGGCGTGCCGCTCAAACGCATCACCGTCACAGAGGGCGGCAGCCGCGACGGTCTCTGGAATCAAATCAAGTCCAATATGCTCGGCGCAGAGGTTGTGCGTTTTGAGAATCCTGGCGGAGCCGTTCTTACCAACTGCGTATTCGGCGCTTATGCTGCAGGTGACCTTGAAGGCGTCGACGACGTCAAGGCTGCGCTCGGGAGCGTCATTAGGCGCAGCGGCGTTTATAAGCCTGAAGCGGCCCTCACTCGCCGCTACCGCGAACTCTTTGAAAACCGTCAAAAGCTCGTTCGCGAAGATCTGAAGGCAGCCTTCAGCCGCCTCGTGAAAATGCGCGCCATTCACTAAAAATCAGGTTTTAGGCCAATACAAAAGCCGCTCGGAGTTTGGAATTTTGCTTCCAACTGCCGAGCGGCTTTCTTTTGACGGGTTCACGTCGGCGCAGAGGGCATTGCAGCTGCTGCCGACTGTGAACCCGCAGCGCTGATTATTCCTCAGTCTGCTTTGCTTCACCCTTCACAAAATCGGGGCGCTGCACGACAACACCGAGCGAATGTTCGAGTGCATCGAGGTAGCCGCGGCGATCGGATTCTCCATAGACGGAGGAAAGTTCACGGGTGATGCCGGCGAGGTCCTCGGGCTTAGCTTCATGCTTCTTGGCTTCCTTCACGTAAATGACAACGTAGGAGCCGTCAGCGAGCACAGCATTGGTGTAGATCGGAAGCTTGGCCGTCGGGACCGCAAGGGCCGCATTCACCACAGTCACTTCCTGGTTCTGCGGCGCGCGGCGCGAAATCCACATCTCGTCGCCGAAGCCGTCAACACTCTTAGCCTGCTGCACCGAAGCGAGCTTGGCCTGACCGGCTTCAATCGCCATGGCGCCGGCCTTTTGACGCTTGAGCGCATCGGTGATGAGCCCCTTCACTTCGTCGAGCGGGCGTTCGGCTTCCGGGAAGTATTCCACGACACGAGCAGAAACCAAACGATTTCCCGAAACCTCAATCGCGCTCGTATTGCGCTTTTCCTTCAAAGCTTCGGTGCCGAACAGCGATTCAGCCACATGCTCGGTAATGATCTGACTGAGTTCCGGATCCGTCACGCCGTTGCGGGTGACGAAATCGGCCGTCTCAACCTTAAGACCGAACTTCGCTGCAGCCGGTTCGAGCGTATCGGACTGTTCATAAACCAGGTTCGTGAATTCATCGGCGTGAGTGGAGAACTCGCGAATCGCCTGCTGCTGCGCATACTCGCGCTCGATCTCGCTCTTCACGTCTTCGAAAGGTTCAACTGCGGCCGGATGAATGTCGGTCACGTAGATCACATGCCAGCCGAATTCCGTTTCAATCGGGCCGACAATATCGCCCTTCTTGGCGTTAAACACTGCATCTTCAAAAGCCTTCGTCATGACGCCGCGGCCGAAGAAGGACAGATCACCGCCCTGTTCTGCGCTGCCCGTGTCAACAGAATTGGCCTTGGCGAGTTCAGCAAACTTAGAAGGATCAGCCTTCACTTCATTGGCAAGTTCTTCAGCCTTCTTGCGGGCAGCTTCCTTGTCATCGCCGAACTCGATCAGAATATGACTTGCACGGCGCTCTTCAGGAACGGTCCAGCGCTGCTTATTTTGTTCGTAAAAGGTCTTGAGGTCGTCCAGACTGGCTTTCTGATTGCTGAAAGCGTCAGGCGAAAAGACAACGTACTGCGCCTTGATGTGCTCGGGCGAAAGGAAATCCTTCAGGTGAGCGTTGTAGTAGGCTTTGATCTCTTCGTCCGTAACGGCAACCTTGTCAAGGTAGTCATCCGCAGGCAGAACCAGCGTGCGAACGCTGCGCTCTTCGGTGAGGATCTCGTAGAACTGCTCCGTAAGCGCCTTGGGGACCGGATAGGTCGCACTCACGCCGGAAACCACCGCTTCCTTAGCGAGATCGTTGCGAATCTCCATCACGAACTGCTGGTCGCTCTTGCCCTGAGAACGCAGGAACTGTTCATAGCGCTCGGCAGAGAACTTGCCGTCAACCTTAAGCGCATCAGCGTTCTTAATGAGCGCCACAGCCTGTGCTTCACTGACGGAAATGTGGTTCTTGGCCACCACCTGATTGATCGCGGCCTCATCCATCAGCATGCGAAGCAGGTCTTCACGGGCCTGAGGCGTGTCGAGCAGGCTGGCGTGAAAGCTCTCACCCATCTCCTGACGCAGGCGTTCAAGCTGCTGGCGCTTGGCCAAATCAAAATTTTCAGGCGTAATCGACACCTCGCCCACTTTGACGATCGAGTTGTCACTCTGAGTCATGCGGTTGTACGAATAAATGCCGGTAACCACAAAGCTCGGAATAATGAACACCATTGCGATGACCATCAGCCAACGCTTGTGTTCGCGGAATGCCTGCAGCATAAGGGATCCTTGTCTAAGGGCCGTTTCTGCGCATCATTGAAGAAAGCGAAGAAACGGCGAGCATGCCAGTTGGAAATGTTCTTTTGCCGGGACGCAGATAACAAAAAAGGCGAAACCTCACGGCTCGCCTTTTTCAAGAAATCTTTGGCGGAGTGGACGGGACTCGAACCCGCGACCCTCGGCGTGACAGGCCGATATTCTAACCAACTGAACTACCACTCCGCGCTTTCGCGCATTTTTAGCTGGAAACAGAATTTGACGCGATCAAATTACTGCAGAAAAACTGTTGGCGGAGTGGACGGGACTCGAACCCGCGACCCTCGGCGTGACAGGCCGATATTCTAACCAACTGAACTACCACTCCGCATCAGAGATGCTGCTGTTTTTCAGCCTAGAAGGTGCATTATACGGAGCGAAGGAGAATTTGCAAGCCTTGCGGCTTCATCATCTCTTGCGTCCCGGGATGCATCTCCCAGTGGACTCCTTAAACCCGGAATCCAGGGCAATAAAAAAGCCGTTACCGGCTTTTCTATCAGTGCTCTCTTGAAGTGTTGGCGGAGTGGACGGGACTCGAACCCGCGACCCTCGGCGTGACAGGCCGATATTCTAACCAACTGAACTACCACTCCGTTTTCTCTCGGAGAGCGCCTTCTCCGTTTCGGAGAAGAATTGGGATTTTACAGACTTCACGAAACCTGTCAAGAGGAATGTCGAAAAACCACCTCAAATTCACGTCTACATGACGCATACACGTGATCAAAGCGGCTCAGCATCACTGAGGCAGACCGCTCAGCAGCCTGCGCATAACGAAAAATCCCGGACCGCCAACTGCGATTCGGGATTCCTGCTTAAAGTCCGAAAGATGAGTGATGGTGGATCCTGAGGGACTCGAACCCCCGACCCACGCCGTGTAAAGGCGTTGCTCTACCAACTGAGCTAAGGATCCATCGGACTTTGAAACTTCGAGCGTCAAACTCGAAGGAGAGCGGATTGTAGCAAGCGGCGGCGAATTTTGCTCGCCGCCGCCCATTCTTTTCACACTGCTGACTTAACTGGTCAGCATCAAATTACGCGGAAGGCTGAGCAGCCGGCGTATTCGGCGCTGACGACATCTTCGGCGGCATGAGCGTTGCCTCGGCATCATCCGTGAGAGGAGTCGGCTGCCGCACGAGCGCACGAGCAAGCACTTCCTCAATGTGCTTCACCGGCACAATCTCGAGCCCCTTCAGAGCGTCTTCCTTGATCTCGGTGAGGTCCTTCATGTTCTCTTGCGGGATCAAGACGGTTTTCACACCGCCTCGCTGAGCCGCGAGCAGTTTTTCTTTCAGACCGCCGATCGGAAGCACCTCACCGCGAAGGGTGATTTCACCCGTCATCGCCAAGTCGCTTCTGACCGGAATGCCGGTAAGCGCAGAGGTCATCGCCGTAACGATAGCCGCACCCGCACTCGGACCATCCTTCGGAATAGCGCCTTCGGGGAAGTGGATGTGCCAGTCGGTATTAGCAAAGATGTCAGACTTGAGACCCAGCTGTTTGGCACGCGCACGCACCACACTGCGGGCCGCTTCCACACTTTCCTTCATCACGTCGCCCAACATGCCGGTGCGAAGCACCTGTCCCTTGCCCGGGAAAGCCACGGCTTCAATCATCAGAATGTCGCCGCCCACTTCGGACCACGAAAGACCGTTGACAATGCCGACCTGCGGTTCACGCTGAGCCGACGTAATGCTGAAACGCCGCACACCGAGGTACTTCTCAAGCGTTTCGGCCGTGACGCGGATCGGAAGCTCCGTGGGACGCTTGTCCTTGGGCGCCTCGAGCTCCGTCAGAACGATCTTGCGCAGAATCTTGCCCACAGCGCGTTCGAGCGAGCGTACGCCCGCTTCACGCGTGTAGTAGCGGATGATGTCGCGCACCGCGCTTTCTTCCACCACCACTTCGTTTTCCTTCACGCCGTTGACGCGCATCTGCTTAGGAATGAGATGACGCATCGTGATGTGCACCTTTTCGTCTTCGGTATAGCCCGAAAGCGAAATCACCTCCATACGGTCAAGCAGTGCCGGCGGAATGTCATAGCTGTTGGAGGTCGCCACGAAGAGCACGTCCGACAAGTCGAACGGCGTCTCAACGTAGTGGTCTTCAAAGGCGTTGTTCTGCTCCGGATCCAGCACTTCAAGCAGCGCTGCTGCCGGATCACCGCGGTGATTGGCGCCGATCTTGTCAATCTCGTCCAAGAGGAAAAGCGGATTCTTAACCTTAGCCTTGATCATGTGCTTAATGACCTGCCCCGGCATCGCGCCCACGTAGGTACGGCGATGACCGCGGATTTCCGCTTCATCGGAAACGCCGCCCAAGGCCATGCGTACGTATTCGCGGTTCGTCGCCCGAGCAATCGAGCGCCCAAGCGAAGTTTTGCCGACGCCCGGACCGCCTACGAGGCAGAGAATCGGCGACTTGACCTTGCCCACGCGCTTTTGCACGGCGAGATATTCAAGAATGCGCTCCTTCACCTTTTCGAGTCCCCAATGATCCTCATCGAGGACACGGCGAGCCCGTTCGATGTCGCGGTTGACGCGGCTCTTCTTCTTCCAGGGCAGTTCGAGAAGCGTCTCGACGTAGCTGCGCACGACGCTCGCTTCTGAGGACGACGGCGGCATCGTTTTCAGGCGCTTGATTTCCGTAAGCGCAGCTTCTTCGGCTTCCTTAGGCATCTGCGCATCGCGCACCTGACGCTCCAGTTTGGCCTCTTCCTCTTCGGCTTCTGCAGTTTCCGGGTCCAGACCGAGTTCTTTCTTGATGGCCTTCATCTGCTCATTCAAGTAGTACTCGCGCTGGTTCTTCTCCATCTGCCCCTTAACACGCATCTGGATGCGTTTTTCAACCTGACCGCTTTCGAGTTCACGGTCGAGCACGCCGATGAGAATTTCATAGCGGCGCACCGGATTGGAAGCACGCAGAAAGTCAAGACGTTCAGCAGTGGTCAGCGGAATGAAAGACGCAGCCACATCACAGGCGCGCACCGGATCCGTTTCCTCCGTTACGGGACGGAGGTGTTCGGGCGTGAGCTTCTTGACGTTTTGCGCATAGTCGAGAAGCTGGCGGTTGAGTGTGCGCTGATAGGCCGCAAGATCTTCCGACACTTCTTCTGTCGGCAGTTCTTCCGCGGTGGCTTTGTAGAACCCAGATGCATCGGTCCAGCTCGTCACGCGGCAGCGCTGCGTTCCGTGTACAAGCGCCTTCACTGAACCATCGGGAAGACGCAGCAGCTGATCCACTTCGCCGAGTACACCGACATCCCAGAAATCTTCGGGCTTCGGCGAATCAATGCTCTTTTCACGCTGGGTGAGCAGAATGACGCGCCCGGAATGCACACGCATAGCAGCCTCGGCGGCGAGCACCGAGATCTGACGGCCCATGAAGACCGTCGTCATGGAATTCGGGATCACCACCATGTCGCGCAGGGGGATCACCGGAAGCGGACCCGCCGCAGCGGCAGTCGCTTCGTTGTTGGGAGTCTTGTTATCGTTCAAAGCAATAACCCCATAAAAGATGATTGTTGAAGTCTATATGGGGACGCTCCGCGCAATTTTCAACCCGTTCCAAGTGGGGTAGAACCAATTGCTTGATTGGAGCGCCGCCTCCATCAGACTTGCGACGATTGCGGGGCTGCTTGAGCAGCCGCCTTTTCGGCTTTGAGCGCTTCGATTTGTTCTGCAGTACGAAGCACATACTCTGGCTTGGCCTTGGCAGTGACAACCGCTTCTGTCACGATCACCTTTGCCACATCCGTGCGGCTGGGAATTTCAAACATCGTGTCAAGGAGCAGCGCCTCAATAATCGAACGCAGGCCGCGGGCGCCCGTTTTGCGCTCAATCGCCTGATGTGCAATGGCTTTAAGGGCTTCGGGCGTGAATTCAATATCCACGTCCTCCATGGCAAAAAGCACTTGATACTGGCGAACAATGGCATTTTTCGGTTTTGTCAGGATCTCAATGAGCGCTTCTTCATTGAGTTCTTCAAGAACCGTAATCACCGGCAGACGACCGACCAACTCCGGAATCAGACCGTACTTCACAAGGTCACCCGTTTCAATCTGACGGAAGACATCCGTGAGGTTGTGATCCTTTTTGCCGACGACTGTACCGGAAAAACCGATTTCACTCTTCTCCGTGCGGTGGCGAACAATGCGCTCCATTCCGTCAAACGCACCGCCGCAGATAAAGAGGATCTGGGAAGTGTCGACTTCCATCATGGCCTTTCCCGGATTCTTGCGCCCGCCCTTGACCGGCATGGACGCAATGGTGCCTTCAACGAGCTTGAGAAGAGCCTGCTGAACACCCTCGCCCGACACGTCGCGGGTAATGGAAGGGTTCTCGCTCTTGCGGGCAATCTTGTCAATTTCGTCAAGATAGATGATGCCCTTCTGTGCACGCTCAATGTCGCCGCCGGCGGCCTGCACAAGCTTAGCGACAATATTCTCAACGTCTTCACCAACGTAGCCCGCTTCCGTCAAGGTCGTTGCATCCGCAATGGCAAACGGCACATCGAGCGCACGAGCGAGCGTCTGAGCCAAAAGCGTCTTGCCCGAACCCGTCGGGCCGATCAGCAGCACATTGGACTTCTGCAGCTCAACCTTGTCTTCAAGCGCCTTGAGCTTTTTGTCACCCAACGTATTCAAACGCTTGTAATGATTGAATACCGCCACCGACAGTGTCCGCTTAGCGCGTTCCTGACCAATTACATAATTGTCGAGAAGCTCATAGAGCTCCCGCGGCGTAGGAATCTTGGCTGAAGCCGCCGCTTGAGGGGCTTCGGCAGCAGGCTCTTCAGCGGTTTTGCCGCCAGTCGTTGCGCCGGTGAGTTCGGACGCCATCAGACGGACACAGTCGCCGCAGAGGAGCTCACCGTGCAGGCCCTGAAAAAGGGAGGAGCACTGCGACTCATCACGGCCGCAGAAAGAGCAGTAGCGTTTTGCCATTTTTTGGTATGAAATTCGTTGCCCGGCACCGAGCATTGCTTGAAAAGCATTGCGCTTTCGGGCCGAAAGGAAAACTCATCCGCATTGCGCCTGACATCAGCCGTCAAGCGCAATGCGGAAAGTTCTTGCTTGAGGGTCAGCCGCGCACAAGTTCGAGCCGCGCAGCTCTCAGCCTCAAGCATGGAGAAAGGGAAATCAAAGATCCGCGCGGCTCGTAAGCACTCGGTCGATGAGACCGTATTCGAGCGCTTCCTGCGCGCTCATGAAATTGTCTCGATCCGTATCGCGAACGAGTTCGTCATAGCTGCGGCCTGTGAAGCCGGCCATCAGTTCGTTCATCTGACGCTTGATGAGCAGCAGCTGACGAGCACGGATTTCAACATCGCTCGCCTGACCTTCTGCACCGCCCAAAGGCTGATGAATCATGATGCGCGAATGCGGCAGCGCATAGCGCTTGCCCTTTTCGCCTGCGGCCAGAAGGAACGCACCCATCGACGCGGCCATGCCGAGACAGATCGTATTCACCTTCGGGCGAATGAAACGCATCGTATCAAAGATCGACATGCCGGCAGAAACCGAGCCGCCCGGGCTGTTGATGTAAAGCGAAATATCCTTGTCAGGATCTTCGCTTTCAAGAAAGAGCAGCTGAGCGACGATCAGCGAGGCCGTTTGATCGTTTACTTCCGTCGTGAGGAAAATAATGCGGTCACGCAGCAGACGCGAGTAAATGTCAAAACTGCGCTCCGACCGACCGGAGCTTTCAACAACAATAGGAACTAATGACATAACCAATAATCAAATCTGTGAACCGTATGGCGTCTGCCCGGCACAGCCAGCGCGCATAAACGGTTGAAAATTGAACGGACGGCTCATCCGCTCAAAGGGTTCGAACATTATGGCGGAACCGCGTGCGGTATGCATGACACTGCGGGCGGCATTCGCTGAAAGGACGAAAAATTCGCACAATTGCGCATTTTTCCAGCGTTTTAACGCCTGCCAAAAATGGCGAAGGGCGCCCGCAGGCGCCCTCACCAGCCTCAAGCGGCAATGCCGCTTGAGTACGGAAGTGGCGGAGTGCCCGATGGGTGCTCCAACCGCTTCAAAAAAGTGCGATTAGAACTCGCCCTTCATCACCTTGTCGAATTCGACAGGCACTTCTTCCGTGGTGGCCTGACCGAGGAGCCAGTTGGTGACGTTCTCTTCCTGGACCTGCATCGCCACATTCACGCGGCTCTGACGGTCGGTCGTGAGGTACTGAACGACTTCAGCCGGATTTTCGTAAGAAGCAGCGATCGACTGGGCGCGAGCCGTGATCTGTTCATCGGTGGCCGTGAGCTTTTCACGCTGAACGACTTCAGAGATGAAGAGACCGACACGGGCCTTCTTGACAGCCGGTTCCTGGAACATGGAGTCCGGAATATCCTTCGGGGCTTCAAGGCCGCGGCTGCGCATGGCCTGAGCGTACTGCTGAGCCATAGCACGGCGTTCTTCTTCAACGACGGCGGCCGGAACCGGGAACGTAAGCACCTTGTCGAGAGCCGAGAAGACTTCAGCAGCAGTGCGCTGTTCAAGACGATAGCTCACTTCGCGTTCGAGGTTCTTCTTGACGTCGGCACGCATGGCAGCAACGCCATCCTTCACACCGAGGGACTGAGCGAATTCGTCGTCGATCGTCGGGAAGTGCGGTTCTTCAACCTTGGTCACTTCAACGAGGAACTGGACGGTGGCGCCGTTCAGATCAGCGGGACCATATTCCTTCGGGAAGGTGAGATCGAACGTCTTCGATTCACCAGCCTTCATGCCGGCAACCGCCGCATCGAACTCGGCGAGCATACGGCCGCTGCCGATGACGAACTGGAAGCCTTCAGCCTTGCCGCCCGGGAATTCAATGCCTTCCTTCGTGCCGGTGAAGTTCACCGTAACGCGGTCGTCCTTCTGAGCGGCGCGGTCAGCGGCGGCTTCAGTGTAGGTGACGCGCTGCTTGCGCATGACGTTGATCGTTTCTTCGACAGCAGCATCATCAACCGTGGAGGTGTAACGCTTGAGGTTCAGCGCCTTGAAATCGGGATATGTGATTTCAGGGAAAACTTCAAACTTAGCCGTGAAGCGCATCGTTTCTTCGTCGCCATTTGCGCCTTCGACAGCTTCAACCTTCGGCGCACCGGCGATCTGCAGACCGGAGGCCTGAGCAGCCTTCGACCAGGCCTGACCGACGAGTTCGTTGAGGGCCTCGTCAAAGGCGCGCATGCCGTACATGGCCTCGACCTGCTTCATCGGAACATGGCCCTTGCGGAAGCCGGGCATACGGGCATCCTTGGCGTAGCCGCGCAGATGCTTCTGAGCAAGCTCGCGGACCTGAGCGGACGGAACGGAGAGCTCAAGCGTACGCTCGAGCGACACGGCCGGGGCCTCTTCCTTCTTGGTTTCAGGAGCAGCAGCCTGTTCGACGGCCTGTTCAGTCTTTTCTTCAGTCATCGCTTTGATCTTTATGTAATTTCGATCCGTTTTGCACCTAAAAAAACTACTTCTGGTGCCGGCGCGGCTCGATGTGTGAATAAAGACCGTTCGGCTAAAAAGCTCAGCCGAACGGTTCGGAAAATCTGTCCCTCATCAGGGGAATTTTGATCGCCGGTAATCTGCAGCAATCAAAAAAAACCTACCAAATGAGAAGCCTTGCATTATAACTAACGCCTTCTTGCGCTGCATTGAAAGTCTCCTGTCCCATTTATCTGTCTTTCCACCCATGAACTACAAAACTGCCGCTCTCTTTGTCGTCCTTGTCACTTCTCTTGTCGGATGCTCGACAACGCTCGCGCCGCAGCGCAACGCCTCAGGGACGTCGACCGAAACGGTCCGGCCAATTCATCAGCAAGAGGATGAAGCGGAACCGCAAAGCTACCGCGAACGCATTGAAGTCGTCGTCCAGCGCATGCGAGCGGCCTGTGTGGCTCAGGACAATCAGCCGTACTACAGGAAAACCGCCTGTCTGCCTTCAGGCATTACAGACGAAATGACCAAAGACTCCACCCGCATTACCGTTGCGCAGAAACGTGCCGCCGAAGCCGTCTTCGCTTTCACTCACGAACTCAATGAAGAAACCCGCCGGATCATGCGAGAGACCCAAGATCCAGCGCTCGCCGCCCGTGCTGAGCTTTCTCAGCGGCTGCGCGACCCGCAGATCAATACCCTTCAGGAAGATCTGCTGTCAGGGAAAATTACGTGGGGAGAATACAACACTGCCCGCCGCGCACTGGCCGAAGCTGTCCGCAGCGATTTGGAAAACGAATAGCACCCGCACTTCGGCGTGCTCTTCTGTACAATGCACGCCACAGTGCGCGAGTGGCGAAATTGGTAGACGCACCAGGTTTAGGTCCTGACGCTTCACGGCGTGCCGGTTCGAGTCCGGCCTCGCGCACCACAGATCAGACAATAGTTTTAGGTTTCATCAGCAACGACGGGCGTCCGAACCCCTATCAAACTCTTTTGACACACGCCTCTAGATCAGATACGGTTCCTGCGCCGTAAGAGACGGTGCCGAACTTGGCATCCTAACCCAAAGCGGGTAGCTGCCATTGAAGGAAGCATTTTTTGTTGACTAATCTGAATGGATTAGTGAATCTCGCTCTGCCTTGATTGGTGTCGGGTATCAGGGATAACAAAACTCTGCAGGAATCAGCGAAGGATAGCACTCGCAACGCTCGCTCTTGCCGGATCTCGACGAGCGCAAAGAGTTACCTCGAACCTCTACACTCTGCGAGTGCCCAAAAAATACAACTCCTATAAATCTATAGTTTTTTCAACCTTTGAACCAGACTGTTAAACTCAGTTTGGCTCTTTTGTTGTCTTAAGGTGAGTTCTATGTTTGATATTCGAAAAGCCACGCATGTCGCGGCTTATCTCCTCTGGAAACGAGGCCGTAGGATGTCGTCCCTGAAGCTCATGAAGATGATGTACATTGCCGAGAAGCAATTCCTATTGCAATACGGCGAGAGATTGACAGGAGACAAAATGGTCTCCATGCCTTATGGTCCAGTTCTGTCTGCAACCTATGATTGCTTCATGGGAGATCGTGAATATTGGGACTCTTGGATCATTAATCCAGGAAACTACGACCTCGCACTCAACAGCTCGATAAAGGTTGATCCCGCAGATCCGCTGGACACATTTGATGAACTGTCCGTAGCTGAGAAAACTGTTCTTGACTCGGTATACAGCAAGTTTGGCGCCTCAAACCGGTGGGATTTAGTCAAATTGTTACACGATCCGGACTACTGTCCCGAATGGGAAAACCCCCAAGGATCATCCTATCCCATCCACATCAAATCCCTCCTTATGAAAAACGGCAAAACCAAGGAGGAAACGGATGCTATTCTGGAAAAGATTAGGGAAGAAGAAGATCTTCAGGTTGTTACCCAGAGATTGTCATGACCGAGTTCTGTCCTAATGCAAAAGCAACAATTCTGGCGATTGCAGGAAAGATTGATCATCTTCATATAATTTGCACAAAACAGTTCTTTTACAAAGATACTGGTGCCCAATCTGTTCTGGCTGTCAACGTAAGCTCTATCCGAGAAAAAGGAACGTATGACGGGACCTGTGTTTTACGTGCTGGAGATCACCCGTTCATTACACACGATAGCTATATCCGCTATAAAGACGCTGTTGTGATGAGAGTTGAGAAGCTCATATCTGCCGTTAATTCTGGCGAAATTACAGTTATGGAAAATGTGTCAGATGAAGTTTTCGGACGCATTCTCGCTGGATTTAAAAAATCCGAATACACGAAAACAAATATTAAGAAGCTATTGCGTAAACTTTCACAAGAATAATAGCAACAAGTTATACAGAAAAAACTGCGCGGCTTTGCGTCAGACCTGGATCCTCCTAAGCTTGTCTGCGGGAGTTGGGGATTGATTATTGTCCATACCGGGCTCACCCAAACGAAGACCGGCGCAAAATTTTCATTGCACCGGTCTTCGATTAATCATGCCTCAGCAAAGAGACACTGTTACTTCACTTCCTGAGAAAGGGCTTTTTCCACTGAGAACGGCCAAGCCTGATAGCCCGTGCAGTTCTTCAGCTGAATCTCAACTGAAGGTTCTTTTGCCCCCCACTTGAACTCTTCAATATAGGGATTCGGCGCGGAGGTGAATGCGCCGCTCGCCATGTCAAAGCTTGCTCCGGCCGTGGCGGAATAGACGAAGATGGAATTCTTGTCAGCCTGATATTCCGTGAGCGAAGTTACCGGGCTGTACCAGTCGTGACCGCGCTCCTTGCCGTATGCCCAGATCTGTTCGACTGTCATCTTCTTCTGATCGATTTTGTAGACCACAGAACGCGAATACTTCATCTCGGGCAGCGGCGGCTGTTCCATGCCGCGTGCATCGCCGTTGTCAAAAGCCGAGACATAAATAATGTCGCCCTTGCTCTTCTCATCAATCTTAAAGGCGGTGTGCTGAGTCCAGGTCCAGTCAAACTCGCCCTCGCACTTGCTGCCGCTGCACTTGATCTTGCCGCCGTTGGCATCGATCGGCGTCAGCACCTTCTCTGCCCAGCCTTTTTTCCAGCCTTCCGGAGAGGAGAGAATCCATTTCACCTTTTTGTCACGGCCAATCTTAATAATGGCGGACTGGTGACGAGAGCTGATAATGATCGAATCATCCTCAGGATCGTAATCGACTGAATTGACGTGTGCCCAGTTGCGGCCAGGGCCCGTACCGACGATGTCACCGAATTTATCGGAAGCATCCAGCTTGGCGATTTCCTCCGCCGTGAGCGTCTTGCCGGCCTGTGAAGCATCAATATTGAGACAGACAGCGCCCTGATCCAAAACCTTCATGACGTTGTCGCGGTACGGATCAAGAATTTCAGCCAAACGCCATTCGTCTACCACATTGCCGTTCTGATCGACCTCAGCAATCACATCGCGCACTGTGCGTACGTTCTTGCCGTCAGCGCGCTTCCAATTGGAGCTCGAGACACGCAGGAAATAGTGCCCGTTGTCCGCATCGTCCATGGAATGCGAGAAGTCACCGTAGCGCATCGGGAGACGGCGATTGAAGACCTCGCGTCCCAAAATGTCGTACTTCACGTAGCGCTGGCCAAAGCCCCAGGTGAGCAGACCGTCAGCATTCTGTTTGAAGCCCATCATGACGCCCGCAGAATAAAGTGAATTGAGGTCATAGATCGGGTTGGCGAACATGAACCAACGAACTTCACCCTTGGTATCAATAACGGTGTTCTGCGGCCAGTAATTCCATTCGAGTGCGCCGCCGGTCGGATTGTTCCAAACTGCACGAGTGCCGATGCTGGATTTCTGACCAAAGTTGTTGACGAAGTAGAGGCGGTCAGAGAATTCCGGATCGGCCTTCTTCACTTCTGCCTCAAACGGCATCATGCGCTCCATGGTGTTTCCTGCAGGCTCAAAGTAAACAGGAGGCGCATAGAGCTTATATTCGTCTGAAAACTTTTCCTTTTTGCCCGTCGTGTCAATTCTCGTGTAATCAACACGAATGGTGTTGAGGTAGTCCGGATACAGCCCGAAGACAGGAACGCCGCCGTGCGTGAGAAGCTGTGAGCGTGAGACCTTGTAGCTGATCTTTTGTCCGCCCTGCTTAGGCACAATGTGCACCGTCACATCCGCGAGCGTGTAACCGCCGTCACGAATCACAGCAGTGAGCGGCGCAATGCCATAGGGATTCCCCATCACCTCTCCGATGTGGCCTTGCACCTCATAATCGATCTTCGGACCAGAGGCCCCGCCGATCGCCATAGCGGCGGCAGGGATGGCAGCAGCGACGGCCAGAGCGATCCACTTCATCTTCATTACAAAATCTCCTTTTAGCGAGTGCAGAAACAAAAGAAACTGCATCGTTGAAATCGTTCCGTTTCAAGCGGAACGCGACGAAACTCAGTATGAAGAATTAGCCGAAATAACTAAATCGGGGCTTGCGCAGGATTGCGTTGCGGATCTCGAAGATCGCTTTCTTCAAAAAGAGAAAACTGTCAGTCCTCAATAAAATGAATGGAATTCACATCCGCCAAGGTCTTGGGTGCACTCACGATCACCGAGCGCACCCAGACAGATGCCGGATCCTGATGGGTTCGGTTGTGCCAGATGAGTGTCGGCCCGTAGACAACTGCATTTTTCGGTCTGCCCAAAATTATGAGATCGGGCATTAATTTTTGAAGCTGAACGGCGAGCTGCAATGGCACCGCTCCCCAAAGATTGGTCTGACAAAGAATCTGTGCAATGGGAATAAAGAACGGGGACCAAACGGCGATATTTTCCGCCATCAACGGAATATCGGCTTCAGCATCAAACCATGGATTATCTAAATCGTTCAGCGGACCGGTCATCACCCGAATCTGTCGATAAGCCTTGAAGTCTTTTCGAGTCAATGTCCGCTCTTGAGCGAGTTTTACCAATGGATGGTGCCTTCCGCAGACCAGAACAAAAACGTCATCAGCAAGCCGAAGGCTATGTAAATTTGGATCTGATGGAACAAACGGAAAGATTGCAAAATCGGCCTCTCCCGACGAAAGCAATCTTCCGAAATCAGCTCGAATAGGGCGAAATTCAACACCAATTGAAGGCGCCTTTTCAAGCAGTGCAGAAATGGATGGCGTCAGAAAAGTGAAAATCGCATTATCTACGCATAGAATTCGAAAAATTCGACGCACATCACTTGGCCGAAAAACTTCCTTCTCAAAAAGCCGGCCGTAATTAACAAGAAGTTCAGCAACACCGCCATTGAGTTCACGAGCGCGCGGCGTGGGAACCAAACCTCGATTAGTTCGAAGAAAAAGATCGTCATCGAGGAGCTCACGCAGCTTGGCAAGCGTGCGGCTGGCGCCCCCGACCGACATAGCACATTCCTGTGCAGCCTTCGTTAAAGATCCCGTTCGGAAAATAGCAGAAAAGAGAAAAAGTGCATCGGTATCTATATTTGGTCGCTGCATATGGTTTCGGGCAATCATTTAGGCCGTCAAGCGATAACGGCAGTAAAAAAGGCGGCACCCGCAGACGCCGCCTTTTGTGAACTCAGACTGCGGCGAATATTTTTCCCGCCGCAGCTGACCGAGCACTAAAGAAAGCTTAGTGCTTGCCGCCGCAACCGCAGCCGCAGCCGTCCGGCTTCTTTTCCTCGTTGCTCTCGTGATGATGGCCGCAGCAGCCTTCGCCTTCACCGTGCTTATGCTCGTGGCCGTGTCCGCCGCAGCAGCATTCACCTTCCTCATGATCGTGCTCATGATGGTCGTGACCGCAGCAGCACTCGCCTTCGCCGTGCTTGTGCTCATGGCCGTGTCCGCCGCAGCAGCATTCGCCTTCCTCATGATCGTGCTCATGATGGTCGTGACCGCAGCAGCACTCGCCTTCGCCGTGCTTATGCTCATGGTCATGTCCGCCGCAGCAGCATTCGCCTTCTTCATGATCGTGCTCATGATGGTCGTGACCGCAGCAGCACTCGCCTTCGCCGTGCTTGTGCTCATGGCCGTGTCCGCCGCAGCAGCATTCGCCGTCATGATCGTGGTGGTGATGGTGATGACCGCAGCCGCAGGAATCTTCATCGTCGTGACAACCGCATCCGCAGCCGCCTTGCGCAGCCTTGAACTGGATCGGATCAAAAGGCGATTCCGCTTCCGTGACCTCAAGTCCTACCATTTGAAGCATCTTGGCCAGATTGGGCAGGGGCAGAACAGCAAAACCCTCTTCGATCTGCGCAATACGAACGCCGCGGTTAACCAGCGCACCAGCAGCTTCACGCAGAACGTTCACGTCGCCCGTCACGTTGAGCACCTTTTCAACTGCCGGACGAACTGCCCAGAAGCCGCCTTTTTCATCAACGAATACATCATTGACTTCAACCGGACGAAGCTGATCGGCAGGAACGCCAAGTTCAACTTCGCCTTCCGGCGTATGAATGACCTGAGGAAGCTCAGCACGCTGAGCGGATGTGAGCGGCAGTGCATGCGCCTTGTCAAGCAGGGTCTGAGCGGGAGCGGCGTTGGCCGGCAAAAGCTTCGTAAGCGTGGACATATCTATTTAATCCTGTTATCAGGATGTGCTGCAGTTGCGGGGAGCAACACATCCGAAAAAATGAAAGCTGCTTTATTTTAGGGTATCGAGCACCAATCGCTGATAGTTATTTTGCTTTATGAAGTTTCTGCCAAACTTTGTAATCTTTATATTGTTCAGTCCCTGCTCGAATCTGAAAACAAATACCGATTTCTAATTTATCCGCCAAGCACCGCCTCGAGCGCGTCTGACAGTCGATCTACCGGAATAATGTCCAGACCTTCAACAGGCTGCCGAGGCATATTCGCACGAGGGATCAGAGCTTTAGAAAAGCCGAGCTTAGCAGCCTCACGCAGACGCTCCTGACCTCGAGCAGCAGGACGAATTTCACCGGCCAAACCCACCTCACCGAAAACGACAAGTCCGCGTTCGAGCGGCCGATTACGCCAGCTCGAGCAGATAGCCGCCAGAATGGCCAAGTCTGCTGCCGTCTCCGAGATTTTCACGCCGCCCACAGCATTGACAAATACATCTTGGTCAAAAAGCGCAACGCCTGCATGTCGATGCAGCACAGCCAAGAGCATTGCCAGACGCTGCCCGTCAAAACCGACAGCAAGGCGTCTGGGAGCGGGCAGATGCGTCTCATCGACGAGCGCCTGCACTTCGACCAAAAGCGGCCGCGTACCTTCCTGAGTGACGAGAACGGTTGATCCTGGAACGTTCGATTTGTATTCAGAGAGGAAAATAGCGGATGGATTCGTCACGCCGCGCAGACCATGATCAGTCATGGCAAAGACGCCAAGTTCGTTGACCGCGCCAAATCGATTTTTGAAGGCTCTGACGAGTCGAAAGTTCGAATGCGTATCGCCCTCAAAATAAAGCACCGTATCCACGATGTGTTCGAGCACTCGCGGCCCAGCGAGCGAGCCTTCTTTGGTGACGTGCCCCACAAAAAAGAGCGAAGCGCCGGAAGTCTTGGCCGCACGGGTAAGTCTGGCCGCGCATTCGCGCACTTGCGACACGGAGCCCGGAGCGCTGTCGAGCGCGCCGGAAAAAAGTGTTTGAATCGAATCAATGACGACGAATTCCGGGCGTTTTTCATTGATGACCGCTTCGATGTGCTCAAGCTCAATTTCACTCATCAGCTTGAGACCCGTTGTCGGCAGCTGCAGCCGCTGAGCGCGAAGTGCAATCTGTGCGGCACTCTCTTCACCGGAAACGTAAATGCAGCTGAGCCCCGCAGCCGCCAAGCGAGCCATCACCTGCAGCAGAAGCGTCGACTTGCCGATACCCGGATCGCCGCCAATCAGAGAAACGCCGCCCTTGACAAGACCGCCGCCCATGACGCGGTCGAATTCGGAGAGCCCCGTAACGATGCGCGGAGCATCCTCTGCCGCCACATCGGAAAGATCCTGCAGAGCGCCCGTCGTATCAACGAAGCCGCGGCCGGAGCGTGAATCCGCACCGTAGCGGGCCGCGGCGCCAGTGGCCACTCTGAATTCCTTCAATGTATTCCACGCCTTGCAATGCGGACACTGTCCCATCCATTTGGCCGTGGTGCCGCCGCACTCGGAGCAGACAAATTCGATACGGTCCTTTTTGGCCATGCAGTCAGCCTTTTAATACAAGCGGCACTCGTCGGGCGAGCGCACAGAGAAGTTCGTAGCCGATCGTGCCGCACCGTCGGGCAAGATCATTCACGGCGATATGCCGCCCCCAAAGCTCTACCTTCGAACCCACATCAGCTTCCGGGATATCGGTAACGTCAATGGTGAGCATGTCCATTGAGACGGCACCGGCAAGCGGCGCCTGAGAGCCTTCTACCCAAACCGGCGCGCCGTCGGGCATCGAACGCGGATACCCGTCTGCGTACCCGCAGGCTACCACGGCAATCCGTGAGGGTCGCTGCGCCGTCCAGCGGGAACCGTAGCCCACGGACTCGCCGGGGCGGACTTGCTGGAGTGCGATGATTTCAGCGCCGAGCGTCATGGCGGGAATAAGGCTGAGCGCCGCTGACGTCACCGCTTCGTCCGGAGAGACGCCGTAAAGTGCAACACCGGCTCGAACAGCCTGTCCCTGAACTTCTGGGTGAAACAAAATGGCACCGGTATTGGCCAGACAGGCCTGCTCCCGCGCCAGACCGCCCATGGCCGCAAGCTGGTCGGCCACCGTCACGGGCGCATGCACGGCAGACTGTTCGGCATTGGCGAAATGGGTCACATAATCCATGACGCGGACACCGGGAATCGCGGCCAGCTGAGCCGCAGCAGCAGGCGCTTCGGAGGGACGGAAACCCAGGCGGTTCATGCCGCTGTTGACTTTGACATGCACACGGACATCCTTAGGCTTTGCAGCACGAAGGATGGCGATCTGCCAAGGTGAATGCACCACCGTCTCAACTTTGAGCGTCTGCAGGGGTTCAATGTCTGCGGCATCGAAAAAACCTTCAAGCAGCAAAATCCGCTTGTGCCAGCCGCAGCGGCGGACAATTTCAGCATCGCAAAGATCGATCGTAGCCAAGCCGTCTGCATCGGCAAAAGCTATCACCGCATTGTCGAGACCGTGACCGTATGCATTGGCCTTCACTACCGCCCAGAGCGCCCGGCCTGCGGCTTTCGAACGCATGACGCCGAGATTATGGCGAAGCGCTTCAAGATCAATTTCTGCGGATATGGGACGCGGCATCTGCGCAGTTTCTCCCCGATTAGCTTGTCTGAAGAGCACGCAGCCGTTTTTCTGAAAAAAGTCCTGTCTGCGACTCAATGAAGGTCAAAGAGAGGCGCCGCGCGCAGAATTTGACATTTTCTCATCATCCGGGAATACATGCGTCGCCGGCCTGCAACGGAGTGTTGCGGAATCCGCATCTGTGTTTCTCCCTGCTCAAGGAAGTATATTTTGCGCACTGCATTGCAGTCCTCCTCTTTCACTTGGCTAAAATTGCAGTTTCCCAATGCGCCGTCTTCGCTCAAGCGCGGACGGCCGCCCAGTTTCAGGCATAAGGAGAACAGGTTGAAACGCGGCTTTTACACCATTATGGCGGCGCAGTTTCTGTCGTCTCTGGCAGATAACGCACTCCTCATCGCCGCCATTGCGCTCCTTGCGAGTCTGGGCGCCCCAGAATGGCAGACGCCGCTCCTCAAACTATTCTTCGTCGTGAGCTACGTCCTTCTGGCAGCCTGGGTGGGCATCTTTGCCGACTCGATGCCCAAGGGCCGAGTCATGTTCCTCACGAACTTTCTCAAAGCCGTCGGCTGTCTGCTGATGCTTTTCGGCGGCCATCCGCTGCTCGCCTACGCTATTGTCGGCATTGGCGCTGCCGCCTATTCCCCCGCCAAATACGGCATTCTCACGGAACTGCTTCCTGCCGAAAAACTGGTCATCGCCAATGGCTGGATTGAAGGGCTCACGGTCGGATCCATCATTCTCGGCGTCGTACTGGGCGGCGTGCTGATTAAGCCTGAAATCGCTTCCCCGATTCTTTCTCTGTTTCACCTCAATGCCATCGGCCTCACGTCGTTTGCCGAAGCGGCGATTTTTGCCATTACCTTCGTTTATGTAGCCGCCTCCATCGTCAATCTGGCGATCCCGGATACCGGAGCACGTTACCCCAAGCAGAAATTTGATCCGATTGATTCAATCCGCGGCTTCATGACAAGCTGCCGGCTGCTTTGGCACGACCGTCTTGGGCAAATCTCACTTTCCGTCACGACGCTTTTCTGGGGCGCAGGCGCAGTCCTGCAGTTCCTCGTTCTCAAGTGGTGCGATCATGCGCTCGGCATGACCCTCTCGGAGGGCGCCGTCATGCAGGCCGTGGTCAGTCTCGGCATTGCCGTCGGCGCAGTGCTTGCGGCCGCCCGAGTGCCGCTCGTGAAGTCGCTCTCAGTGCTGCCGATGGGCATCATCATGGGAGCGCTCGTCATGTGCATGGCCTTTTTTACTCGTGCCGACGCACCGGCGGGCGGCATCGAGATTTTCGGTCAGAGTCTCTCATGGGCCGTCATCATCGCCAGCATCGGCATGATTGCGGTTGGCATCTGCGCGGGGTTTTTCGTCGTGCCGATGAATGCGCTTTTACAGCATCGCGGCCATGTACTGATGAGCGCCGGCCGTTCCATTGCCGTGCAGAACTTCAATGAGAATCTCTCCATTCTCACCATGCTGGGCGTCTATTCTCTGCTCATCAAATTGGACTTGTCCGTTCCCGCCACGATGCTCACTTTCGGCGGCTTCGTGATGGTTTCCATGGCGCTGGTGATTCTGAAGCATCATCGCAACCAGCGGGAATTCGACAGCACGCATCTGATCGGCGAAGACAAGCGACATTAAGTTTTTGCTGCCCGCCGGCAGCAGCCTGTCAAAAACCCTCCCTGAAGCCCAAGGTTCTCAGGGGAATATTGGCGCTCCCGAATCAACAATCAGGAGCGCCGCTCCATTTATGCAGCTGGCTGAGCTTCAAAACGAACGCCAGGCCCAGACACTTCACTTTCTCCGGATGTGCCTCGGGGCTTCACCACGATATGCACCCCTACGCGCTCGCGCACTGCTCGCACATGGCTGATGATGCCGATGAGCTTCCCAGTCTTTTGCTGGAGCATCTCTAAGGCATTCAAAGCTTTTTCGAGCGTATCGGGATCGAGCGTGCCGAAGCCTTCATCCAAAAAGAGCGTATCAACCTGCATACGGCTTGAACTCACGCGTGAAAGGGCAAGCGCCAACGCAAGCGAAACCAAGAACGTCTCGCCGCCCGACAAATTAAAGGAGGTCCGCTCAAGCCCCGCGAGTTCCAAGTCTCGGACTGCAAGATCGAGTTTTTGAGAACCGGCCGGAATCAGCTGATAACGGCTTTGCATACGCGAGAGAATCACATTGGCTTCGTGCAGCAAAAGCGCAAAGGTAAGACTCTGAGCAGCCAGACGGAAGGTTTTGCCGTCCGCACTGCCGATCAGCCCAGAAAGCTTTGCCCATTTGTCGGCTGAAGTTCGGGCGGTCTTAAGCTCAGCCTCAATCAGGGCCGCTTTCCGGCGAACAGCATCATCGGCTTCGAGCTGCTGGCGAAGGCTGCCGAGACGACGCTCTGCCTCACTGGCCCTCTCCTCGGCTTGGGCCAGTTCCGCGGCCGCTTCTGCCTCTTGAACGTCACGGCGGGGCATTTGCAAAAGTGCTTCCAGATCACTTTGAGCCGTCGCCCGGTTCGACTCGGCCGCAGCATAGGCCTGACCGGCAGCCTCTGCGGTTTGTTCGAGCTCCCTAATTCGGGCGGGATCGCGTGCAGCTGCGAGCAGCGCGGCTTCATCGGCAAACGCTGCGCTTGCCAGAAGCTCGCTGAACCGCGCCTTAGCATCCTCCGTTTTCTGTGCAAACTCTTGCGCCGCCTTTTTTTCTGCCGAGAGCGTTGCCTCGATCGTCTTCAGGTGTTGCGCCGCCTGGGCATTTGCCTGTGAGGCATCACGCTCTTTTTCGCGCGACGACCGCACTCGGTGAGCGAGCTCGCGGCGTTCAGCCTGTGCTGAACGCTGGCCAAACTTGTTTTCACGATCTTTGCGGACATTCTGAGCGGCCTGATGCGCCGCTTGCGCACGCTCACTCGCGGCAGCCTGCGCTTCATCAGCGCCGCGTTTCTGCGCAGCCGCTGCATTTGCTGCCGCTGAGGCCGCGCTTAATTTTTCTTGCGTCTTTTGAGCAGAGACTTCCGCAGCCGCATAACGCTGGCGTCGTGCCTCGGCCTCATTGAGGAAAGACTGCGGTTCGGCGAGCACCGCCTTTGAATCGGTGTCGGCAGCGAAACAATGTTTCGCGGCAAGCAGAAAAGCGTCACGCCGTACCTGCAAACGCTCGGCGCTCTCGCGCTGCTGTGCCTGAAGCTGCTCGAGACTCTCCTGAGCGGCCCGAAGGCGAGCCGAGGCTCGAACGTCTGCCGCCTGAGCCTCATGAAAGGCGTTCACCGCCTTGACCTCTTCTGCACGCACGAGCGCCAGCCCTTTATCCGCCGCTTCGGCATTTTTCGACCATGCTTCAATGGCGTCGAGCACCGCATTGAAGCCTGCAGCCCTTTGCGGCGTCAATGCCTCTGCAAAATCCTGCGGATAGGCACTGCGCAGCGTTGCTATGCGTTGAGTGAGCACTTCGCGCATGCGTGATGTCTTGTCTCCAGAAGGCATTTCAGACAAAAGGGCCAACAGTTCGCCGCATTCGAGGAGCCACTGCGCCGCCCATGCTCGACCGGTAAATCGGCGCATTTCAACGAGTTTGGCCTCAAGCGATCCCTCTTGGTAAACCGCAGCCTGAAGACGCTGCGCATCTTGAAGCCGCAGGGCAGCCGCTTCCATTGCGGCCTGCGCTTTGACTGCAGCATCGTGAGCTTCATCCGCTTTCACTTTGTCAGCAGCGATTTTCTTTTCACCAAGCGCGGCGGCGGACTTTGCATTCAGACTATTTTTTTGGGCGTCGGCATAAGCCTCTGCTGCGGCCGCGGCCGCCGGCAGCTGCACCGCTAGCTCACGATCGCCCTGAAGCATCTCCAGCGTACCCAGTGCTCTGCGGCGCTCATCTTCTGCAGACTTCAGCGCTGCGGCGCACTTTTGCACCTCGGCATCCGCCCGCAGACTGCGCGCCTGGGCATCTGCAAGCGCCGCACTGCTCGCTTGGGCTTCTGCGTCCGCAATAGCCAGACATTTGTCCTTTTCTTCCATCTGCTCGAGCTCAGGAATCTTTTTTGCCTCATCCTCGGCAGCCTGCAATGCAGTCTGCCGTGCTGCGTCAGCGGCTGCCTGAGCCTGCGCTTGATGCGCCTGCGCCTGCACTTGGGACGCCTCATATTGCGCTGCTTCCCGGCGATGCGCTTCAGCGGAGGCTGCGCAGTCGAGCATCCGTCGGCGTTCCGCAAGAGGCTCCACAGCCGAGCGAGCGGCAGCGGCTTCACGCTTCAATGCTTGAGACGCCTGCGCCGCTTTTTCGGCCTGAACGAATGACTGCTCAGCGTCCTTCAGACGTGCGCGGGCGGCTGTTGTCTGACGTATCCAGCGGAGATCCGCTTCGAGTTCACTGCGGCGAAGCCGAACATGCTTGGCTTCGTCTGCAGTCGTTTCGAGGGCGGTTTCCAAGGCCTTGCGGGCATCCTCAGCGAGCATTTCCGCCCCTTCAAGATGAACCAAAAGGCGCTTGACCTTATTGTTCTCATCGCGGCAGCGCTCAAACACCCATTGGCCAATTGTGCTGTAAAGCTTTGTGCCGGTGATTTTTTCAAGAATCGCCGCACGATCATCGACCTGGGCACGCAAAAGCTCCGTAAAAGCACCCTGAGCGAGAAGCGCGCTGCGCGTGAAGGTTTCATAGTCCATCCCGAGCACTTCAGGCACTTTTGCGTTCCAAGCGAGTTTCTGCTCTGCAACAATTTCCCCCGTTTCCGCACTGCCATCGGGCAAACGCACCAATTCCACTTGAGCATCACGCGGCTCGCCCGTGCGCTTAAGCCTAACGCTCCAGCGCGACCGCCAGAACTTTCCCATGGATTCGAAGACAACAGACGCTGAGCACTGTTTGCGGCCTTCGGTCAGAACCATACAGCCGCGATCGGTTTTCTTCGAGGTCGACGTTCTGGTCTCCATGCGTGGCGTTTTGCCAAAAAGCGCCAGTGTGACAGCATCCAAAATCGTCGTCTTTCCGCTTCCGGTGGGGCCGACAATCGCGAAGATGCCGCTTTCAACATAGTCGCGATTTGTGAAATCGATCTCATAGCGGCCGGCGAGCGAGTTGATATTTTCAATTCTGAGTTTCAAGAGCCGCATGGCCGGTCTCCTTTGCATCGATTTCGTTGTCTTGATGAGCACCTCGGCCGGCCAGATCCGACACAATTTCTGCGCGGCGGGCGTCTGCCTCACGCATGAGCTCACGGCCGGCCTCCAGCGCTTCGGCAAAGAGGGGCTCCAACTCTTCCCGAACGATGTCGTCCGCGCCACTTCTTTCTAAAACCGACCGGAAAACTTCTTCGGGCGTAATGTCATCGAGCCGCCTTTCGGGCATGTCCCAGCCTCTGAGACCTTCCGGAGTGCCGATGCGCACAGCAGCCAGATGCACGCCGGCATGTTCAGCCGAGCGCTGAAGTGTTTGCACGACCGTGTTCGCATCCGTTGCCGCGCCCGTAAAAAACACCTCGACAACGGCGCCTGGCGCCTCACGGCCCACTTCCAGCAAACGCAGCTGAAGCGCTTCGAGCGTGCCGGAAATACGAGTGAGAATGCGCGGCTGCGGTACATGAATGGCATGCTTCTCAACGCCATGGTCCGTGATGACCACCTCCAGAATCTGCTGCTTGTCAGAAATCGCGCCAAAGTCGAGCATCAGCGGCGAACCGCAGTACCACGCGGTGCCGTTTGACCCAGCTGCCGCCTGCGGGCGATGAATATGCCCCAGCGCGATGTACCGCCAGCCTTCGCCAAAAGCGGCCGCAGAAACATTGCGAAGTGACCCTACATATACCGAAGCATCTGCCTCATCGGACGAAGCTGAAACGATTTCTGCCGCCCCGCCCACGGAACTGCCGGCTACGAAGAGGTGACCCATAGCGACCAACGGCACTTCAGGACCAACCCATTCAACGAGCTTTTGGTGCACGGCATCGTAATGAGCCCGCACCCCGTTCTCCCATGCGCGGCGGCGGTCCGTTTCGGAATCTGAAACCCCGGAGAGCCGCACATCCCCTTCGCGCAGATAGGGCACCGCCGCAATCCCCAGCATGGGGACTCCTGCAGCATCCCGGATGACAACCGCCTCCGTTTCCGGCGTATTCCCGGCAACAATCGTACGGATCGTGGAAAGCAAAACTTCAGGCGCCCGCAAAAAACGCAGGGAATCATGATTTCCTGCCGTTACTACAACCGCACGAAGCGCTGTCTGCGAAGCCTTCGTCAGAAAATCATAGTAAAGACGCTGAGCGTCCGAGGACGGCATCGTCGTATCAAAGATGTCGCCGGCGATGAGGAGTACATCCGGACGACGCTCGCTGATCTGACCGAGCAGCCACGTGAGAAACGAACGGAAATCTTCCGTTCGATCCACATCTGCAGTTTGCCGCCCCAGATGCCAGTCTGAGGTATGAAAAATACGCACGGCTCGTCGTTTCTCGACAGGTGCATCCACGGATGAAGGCATGTATCAACTCTTCTCTTGTGTAAGTACTGGGTTCATTCCATAAACGCATAGTACTCACATCCTGCGTCGCTGCCCGACTGAAATAAGCAGGCGCCGCTCCAGCAGGCGTTTTCGCGGAGTCAACATAAAAAAGGCGACATCTCTTTCGTATGCCGCCCCGTCTAATGATGCTTGAAGCCCCTCGTGCAGAATCAAGCTTGTTCGCCCAGTCCAATGAGCCGTTCAGGATGCGTATATACATTGGCTCGTCCGCAGCGGCAGAAAGCTGCAAGCGTAATCCCGGCTTTTTGGGCTACCTCGATGGCGAGTGCCGTCGGCGCCGATACTGCGAAGATGATTTCGACGCCCGTCATCGCGGCCTTCTGTACCATCTCGTAGGAGGCGCGGGAGCTGATCACCAGCGCCCCTTCGGTCCAGCCCTGCTTGGCACGCAGTCCCAGAAGTTTATCGAGCGCCACATGGCGGCCGACGTCTTCGGCGCCGCCCGCAAGCGATCCGTCGACATTCACCCAAGCGGCAGCGTGCGTCGCACCCGTGAGTCGGCCAAGCTCCTCGATCTCGTGGAGGTAGTTGAGCGCTCTTTCATAGTGCTGAAGGTCAAAAGTCTGTGTAAAGGGAACACGAGGCGTCGGACGAACCGCGCCTTCTAAAGACTCCACGCCGCAGATGCCGCAGCCCGTTCGCCCGGTCATCGAACGCCGGAACTCCTTAAGCTTCCAGAAGTTTTCCGAGGCAATCGTCAGTTCAATGTTCTTGCCGCCGCGGCAGCCCTCGGTCACCTCAACACCGTAGATTTCAGAAAGATCGGCAACAATCCCTTCGGCCAGAGAGAAGCCGATGCCAAACTCTTCGAGCTGAGCGGGCGTCGCCATCATCACCGCATGCGAAATGCCGTTGTAGACCAGTGCAATAGGCACTTCCTCAGCAACGTAGTCCACATCCGAACCCGAGGTCGACTGAGCAATGCGCACGATTTCAACGCGGCGAGCGCTGGCGTTGAGCCCCGTATCACCGCCGACAATCATGCCGAAGGCGTTCAGAAAAGCAGCATTGTCTGTCGGAATCATTTGCGTCATCTCACATGAATCCTGTGAAAGATGGTTGGAAGATGTCTTTGCTCAGCTCTAAGGGGGTTAATTTTGCCGCCCTGGAGCGCGACCCACCTGGGTCGAATCGACAGGCTTCAGAATGGGTTTAGGCACTGTACCTTCCCGAACGGCGGCATCGTAAGCCTCTTCAAGACCAGTCAGCACAATCGCTTCAATATCGGCGCTGAAGGTCAGTTCATCGCCCATCGCGAAAAGCGTCGGCATGGCGCCGCCGCACTTCGAGCAGACATGCATACGGTGCATATCATCAGTTTCGTCGCTGATATAGGTCAGCTCTGAAACAACGTCGTTGCCGCAGCGAACACAGCGAATGCGTTCATAAAGCCACGAGGCGCCGCAGGTGCTGCAGAAGAGTTTCTTGACGTTGCCGCGAAGCGTCGTTTCAACGACCGCAGCGATATCGGGTTCCGACCCGCAGCAAAAGCAAGTATTGGTGCGGCTGTAAGAGGGCTTTTGTTCTTCCGAGCGTTCAAGCAGTCCGGAAGCCTTTTCTGCAAAGCGCGTGAGATAGGCACGCAGCGTTTCGCCAAGGACGGGCAAAACGAAAATATCGAGGAGTGCTTCATCGGCATCGCCAGAATCCCAAAGCTTAACAACCGCTTCGAGATAGCCGTGCGGATTTTCACTGGCCGTGCGAACAAGCGCTTCGGTACAGTAAGGCGCGAAGTCAAAATGCTGTGCTGCGCTCTCGAGTTTTTCGTCTAATTCGAGGCTCTTAAGCAGTACCGACCCGAGATGCTTGGCGCAGCGGCAGAAAGAATCTGCATTGATGCGCACAAAACCTGCACGCAGAAGCGGCGTGCCGTTGGGCTTGCTCGCTGCGATCGTTTCGTCGGCCGTGGGTTCGCGCTCGACCACGACATCCTCATCGTCGAGCTCGTTGCTGATCGCGGCCGCCTCCAGAATGAGCGGACCAAAAATGGCGAGGCGGCGTCGGACGTCTTCATCCTTAAAAGCGCGATAGCGGTCAAGAGCGCGTTCGATCGACTTCGGGTTCATGGATTTCAATTCCTTCTTTTTTCTTCGGGGGTCTTTGCGCGTTACAGAACAATTTTTGTCATTGCGCAAGAGTATGCGGCTTCATGCCGAATAGAAACTTTTTGCAGGCATTTCCAGATCAGGATTTGATCCAACCCTGTTTGCAGGAAGGTTCTTTGCTGCCGCCGCAGACTTTTACGGACTCCGCAGCCGTCTCGAGAAGACTATGGAAAGCTTTTCAAGACGGCTCGGAATCAGTGGTCTATAAACAACTCGAAGCACTCTTCACTTCTCTCCCCCTCGAACCAGGGCCGAGGGGGAACTGGAATGCGCTTTTGAGTTCTCATCAAGAGCGCGTTTACTCCGCTCTCTTTTCAATCGTCACGTTCTTGCCGGTGGTGAGCTCTTCGTTGGCCCAGTAACCCCAGTGGTAGAGGGCGTCCGATTCACTCACCTTGCCGTCGCCGAACATGATTCGGGCAGTGCCGCGGTAGGGCTGGAAAATACCAGCACCGAGATAGATGTGTGCAATGCCGACGATCACCGTGAGGCAGAAGAAGATATCGTGGAGCATACGGGCCCAGAGGAGGACCTCATCGCTGAACGCAACCTTCATGCCGCCGTTAGGGAGCAGGCCCGTATTGAGCCACAGCACCAAACCGGTAAGCGCCATGATGATGCAGAAGAACACCAATGCGCCGTCAGCCAGACGCTGCGCCGATTTGACATGGTGCTGCGGAGGCATATGGATTTTGGACGGTGCAAAGAGATAGAACGGAAAGAGCATCGCCCACTTGTAGTCGTCCTTGTCCCACTTGCCGAAAATATCTTCCTTAAAGAGGTGTGCAGCTCCCTTCGGGGATTTAAACACCGCATAGAGCGGAACAAGAATGAACGGGATAGCGAACACGCGGTGAAGCATGCGCATCCAATAGGTGAACTCTCCCCCCATAATCGAGCCGCCGAGCTCGGGCCAGAACACGAAAAGGCCCGTAACGGCAAGCAGGATGCAGGTGATCGCCGCGACGCCGTGCGTGACGCGCGTCAAGAGCGAATGGCGCTGAATGTAGCGAGTCATGATGTCTCCTTAATGGGCGTCTTTGCCGGATTGAACCTTTTTAAGCGCTTCGCGGGCTTCCTGCTCCGCGAGGGCGCGCTGTTCAGGCGTCCAATGTGCCTTCGCTTCCTCAAGGGTGACCTCCTTGCGGCGGTAGCCGAGATTGGCGAGGAACGAGACGGCCAAAGCACCGATGACGGCGGCCGTACCCACAGCGGTAACCGGCTTGATGATGTCAATGCCGTTGAGCACTGCTTTGGGCTTCGGATCCGTCGGCAGGCCATAGGCTTCATGACCGTAGGCGCAGACGTGAATCACGTGCAGGCCGCCGCATTCATTTTCGCCATAGACCTCCGCCTTCGTGAAGCCCTTCTTCTTGAGGAACTCCACACGTTCGTGAGCCTTCTTGAGCATCTCTTCACGCGGCCCGAAGCGCAGCGCTTCAGGCTGGCAGGTCTTGACGCAGGCAGGAATGCCGCCGTTGTCGAGACGATCAATGCAGAGCGTGCACTTGTCGATACGGCCGTCCATCGGGCGGAAACGCGGCACGTCGAACGGGCAGGCCGCCTGACAGAACGTGCAGCCGTTGCACTTATCGGTGTCAAGCTTCACTACGCCGCGCTCATCCTTGCTGAGCGCGCCGGACGAGCAGGCTTTCACGCAGCCCGCATCCGTGCAGTGGTAGCAGGAACGCCGACCAATGGACCAGTTCACCGGATGGAACTTGTCGCCCGAAGGCTTCTCATCAAAAGTCATGATGAGACGGGTGTCGCCGTTGAGATCCAACGGGCCCTGATAGGTACCGTTGAAGTTCTTCTCATTGGCGTTGAGTTCAAGACTTGCCGGCAGCACATTCCACTGCTTGCACGCCACCTGGCAGCCGCGGCAGCCAGTGCAGTGCGAGGAGTCGAACAGCATAGCGACTTCTTTGTTATCAGCCATTTATTTGTCTCCTGGATTTATGGTCGCCGGTGCTTCAGGCAGCCTTCTCAATATTGACAAGGAAGGCCTTGTATTCGGGAATAAAGCTCACCGGATCGCCCACATTCGGGGTCAGATCGTTGACGTTGTCGCCGGTGGCAAAGGAACCCGCCCACGAGAAGTGGTGCGGCATGCCGACCACGTGCGTGAGCTTGCCGTTGATCTGCATGGGCTGCATGCGGATCGTGACCATTGCCCGAACCTTGACCGAACCGCGGTTGTTCCACACACGGACCGTATCGCCGTTCTTGATGCCTTTTTCCTTAGCGAGTTCTTCGGAAAGTTCAATAAAGTTGCAGCTGATGAGCTCATTGAGCCAGGGAATCGATCGGGTCTGCGCACCGGTCTGCCACTGCTCGGTAACCGAGTAGGTCGTGCAGACATAGGGGTAGTCCTGCGACGTGCCGCGGCGGTTGTCCTTGTCCTCCGTGAAAAGTGCACAGGGAGCCTGAACGCTGTCGTTGAGCAGATTCTTCGTCGGCGATTCAAACGGCTCATAGTGTTCGGGCATCGGGCCGTCGGGCATGGCATAGGAGAAGAGCCGAGCGTTCTGTTCCCACGTCATGAAGAAGGCCTTGTTGTCGGGCGGATTGGCCGTGACAAAGTCGCCCACGTCATACTGAAGCCACTTGTCGCCCTTCCATTCGACGAAAACCTTTTCCGGATTCCACGGACGGCCCTTCATATCGCAGGAAGCGCGGTTGTAGAGCACGCGGCGGTTGGCAGGCCACGCGAAGGACCAGCCCGAGAAGAGCCCCATGCCGGACGGATCTTCCTTAGAGCGGCGGGCCGTCGGCTGCTTCATCGGATCGAGCTTGTCGGCTTCATTGTTGTAGTAGCCCGAGTAGATCCACATGCCGCAGGCAGTCGAACCGTCAGCCTGAAGCTGAGCGTAGCCCGGCAGGAGCTTGCCGTCCTGAACCGTGTAGCCGTTGATCGCCCAGCACACAGCGCGCAGGTCGTACTTGCCGTCGATCTTATAGTCCATGTTGGCTTTGAGGATCGGATCCGGATAGACGCCGCCTTCCTTCTGGTAGAGCGAACGGATGCGGTCAAAGAGAACCTCAATGATTTCAAAGTCAGACTTGGCTTCACCCGGCGGCAGCACGCCCTGCTGACGCCACTGCACCCAACGGCCGGAATTAGAGATCGAGCCGATCTTTTCGTAAATCAGCGCAGCCGGGAGGAAGTACACCTCCGTCTGGATCTTGGCGGGATCCATGTCCGGGGCCTTCCAGAAGGTAGCAGTTTCCGTCGGGAACCAGTCAGCACAGACGAGCCAATCCAGATTGGCCATCGCATTGCGGGCAAACTTGGCATTCGGCGTTGAATGCGCAGGATTCATGCCCCAGGCAAAGTAGCCCTTAATGCGGCCGTCGCGCATCATATGGAAAGTGCCCATCGTCGTCCAAGCGGAAGCCGGGAGACGCGGACCGATCTTGGGCAGCATTTCATAGCCGTAGTCGTTTTCCACTGTCGCGTTTTCGCCGAAGAACTCCTTGAGGAACGAAACCATGAACTTAGGCTTATTCGAGTAGTAGCCGTCGGCATAGGTTTCTGCGTGGAGATAATCGGCAAGATGACGATGCTTCTTGGCAGTCGGCCACTTGAGGTAGCCCGGAAGATCGGGCACCGTGCAGGCAACGTCGGTCGCACCCTGCACGTTCGGTTCGCCGCGCATGGCGTTCAAGCCGCCGCCGGGAACACCGATGTTGCCGAGCAGAAGCTGGACGATCGACATCGCACGGCAGTTCTGACCGCCGTAAGTGTGCTGCGTCTGACCAAGCGCATAGAGGAGCGCACCGGCCTTGCCGGGCTTGCCCGTACCGGCGTACACCTGCCAGATCTTCATCATCACGTCCGGATCCATGCCCGTCACCTTGGCGACCATTTCGGGCGTGTAGCGGTCATAGTGGCGCTTCATGACGTTGAGCACGCAGAGCGGATTTTCAAGCGTCATATCGCGCTTGAGAATTTCCAATTCCGGCGGCACAAAGTTCGGCGTGCCGGGCTTTTTCACCCAGGCGTACTTGCCGGTCGGCGTCGTATCCCACTGTTCGAAGCGTTCAACATCGTAGCCCCACGACTCAGCCGAGTAGCTCTTTGATGCTTCATCGAAACCCGTAAAGAGTCCTGTCTTCGGATCAAAGTCATAGTCCTTCGTCAGAATGCAGGCCGCGTTCGTGTAGTTGAGAACGTACTCTTCCTGATAGAGCTTATTGTTGATGATGTAGCTGATAAGCCCGCCCCAGAAGGCGATGTCGGTGCCCGGACGGATGCGGCCGTAGATATCAGCGTTCTTGGCCGAACGAGTAAAGCGCGGATCGATCACGATCCAAGTGGCGCCCTTATCCTGAGCACGCTGAACCCAGCGTGAGGAAAGCGGATGGTTTTCAACGTTGTTCGAACCTGCCGTGAGAATCACATCTGCATTGGCAAAGTCGCACCAATGAGACGTCATTGAGCCGCGTCCAAACGACGGTCCAAGACCCGCAACCGTTGACGAGTGGCAAACACGCGTCTGGTTGTCAATCGCGATAGAGCCGAGCGTACGGCAGAACTTCTGCAGCAGCCAGCATTCTTCATTGTTGATCTGAGAACCGCCAAGAAACGCGAAGCCTTCAGCGCGATTAACGGTGTAGCCGTCTTCGGTCTGTACAAAGGTTTCATCGCGGGTCTTCTTGACGTGGCGAGCAATCCCGTCAAAAGCTTCATCCCAGCTGATGCGCTCCCACTCCTTGGAGCCAGGACGGCGCACCATCGGATAGAGGAAACGGTTGGGGTTGGGCTTGACCTTGCGGTCCGGCGTCACCACCTGACGCAGCCCCCACAGCGTTGCGCCTTTCGGGCACAAGCCGCCGAGATTGACCGGATGATCCGGGTCGCCCTCAATATTGATAAGTTCGCCATTGCGGTTTGACACGATCGTGCCGCAGCCGCCGGCACAGTAGCAGCAAATATTGAAATATTCCTGCACATTCGCGAGCTTATAGGGCTTTTTGGTGCTTGACGCAGCCATTGCTGCAGTACTGGCCAGACCAGCAGCGACCGGAGTCGTACCGAGAATCAGGCCGCGCTTGAGGAAGCTTCTGCGAGAAAGTTCCATTGAGTTCTCCTGGGGGGAGTTCGTTGTATGCCGGGTGCTGCCTCAAAAAAGAGCAGGCCGGAGGGTCTTTTATGAATGGGGATTGGAGTGGGTCACCCTCAGGGGTCAACCTGTTCCAAACCTCATTGAAGCGATTCTCCACAAGCCCGCACTCAAGAGCTATTAGCCTCTCGCAGAAGCATTTCGGTCAAATGGTTAATGTATACCGCGGCCTTTCTATCTACTCCTCAATATCTCTATATGGGTACATATGGGATTAATTTGGCAGTGCATTGCCCACTGGCAGAATGGGCGGGTGCTATTCCATATGTGAATAGCGAGACCAAGCCGCACCCGCATAACTGCTTTACCTAAATTGATTCAGATCAATAAATGTGTGTGGCGATGAAAACACAGTCTCTGACTCGAATTTTCGCTTTCGGCCCGTTTTCCTTGCCGCTTCAAGGTGGAGCAAGCTCAAGCCTGTTTTCCCTGAATGGAAGGCGAATCCGCAATTTGCTATTCTTTGATTAAATCAGGGTTTTCCCCTTCAGGAAAGAGCGTAGTCTATTCACAAAGATGGGCTCTACCGTTTCTGAATAACGCATAAATAAGACCGCTTCCCTACGCCTAAACCTTATGCTTCATTGCCTGATGTCCACTCGTCGCTCATTGCTTATTCGCTCAATGCTGTTGGCAACGGCTGCAGGCACCGCATCCGCTGCGGTTTTGCTGCCGCGCGAAGTGCGGGCCGACGCCACTGCCGACGCAGATTCAACGGGCTTTTGCCCTTTTTACTGCGATGTGGCCGTAGTGGGAGCTGGTGCAGCCGGTTTGACTGCTGCAGTGACCGCCGCTCAGACAGGCGCTCGAGTGCTGGTGCTCGAGAAGATGCGCATGGTGGGCGGCAACAGCATTCTCGCCGAAGATGCCCTAACCGCTGTGGACGACCAGCGCGGCAAGCAATGGTCTGATGACGCCAAGCGCGAGATCCTGGCCGAAAAACATGCCTTGCTTGCCGAGATGCGCCGCCGCGGCCGCACCATCAATGCCGAGCTTGACGAAGAACTTATCGACGATTCCCTCGCCGCCGTGCAGTGGCTTCAATCGATTGGCTGTGACCTTGAAACATCAGAGACACGTCCGGGCTCCCGCCACGTGCGTGAATACCGCGCTAAAGAAGGGCTTTCCCTCGGAAGCGAAGTGATCGGAGAGCTGCTGGCTCGGGCAGAGGTCGCGGGGGTTCCCGTCATCACCAACGCTCGAGTGGTGCAGCTCACCCAAGAACCGAGCATGCACATTGATCTCGAAGCGCTGACGATGTCCGGCCGCCGCATCAAAGTGCATGCTAAAACGGTCATCCTTGCGACAGGCGGTTATGCGGGCAGTCTTGACGTTGTCCGCCGCAACTGTCCGAACTGTCCGCAGCTGCTCACCACCAATGTTGCCGGCGCTACAGGCGACGGTATTTGGCTTGCTGAAAATCTCGGCGCAGCGATCGTCGACCGTGACGCCGTCATGCTTCATCCCACAACGCATGCGCTTACCGGCACGCTTATTTCCAAACCGCTGCGCAAGGCCGGCGCAATTCTGGTCAACAGCAAGGGCAAGCGCTTTACCAATGAACTCGACGTTCCTGAAAATGTCGCGCGCGCCGTTTTAGCTCAGCCTGGCGGCTGGGCATGGCTGATTGGCGATTCTTCTCATTTTGACAGCGTTCTTTTTGAACGTCTCACGGCAACGGCCAGCATTACCCGCGAATACTCCATTGCCCGTTTGGCCGATTCCTTAAATATTGACCTCTCCGATTTGGGCGAAACACTGGAATACTGCCGCATTACCGGCGCCACCAGCGGCCCGTTTGCCCGCCCGCTTCCGGCCACTAAATTCGTCACGCCGCCCTATTTTGCTATTCGCATCCGCCCGGCCATTCATGGGTCTTTGGGCGGCATTCGTGTGGATGCAAATGCACATGTCCTTGACCGCCAGGGGCGAGTCATTCCAAAGATTTTCGCTGCGGGCGACACTGTCGGCGGTATTTACGGCCGCGTGCGCTTTGACAACTTTGGCCTCATCGGCGCCATCGTTTTCGGCCGTCTCGCCGGCAAAAATGCAGCGGCAGAAGCACTTGCGCCATCCCAAACTGCTCCGGCCGTTCAACGCGCCGAGACACCGGCCCAGACGTCCCATCAGCAGGCATCGGCCGATCCGCAGCTTGACGCCAACAATACGGAAACAGAAACCAACGGCGGGTGAACCAACTGCACGATCTGCAATGCAGCCCGAGCGCTCCCATATTGCGGTGTCGAACATCTCCTGACTGCAAACAGAACGGCTCAATGAAATAATCCATGCAGCATATTCCGGCGCTCCGCAGCGAGCGCCGCCGCATAGGAATTCATTCATGTCCACCACACCCAATAACGACGCTCCCGCCTCTGAAGCCTTGGCGGCGAAGTCGCAGCAATCCGGCATCAGCGGCCGAATGCTCGCCATTTTCTACCTCATCGCCATCGTTCTCGGTATTGTGAATGGCATCTGGGGATCGTCGGCGACGCAGTCCTTTGCAGACTTCATCGCCACGATGTTCATCCGGCTTTTCAAGTTTGTCGCCATTCCGATCATTGCCGTATCCATCATTTCAACCCTGTCGTCAATCTCTAAATCACGCAGTTCCGGCCGCATTTTCCGCCACACGATCTTTTACACGCTCTTCACGACGATTTTGGCGGCAACGCTCGCCGCAGTACTCTACGAAGTCTTCTCACCGGGAAACGTTTCCGCATCGATTTCCGGGGCTGCCGCAGCACCGCTTTCAAGCGTTGCTAATGCGGGCGGCGCGGGTTATCTGAAGTACATTGAATCGGTGATTCCGGACAACATCCTGGCACCGTTCCTCTCGGCGAATGTCCTCTCGGTGCTCCTCATTTCTGCTGCTGTCGGCATTGCGCTCGCCCAAATGAAGCCCTCCAAGGCACAGGAAACCTTGGTCAGTCTTTTCGCCGGTCTGCAGGAAGTCCTCTTTCGCATTGTGAGCTGGATCATCAAGGTGCTGCCGATCGGCATTTTCGGCTTTTTCTCCGTGCTGGCTGCTGACCTTGCATCCGGCGTAGAACTCGGCGGTCTCGGCGTTTACTTTGCAGCCGTTCTCACGGCGAATTTTGTGCAGATGCTGGTAATTCTCCCGCTCGTGCTGCTCGCCCGCGGCCTCAATCCGCTCAAAGTCGCCAAAGCCATGCTGCCGGCCCTCACCGTTGCCTTCTTCTCAAAGTCTTCGGCCGGGACGCTTCCCGTCACCATGGCCTCGGCAGAAAATCGCCTTGGCGTGCGCCGCCCCGTTTCTCGATTTGTGCTCCCGATCTGTACAACAATCAATATGAATGGCTGCGCAGCCTTTATTTTGCTGACGGTCGTTTATCTCATGCAGAATGCGGGCGCTGACATCACGCTTGGCACACTCATCGTCTGGATTCTCATCTCCACGCTGGCCGCCGTCGGCAATGCCGGCGTGCCCATGGGATGCTTTTTTCTCTCTGCCTCGCTCCTGGCGGGCATGAATGTGCCGATTCTTCTCATGGGCGTGATTCTGCCCTTCTACGCAGTGGTCGACGCCATTGAAACCGCTCTCAATGTGTGGTCCGACAGCTGTGTTGCCGCCATGGTTGATCATGACCTGAAGGACGAAACATTTGATGCGTGAGCCTTTATGAGGAATGCGCGGCCCGTTTTCATGCTGTTTGGACGCTTTGCGTGAGGAGCATTGCGTCCAAAGAGCGAACTGATGCGGCCGCGGCTTCCATCTTTAAAGTCGCATTGCGAAAGCTGCGGCAATCGTGAGCAATGCGCCGACACCGATTGTGAAAACAATGCCGACCGCAATGCGGCGGAGCACTTCGTCTACCTTGATTGGTTCCAGCGGCAGCACGGATGCTTCGGCCGGCATCGCGCTTGGAGCATCTGTTATGAATTCACTCACAAACATCATGTCATCCTCCAGACGTCATCTCGGCCGCTCCCGCAGACTAAAGCCGGAGATCAGCCGATAAACCCTCTTTTCCAGAGTGATGGCAAGCAAAACCAGTGCCGAAAAAATGAGCCCTCCATCGTCAATGGAGAGTGAAACAACAACAAACGCACATACATGCCTGTGCGAACCGCACTGTAGCGGTGCGGTTCGCACCAGTCACGCACATCAATAAGACATAATCTGACCGTCAGATCGTTTTTCCGTCGCGCCGCAAAGCGTGCCGTCGGGCGCCCGAAGGATCATCTGTCCGCGTCCCATTGCTGTGAGATCTGCTTTTACGGTGACTTCATGCCCGCGGCGAATGAGCTTAAGCACTTCTGCCGGCGGCACATCGGCTTCGATATCGATCTTTTTGCCGCCGATCCACTGCCAACGCGGGGAATCCAGAGCCTGCTGCGGATTGAGATGCCAGTCAATCAGATTTTCCACAACCTGCACATGAGCCTGAGGCTGCATGAAGCCGCCCATGATGCCAAATGGTCCGACGGCTTTGCCCTCTTTGGAGAGGAAACCGGGAATGATCGTGTGATACGGACGTTTGCCGCCCTCAAGACAATTGGCGTGGGCCGGATCAAAACGGAAGTTTTCCATGCGATCGTTCATCGAAATGCCGGTTCCCGGGATGACAATGCCTGAGCCGAAACCACGATAGTTGCTCTGAATGAAGGAAACCATCATGCCGTCGCGATCGGCCGTACAGAAATAAACCGTAGAACTGCCACGCGGGTCGCCGGCTTTGGGTAGCAAAGCCTCTTCGCCGATTAAAGCGCGGCGCTTTGCGGCATAGGCGTCCGAGAGCAGTTCGTCGGTCGTCACGCGCATGGCAGAGGGTTCTGTGACATGCTCAGCCGTATCGCTCATTGCGAGCTTCATCGCTTCAATCTGCTGGTGCATCGTCTCAGCGGTAAGCGGCGCGCCGAGCTGCATGCCCGAGAGCGTCTTTAAAGCCATCAGCACAGTAATGCCGTGACCATTGGGCGGCATCTCCCAAACATCGTAGCCCCGGTAGTTGACACTCAAAGGCTCCACCCACTCCGGCCGCCATGCTGCCAAGTCGTCTGCAGTCAGCAAGCCGCCGTGAGCAGCAAAAAATGCGGCGATCTTCTCGGCTATCTCACCGCGGTAAAAAGTCTCGCCCTTCGTTTCTGCGATGCGTTTCAGCGTCGCAGCAATATCAGGAGAACGGAAGCTTTCACCGGGTTCTGGTGCTCGGTTTTGCGGCGCAAAGTGCGTAAACCATGGCTCAAACTGCGCATCGCTGCGCATTCCCGAGTAGAGTTTGACGGCACGCCCCCAAAGATCGGCTACCGTCGGCGAAACGGGGAACCCGTTTTCTGCATATTCAATGGCAGGAGCGAGCACATCAGCAAACTTCAGCTGACCGAAACGTTCATGCACAGCAGCCCAAGCACCAACAGCTCCCGGGACATCTGACGCAAGAACGCCGTATGCCGGAATCTTTTCACATCCTTTGGCTCGGAGAGCCTCAATCGAGGCTGCTTTAGGTGAAGGACCGGAACCATTCAGACCATAAAGCTTCCCGTCCTTCCATACCATCACGAAGGCGTCGGACCCCAAACCGTTGCCGGTAGGCTCCGCGAGCGGCATGACCGCAGCCATCGCCACCGCGGCGTCGACGGCGTTCCCGCCCTTCAAAAGCACCTGCAGACCAACCGACGCAGCCGTAGGATTCCCCGCACAAGTCATGCCGTTTCGGGCATAAACCACCGTGCGGCGGGATGGATGAGGATAATCAAGAGGATCAAAAGGTATGGCCTGCATGGCATTCACTCGGGATAAAAACCAGAAAACACAATGAAAAACCCGAAAGCAAAGACGCAGCCTTGTGCTTTCGGGCCTCAGCAGTACTCCATATTAAGGAGTCTTTAAAGCGGCAGAAAGTCTGCCGCTCATATACTTCCGATCAAATGACGCCTTTTGTGCGAAGCGCACGCATCACATCAGCCACGTACTTCATCTCTGCCGGGCGAACGTATGAAACGCGGCACCATGTCGTAGCCGGCGGGAAGGGACGACCGACCATGATGTTCTCGGCCTTCATTGCATCGGCAAAAACTTTGAGAGGCTTTTTGAGATTGAAGAAAACGAAGTTGGTCTGACTCGGCAAGTATTCGAGCTGAAGTTCCTTGAGCACCTCTTCCATGATGCGGCGGCTCTCAAGCGTTTCTTCGAGCGACTGTTTGAGAAACGCCTTATCGTTCATTTCAGCCAAAGCCGCTTCAATGGCCGGCGTATTCTGGAAGAAGTCATAAGCAATGTGGTCATGCACCTTCTTCACACGCTCGGGCGCTGCATAGGCAAAGCCGAGACGAAGGCCCGCCATAGCAAAAATCTTGGAGAAGGTTTTCAGCACAATGACGTTGTCGAGACCTTCGCGAACAAGTTCGGCAGCTGAGCGGTAAGACTTATCCTCCACAAATTCGGCATAGGCCTCGTCAAGAATGAAAACAGTATTGGCAGGCTTGCCTCGAATCCAGTCAAAGAGTGCGTTGGTATCCGCAATCGTGGAGGTCGGATTGTTCGGATTCACGAAGTAGACAATAGCGGTTCCCTTCTTTGCCGCTTCAGCGGCCGCGGCCTTCATCGCAGGAATATCCATCGACCAATTCAGTCCCATCTTGACCTTGATGACGGGAATATTGTTGCGCACAGCAGCCATTTGGCCATCGCTGTAGGTCAGTTCTGCCGTTACAAGACTGGCTCCCGGACCATTATGAGCTTCAACCGAAGCACGGATGGCTTCAGCGGACCCCTGCGACAGCACGATTTCTTCGGGCTTGCCGCCTATCAGCTGTGCACAGGCCTTGCGAAGCACTTCGCAACGCACAAAGGGATATCGATTGGCGACCGCAGCCGAATCTGCCACGGCTTTGCGAGCCGCGGCGGAAAGTCCCAACGGATTTTCGTTGTAGCAGGCGATGATGGGATTGTCTGCTGTGGGCTTCTCAAAGACCGGCGCCGGCGCCGCATCGACACGGCCAGCCGTCAGCAGAGAAGCAGAGAAAGCACCGCCCAGAGCGGCAGTAAGCATGCGGCGTCGTTGAATAGCCATGATCTTTTCCTTACGTATAGGACATTGCACCGGTCGACCAGCCGGAAAGCAGCTGGCTCGAGCTGTATGCAGTTGATTATTGAACAAGCAAGCAGCATGCCCGCGATGAGGAAAAGATCTTGACAGACAACTTTTGAAAACTTGTTGTTGCTTCGCAGGCAGACTGAGGAGCTTGTCTTAAGGCCTATATTCAATCGCTTAGGAACATCTTCCGATGGTGTTTTCACCCAGAATGATGATGGATCACCGTTCAAGTATCCATTCCGTCATGGCGGCTATATCGCGTCGGCGAACAAATCTCTCTCCGCCTTGAAGCAAAATCATTCCGGACTTTGAAGCCGCTGAGAGCAGTCGATCAAGACTGGCTCGTGAAACATAAATCACCCGCTCGAGTGCAGCGCGTGTGATTGGATAGGGCATTCTCAAATATTCTGCAGAGCTCTCCAGCGGATGAGCGTCGCTTCGCAGAAGCGCCGCAGCATAAAAAAGCTGCAGCCGCTCTTCAAGAGGAAGAGAAAAAAGTGCCTCCATGCCTATCAATTCAGATTTGGCAGCAATCTCACAGTACGCAGAAAATTCCAAAAGAAACTGCGAATTCGTTTTCACAGCAGCCAAAACCAGTTGTCGATTGACGACGGTCGCTTTTGCACGCTTTTCACACGTCACAAGCCGCGGAGCCTGCACTCCAGTGAAAAGATTTAAAAATCCCATCATGGAACCTTCGGCATAAAGATTCATAGCCAGAGGCTTAGAGAGACGACGATTAATAACCGCTTGACTCAAGAGCCCCGAGTGCACTACCCGAATTTCAGAGTACGGCTCCTCTTCGCGTTGAACGATTTGCCGCGGCGCATAAAGTTCGATCTCAGAACGAAGTGCTTCCACACCGAGCCGCAGTGATGCTGGTGCGGCCGGTACAAACCAAGGACAAACCGGCAGCAAGTTAAGGGAAGACATAACAACGGAAAATCTGAGATATGTATTCACAAAAAAGTGCTTTGGTGACCTTGCTCAGCAAAGCGTGGGGTCATCACCTCACAATAACTGCAAAAGCGGCTGATTGGAAACGATCCAACCAACCGCTTGTCATTGAGACTGCTAAGGGGCGCCGGAGCACGCCTTATTGATTTATTTGCGCGTCTTCACGAAATGCTCAACAGCGAGTTTTCCGCCGTTAATGGCCCACGATGAAGCTGTGCCTTCAGCAATGTGCATATCGTATGAGTCGGAATAAAGTCCCCCTGCATCCTGACCAATGGCATAGATGCCTGGGATCGGCTCACCATCAGCATTGAGCGGCTGAAAGTTCTCATTAACACTTGCACCGCCCGTCGTGGCATACATACGAAGGCTGCCTTTAATGGCGTAGAAAGGTCCTGTCTTGACTTCACGCAGCCACTGCGCATCTTTATAAAAGTCCTCGTCCTTGCCGAGTTTTACCAGTTCGTTCATGCGCGAAGCTGTAGCCGTGAGGCGTTGAGGATCCATGCCAGTCTTCGCAGCAAGCTCTTCGAGCGTAGCTGCCTTAAAACAGAACCCGTCTTTTTCGCCCCGAGCGAAAAGCTCATCAAAATTCGAGAATTTCGTTCCTGGAGTCACCATGCCGAAATAGCCGCGCACCAGTCCCTCATTAATCATCTCTTCCCGAGTGGCATTGTCAAAAACCGCAAAGCCTTCTCCTCCGACTTCTTCATAAGCATTGGAGATGTATTCCAGCGGAAGCGTTTCATCAGCAACTCGATCTCCGCGCAATGATGTTTTGAGGTACGGCTGGAAGAGCGCTGCAAGCAATCGTACGTAATGAGCATTGGTCACTCCGTCCTTGCCGAACTGCAAATCTGTCGGAACATCTTTGAGCCACAGACCAGCCTGCATGCATACATTCATGTTGACGAGCTTTGCACCAGCGCTCTCGAGCATCTTGACGCCGTCGCCGGTGCGTCCTGGTGATCCGGCACTTTCATAGCCGGCGTAAGGCAAATATTTCTGCACCATTTCCTTATTGCCGGAAAACCCGCCGGTGGCAATGATCGTTGCGGAGGCATTAATCGTCAGTGTGCTTCCGTCAGCTGTACGTGCACGAACGCCTTTAATGATGCCGTTATCGATAATGAGCTCAGTTGCGGGGGTTGAGGTCAGTATTTGCCCGCCTTTTTCCTTAATCTGCTTCGTGAATTCTTGAATCAGTACAGTGCCATGGCCGCCTTTATACATGTGCCAAGTACGCGTACCATCAATAAAAGCCGTCTTCACCGCTTCGAAGTGGATATTGTGATCGGCAAGCCAATCCATCGTTGGTCCGGTCTGTTTCAGCCAGTGATTGAGTGCCTTGGCATTAATGCGCCAATGATGGAAGTCCATCACCCGTTTGAATTGACGCTCTGGATTAATGCCAATATTGTCCGCTTTCTGCAGCGTCGACCCAACAGCAAAAGTGCCTTCCATGTAGTTGCCGCCGCCGCCGACAACGGCATTTTTTTCGAGCACAATCGTCTTCAGACCGTTATCAACGGCAGCGGCTCCAGCGGTCATGCCTCCCGCTCCAGCCCCAACAATGACGATATCGGCATCCATTACGCGATCTGCAGCAAGCGCACCGCCAGCAAAACATAAAACTGCCGCAGCTGCCGCTGTGAACTTCCATACTTGCTTCATTTTCCTTCTCCTATGCCCGTTGTCAGGCACAACTCCTTTAGGAATAAAGGGATTGTCGAAGAAGGTAAAAAAACGCACTACCCTCACGCGAGAGTAGTAATCCATACCTAAGGTATGGATTAAGAAAGCATGTTGTGATCCGCAGGCATCAAAACATTTGCCGCAGCCCAAGTTATGAGTGCGGACTGCCGCTCAAATGGCTTCATCACATGCCCAAACTTTGAGCAAGTTCGGCCACACTCGCACAGACAGCATCCGGCTGAGCCGGTTCGAGCATCTTCGTCGTCATTGCGCCGTAGCTCACGGCAATGCATGGACAACCGAAAGCATGCGCCATATAAATGTCATGCGTTGTGTCGCCCACCATGACCATTTCTTCTGCAGACCGTCCCATAGCGACGCTGATGGCTTCCAGCATTGCCGGGTTGGGTTTTGAGGGATTCTCATCGACGGTTTCGGTAGTCGAAAAGCAGTCCGCAAGCCCCGTTTGGGCCAGTACCCGGTTGAGACCGCGGCGGCTCTTGCCTGTAGCCACAGCAAGCTCAATCCCGGAATTTTTTAATTTTTGCAGCAGTTCAACAATACCCGGGAAAAGATGGACTTCGGTCTCAGCCGGTCTATAGCGCTCAGTGTAAAAGCTCCCAAAAGTCGAATAATCCTCTTCCGGGCAGGTCGGAGCAACGATTCGTATTGCATCCCGCCAACCGAGACCGATAACGGATTTCGCCAGACTTGTTGAGGGCACGGGAAGGCCAATCTTTTCACAGGCGTACTGAATGCTCAAAGCAATTGCTGCAGTGGTATCGAGAATCGTACCGTCCCAATCGAACACGACGAGTTTCGGATGAAAAGTCTTAATTTGCTGAGTCTGTGTCATTGAGCGGCCTTTTTAGATTCAAGCGCCGAAATTACGGCCGAGAGTTCTTCTGGGAGCGGTGCAGTAATGTCCACCGGCTCCCCGGTGACAGGATGTGCAAACCGGAGCTTCCAGGCATGCAGAAACATGCGTTTGAGCGGCGCCCCCAACAGCCCGTGCGTACATTCGCGGTTGAAGGCAAAGTCGCCGTACTTGTCGTCTCCGGCGAGCGGAAAGCCCTGAGAAAGCGCATGCACGCGAATCTGGTGCGTCCGTCCGGTTTTCAATTCGGCATCAAGATAAGTCACAGAACCAAAACGCTCGAGCACCGTAAAAATCGTATGCGCCGACATTCCTTCAGACGAAGCGCGCACTCTGCGCTCTCCTGAAGGAAGAAGATAGCGCTCTAACGGCACCTTCACATGCTGGCGTTCGTTTACCCAATCGCCTTTTACCAACAGTTTGTAATGTTTTTCGACGCCGCCCTCTTTCATGAGATCGTGCATACGCACGAGTGCCTTGCGTGTCTTGGCAATCACAATCGCGCCGCTCGTTTCCTTATCGAGGCGATGACACAGTTCAAGCATCGGCTCTTCAGGACGGGTAGCGCGAAGGCGTTCAATCAGTCCATATGAAATGCCCGAACCGCCGTGAGCTGCAATGCCGGCGGGTTTGAGCACGATAAGGATATGCCGGTCCTCGTAAAGTACGGGGAGCACTCCTTGAGCGAGCGGCGCAGCAGGCGGCATGCCCGCTGGTTTTTGCGCAACGCGCATCGGCGGAATCCGCACAACATCACCCAGCATGAGTTTGGTTTCGGCTTTGGCGCGCTTTTTGGAGACGCGCACTTCCCCTGCACGAATTACGCGGTAAACATGTCCTTTGGGAACGCCTTTAGCAATACGAAACAAAAAATTGTCTAAGCGCTGACCGTCTGCATCCTCGCCGATCAGCACGTAGGACACACGATCAGCAGGCACCGTCTTCAATTCAGCTGACGGTGTTGGTGTGATTTCCCCAATGAGACTGATTGACATTCGATATAATTTCCGCTTATCGCTGATACGACTCTCAGGAGACGATCGGTGTGGATTGACATGAGACGTGTCGCTGCGCTTTCGATGGGCATTTCCCAAAAAAGCGCGCAAAACGTAATTTTCTCATGTTTGGATTGAATTTGGACCGTCGAGACGGCAGCCAAAACTCAGCATTCGGACACGCTTTGTGGAAGCACCGAATCTCTGCTGGGTTGAGGTTATCGGCTCGTCGGGTGATGAAAATTTAACGGACGACGCCATTCTGCCGGCACGCAGCCTGCTGCAGAGGGTTTATGAACCCCTCAGCAGCCGCAGTGCGGCAGAAGGCGGCGTTCTTCAGCTGCAGGCCGATTCAAAACCCTCCGGGATTCGCATCGACCGAAGCTGCAAAGGCAAAAGTTTTTTGTTCGCCATCCGCTTCCCTTTCGGACGCGATGACGCCTCCCGCCGTCCTCGGATCGCTCTGCGAGCGTTCCCCTTGCGACGTGCGCTTGTAAGAGGCTTCACGCGGAAGGACTGCGAGATGTTCAGCAGGAAGACTTCCGTCTCACGCCTTCTCCCGCTCAGCACCCAACGATGCTCGGCGGTATTTTGAAGCTCTGAGAAAGCATCGGAAACGCCTGAAGCAGCCTTTTGCAGCGTGCAGAATACATCCGCCGCTTTCGCGGGCTCCCTCTCTTACGGAGACGGCTCGACGAATAGGCAGCTCCCGTGTGTACGCCATGCGGTCGAGCTCCGCGGCGGATCTCTGCAGTAAATGCCGCATTATCAGCGCGGCGTTTCTGCGGATGATGATGCACGTTGACTGCAAATGGCCGTCTTTAATGATTTCCAAAGTGCTTTCACTGGGCCTCAAGACTTCCCGTCGTCAGCCGACGGGTTGGAATAGAAGTGCCCAGAGATCAGGAACTCACTCTGTATGAATACTCATCCGCCGAAATGAAGTGCTTAAAGGCGCGCAGCCATAAGGAGACGCTTGATTCGACTCCCGCTGCAGCGCGGCTGAAGGCGTTCCCGCGAATCGTCAGGGAGCGGACGGACTAAAAGTTGACTGCCGGCAGACCGTGAGGGATTGAGCCCTTGGCGCCGGAACCGACAAGCTTCAAACCATGCGGCTTGACGGTCTTTCTGCGCTAAGCCGTGACTCTCCCCAAAGCACCTGCTCGTCTAACCTTGATGAGCGAAGTGTGCAGCACATCTGCCGGACGGCGGCGCAGTGTGCTCCTCATTTGGAGAGTACTGCGGGCCGAGCGAAAGCTTCAAACTCGCTCAGCCTCTTCAACGGCGCATCCCAGCGCCATTGAACTCCCCAGAAGATGAAGCGCTTCGCGAACACGCTCCTCCGGCAGGCACGCCTTCATTAGGTCCCTGAACGAGAAGCGGAAAACGTCTTTGCGGCTCTGGTCGCAGCGAAGACTTCGAGGACCACGGCTCCAGCTCACCGCAGGGAGTTTGCACCTCATGAAGCGCATGCTTTTTAACGCCACGCATCCGGAAGAAACCCGCGTTGGCATCGTCGATGGCCAGAAGCTCATCGACATCGATATTGAAACTGCCGGCCGAGAAGCCCGCAAGTCCAACATTTACATGGGCGTTGTAACCCGTATCGAGCCCTCGCTTGAAGCGTGTTTCATCGATTACGGCGAAGAACGCCACGGCTTCCTTCCGTTCAAGGAGATCTCCCGGAGCTACTTTGCTGAAGGTGTGGATGTTCGCCTTGCAACCATTAAGGAAGCGATTCATGAAGGCCAAGAGCTGATCGTTCAGGTCGAAAAGGAAGAGCGCGGCAATAAAGGCGCTGCGCTTACGACCTTCATCAGTCTCGCCGGCCGATATCTCGTTCTGATGCCGAACAACCCGCGTGCCGGCGGTGTCTCCCGCCGCATTGAGGGCGAAGAACGTCAGGAACTTCGGGAAGCGATGGATCGCCTCAAGCTTCCTAACGGCATGTCGACCATTGCCCGTACTGCCGGCATCGGCCGCACGACCGAAGAGCTTCAGTGGGATCTCAACTATCTGCTCAAACTCTGGGAAGCCATTACTGACGCAGCTCGTCCGGTCTACGAATATCCGACTGAAAACGGTCATACCAAGCTGCTGCCGGAAGCTCAGATCAACGGCAAGAAAGGCAAGCGCGCCAACCCTGCACCTTTCTTGATTGTTGAAGAATCGAACCTTGTTGTTCGTGCCATTCGTGATTACTTCCAGCCTGAGATCGGCGAAATTCTGGTCGATACAGACGATATCTACGAACAGGCTCGTCAGTTCATGGCGCACGTCATGCCCGATATGGTTGACCGCGTCAAGCGCTACCGCGACGACATCCCGCTCTTCACGCGCTTTCAGATTGAGCAGCAGATCGAAACAGCCTATTCCCGCACGGTGCCGCTGCCGTCCGGCGGCGCTATTGTGATTGACCACACTGAAGCGCTCGTCGCCATTGACGTGAACTCTGCCCGTGCAACCCGCGGCGCGGATATTGAAGAAACGGCCTTCAAGACCAATTGTGAAGCTGCCGACGAAGTGGCCCGCCAGATGCGTCTGCGCGACCTGGGCGGTCTGATCGTGATCGACTTCATCGACATGGCTGAAGCGAAGAACCAGCGTGCCGTGGAGCAGCGTCTCAAAGATGCCATCCGCTATGACCGCGCTCGCGTACAGACGGCCAAAATCAGCCGTTTCGGCCTGATGGAGCTTTCGCGTCAGCGTCTGCGTCCTTCCCTCTCGGAAGGCAGCCACATCACCTGCCCGCGCTGCAACGGCGTAGGCGTCATTCGAGATACGGAATCCTGCGCCATTCAAGTGCTCCGCATTCTGCAGGAAGAAGCGATGAAGGAAGGCACGGGTTCTGTCCGTGCTCAGGTGCCTGTTGACGTTGCGACATTCCTTTTGAATGAAAAACGCAACGACATCACCAAACTCGAAGCACGGCACCGTGTGCCCATCGTGCTGGTGCCGAATACCAGCCTGGAAACGCCGCACTATCACATTGAGCGCATCCGTCAGGACGACGAGCGCCTCGAAGTGCAGGAACCGAGCTTCAAACTGGCAGAAACCATTGAGACGGTCGCTGACGACCCGTATGCGCAGAAGTCTCAGGAAGAAAAACCGCTTCGCCCCAAGCAGGTCCCGGTCATTAAGAATTTGATTGAACGCGATCCTGCGCCGGTGCAGACTACAGAAAGCAAGAAAGCCGAACAAAAGGCAAATGCCGGCCGCGTGAAGCAGCTCCAGCCCGTTGAACCGAAGAAGTCGCTCTTTAAGCGCATCATCGGATTCTTCCTCGGCACGAGTGACAACAAAGCCGAACAGAGCGAAAAATCAGCCAAGACGAATAAGTCTTCGCAGAAAAAGGATCGTGACGGCCGAGCCGACGAACGGCGCCGTGCACGCGGCGCTCGCGGTGACCGTCAGGAACGCGGCGACCGCCGCCGTGCTGCTCGCGGAGAACGACTCGAACGCACGGATCGTTTGGAACGACAGGAAGCTGCAGAGAAGACTGAGAAGACGGAACGTCAGGAACGTACGCGCCGCCAGCGCCCGGAGCGTGCAGAACGTGCAGAACGGACTGAACGTACCGAACGCGTCGAACGTACCGATCGGCAGGATCGCGAAGACCGCCGCCGCAGCCGCAAGTCGGCTCAGCAGCAGTCGACGGATGTCACGCCGGAAAAACTCACCCTGACGCAGCCTGCCGTCGACCCGGAACTTGCCGCTGCCGAAGCAGCTCCGAGTCAGGATGTGGATGCTGTGGTGACTGAAGCGGTACAGGCTGAAGCCCCTGCCGCCCAGCAGCCTCAGGATGAAGAGCGCCGCTCCCGCCGCCGTCGTCAGCGCCGCCGCCCTGCCGATGAAACGACTGAAACAGCGGCCGCTCCGGAAACGCCCGAAACATCCGAAGCGCCCGAAGCGCCCACTGCTGAAGCTCCGGAAGCTGCAGTTCCCGAAGTCCAGAAGACTGAAGCTGCCGATAGTCAGGAAGGCCTGGAGACGCCTGAAGCAGATGAAGCTGCCGAGAGCGATGCTGCCGATGGTTCGCGTCGCCGCCGCCCCCGCCGCCGCCGCCGCGGCAGCCGCGGAGAAGGCGAAGCCGCTGAAGGCTCGGATGCAGCCGCCGAAACGGAAGCGCCGAAATCGGCTGATGCCGCTCAAGCTTTTGCTGAAGCTGCTCAGCCGACCTGGACGCCGGCCCCGGAAGCGCTCGTGCAGATTGAAACGAAGCCCAATGCTGTTTCTGAAGCAGTTCACGGCGCCTTTGCAGATGCTGTCCCCGCAGCGGATGAGGCCGCACCGGAAAAGAAACCCGCTCGTCCCCGCCGCAGCCGCAAGCCTCGCGCAGAAACAGTGAAGACCGAGGTTCAGCCCGAAGCATCCGCTTCGAGTATTGAGCCCGCAGAAACACTCGTTCAGATCGAAACGAAGGTTCCGACGAAAGCTGCTCCTGCTGAAGTCCCTGCCGTTGTCACGCCTGCCCCCGTGCCAGTCGTGAGGGCGGAAGCGCTTCCGCAGGTTCCGGTCGAAATTCTGGAACAGGTGGAAACCAAGGTTCAGCCGACGAAGCCGATCGAAGAGACGAAGGCTGTCATTGAAGCCATTGAAGCGGCCGAACCTGCCGAGGCCGTCGAAACGGTTGAAGTGACTCAAGCCTACGAAGCTCATGAAGCGAAAGTTGATGCGGACACGCCGGCCGTCGGTGAGGGGCTCGCTGCCAATCTCTCTGCCGCAGGTCTGCAGCAGGTAGAAACCAAGGAGCCCTCAGCTGCCACCGGTTATGTGCCGGTTATCCAGCCGGGACGTGCCGTAGCCGCTTCAGCCGTCGTGGAAGATGAAGGCCCGCTCGAGCAGGTTCACACCCGCCCCGAGCTCGTGAAGCCCGTCGACTACGCACCGCAGGCTGCGGCCGGCCGCAAAGTGGAGACTCCGGTCGACAACACCGCGCAAGAGCATCTCGTGCAGGTGGAAACCACCAAGCATGAATAAATCTAGGTCTTAATCCCAAGAGCTCTTGTCCTGCCCCGAACGCATTTCGCGCTCGGGGCATTTTTTTCATACTTGAATGTCTGTTTCGAACTATTGTGAGACTGATATCAACGGCCGTACGTCGGTCCGAGATTCATATAAAAGCTAAAGAGGAAGATCTATGAATCGAAAACAGTATACTGCCCTCGCGTTTGCGCTCGTCGGTGCAGCTGCTTTGTCCGCTCAGGCCGTTGCCGCCAAAGATCTGACAGTTGCCGTCTACTCGGCCTTCACCACGCTCGATCCTTATGATGCGAGTGATACGCTGTCGCAGAACGTAGCCAAGTCCTTCTATGAAGGCCTCTTTGGATTTGACAAAGACATGAAGCTTGTCAATGTTCTCGCCGAAAGCTACGACGTGAGCAAAGACGGTCTCGAATACACGATCAAACTCAAGCAAGGCATTAAGTTCTCTGACGGAGAACCCTTCAATGCGGCTGCGGTTAAGGCGAACTTTGACCGTGTCACCAATCCGGAAAACCACCTCACCCGCTATCAGCTCTACCGCAATATTGAGTCGGTGGAAGTGGTTGATGATGCAACCGTTAAATTTCACCTGAAGGAAGCGTTCTCGGCCTTCATCAACCAGCTCGCTCACCCGTCGGGTGTCATGATCTGTCCGAAGACACTCGCACTCCCCAAAAAAGAAGTGGCCTTTAACCCCTGCGGCACAGGTCCCTACGTACTCGAGAAATACAATCCCGCCGAGTACTTGGTCGTGAAGAAGAACCCCAGCTATTGGCAAAAGGGGCTGCCCAAGCTCGATTCCATCAGTTTCCGTCCAGTACTTGAAGATGCCACGCGCGTTGCCATGCTGCGCACCGGTGAAGCCCAGTTTGTCGACGTCGTGCCGCCCGAGCATGTTGAGCGTTTGAAAGAAACGCCTAATATCGTCGTGGATGCAGCACCTTCGATCGTGCAGCGTCAGATCTATCTCAACAACACCAAGAAGCCCTTCAACGACCTACGCGTTCGTCAGGCACTGAACTACGGTCTTGACAAGCACGCCATGGTAAAGGTGCTCTACAAGGGCTTCTCCGCCCCGGCAACTGGCGTTGCTCCGGAAGGTATTGACTACGCCAAGCAGTTTGGCGAATGGCCGTACGATCCCAAAAAAGCCAAAGAACTTCTGACCGCCGCAGGCTATCCCAACGGCTTTACCGCCACTCTTTGGGCAGCAAGCAATTCGAGCGCCAACCAAAAGATGCTCCAGTTCCTGCAGCAGCAGTATGCCCGCATTGGGGTTAAGCTGCAGGTTCGTGCGCTTGAGGCCGGCCAGCGCGTCACGCTCGTGCAGTCTGTGGGGCCCGAAAAGAGCACCTCACAGATGTTCTGCTGGGGATGGTCGGCATCTACCGGAGAGCTCGATTGGGTGCTTCGACCCCTGCTTGCCACCTCGAGCTTTCCGCCCGCCAATTCCAACTACGCCTATTACAGCAATCCGAAGCTCGACAGCCTGCTCACGGCCGCGCTGAAGACAACGGACCGCGCCGAAAAGACCAAAATCTATGATGAGGCTCAGGAACTCATCTGGAAGGACGCACCATGGGTGTTCCTGGTGGTCGATCAGGGGATTTCTGCCCGTTCTGCAAACCTGACGGGCTTTTATTCGCTCAAGGACGGCGGCTTCAATTTCCTGGAGGCTGATCTCAAATAGTCCTTCAAGCCTTTGACGCTTTGCGCTGAACGCGCAAGCGCCCTCACAAAACGGCCGCAGTTCTGGTTCAGCTGGACTGCGGCCTGTTTGGCTAAGTCATCAGTCCGTCACGCAAGCGTATTGAGATAATGCAGCCACACGACGCCGTTCGCCAACGGTTCTGCTTCCAAAAGCTTCAGCCGGACACCCTCAGCAGGCGAGAGCTCTTCACTGCCCGCCCAAGAAAAGAGTTTTGCGCTCTCCGAACGACCGTCCACCGTCGGGCAGACCAGCACCGAAATTTCTTTGATAAGACCGGCGGCTAAAAAGCTGCCGTTGAGGACACCGCCGCCCTCAAGAAGCAGCCGTTTCACGCCAAAGGTTTCTTCGAGCGCAGCAAGCGCTGCCGAAAGTTTTTCGCGTTCAGTGCATTCCGAACCGTCGCCTTGGAAAACGTACGAAACACCCGCACGGCGCAGCCGTGCAAGATGTGCTTCATCGATTTTCGGATCGAGGACAGCCACCACATGTTCGCCGGTCGGCAGGCCGTTCTTTGAAAACTGCAGACGTCCCTTGGGATCAAATACCACTGCGAGCGGCCGATCCTGACGATCGCCCACATAAGCACGCGGCACGCTTTCTCCTCTCCCCCGCATACCGGCAGGTTCCCCTTCCACAACGCCTTGACCGTATTCAGCCATCGTGATGCGTCCGACCATCCAGCCGTCCCCCTGAAGCCGCTTAGCCGTTGCCTCATAAACCTGAGTGAAGTCGACGCGTTCTGCGGGTTTGCTCCAACGCTCGAGCAAAATGCAGCCGTCAAGCGATGTGATCATGTGGCAGACGATGTCCATAACCTTTCCATATCAATAAGTTGATGAAAGACCAGCGGATTCATCTCCCGCCAATCCGAATAATCTTTGGGAATCCGTGCGGCCTCTCGTCCGGCAATACGTCCGAAAACAATGGCGTCCATCAGGCCGCAGGCGCCGGCATCGCCCTTGCCGTTGAGACCGCCCGTAATTTCACCAGCCGCGAAAAGCCCGGGAATAGGCCGATCATCCACCACGGAGAGCACACGGGATTTCAAATCAATTGCCAATCCGCCGCTGCACATTAAAACCTTCGCAAGAAGCGGCGCACAATACCAAGGCCCCTCCTCCATGAGTTCGGCCTCCGGAGCTATAGGGCGTCCGAGTCGGTCTGTGAAACTGCCTGCAGTTCGGCCTTCGCGAGCTGCCGTTATCGCTCGATTGTAGAGTTCCACTTCGACCTTCAGATTGGATAAGGGGATGCCGCAGGCTTGAGCCAAAAGCGCAAGCGTTTCATATTTCTGTACGAATCCGCGGGAAACCAGGAGTTCAACATCGGACGCGGTAAAGACCATGGATCCCGGATGCCGAACGGCACGGGCATCGGCGATAGCGACAACATCCCGATCGGCATTGAGTACGTCAAAGACGCCGTTCGTACGTTCCGCCGTGCTCGACATTTCATTGACGAATCGACGCCCCGTCTGCCGCTCAACCCAAAGTCCCTGCGCCCCGGCGCACCAGCGGCTGAACTGCCAGCTTGTTCCCCATCCTTTTTCTACAGGATTGGCATCCGGAATGCAGGTGATGTACTGCAAATGAACCAGCCAAGCGCCGATGCGGGCTGCCTCTCGGAGCACCTCGCTCGTGCTCCCTGGCTGCGTTGCGGTACCAACATGTTCAGAGAGACGCTGGTTATAACGCTGCCGGAAAGGAGCATCGGCCGCAAAACCGCCGGCCGCCAACACAACGCCGCGGCGAACATTGATGCAGCGGCGCAGACCGGTGCGTGTGTTTTCCACTACGGCTCCTGTCACCGCAACGCCGTCATAAGTTTCTCGTGTAATGAGATGCAGGAGTTTTTCATTGACCTCAAACTCAGCATCCAATGTCCGTGCTCGGTCCAAAAGCGGCATCATCAATGCCGCCGCACCGTCGCCCGCCACAATGGCGGATCTCGGCACAGATTGTTCGATTTCGGAACCGACGGCATCCATTACCCAACGAACGCCGATTTCATTGGTAAGCCACTCAAAAGTCGGCAGCGCTTCCAGCGCCAAACATTCAATTCTTCCCGGATGCCCGCAGTAAGCCGATGACATCAGATCATCCGCAAAGTGCTCGGGTGAGTCATCAATCCCCATAGCTCGCTGCATGGGCGACCTTGGTACGGCCAGAGCACCGCGAGAAATGATGGAACTTCCGCCCAAGCTGCCCATTTTCTCAATGACCAGAACGGATGCGCCGGATCGGCGCGCTTCGATGGCAGCCGCTGTTCCGGCTGCGCCGGAGCCGACAATCAATACATCGGTAGTGACTGTTTGAAGCCCCTTAATCATCTTCTCCCACTTTGTCTGAGCCTGTGCAGACTCCATACCTGCGGCCCCCAAACCTAGACCGGCAGCACCGAGCGCTGTATCCGCCAAAAAACGACGACGAGACTGCTGAGCCCAGACATCATGCTTGCTCTTCATGGTGTTTGCCTCACCTTTAAAGCCATTTCAACAGCCCGAACAGCCTGAGCGAGCCCTGCAGCACCTTTAACGCCAAGCTTGCTGCAGGCTTCGCTTCGGTGCACCTGCACCGTTTTCACAGCAATGCCGCCGAGGCGTTCCCCCACTTCTCGGTTGAGAAGTCCTTCAGCCACCAGCTTTGCCACTTCCTTTTCTCGATCAGTAAGCGTATTCCACGCGGCAACCAGCGCTCCGGGCGTACTATCGCCTACGGCACCACGAGATTTAGCCATGGCGTCGACAATCGCCTGCAGCAGCCGCGCTCGATCGGCAGTTTTTTGAATAAACGCACATGCCCCGCGGCGCATGGCATCCACCGCCATATCAAGGTCGCCGTGTGCAGAAAGAAAAACAATCGGCAGCGTAATGCCTCGCCGGATCATCTCTTCCTGCAGTTCCAGCCCTGTCATGCCGTCCATCTGAACATCGAGCAGCAGACATCCCGGCCGAGAAGGCGTATCCCCTTTGAGAAAGGACTCGGCAGTCGGATAGACGCAGCATTCGAACCCTTCATGCTTGAGCATGAAAGCGAGCGATTCCCGCATGCGCTCCTCATCGTCAACAATACGAATTAAAGGGGTTTCAGCGGTGGTGGTTTTGTCGAAATTCATTCAGCGTCCTCGCGAGCTGCATTAAAAAGTATTTTTGCGTGCTCAAAGTGCGGAGTGTGATGAGGGATCCTTTGAATCATCAGCCGTCCTTGTCTTTTCCCTCAAATCAATGTCAGCCTTTTTAATTTCAGGCATCCAAACCGGCAGCGTCACATGCACGGCAAGCCCGTGGGGCGCAAGACGCTCAAACGTCAGGCGGCCGACATTATTTTCCGCAAGCGTTCTGACAATCATGAGACCAAGCCCCAAACCGCCCTCTCGTGTCGTTTGGAGCGCAGTACATCCTAATGCTGCAAACGTTTGATCTGAAAGTGCCGGACCATTGTCGGTGATCGTCAGGACCACCGCCGCGACATCTCCGGGCAATGATTCACGGGCAGTTTGCAGGTCAATCATTACCGTCGGGTGATCGGACTTGCGTGCTGCTTCAGCTGCATTGGAGAGCAAATTCACGACAATGAGCTCGAGTTCAAGCGGATCCATCCAGACCTTTACCGATTGAAGCACGCCCGTACGGATCGAAATGCCCCGGCTTCTATTCGTCAGCATGAAGCTCTGCACCGCCCTTTTAACCCCCTGGTCCGCCTCAAGCACCTGTCGATTGACTCTGCCTTGGCTCCAGCTGCGTACGCGATCAATAATCTGCGCCGCGCGCACGGCTTCGTCGTTAATCGACTCCACTGCCTGCGCGACTTCATCGAGTGTTTCAGGTTCATCTTCAATGAGACGCAGCGTCCCTCTTGAAAGATTCTGAATGACCCCCAAAGGCTGCTTCATCTCATGCGCCACAATGGAGGAAATCTGCCCAACCGCTCCAGCACGCTGCAGTGACTCTAAGCGTGCCGAAGCTTCACGCGCCTCGCGCTCCGTCTCCTGCTGTTTTTTCCAAGCTTCTTTGAGTTCCCTCGTGCGCAGCCCGACGAGCTTCTCCAGCACAAAGCCGTGCACGCAAAGGCCAACGATGGAAATCAGGACAATGATGATGGCGGCCTTCCACTCAGACCAAATGCGCGCCAACGTCCATTCACGCAGATATGCGTAAGGGCCGATCCGGAGCGTGCGAAAGAGGTCATCATAGGCCTCCACATTGGGCGACACCGTCCAATGCTGCCCCCAGGCATTAGCTGGTTTGGTGAGCAGCACCGCAGTTATCGCGCGCGCGGCTTCCTGACTGAGTGAAGCAGTGGAAGCCAGCATCCATCCAGGATATGCAGGCGTGGAATGCCGGCAATGCAGGCCGTCGTCTTTGCGTTCATCGAGCACCCGCAGCTCTCCATAGGCGCCTCGCAGCCCTGAGCGCTCGAGCTCTTCGAGAAAACAGGCACGCAGAATACCGGCATCGGTTCGTCCGGAAAGGACATCCGTCACTACCGCCCGCATACGTAATCGCGGCTCCCGCAGCTCCTGTCCGAAAAAATGATCCGGATCGAGACCAATGCGAACAACTTCACGCTTGAGCTCAAGTTCCCCGGGACTCACTTCATCACGCACCAGCGAAACACTCCGTCCCTTCAGATCTGCGAGTGTCTTAAGATCCTCTCGATCTCTGCGCACAATGACGGCCGCTGCAGCAGACTCTTCCGCATCGACCGCCGCATCCGACACAATGCTCGCCACAAAACGGTTCATGAGCGGCCGCTGAGCAAAGAAAAAGAATGATGCAGGAGCAACCGCCAAATCTATTTCTCTCGCCTCCATTCGGCGCATCAGATCGCCCGTTCCCAAGTAGTCGGTTTCAAAGCGAAACTGGGGCAGCTTCCAAGCGAGCCACCGCACGGATTCATCAACAAAAGAGCCGTCATACCAAGGCGGCGAATGTGTGAGCACCCCTAAGCGGATAACAGGATGCAGTGTCCTATCCCCTGCGCCTTGCGTCAGCTCGGCTTCGGCAGCCGCGGCACTTTCGCTCGCATCTTGCATTTGAGGCGGCAGGACGTCAGCGTGCACAACGCCCCCCGCCGCTCCGAGCGATATCGCCAGAGCAGCTGGTAAAAGCAAATGAACAACAACGGTCTTCAGTACCAAAGGCAGACGGATAGCGTACGGCATATGCCATTGAGTTTAGCGCTGAGAAGACGGCTGAAAATAAGCTGCAATCAATCGAACACAATCTTCGTTCTTAAGCAAATGTCTTAGGAGGTCTTTGGAGGAACAATGCGTTTCGTGAACAGAGGGCATCTGAAGAACAAAGATCTTCGAGACGCCTGATGATCTCATTCAATTGCTGAGCATGTTTCTGAGACTAAAAACATGCTCCTGAAGGAGAAGAAAATGGTTGAACTTAATCGCCGTACGTTCCTCAGTGGTTCTGTCGCGGCCGGCGCCGCTGCGCTTTTCGGCACTGAAGCCGCTCATGCTGCTGGTGCCGTCAAGCTTCCCACAAAATGGGATGAAACGGCTGATGTCGTCATTGTTGGTTCTGGTTTTGCAGGCCTTGCTGCAGCTATTGAAGCCAAGAAGGCTGGTGCTTCTGTAGTTGTTCTTGAAAAGATGGCAACGGTAGGCGGCAACTCCATCATTAACGGCGGCATTTTGACTGCAACCGGCTGCCCGCAGCAAAAGAAACACGGCATTAAAGATTCGCCCGAACTTCTGGCTCACGACATGCTCGTTGCCGGCCTCTACCTCAACAATCCTGAAAAGGTGAAGCTCGTTGCCGACAACGCCCTTTCGAACTACGAATGGACGGTCAATGAACTCGGTGTCGAATACAACCCGGATGCCATCGGTCAGGAAGGCGGCCACAGTGTTCCGCGCTACGTCTTCACGAAGAACGGTTCGGGTTCGGGCATTGTCTCGAAAGAAGTCGAGAAACTGGAAAAACTCGGCGTCAAAGTCCGTACGCGTACTTATGTAAAGCATGTTCTGCGTGACGATACGGGTCGTGTTCTGGGTCTTGAAGTGCTCGAAGGCTATCGTTTCCCGAAGACCGGCACGGGCAAGACCAAGTTCATCCGCGCCAAGAAGGCCGTCATTCTTTGCTACGGCGGTTTCTCGCGCGACGTTGAATACCGTACGATGCAGGATCCGAAGCTCACGGCAGCGCTCGACAGCACGAACCAGCCGGGCGCAACGTCAGAACTCTGGCGTGAAACGAGCCGCATCGGCTGTGCGCAGGTTCAGAACGACTGGATTCAGTGCACTCCGTGGAACAACCCGAAGGAAAAGGGGATGGGCATCGGCTGGACGTTTGCTCAGTCCGGCGCTGCTGAATACGGCCTCTGGGTTGCCACTGACGGCAAGCGTTTCGTGAACGAACTGGCTAACCGCAAGGTTCGCGCTGACGCGATTATGGTTTTAAAGGGTGAAGGCAAGAGCGCTGTTGCTATCTGCACGAAGCCCAACCTCAAAGCCTTTGAGGAAGCTCGTCCCGGCATGCTCCAGAAGCTGCTCGAGCAGCAGATCATTAAGGAATATAAGAGCCTTGATGAAATTGCCGCCGACTACAAGATGCCTGTCGACACGCTGAAGGCTACGGTTGCTGAATTCAACAAGGCTGTAGAGACCAAGAGCGATCCCGCATTCGGCCGCTACATCAACAACGAACAGACGCCGCTGGCTGAAGGTCCGTGGTACGCCGCTGAGATGAGCCCGAAGGTTCACCACTGCATGGGCGGCCTGGTTACTGACCTGCAGTGCCGCGTGATCGATGTTGTCGACGGTAAGCCGGTTCCGGGCCTCTTTGCTGCTGGTGAAGCTACTGGCGGCGTGCATGGTGCTGTGCGCCTCGGCTCCTGCGCCATTCTCGACTGCCTCGTAAACGGCCGCATCGCCGGTCAGCAGGCAGCAAAGGCCTAATCGGCTTGACGCTCAGGATTTGAGGCGATGTTATTGATGTTCCGTTTTCTCTATTGGAACATCCTCTTCGGACAATAAACCGACACACCTCAACACCCCTTGCTAAGAGCGGCGGGCCAATGAACCCGCCGCTCTTTTTTAAATATGAAAAAGACCCTTATTGCGCTTGCCTTCGCGCTTGCAGCACTTCCTTTCGCAGGGGATGCGGCAGCCAAAGGCTTTGCTGATTACCATACCGAGACCCTGAAGCTTCCCTGCACGACGTGTCATGCGACCAAGGATGAAATGCCGACGACGGACACCTGCATCAAGTGCCACCCGAAGGACAAGCTCGTTGCTTCCACCAAAAACGTGAAGCCCACTAACCCCCACACGTCGCCGCACTACAACGCTGATCTGGACTGTGTAAATTGCCATGTCGGCCACGAGCCCAGCGAGAATTACTGCGCGCAGTGCCATAACTTTGACTTCAAAGTGCCTTAACCGCGGAAAGCGCTTTGAGTGCTAGCCGTACCGGCCTCAAAAAAGGTCTGGATATACGCCGGTTGTCTGAGATTGGATAACCGGCATTTGTTTTTCGCTGGCAATAGAAATGGGGGATTGCTGAAGCCCCAGTGCAATGGCTTGCTTCAGCGATCACTATTAAACCCATAACCGTAATTTCGCATTAGAGGCACTCGATCCTCAATTTGAAAAGGTGATCAGATCTTTTGCAATAGATCACAAGTGATTCAGGTCAACGACGCTGCGGCAGTCATATACACCAAAAGCTCAGTGCTTTTGCGGATGTACCAGTAAAGCAGCGATCGTACACTAGGTGGTATACCACCTTGGCTGCTAAAAGATCCCTTCAGCAGCAGGTAGTGAACCCGATGGAGAAACGAGTGAAAGTTCTTAAATTAACGCCGCATGACAATGTCGGCACTGCACTGCAGGATCTAAAGAAAGGCGATACTTTCCAAATCATTCTGGATGGGAAAGTAATTGGTGAAGATACCGCAAAAACTGAAATACCCTTCGGATTTAAAGCAGCGTTAGGAAACATTCCTGCCGGGACGAATATTGTCAAATACGCTCATGTCATCGGCAGAGCCTCCATCGATATTCAGTCCGGTGAACTGGTTCACGTACACAATATTGAAGGCACCCGCGGACGCGGCGATCTGAATTAATAAATCCACGGAGGGTATATGGATTTTTATGGATACATGCGGCCGAATGGAAAAGCCGGTGCGCGAAACTACGTTCTTTTACTGCCGGTTAATCGTTCGCTCAACTTCATAGCTTCCAATGTTGAGCGCATGACCCGAAACACTCGTCATTTTGAGATTCCTGCTGAAACCGGACGCACAGAAGTTGACCGTGAAGTCATTGCACGCACACTGATCGGCTTAATGAATAATGCCAACGTAGGCGGTATCGTCCTGCTGGCGGTTAAGTCCGGCGCGGGTTCTGCCTACAAAAACATGTGTGCGGAGCGTTTTGAAGAAGAAGCCCGGAAAACCGGCAAGCCATTCCGAATCGTTTACCTCACCAATGTTGGCGGCTCTTACAACATGCTGGGTGAAACGCTTCGCTTGACACGCGAGGTTCTGCTCGAAGTTTCTGACTTCCGGCGTGAAAACTGCCCATTAAGCGCCCTCACCCTCGGCGTCAAGTGCGGCACCTCCGATGCCACCTCAGGCATTGCCGGCAATCCTTGTGTCGGCGCTGCTTTTGATCAGCTGATTCGAGCCGGCGGCACTGCATTCTTCTCAGAAACAACGGAGATTATCGGTGCGGAAGACCTCGTAGCCAAACGGGCAGTGAATGAAAGCGTAGCTAAAAAAATTCTTTCTGCCGCTAAACATTGGGAAGATAAAGCTAAAGCGACCGGCGAAGATATTCGCAAAATCAACCCAATACCGGCCAATATTGCGGCCGGCATTTCCAGTCTGGAAGAAAAATCTTTAGGTGCCATTGCAAAAAGCGGCACATCTCCCATTCAAGATGTCCTGAAGTACGCTGAGATGCCAAAAGGATCCGGCCTCTATTTCGTCGACTCCTGGATGTCGTCCTTGTCTCTGCCGCTGTGCCTGACGGCCTGCGGTGCGACCATCATGCTCTATCAGATGGGCGGCGGAAAGATTGCTCAGCACCCAATGATGCCTTCCATTAATCCAACGGTGGTCTCCCCTTTCCTTTATCTGACGGGCAATGCCATTGCTTATAGCCGTGCTCCAGATAATTTCGATTTTGATGCCTCGCCCATTATGACTGAAGGGGCATCAATACCTGAAATGGGAACAAAGCTTCTTGAACATCTTTCAGCCATTGCTTCAGGTACCATGACGAAGATGGAAACACTCAATTATGCAGAACAGCTTGAGCTTTATATGGAAGGACCTGTTCTTTAATACATTCTCTTGAACACATCAAACTAAAAACACAGCTTCATATCCGAGCGAAGTTGTGATTGGATTATTTTCTACACCGGAAAATAATCCAAAGATGGTTTTATCCATCTTTTCAGACCTCGATACGCCTCTTTGGTGTATCGAGGTCTTTCTTATATCCATTTACAAAAAAATGGATACTGACAAAATTCCTGCAGACGAACTGTGAAAAATGACAATAAAACGGAAGCCTTTTCAAACTGCGGCGAAAGTTTATTATGCTTTTCATTTATTGAAGACAATAAAAAACTCCCGAAAACTACCTGCTCTTACAGCAGATAGTTTTCCAGGAGTTCGGTTTGCTTTGTGTGTTGAATGATCTTTTAGGACGTCAGCCCCAAAAGACCATCCTCACATCAAAGAAGCACCTTACTTGTTGCAGCACTTCTTGTTGCAGCAGACCGGCGTCGGATGAATCATCTTCGACGGATCAACGTACTGATCAAACTGCTCAGCCGTGCAGAGCTTGAGGTCAAGCGCCGCTTCCTTCAGGCTCATGTCGTGAGCATGTGCGTACTTGGCGATCTTCGCAGCATTATCGTAGCCCACGAGCGGCGAAAGCGCCGTCACGAGCATGAGCGAACGGGTCATCAGGTCATGCAGACGCTGTTCGTTGGCCGTGATGCCGACGACGCAGTGGACCTCAAACGACTTCATGACGTCCGCGAGGTTGCGGATCGACTGGATGAGGTTGTAGGCAATAACCGGCTTGAAGACGTTAAGTTCAAAGTTGCCTTGGCTTGCGGCGAAATTGATCGCTGCAGCATTGCCCATCACCTGCACGGCCACCATCGTTACAGCTTCGCACTGCGTCGGGTTGACCTTGCCCGGCATGATGGACGAACCCGGCTCATTTGCCGGGATATTGATTTCGCCGAGACCGCAACGGGGGCCGGAAGCGAGCCAGCGAATATCGTTGGCGATCTTCATGAGGTCAGCAGCAAGACCCGCAAGTGCACCTTCAAGGAAGCAGACTGCGTCATGGCTCGTGAGGGCGTGGAACTTGTTGGGCGCATCCTTAAAGGTAAGACCCGTCTTCTTCGTGAGGCATTCCGCAACCTTGGCGCCAAAGCCTTCGGGCGCATTGATGCCGGTGCCGACAGCCGTACCGCCGATAGCGAGTTCACGGCAGGGTTCAAGCGCAGCAACAAGATTTTCGCGGCTGTGCGTGAGCATCGAAGCGTAACCCGAGAATTCCTGACCGAGCGTCAGCGGCGTAGCGTCCTGCAGGTGCGTACGGCCGGACTTAATGAGATCCTTGAATTCTTCGCTCTTGGCGTAGAGCGCCTTTTCGAGCTCTTCCAAACGCGGCAGGAGGTAGTTGGTGGTCTCCACAACGGCCATGATCGAGAGGGCCGACGGGAAAGTGTCATTCGACGACTGCGACATATTCACATGATCGTTCGGATGCACCAACTGGTCCTTGGGCAGATCCTTCTTGTCACGGAAATTGCCGCCGAGAATCTCGATGGCGCGGTTGGCGAACACTTCGTTCATATTCATGTTCGACTGCGTGCCCGAACCCGTCTGCCAGACGACGAGCGGGAAATTGCCGTCAAGCTTGCCCTCAAAGGCCTCGTCCGTCGCCTGAATGATGGCGTCGGCACGGCGGTCGTCTAACTTGCCGAAAGCACGGTTGGCTTCGGCACAAGCACCTTTCAGGAGCGCAAACGCGCGAACGATCTGCACCGGCATCTTTTCAATGCCGATTTTGAAGTTCTCATAGCTGCGCTCGGTCTGAGCGCCCCAGTACTTCTCGTTCGGAACCTTCACTTCGCCCATCGAGTCTTTCTCAATGCGGAACTGATCCATGGTGTTCTCCTTTCTCTTCCTGTAAGAGGCAATCGAAAATTGGTTCATGAAGACAACAGGGAATCTCTCTCAGTCCCAAAGATGGAACCGGATGATGGCGGAGACCGCAATGCCTTCACTTAGCGCGGACAATGATAATGAATTAGCCATCCTTTGTGCGTAGTGCCTTGTACCTCCGGGGTAAAAGAAAAGAATATTTGATATGGGGATTACACCCACGGAAGAGATTTACACAATGGTCTTAAGTTTGTTGACATTGGTACGCAACGGAATGTAAATCGGGCAGAGATCTAAACTTTCACCTCAAATAATAAATGAATTCATTTAAATAAATAAGTTGTTCAAATA